>Ga0180215_1004811_pt1 | contig 11788 bp, 10 predicted proteins | sample eDN3rd37CBELigBY_FD_128871 | JGI IMG/M metagenome (GOLD analysis project Ga0180215, IMG submission 128871) | Enriched backyard soil microbial communities from Emeryville, California, USA - eDNA 3rd pass 37_C BE-Lig BY (version 2) (version 2) | ecosystem: Environmental > Terrestrial > Soil >...
CGGCCGGCCGGAGGAGATCGCCGCCGCGGTCGTGTGGCTGTGCTCGGACGAGGCGTCGTTCGTGACGGGGACGGCGATGCCCGTCGACGGCGGGTGGACCGCGCAGTAGCTGGATGGGACGCTAGGTCGGACAGAGGAGGACGGACACTGTGGGACGCGCCAACGCGATGTTCAACGACAACGCGCTGAAGCTGGGGCTCTTCGCGCCGAACTGCCGCGGGGCATGTGCGATCACGACCGTGCCGGAGAGCTGGGACGCGTCGTGGGACCACAACCTCGAGCTCGCGCAGCTCTGCGACGAGGCGGGCATCGAGTTCCTGCTGCCGATCGCGCGCTGGAAGGGCTACGGCGGGCCGTCGCGCTGGCAGGAGGACACGCTGGAGACGCTCACGTGGGCGTGCGGGCTGCTCGCCCAGACGAACGACCTCTGCGTCTTCGCGACCACCCACGCGCCGATGATCCATCCGATCGTCGCCGCCAAGCAGCTCGCCACGATCGACCACATCTCGAAGGGCCGCCTGGGGCTCAACCTCGTCTGCGGCTGGAACCAGGACGAGTTCGACATGTTCGGCCAGGAGCAGCGCGAGCACGACGAGCGCTACGTCTACGGCCAGGAGTGGCTCGACGTCGTGCGGACGATCTGGCGCTCGGAGGAGCGCGTCGACTTCAACGGCAGGTACTTCCACCTCAAGGAGCTCATCGGCCGCCCGGCGCCCTACGACGGCGAGCCCGTCCTCGTCAACGCCGGCTTCTCGCCCGCCGGGCGCGAGTTCGCCCAGCGCAACTGCGACCTGCTGTTCACGTCGCTGGTCGACCTGGAGTCCGCGAAGGCCGACGTCGACGGCGTCACGGCCGCCGCGCGCGCGATGGGCCGCGAGATCGGCGTGCTGTCCTCGGCGTTCGTGGTGTGCCGCCCGACGCAGGCCGAGGCGGAGGAGTACCACCACTACTACGCCATCGAGCACGGCGACTGGGAGGCCGCCGACCGGCTCATGGCCGGCATGGGCATGCACAGCCAGGCGTTCCCGGAGGGCCACTACGAGCGCTTCCGCGAGCGCTTCACGGCCGGCCACGGCGGCTACCCGCTCATCGGCAGCCCCGACCAGGTCGCCGACGAGCTCGAGCGCATCGCGCAGACCGGCATGGCGGGCATCGCGTTCGGGATGTGCAACTTCCTCGAGGAGATGCCCTTCTTCATCCAGGAGGTGCTGCCGCGACTGGAGGCGAAGGGGCTGCGCCGCCCCGTCGCCTCCGCGCAGCCCGTCTAGGCCGGCGCCGGCACGTCGATCCCGAACTCGGGCATGACCTCCGTGGCGAAGAGCTCCAGCTGCCGGAGCCCCTCGCCACGGGGGATCAGCCCCCAGTGGAACAGCCAGACGAGGTGGTCCACCGGCACGACCTCCAGGAACGCCTCCACCTGGCGCTTCACGTCGTCGACGGTGCCGCCGATCATCACGCCGCTCTTCATGAGCCGCTCGCCGATCGACTCGCCGGGCGCGGGGACCGGGCCCTCCTCGCCGGGCAGGCGCAGCATGAGGTCCAGCAGCCCGAATGTCTCGTACCAGCCGCGCCATACGGGCGCCTCCCAGCGCTCGGCGCGGCGCAGCAGCTCCGCGCGGACCGCATCCTCGCCGCGCACGCCCTCGACGATGTGGAAGGTGCGGCAGACGCCGACGCGCTCTCCGAGCGCGACCTCGCGGCCGGCCCGCGCGTGCGCGGCGCGGTAGAGCTCGAGCAGCTCGCGGATCCGCTCGACGGCGCCGAACAGGATCGTCGGGACGACGTCGTTCTCTCCGCACCACTCGATCGTCGGCGGGCTGGCGCCGAACGCCTGGAACAGCGGCGGGTGGGGGGTGGAGTAGGGCTTGGGCACGACGCTCACGCCGCGCACCGTGTGCCCGTCCTCGCCGATCTCGCCCGGCGCGCCGTAGCGCGACGTGATCGTCTCCGCCGGCGGCCAGTCCGGGATGCCCTCGGGTGGGTTGGGGACCTTGTACGTCGGCCCGTCCCACGTGAGCAGCTCCTCCGCCCAGGCCGCCTTCATGATCTTGAAGTTCTCGGCGAACAGCACCCGGTTGGAGCGGTCGGCCTCGCTGCCGTCGGAGTACGTCGCGCCCACGCCGAACTTCTGGCACAGGATGTTCATCCAGCGCGACTGGTAGCCGCGGGCCATGCCCACGAACAGCCGCCCGCGCAGGATGTGGTCGGCGATCGCGATCTCCTCGGCGAGGCGGATCGGGTCGTGCGAGGGCAGGACGAGCCCGAGCTGCCCGTGCATGATCCGCTTCGTGTGCGCGCCGAGGTGGATGTTGAGCATGAGGGGGGAGGGGGAGATCTCCATGCCCTCGGAGTGCAGGTGGTGCTCGGTGTGCGCGAGACCCCAGTAGCCGAGGTCGTCGGCCGCGACCGCCAGCTCGGCGAGCGAGTCGAGCATCGCCTGGTAGGCGTCGTTGTCGCGGCCGATGGGCCGTCGCGCCGCCATCTCCTCGGGCGGCCCGAGCGTCGGATAGACCTGCAGGATGACCTTCGGCACCTGACCTCTCCTCCGTCCGCTCACTGCACGACGATGCCGCCGTCGACCACGAGCCCGTGCCCGTTGACGAACGACGAGCGGTCCGAGCACAGCCACGCCGCCGCCTCGGCGACCTCCTCGGGGCGCGCCAGGCGCCCCATCGGCGACGTCTCGCTGATGGCGTCGATCGCCTCGGGGGCGGCGGCGAACATCGCCTGCGGCATGGGCGTGTCCACGACGCCGGGCAGCACGGCGTTGACGCGGATCCCCTGGCGCGGGTAGTCCAGCGCGGCCGCGCGCGTGAGGCCGAGCACCGCGTGCTTGGAGGTGACGTAGCCCGAGACGCCGGGCGCGGCGATCATGCCCAGGCCGGAGGAGGCGTTGACGATCGACCCGCCGCCGGCGGGCAGCATCGCCTTGATCTCCTCCTGCGTGCACAGCCAGGCGCCGCGCACGTTGATGTCCATGATCCGCGCGTACTGCTCGTCGTCGTACTCGGCGAACGGCTGCAGCCCGCCGGGGACGCCGGCGTTGTTGAACGCGCAGTCCAACCGGCCGTGGCGCGAGACGGCCAGGCCGACGAGCGCGGCGACGTCGTCGCGGCTGGTGACGTCGGTCACCGCGAACGCGACGTCGCCGCCCTCCGCGGACACGAGCGACGCGGTCTCCTCCAGTCCCTCAGCCGCCAGGTCGCCGAGGACCACGGCGGCGCCCTCGCGGGCGAACAGCAGCGCCGACGCGCGGCCGATCCCGCCCGCCGCGCCGGTGATGACCGCCACCTTGCCCTCCAGCAGTGGCGTCAACGCGATCTCCTCATGCGCGGAACCTACCATTGCGTGATCAAACGGTTGGATGAATCGGAGGACTGTGGCGATCACCGATTCCCCGCCGGGCAGGCCCTGCCACGATCGAGCGCGCAAGGAGCGACACCTGGAGGGTTGATGGCGTCCATCGACAAGGCAGCGGAACCCACGCCGAACGCACGCGAGCTGATCGACCGCGCGATCGCGCTGCGCCCGCTGCTGATCGAGCACGCCGCCGACACCGAGCAGCGGCGCTATCCCTCCGAGGAGATCCACAACGCCTTCGTGGAGGCGGGGCTCTACCGCAGCCTGATCCCGCGCCGCTACGGCGGCTTCGAGCTGGACATGACGAACTGGCTGCGGCTCATCGCCGAGCTCGCCCACGGCGACATCCAGGCGGCCTGGTGCTTCACGCTCGCCGCCGGTCACGCGCTGCAGGTCGGCTCCTTCTGGGAGGAGCGCGCGCAGGACGAGATCTTCGGCGACGGCGACTTCCGCGCGGCGTCCGTCGCCGCCCCGGCCGGCACGGCGGTGAAGGTCGACGGCGGCTGGCGCATCACGGGCGCGTGGCCGTACTCGTCGGGCGCGCCGTACTCGACGCACTACATGGGGCAGACGCTCATCCGCTCCGAGGGCGAGCCGCCGCGCATGCTGCTGTTCGTCGCCGAGCGCAGCCAGTGGGAGATGCTCGACGACTGGGGCGACCTGCTCGGGCTGCGCGGCAGCGGCTCGCACACCGTCAAGCTCGAGGACGGCTTCGTCCCCGACCACTGGGCGCTGCCGGACACGCAGCTCGTCGAGGTCGACGTCAGCGGCGGCACGCCCGGCTCGCGCCTGCACGGCAACCCGATGTACGCCGGGCGCTGCTTCTCCGTCTTCCAGCTCGAGCTCTCCGCCCTCATGATCGGGGCCGCCCGCGGCGCCCTCGACGAGTACCGCGCGATCGCGACCGTGAAGCGCACGCAGCGCCCGCCCACCGTCCTGCGCGCGGAGGATCCCGACTACCAGCGCTGGTTCGGCATGGCGGTCGGCAGGCTCGCCACCGCGGAGGCGGCCGTCCTCAACGCCGCCGACCAGTGGACGGAGCTCGCGCGGCGCAACGTGGAGGAGGACGCCGGCTTCTCGCGCGAGGACGACATGCGGCTGAACTTCATCGCGCGCGACGGGATGCGCATGGCGTGGGACGTCATGCAGGAGCACATCGTGCGCACCGCGGGGTCGAGCGCGATGCGCGACGGCGAGCGCCTGCAGCGCATCTACCGCGACATGACGATGGGCCACGGCCACTTCGCCAGCCTGTTCGGCGACGTGGTGGCGCGCCAGCTCGGCCAGTACGCGCTGGGCGTGGAGGTCAAGGGCTAGCCGGGCAGGCGGCGGACCTCGCCGGCTCGCGAGAGGTCGAACCCGGCCGTCGCGGGCGCCGAGCCGACCGCGGCGAGGAGGTCGCCCGCCGCACCCAGGGCCTCCTCGGGCAGCGCCAGCTCGAAGGGCTCCCACGCGAGCGAGACGAAGTCCAGGTCGGCGGTCTGCGCGGCCGCGCGCAGCCCGACGGCGGCGTCCGCGATGCCGGTGGCGATCGCCAGCGCGGCCTCCAGGTGCGTCGCCACCTCGGGGCCGCGCAGGGCGGCCGGGTCGGCACCGGACTCGCGCAGCAGGCGCTCGAGCAGCACCCGGGTCCCGGTGCCGGTCCCCCGCAGGGCCACGGTGCAACGCGTCAGGTCGGCCACGCCCGTGATCCCGAGCGGGTTGCCGCGCGGCACGAGGATCCCCTGCTCGCGGCGCCAGAGATGGACGAGCAGGGGCCTGCGGCCGCGCAGGATGCTCGCCGCGAACGGCTCGTTGTACGTGCCGCCGCGGTGGCGCAGGTGGACGGTCGCCGCATCCGCGCGCCCCTGCCAGAGCGCGGTCAGCCCGCCGAAGCTGCCCGGGGCCCCGACGCGGTCGGCATCGCCGGCGATGCGATCCAGGAGCGGGTCGTCGCTGCCCGCGAGGCGCAGCGCGCGCCCGCCGTGCAGCGCGCGGCGGGCGTGGACGGCGCCGTCGCGCGCAATCCGCGCGGCGCGCCGGGGCGCGACCTCCGCGACGCCGAGCCGCGCCAGCTCCGCGTACGCGCGCGCGACGGTGGCGGGGGTCGTGGACTCCGTCGCCGCTGCCGTGCGGACGCTGGGCAGCGTCGCGCCGGCGGGGATCTCCCCGGCCGCGACGCGCTCGAGGAGGCGGTCGGCGATCTCGCGGTACCCGGGCACCCGCGCAGTGTAGTGTGCCGCGATCTGATGCACTACAGATTGAGACAGATTGCGGCGACCCTCCTCGCCCTCACCGCCCTCGTCGCCGCGGGTTGCGGCGACGACGACTCCGGCAGTGCCGGGAGCACGCAGCAGCAGGCCAAGGCGCCGGTCATCCTCGCCACCACGACCAGCACGCAGGACTCCGGGTTGCTCGACGTTCTCATCCCGGCGTTCGAGAAGGCGAGCGGCTACTCCGTCAAGACCGTCGCCGTCGGCAGCGGCCAGGCCATCGAGATGGGCGCGCGCGGTGAGGCGGACGTCGTCCTCGCGCACTCGCCCGCCGCCGAGGAGGAGTTCATGGCGTCCGGCAAGGGCGGCTCGCGGCGCGTCGTCATGCACAACGACTTCGTGATCCTCGGGCCGGCGGCGGACCCGGCGAAGGCGAAGGGCCGCGACGCCCTCGAGGCGATGGCCCGTATCGCGCGGGCGCGCGCGCCGTTCGTCTCCCGCGGCGACGACTCGGGCACCCACACGCTCGAGCTCAAGCTGTGGGAGCAGGCGAAGGTGGAGCCGAAGGGCTCCTGGTATCAGGAGTCAGGCCAGGGCATGGGCGCGACCCTGCAGATCGCCAACGACAAGGACGCCTACGTGCTCACGGACCGCGGCACGTACCTGGCGACCGACAACGCAAAGGACCTCGAGCTGCTCGTCGAGGGCTCCAGCGAGCTGCTCAACGTCTACCACGTCATGGACGTCGCACCGTCCGCCGGGGAGCGCGTGAACGCGGCCGGCGGCAAGGCGTTCGCGGACTGGATCGTCTCGCCCGAGGCGCAGGACATCATCCGCACGTTCGGCGAGGACAGGTTCGGGGAGCCGCTCTTCGTGCCCGACGCCGGCAAGACCGACGAGGAGATGGAGGCGGCAGCCTGAGCGATGGACGTCGTCTGGAACGCCCTCATCGAGGCCTTCCATCTCCTGCTCAGCGGGGACGCGCAGACCTGGGAGATCATCTTCCGGTCGCTGCGGATCTCGCTCACCGCGACGGCGCTGGCGCTCGCGCTGGGGCTCCCGGTGGGCGCGCTGCTGGCGTTCGGCCGGTTCCCGGGCCGGCGCGTCGCACTGGCGGTCGTCAACACCGGGATGGGGGTGCCGCCCGTCGTCGCGGGCCTCGTCGTGACCGTGATGCTGTGGCGATCCGGGCCGTTCGGCGCGCTGGGGCTGCTCTACACGCCGACGGCCATGGTGATCGCCCAGACGGCGATCGCGCTCCCGCTCGTGGCTGGGCTGTCCGCCGCCGCGCTCGGTCACGTCGACCCCGAGTTCCGCCTGCAGATGCAGGCGCTCGGGGCCGGGCGCGTGCGCTCGCTGTGGGCGGTCGCGCTCGAGGCGCGCCTGCCGCTGCTGGCAGCGGGGATGGCGGGCTTCGGCGCCGTGATCTCCGAGGTGGGCGCCGCGATCATGGTGGGCGGCAACATCGCCGGCGAGACGCGCGTCCTCACGACCGCGGCGGTGCTGGAGGCGTCCAAGGGAGCATTTGCGCTCGCGCTCGCGCTCGGGATCATCCTGCTCGTGATCGCGTTCGCGGTGAACCTCGTCCTCACCACGGTCCAGCAGCACGGCGCGCGATGACACCGCCGCTGCTGGAGCTGCGCGACGTCGCCGTGCGCGCCGGCGGGCGGCCCATCCTGGAGATCGACCGCCTGGAGCTCGCGGTCGGGGAGACCCTCGCCGTGCTCGGGGCCAACGGCGCCGGCAAGTCGACGCTGCTGCGCGTCGCGGGCGGGTTGCGCACCCCCGACGCCGGCACGCTGCTGCTCGACGGGCGCCCCGCGTCGCCCGGTGATGTGCGCAGGGTGAGCGCCGCGGTGCTCCAGCGGCCGCTGCTGCGCCGGGCGGCGACCGTCCGGGCCAACGTGGAGACGGGCCTGCGCTTCGCGCGCGTCCCGCGCGCCGAGCGCCGCCGTCGCGCCGGGGAGTGGATCGAGCGCCTCGGCCTCGCCGAGCTCACCGACAGGCGCGCAGGGACCCTCTCGGGCGGCGAGGCGCAGCGCGTGAGCCTCGCGCGCGCCCTCGTCCTCGCGCCGCGACTGCTCCTGCTCGACGAGCCGATGACCGGCCTGGACGCCCCGACCCGGGCCGAGTTGCTGGCCGACCTGCGCGACGTCCTCGGCGTGACCGCCACCACGGCGATCTTCGTCACCCACGACCGCCACGAGGCGGCGGCGATCGCCGACCGGGTCGCGATCCTCCACGCGGGCACGCTGCGGCAGGTGGGGCCGGCCGCGCACGTGCTCGAGCATCCCGCCGACGCGGACTGCGCGCGGCTGCTGGGCTTCGAGAACCTCCTGCCACCCCACGTCGCGGCGCGCGTGCTCGGCGCGCCCGCGGACCGCCCGGTGGCGGTGCGCGCGGCCGACCTGCGCGTGGTGCCCGGCGGGACGATGGGCGTGGTGGAGCGGGTGCTGCCGTTCGGAGACCGCACGCGGGTCGCCACGCGCGTCGACGGCGCGCGCGTGCTCAGCGACGTGCCGTCGACGAGCCTGCAACCGGGCACGGCGGTCGACGTGCGCGCCGAGGAGGGCGCGGCACGGGTCATCGCGCGCGGATGAGCAGTCCGGCGACCCCCGCGAGGCTGAAGCACAGCGCGCCGAGCCCGACGCCCCCGGCGACGTCGGAGAACCACTCCTCGCCGAGGTACACGGACGAGAGCGCAACCGCGACCGTCAGCGCGATGCCCACCGCGACGAGCCCCGCCGTCGCGGCGAACGGCCCGGCCCGGCGCAGCGCGACCGCCACCGCGATCCACGAGACGGCGTAGGCGGCGGTCGCCTGCGGATAGCCGGCGGGCGGCGCGCCCGCGGCGGGCGCCTCGCGCACGACGGCGTCCTCGAAGACCGCCGCGCCCGCCACGGTGAGCAGCAGGCCGCCGAGCAGGACGAGCGCCTCGAGCCGCTCGCGCAGTGCGAGCAGGACGCCGGCGACGACGCCGATCGCGACCGCCGCGACGGTCAGCGACCCCAGGTGCTCGACGGCGGAGGCGATGTCGTCGAGCCAGCGGGCCCGGACCGCGTCGGCCCAGATCTCCCCGCGGCGATCGCCCGGCGTGCGCACGTCCTCGTCGAGGACGATGAGGTAGCCGAAGAAGACGTAGGCGCCCACCGCGCCCGTGGCGAGCAGCGTCGTGAGCTCCAGCCCCAGCCCGCCCGGGGTCAGGCGGTTCCACAGGAACGCGGCGGGGCGCCGAGCACGCCGGCCGGCGCCGACCGCGGCGCGCACCGCCGGGTTGGCCTCGTGCGCGTCGATCCACGCGGAGACCCGCTCGCGGTTGGCCGGCACGCGCAGCCATCGGACCGCCACGACGATCCCGACCAGCACGCAGATCGTCGCCCCGAGCGCCAGCGCGCCCTGCTTCGCGATCTCGAGCACCCGGTCGAGCGAGTGCCAGAAGACGTAGCCGACGAGGCACAGGATCGTGTTCTGGATCCCCGCGCCCAGGACGTCGTAGGGGATGAAGCGCCGCAGCGGCATCCCGGAGGAGCCGGCGAGGAACGGCGCGAGGGCGCGGATGAGCCCGACGAAGCGCCCGATGAACACCGCCTTGCCGCCGTGGCGCGCGAAGAACCGGTCGACCTGCTCGATGCGCTCGGCGTTCACGCCCACGCGCGGCCCGTAGCGCTCGAGGAACGGGCGCCCGAGGCGGCGGCCGAGGACGAAGCCGGTGAGGTCGCCCGCGACCGAGCACGCCCAGACGAGCGCGATGAGCGCCACGATGTCGATCTCGCCCTGCCCGGCGACGACGCCGGCGACGATGATCGCCGTCTCGCCCGGCACCACCAGGCCGACGAACGCCGCGGCCTCCAGGTAGGCGAGGACGCCCGCGAGCGCGTACGTCCACGGGCCGAGCGCGCGGCCGATGTCCTCGAGCAGCGCATCCAGGTCCGGCAGCTCGACGACGCCGGTGGAGTACACGGCGGCGGCGAGCGCCGCGAGGGCGCCGCCGGCGAGCACGGTCGGCTCCAGACGGCGCCGGCGCCACACGAGGAAGGCGGCGAGCGCGACCGCCGCGACGAGCCAGACCGGCTTCATGCGACGACAGAGTGCCCGAGCAGGCGCCCGGGCACCCCCGCTAGCGCCGCTTGTAGCGGCGGTTCACGTCCTCGCAGCCCGTCGTGCGCACGCGCTTGTTCCAGCCGATGTTCACCACGTCGCGACCGGGCCCGCAGTCGATCGTCGTCCGGCCCTGGCCGTAGGCGTCGATCGTGTCGTTCCCCGGCCCGCCCAGGACGGTGTTGCGCCCCCTGCCGGTGGTGCGGATCGTGTCGTTCCCGGGGCCGCCGTCGATGACGTTGCGGCGGGGGCCGCCCTGCAGCGTGTCGTCGCCCTCGCCGCCGCGGATGACGTTGCCGCCGCGGCCGCCGTAGATCGTGTCGTTGCCCGGGCCTCCGTCGAGCGTGTCCGTGCCGCGCGCGCGGCCGTCGTGCTCGCGGTTGCCCCAGATGACGTCGTCGCCGGCGTGGCCGAAGATGCGGTCCGGCCCGAGGCTGCCGAGGAGGTTGTCGATGCCGTCGCCGCCCGTGAGCGTCTGGCCGCCGCGGTCGCGGATCATCCGCGTGCGAGGGCGCAGCGGGTCGTCGGCGGGCTCGGTCTCGATGATCGTCTCGCAGTTGCGGATCCGCCCGGCGCGCACGGCCTGGGCGTTCGAGATGCCGCCGGGCCTGCCGTACGGGTTGATGTGGATCGTGTCGTCGCCGTCGCCGCAGTCGACGGAGCCCACCGCCGTGCCGTTGTTGACGTAGACGACGTCGTTGCCCGGGCCGGCGTCGATGACGTCGGCGCCCGAGTCGGAGTGGATGTTGTCGTCGCCCTCGCCGCCGGAGACGCGGTCGCCGCCGCCGCCGGAGCGGATCGTGTCGTTGCCCGGCCCGCCGGAGATCTCATCCGGCGCGGCGCCCGCGTCGATCGCGTCGTCGCCGTCGCCGCCGCGGATCCTGTCGTGGCCGAAGCCGCCGAGGAGCGTGTCGTTGCCCGGGCCGCCGTCGAGCAGGTCGTCGCCCGAGCCGCCGTCGAGGAGGTCGTCGCCACCGTTGCCGAGGAGGCGGTCATGGCCGTGCTCGCCGAAGAGCCTGTCGTTCCCCGGGCCGCCGGAGAGCGTGTCGCCGCCCCCGCCGCCGTGCGCGGTGCCGCCGGCGCCGCCGAGCGTGATGCGGTCGGGGCCGGGCGTGCCGTTGCGGGCGGCGTCGGCGGTCGCGGGCGCCACGACGGCGATCGCGGCGACGATGGGGAGCAGGCGCAGGGCGCGGGCGAGCGGCGCGGTCATCTCCCACGCACTCGGCATCGCGCTCGCGCCGCTTGATGGCGTTCGGAAAAGTGTGGCCGGTCGGCCCAGGCGGGCATCGGCCGATCGGCCCCCGGGCGCGCCACCCATCGGCCGACGCCGCATCGTGTGCTACTTGTGTGACCACGCGAATGCCCGACGGCGACCCCGACGAGCCTCCAAGTCGTCCCCCCTCGCAGCACGCCGGCGCCTCGCTCGGGCTGAGGGCCCACGCGTGACCGAGGTCCTCCTCCTGCTGGTGTCGTTGGGCCTGGTGGTGGCCTGCGGCATGTTCGTGGCCGCCGAGTTCTCCTTCGTGACCGTCGACCGCGCCACGGTCGAGCGCGCGGCCGAGGAGGGCGACAGCGCCGCCCGTGGCGTGCTCGAGGCGCTGCACAGCCTCTCGACGCAGCTCTCGGGCGCCCAGCTGGGCATCACGCTCACGAACCTGCTGATCGGCTTCATGGCCGAGCCCGCGCTCGCGCGCCTCATCGACGGGCCGCTGGAGTCGCTCGGGGTGCCGTCCGGGGCCGTGTCGGGCGTCGCGGTGGTCATCGCGCTGTTCGTCGCGACCGGCGTGACGATGGTGCTCGGCGAGCTCGTGCCGAAGAACCTCGCGATCGCGCTGCCGCTCGGCACCGCGAAGGTCGTCCAGGGGTTCATGCGCGGCTTCACGGCCGTCAACCGCCCCGTGATCAAGCTCTTCAACGGCGCGGCGAACGCGGTGCTGCGCCGGCTCGGCATCGAGCCGCAGGAGGAGCTGGCGTCCGCGCGCTCCCCCGAGGAGCTCACGTCGCTCGTCGCGCGCTCCGCCCAGCAGGGCACGCTCGCACCGGACACCGCCACGCTGCTGCAGCGCTCCATCGCGTTCGGCGACCGGCGGGCCGACGACGTCATGACGCCCCGCACGCGGATGGTCGCCATGCACGAG
>Ga0180215_1004812_pt1 | contig 11787 bp, 9 predicted proteins | sample eDN3rd37CBELigBY_FD_128871 | JGI IMG/M metagenome (GOLD analysis project Ga0180215, IMG submission 128871) | Enriched backyard soil microbial communities from Emeryville, California, USA - eDNA 3rd pass 37_C BE-Lig BY (version 2) (version 2) | ecosystem: Environmental > Terrestrial > Soil >...
CCCGGCGACGGGCCCGGTCGCGCTCGCGCTCGCGGGCATGCGGCCGCTCGCCCTCGCCGCATGAGCGCCGACGAGGTCTTCCAGGCACTCAGCGACCCGACCCGCCGCGAGGTCTTCGCGCTCGTCGCCCAGGGTCGCGCGCGGACCGCCACCGAGCTTGCGGCCGCGCTGCCCGTCAGCCGCCAGGCGATCGCCAAGCACCTCGCCGTGCTCGAGGACGCGCGGCTCGTCGACGGCGAGCGCGACGGGCGCGCGCTGCGCTTCCGCGCCACCCCGGAGCCCCTCTCGGACGCCATCGCCTGGATGGCCGAGGTGGGCGGCGCGTGGGACGAGCGGCTCGGGCGGCTGCGCGCTGCCGTGTCAGACCGCGACCCGCGCTGACGTCACCGCTGAAACCCCGCCCGCGCGGGCGTGTACTTGGGCCGGATGGACGGCAGGCGCCAGCAGCTCGTCGACCGCGCGAAGGCGGCAGGGCCCAAGGCTCGTGAGCTCGGCCGCGCCGTGTCGCAGCTCGACGTCGCGTGGGCGCGCTGCGCCCCGGCCCGCGCCCTGCGCGAGACGATGCAGAGCTTCCTGCTCGGGCCCGTCATCGACTTCTACGTGCGCCGGCGCTCCCGCGGGCGCGAGCACTTCGCGCGCCTCAAGCCGCCCGTCATCCTCGTCGCCAACCACGGCAGCCACCTCGACACGCCGGTGATCCTGCGCGCCCTGCCGCGCACGTGGCGCCAGCGCACGGCGGTCGCCGCGGCGGCCGACTACTTCTACCGCAACCGCCTCGTCGCGGCGGCCGTCTCCCTGCTGTTCAACACGGTCCCGGTGTCACGCAGCGGCGGCGGGCTCGTGCAGGGGGCCGCCGACCACATCCACCGGCTCCTCGAGCAGCGCTGGAACCTGCTGCTGTACCCGGAGGGGACCCGCTCGCGCAACGGCGAGGTGGGCAAGCTGCGCTCGGGCGCAGCCGTGCTCGCCAAGGAGCACGGGATCGCGATCGTGCCCATGCACGTCTCGGGCACCCGGGCAGCGATGCCGCCCGGCCGCACCTGGCCGCGGCGCGCGGGCGCGCTGCGCCTGCGCAGGCACCCGGTCGAGGTCCGTTTCGGGCGCCCGATCCCCCCGGACGCGGACCGTCACGCCGTCGTCGCCGAGCTCGAGGCGTTCTTCGCCGAGCAGGCCGCGGCGGACGGCGAGCGCGCCACCCCCATGCCACCCACCACAGCATCTTGCAGTCGTTGACGAATCGCGCCCTGCCGCCGTAGGGTCGCGAGTCGAGTTCCGTCTGTCCTGCTGTCCCGCATTGCTCCCCCTGTGGGGAGGAAAGGAGCGTTCGTGGACATCATCCCTGCGGAGATCATCGGCACCGCGCTGCTGATCCTCTTGGGCAACGGCGTCGTCGCTGCAGTCCTCCTGGCTCGTTCGAAGGCAGAGAACAGCGGGTGGATCGTCATCACCTTCGGGTGGGGCTTCGGCGTCATGGCCGGCGTGTACGCGATCGGGCAGTTCACCGGCGCGCACCTCAACCCAGCGGTCACGGTCGGCCTGTGGATGAACGGCAACATCGATTTCGGTGAAGCCATCCAGTACTGGATCGGCGAGATGATCGGCGCGATGATCGGCGCCGCGCTGGTGCTCGTCTCCTACTGGCAGCACTACCAGGCGACGGAGGACCCCGGCCTCAAGCTCGCGACGTTCTCCACCGGCCCGGCGATCCGCAACCCGTTCTGGAACACGCTGACGGAGATCATCGGCACGATGGTGCTGGTGCTCGGCGTCCTGTCGTTCACGGACCCCGGCAACTCCGGCCCGGGCGAGAGCGGCCTCACCGGCCTGCTCGTCGCGCTGCTCGTCGTCGGCATCGGCCTGTCGCTCGGCGGCCCGACGGGGTACGCGATCAACCCGGCTCGCGACCTCGGGCCACGCATCGTCCACCAGATCCTCCCCGTCCCGGGCAAGGGCAGTTCGGACTGGGGCTACGCGTGGGTCCCGGTGGTCGGCCCGATCATCGGAGCGGTGATCGGCGCGTTGATCTACATCCTGTTCTTCCCGGGCTGAGCAGACCAACATGAAGAAACTCATCAACGCGCCGGACGACGTCGTCCGAGAGTCGCTCGAGGGCGTGGAGGCGGCGCACGGCGACCGCGTACGCGTCAACTACGACCCCGCGTACGTGGTGCGCGTCGACGCGCCCGTGCAGGGCAAGGTCGGCGTCATCTCCGGCGGCGGCTCGGGCCACGAGCCGATGCACGGGGGGTTCGTCGGGCCCGGGATGCTCGACGCGGCGTGCCCGGGGGAGGTGTTCACCTCCCCCACGCCGGACCAGATGCTCGAGGCGACGAAGGCCGTCAACGGCGGCGCCGGCGTCCTGCACATCGTCAAGAACTACACGGGCGACATCCTCAACTTCGAGATGGCGGCCGACCTGGCGAAGAGCGAGGGCATCGAGGTCACCTCGGTCGTCACGAACGACGACGTGGCGGTGCAGGACAGCCTCTACACGGCGGGCCGCCGCGGCGTCGGGGTGACCGTCCTGCTCGAGAAGATCGTGGGCGCGGCGGCCGAGGAGGGCAGGTCGCTCGCGGAGGTCACGGAGATCGCCAACCGCGTGAACGCCCAGGGGCGCTCCATGGGCATGGCGCTGACCTCGTGCGTCGTCCCGTCCGCCGGCGAGCCGACGTTCCAGCTCGGCGACAACGAGATGGAGATCGGCATCGGCATCCACGGCGAGCCGGGGCGCGAGCGCATGCCGCTCGAGCCCGCCGACAAGATCACCGAGCGTCTCGCGACGGCGATCGTCGAGGACCTGCCGTTCAACGAGGGCGACCAGGTGCTCGCGTTCGTGAACGGCATGGGCGGCACCCCGCTCATCGAGCTCTACATCGTGTTCCGGGCGCTGAAGAGGTTCCTCGACGGCCGGGGCATCAACGTCACCCGCAACCTCGTGGGCAACTACATCACGTCGCTGGAGATGGCCGGGTGCTCGATCACCCTGCTGCGCCTCGACGACGAGCTGACGCGTCTGTGGGACGCGCCGGTGGACACACCCGGCCTGCGCTGGGGGCGTTGACAGCCAGATGAGCGTCGGCTACGAGCAGGTCACCGACTGGATCCGGCGCTTCGCCGCCGTTGTCGGCGAACGCAAGGACGAGCTCACCAAGCTCGACCAGGCGATCGGCGACGGCGACCACGGGACGAACATGGACCGTGGCCTGCGCAAGGCGGTGGAGAAGCTGGACGCCGTGGAGGGGGAGGACATCGGGGCGGCGCTGAAGGCCGTCGGCATGGCGCTCGTGTCGAGCGTCGGCGGAGCCGGCGGGCCGCTGTACGGCACCTTCTTCCTCCAGGCGGGCCAGACGCTGGCCGGGCGCTCGGAGCTCGACACCGACGCGTTCGCCGCGGCGGTGCGCGCAGGCGTCCAGGGGGTCCAGGCCCGCGGCAAGGCTGAGCCGCAGGACAAGACCATGGTGGACGCCCTCCTGCCCGCCGCGGAGGCGCTCGCGGAGGGCGGCGACCTCGCCGGGGCCGCCGCACGTGCCGCCGCCGCCGCCGAGGACGGCATGCGCGCGACGATCCCACTCGTCGCGCGCAAGGGCCGCGCCAGCTACCTCGGCGAGCGGAGCCGGGGGCACCAGGATCCGGGGGCGACGTCCTCCGCCCTGATGATGAAGGCCGCCGCCGAGGCCTTCGCCAACCGCAGCTAGAGAGGGAGGGCACCGTGCCGAAGTACGCAGCAGCCCTGGACCAGGGCACGACGAGCACGCGGGCGATGATCTTCGATCACGCCGGGCGCGTCGTGTCGGTCTCGCAGAAGGAGCACGAGCAGATCTTCCCCAAGCCAGGTTGGGTCGAGCACGACCCGATGGAGATCTGGGCGAGATCGCAGGAGGTCCTCGACGAGGCGCTGAAGGAGGCCGGCGCGAGCGCTGACGACATCGCCGGCCTCGGTATCACCAACCAGCGCGAGACCGCGGTCGTCTGGGACCGCAACACCGGCGAGCCGGTGATGAACGCGATCGTCTGGCAGGACACGCGCACCGACCGGCTGGTCGACGAGCTGTCCGCCGACGGCGGACAGGACCGCTTCAAGGCGCAGACCGGCCTGCCGCTGGCGACGTACTTCTCCGGGCCGAAGGTGCGCTGGATCCTCGACAACGTCGACGGGGCCCGCGAGCGCGCCGAGGCCGGCGACCTGCTGTTCGGCAACATCGACACCTGGCTCATCTGGAACCTGACGGGCGGCACGGACGGCGGCATCCACATGACCGACGTCACGAACGCGAGCCGCACGCTCATGTTCGACCTCAACAAGCTGGCCTGGGACGAGGGCATCGCCGGGACGATCGGCGTCCCCACGTCGATGCTCCCCGAGGTCCGCGCGTCGAGCGACGTCTACGGCGAGGTGCGCACCGGCGCCTTCCAGGGCGTGAAGATCGCCGGCGACCTCGGCGACCAGCAGGCGGCGACGTTCGGCCAGACGTGCTTCGCCGTCGGGGAGGCCAAGAACACCTACGGCACCGGCAACTTCCTCCTGCTCAACACGGGCACGGAGGCGGTGCAGTCCAAGAGCGGCCTGCTGACGACGGTCTGCTACAAGATCGGCGACGCCGACACGGTCTACGCGCTGGAGGGCTCGATCGCCGTCACCGGATCGCTGATCCAGTGGCTGCGCGACAACCTCAAGATGATCAAGGCGGCGCCCGAGGTCGAGGAGCTCGCCGCGTCCGTGGAGGACAACGGCGGCCTGTACATCGTCCCGGCGTTCTCGGGCCTGTTCGCGCCGTACTGGAAGTCCAACGCGCGCGGCGTCTTCGCGGGCCTCACGCGCTACGTCACGCACGCGCACATCGCGCGCGCGGCGCTCGAGGCGACCGCGTACCAGAGCCGGGAGATCGTCGAGGCGATGAACCAGGACTCCGGCGTGGACCTCGAGTCGCTCAAGGTCGACGGCGGCATGGTGGCCAACGAGCTGCTCATGCAGTTCCAGGCCGACCTGCTGGGCGTCCCGGTGATCCGCCCGGTCGTCGCGGAGACCACCGCGCTCGGCGCCGCGTACGCGGCGGGCCTGGCCACCGGGTTCTGGGCCGAGGTCGAGGACCTCCGCGAGAACTGGCAGGAGGACAAGCGCTGGCAGCCGCAGATGGACCCGGCCAAGCGCGACGAGTACTACAAGTACTGGAAGAAGGCCGTGACGCGGACCTTCGACTGGTTCGAGTCCGAGTAGGAGCGGAAGGGCCCGGGCGGGATGGCATCCGGCCGACCATCCCGCCCTGGCAGACTGGCGTGGGCATGACGACCCTGCAGACCGAGGTGCTCGTCGTCGGCGGCGGCGCGACCGGCGCGGGCATCGCCTGGGACGCCGCGCTGCGCGGCTACGACGTCATCCTCGTCGACCGCGCCGATCTCGCCGAGGGCACGAGCGGGCGCTTCCACGGCCTGCTGCATTCGGGCGGGCGCTACGTGGTGAAGGACCCGGTGGCGGCGCGCGAGTGCATCGCGGAGAACGAGATCGTGCGCCGGGTCGCCGCCGGGACGGTGGAGGACACCGGCGGCCTGTTCGTGACCACGCCCGACGACGACCCCGAGTACGCCGACCGGTTCCTCGACGGCTGCCGCGAGACGGGCGTGCCGGCCGAGGAGATCGACGTCGCCCAGGCGCTGCGCGACGAGCCGCGCCTGAACCCCGGCATCCGCCGCGCGATCCGCGTCCCCGACGCGTCCATCGACGTCTGGCAGCTCGTGTGGGCGCTCGCGAACGGCGCCGCCGCCCGCGGCGCGCGCATCCTCCCCTATCACCGCGTCGTCGCGCTGCGCCGCGAGGGCGACGCGGTGACGGGCGCCGACCTCCGCGACGAGCGCACGGGCGAGGACGTGCGGATCGAGGCCGGCTTCACGATCAACGCGAGCGGCGCCTGGGCGCACCAGATCGCGGAGATGGCCGGCATCGAGGGCGTCTCCGTCGTCCCCGGCAAGGGGATCATGATCGCGATGAACCACCGGCTCGTGAACACGGTGGTCAACCGCTGCACCATGCCCGCCGACGGCGACATCCTCGTCCCGATCCGGACGGTGAGCGTCATCGGCACGACCGACATCCGCTCCGCGCACCCCGACGACCTCCCCGTCACGCAGGAGGAGGTCGACGCGATGCTCGACGACGGCGACCGCCTCGTCCCCGGCCTGCGCGAGAGCCGCGCCCTGCGCGTCTGGGCCGGCGTCCGCCCCCTGTTCGACGACAAGAAGGCCGGCGAGGGCGGCTCCACGCGCGACGTCAGCCGCGGCACCGCGCTGCTCGACCACCTCGAGCGCGACGGGGTGCACCGCTTCATCACGATCACCGGCGGCAAGCTGACGACCTACCGCCTCATGGCCGAGGAGGCCGTCGACGCGATGGTCGAGCAGCTCGGCCACGACCGGCCGTGCACGACGAGCACGACACCGCTGCCCGGCTCGGAGGACGGCGAGCACATGACGCCGGGCGCCCGGCTGCGCCGGCGCGAGCGCCACCTGCTCACCGAGCAGCTCATCTGCGAGTGCGAGCTCATCGAGAAGTCGACGCTCGAGGAGACGATGCGCGCCCGCGGCACGCACAACCTCGACGACATCCGCCGCAACCTGCGGCTCGGGATGGGGCCCTGCCAGGGCGGCTTCTGCATCCCGCGCGCCGTCGGCATCCTGCACGCGATGCACCGGATGGACGTCGAGGAGGCCAACCGGAGCCTGCGCACGTTCCTCGAGGAGCGCTGGAAGGGCCTGTGGCCGATCCTCCACGGCGACCAGCTGCGCCAGGCGCGGCTGGACGACTGGATCTTCCAGGGCCTGCTCGACGTCGAGCACCTGCCGGGCGACGCCCGACGTGACGTGGCGGCGGCCGTGCACACCGGCGTGCGGCCGGGCTCCGCCGAGGACGGCGACCTGCAGCCCACGCCCGCGCCGGGCAGCGCACACGACTCCACGGCGGGTCCGTCGTGAGGGTCGACGTCGTCGTCGTCGGTGCCGGGACCGCGGGGCTCGTGGCCGCGGTGCGCGCGGCGCAGTCCGGCCGCAAGGTGCTCGTCCTCGCCAAGGGCGCAGGCGCGACGCACCTCGCTCCGCTGACGATCGACGTGCTCGGCTACGCGCCCGAGCGGGTGGAGTCGCCGGCCCGCGAGCTGGCGCCCTTCATCGCCGCGCACCCCGAGCACCCGTACGCGCGGACGGGAGAGGCGGCGATCGCCGAGGCCCTGGACTGGTTCCGGGGCGTGATGGGCGACGCGTACCCCTACACGGGCGGGCTGGAGCGCAACATGCTGCTGCCGAGCGCGATCGGCGCCCCGCGCCCGTCGGCGCTCGTGCCGGTGACGATGGCCGAGGGCGACCTGCGCCGCGACGAGCCGATGTGCCTCGTCGGCCTGCGGCCGCTGAAGGACTTCCACGCCGCGCTCGCGGCGGACAACATCACGCGCCTCGGCGTGCAGGCGCGGGCCGTGGAGCTCGACCTCGACGTCGACCGCGCGGACGTCAACGCGCTCGGCCTGGCGCGCGCGTTCGACCGCCCGGAGGTGCGCGCGCTCGTCGCCGCGCAGCTCGCCTTGCGCCTGCGCGCCGGCGAGCGCGTCGGCTTCCCCGCCGTGCTCGGGCTGCGGCACGCGCCGACGGTGTGGCGCGAGCTGCAGGAGCGCCTCGGGCGCCCCGTGTTCGAGATCCCGACGGTGCCGCCGTCGGTCCCGGGCCTGCGCGTCGACGCGATCCTCCTCGGCGCCCTGCGCGCCGCGGGCGGCAGGATCATCATCGGCTCGGAGGTCGTGGGCGCCGCGCCGGACGCCGACGGAGTCACCGTGCGCGCGCGTGCGGCGGGCCGCGACGTCGAGCACCGCGCCGACTGGCTCGTGCTCGCCACGGGCGGGTTCGCCGAGGGGTCGATCACCCTGGGCTCGGACTGGCGCGCGCGCGAGACGGTGCTCGACCTGCCGCTCGCGCACGTTCCCGCGCCGGGCGAGCCGCGCTTCGCGCCCGGCCTGTTCGACGAGCATCCGATGAGCCGTGTCGGCGTCGCCGTGGACGACGGCCTGCGGCCCGTGGGGCCGGACGGGCGCCGCGTGCACGAGCGGGTGCTCGTCGCCGGCGCGTCGATCGGCGGGGCCGTCCCGTGGAAGGAGCATTCGGGTGAGGGGATCAGCGTGACGACGGGCCACCACGCCGCGGGCCAGCTCGCGGGCGTCGCGCCGTCGGTGGGGGTGGCCGCGTGACCGCGCACGAGGACTCGGTGCTGCTCGACCTCGTCCGCGGGTCGCTCGACCACTGCGTGAAGTGCACGATCTGCGAGACGCACTGCCCGTACTCGAACGTCACCCCGCTGTTCCCGGGCCCGAAGTACGTCGGGCCGCAGGCCGAGCGGTTCCGCAGCGGCGAGGAGGTCTCGCCCGACGCGTCCGTGGACCTCTGCTCGTCGTGCGGGATCTGCACGCAGGTGTGCCCGCAGGGCGTCCACATCGCCGAGATCAACACGCGCGCGAAGGCCCGGCTCGCCGAGAGCGAGGGCATCCCGCTGCGCAACCAGCTCATCGCCCGGCCCGACGTGCTCGGCATGCTGGGCACGCCCGTCGCGCCGCTCGCCAACCGGACGCTGTCCAACAGGCCGCTGCGCGCGCTGGCGCACCGCATCCTCGGCATCCACCGCGACGCCGCCCTGCCGCGCTTCGCCGGCCGCACCTTCCGGAGCTGGGCCAAGCGCCACACGCCCCCCGCGCAGGCGACGAAGGAGGTCGTGCTCTTCCACGGTTGCGGCACGAACTACTACGAGCCCGAGCTGGGCGAGAAGGTCGTCGCGATCCTCGAGCACAACGGCTTCCGGGTCACGATCCCCAAGCAGGGTTGCTGCGGGCTGCCGCTGCAGTCCAACGGCATCTTCCCCGCGGCGCGCTCCTACGCGCGCCGGCTCGCGCGGCGGCTCGCCCCCCACGCGCGTCGCGGCGTGCCCATCGTCGGCCCGCCGACGAGCTGCACGCTCATGCTCAAGCGCGAGGCCCGCGAGATCATCGGCCTCGACGAGGACCCGGACGTCCGCGTCGTCTCCGAGCACACCTACGACATCTGCGAGTTCCTGCTGGAGCTGCACGAGCGCGGCGAGCTGCGCACGGACTTCCAGCCCGTGGAGGAGACCGTCGCCTACCACGCGCCCTGCCAGCAGCAGGGCCACAACATCGGCAAGCCCGCCCTCGACCTCTTCGCGCTCGTGCCCGGGCTGCGGACGGTCGAGCTGCAGGCCCGCTGCTGCGGCATCGCCGGCACGTACGGCCTGAAGGTCGAGAGGCGCCAGATCTCCCTCGACGTCGGCGCCGACCTGTTCTCGCAGATCCGCGACGCCGAGCCGACCGTCGTGGCCTGTGACGCGGAGACGTGCCGCTGGCACATCGAGCAGGAGACCGGCGTCACGAACCTGCACCCCATCGACGTGCTGCACCGGGCCTACGGGCTCGACCGGCGCTGATGGTCGCCATCGTCGTCGTCTCCCACAGCGCGGCGCTCGCCGCGAGCGTCATCGAGTTCGTACGCGCGATGGGCGGCGACAAGGCGCCGATGGAGGCCGCGGGCGGCGTCGAGGACGGCATCGGGACCGACTTCGAGCTCATCGGCGCCGCGATCGAGCGCGCCCGCGAGGCGTCCGGCGGCGACGGCGTGCTGGTCCTCATGGACCTCGGCTCGGCGGTGCAGACCGCGCAGATGGTGCTCGAGCTCGGAGGGATGGACGAGTCCGACGTCCGGCTCGTCGCCGCGCCGCTCGTCGAGGGCGCGCTCGCCGCGGCGATCAACGCCGGCGGCGGCGGGTCGCTCGACGAGGTCGCGCGCGAGGCCCGCGGGGCCCTGCGGGCCAAGCAGGAGGAGCTCGGGGAGTCCTCGGCAGAGCCCCCGGTTCCCGTGGCGAGCTCGTCGCAGGGCGACGGGCTCGCGGACTCGCCGGTCGACGTCGACGTCGAGCTGCCGGTGCGCAACCGGCTCGGGCTGCACGCGCGCCCCGCCGCGAAGCTCGTCGGCCTCGCGATGGAGCACGACGCGGAGCTGCTGCTGTCCAACGCGACGACCGGCCGCGGCCCCGTGAGCGCCCGGAGCCTGTCGGACATCGCGCTGCTCGGGGTGCGCGGCGGGCACGTGCTGCGCGTCCAGGCGCGCGGCGCGCAGGCCGACGAGGTCGTGCAGGCCGTGCGCGAGCTGGCCGACACGGGGTTCGGCGACGGTGTGGAGGCCTCGCCTTCGGTGGCAGTCGCGTCGCAGGGCGACGCACGTGCCGGGCCGGCCGTTCGCACCGAGGCTCCTGCCGAGCCGCCTGCTCCCGGCACGCTGCTGCATGGCGTCCCCGCCTCCCCCGGCCTCGCCGACGGCCCGCTGCACCGCATCGGCGGCGCGCCCGCGATCCCGTCCGAGGACGCCGACGACCCCGACGCGGAGCTCGCCCGGCTCGACGAGGCGCTGACGCGGGCGCGGGCGGACCTCGAGGCCGCGCGCGACGACCTCGCCGGGCGCGGGCGCGCCGGCGAGGCGGCGATCTTCGACGCCCAGGCCGCGCTGCTCGGCGACGCGGCGCTGCTCGGCCCAGCCCGGGAGGCGGTCGCCGCGGGCCGCAACGCGGCGCGCGCCGTCCACGACGCGGCCGAGGCCCTCGCGGCGCGCTACGAGCAGCTCGAGGACGACTACCTGCGCGAGCGCGCCGCCGACGTGCGCGACGTGGGCAGGCGGATCGTCCGCGCGCTGCTCGGCGAGGGCACGGCGGCCGCCGGCGCGGGCCAGGTGCTCGTGACCGACGAGCTGCTCCCCGGCGACGCGGCGCTGCTGGACCCCGAGCGCGTCGCCGGCGTCGCGACGGCCCACGGCGGCGCCACCGGGCACGCGGCGATCATCGCCCGCTCGCTCGGCGTGCCGACCGTCGTGGGCCTCGGGCCGGCGCTGCTCGCGGTGCCCGCGGGCACGCGGCTCCTGCTCGACGGGGAGGCGGGCACGGTGCTCGTCGACCCCGACCCGCAGGTGGCCGCCGAGCACGCCGCGCGCGTCGCGGCCGCCGCCGAGCGCCGGGAGCGGGCGCTGCGCGCCGCCGCCGAGCCGGCCGTGACGCGCGACGGCACGGCGATCGAGGTCGTCGCCAACCTCGGCGACGTCGCCGGCGGCGAGCAGGCCGTGGCGCTCGGCGCCGAGGGCGTCGGGCTGCTGCGCACGGAGTTCCTGTTCCTCGACCGCAACGAGCTGCCCTCCGAGGACGAGCAGGCCGACGCCTACGGGCGCATCGCGCGCGACCTCGGCGGGCGGCCGCTCATCATCCGCACGCTGGACGTCGGCGCCGACAAGCCGCTGCGCGCGCTGCCCCAGGAACCGGAGGCCAACCCGTTCCTCGGGCGGCGCGGCATCCGGCTGCAGCTCGCCATGCCCGAGCTGCTCACCTCGCAGCTGCGGGCGATCCTGCGCACCGCCGACGCGCACCCCGGCGTCAAGGTCATGTTCCCCATGGTCTCCACCCTCGAGGAGGTGCGCGCCGTGCGCGCCGCGCTCGGCGAGGCGAAGGCCGCGCTGGGCGTCGATCCACCGCTCGAGGTCGGGATCATGGTCGAGGTGCCCGCCGTCGCCGTGCAGGCCGAGCGCTTCGCCGCCGAGCTGGACTTCCTGTCGATCGGCACGAACGACCTCGCGCAGTACACGATGGCCGCCGAACGCGGCAACGAGCACGTCGCGGCGCTCGCCGCCGGGCCGGTGCCCGCCGTGCTGCGCCTCATCGACCTCACCGTCCGGGGCGCCCAGGGCCGCGACTGCTGGGTGGGCGTGTGCGGCGAG
>Ga0180215_1004813_pt1 | contig 11787 bp, 5 predicted proteins | sample eDN3rd37CBELigBY_FD_128871 | JGI IMG/M metagenome (GOLD analysis project Ga0180215, IMG submission 128871) | Enriched backyard soil microbial communities from Emeryville, California, USA - eDNA 3rd pass 37_C BE-Lig BY (version 2) (version 2) | ecosystem: Environmental > Terrestrial > Soil >...
AGCACCAGTGCACAGCGCTTTCCGCACACTGGCGGTTCGCGTCAGCCACAGGACGTGCCGCGAATCCCGGCGGTGGCCATTTCGAATCCGGATGCCGACGCTCTCGCGCGCCAGTTCGCCAGCGGTCAAACGGTGCGTCTACGAATAAAGAGCACCGCTCGAGACCTGCCCAAGCAGCGATCCGCAAATGTCATTGGTGAGATTCCCGGCACCGATCTCGCACACGAGATTGTGATCCTCGGAGCCCACCTCGATTCCTGGGACGTTGGCGTAGGCGCAGTCGACAACGCCTCGGGCGTGGGTATCGTTCTCACCGCCGCTCATCTGATTCGAGCGCAGGGACTCAAGCCCCGTCGCACACTGCGCGTGGTGCTGTTTGCCAACGAAGAGAATGGTTCAGCGGGGTCGCGAGCCTACGCGGCCGCGCAGGAACAGACGTTGGCAAACCACGTGCTTGGTATCGAAGCGGACTATGGCGCCGGACCGGTGTGGCAGTTCTCGACTCGAGTGCATCCTGCGGATGTCGGCGTAATCGACCAGATGTATCGCGTGCTTCGTCCGCTGAAGATGGATCGCGGCACCAACGAAGCACCCGGCGGGGCCGATCTGTCGCCGCTCGTGGCTCGCGGCATGCCCATCCTCGGACCGGAACTGGACGGCACGTATTACCTGGACGTCCACCACACTGCCAACGACACCATGTCGCAGGTCGATCCGGCAGCGATTCGCCAGAGCGCGGCCACTTACGCTGTCGGCGTCTGGCTCGGTGCGCAGTATCCCGGCAAGTGGCAACGCCTGGAGCCCAAGGCGCCTCGCCGCTAAAGTTGTGCCTCGAACCGACTCTGCGCACGAACGAGATGTTCGTGCGCAGGTCGTAACCTCGAATCTCGCTACTTCTGCGTCGGGTGGAGCAAGGAATTCAACAGGAACTTGTAGGTTCCGTAAGTCTGCGCCCGGTGGTGACCGCGAAACCCGATCAGCACGATGCGCCCTTGCTCGTGCTTCACTTCCAGCACGGCTCCGCGACCGGTGATCGGTTGCTCCTTGCCACGCATCGCTCCTTGAACCAGCACGCGATCTCGCGGGTAGCGGGCGACGATCCTTATCGGCGAATCGCCAGCATCGGGAACCTGCGGACTGAACGCGGCGCTTTGAATGAACATCGCGGTGGCTTCTTCAGGCATGCCGTAGCCCAACGGCTGCGTGTTGTCGACTTCGATGCGAACCAATGACGAGGGGATCCAGAAATCCTCCGGCTTCAGTCCTTCCAGCGCATTGCGAACCGGCAGACCGAACTCGCGGGTGAAGAGCATTCCCGCATTGTCGATCGCCACGATCGTTCCACCCTTGGCAGCGAACGCCTTCAACGCGGCAACGCCGGCGGCGCCGATGCCGTTCTGCACCTCCGGCGGATACAAGCTGTCCGGCGTGTTGCCGAATTTGATGCGATCCGGCGCTTCATTGGCGAAGAGAATCACCGAGAAGCGGCTGTTCAGATCGCCCTTCAAGTCGGCGTTGTGCAAGGTCGTGAATTCGAACCCGAGGTCATCGAGAACGAAGCGCCCCCAGCCCTCGTCCATGTTCGCACGCCACGACTGATAGACACCGATGCGCGGCTGGGCCAGCGGCTGAAGGTCGAGATTGCGGATGCTGTCCAGCCCGTACGCCTGCACGTGCCACTTCTCGAGCAGCGCGGGCAGCGCCTGCTTGACCTGTGCCGTAGCTTCGACAATGAAACTACCCGCCGGCAGCGTCGCTCCAGAAACTTCGATCGCGCCGCTCGAACGATGAACCGCAGTCTTCGTCTTGAGCAGCGCCGCAGCGACCGCGTAGGAAGCATTCGCGCGCGTGTCGAGCACCAGATAGCGCGCCGATGGAACGGATACCGACGGCACGGGAACGTCGTCGAGCTTTCTGACTTCGGCCTTGAACGAATTCTTGATCTCGCTGTACTGGACACCCATCTGCAGCGGCAACGACCACGACGCGTCGTCACGTAACACGCCGGGAACGGCATCGTCGGGATAGCGACGGTCGCGGCTCAGCGCGTTCACGACGTAGGGCCGATAGGGTTGCGCGGAGAAGATGACGAAATCGCCAGCGGCGAAGGCTTTTCCGTCGGCAACAAAAGGCGCCGTCGCCTGATGAATCTCCGCGCCGCCGAACTTGAGCACTTCGATCAACTTCAGCGTCGTCGGATGGTCGTGCTGTGCAGCCGGAATGACGAAGGCATACGGATCGCTGGGCTTGCCCACTTCAACCGCATCGCGACCCATCTGGTAATAGTTGTAGAGCCAGTCGTATTTTTGCGCCGACGCCGTCTCGAGCACGGTCATGGACGTCTTGACGGTGTAGTCGACCACATCGCGCAGGCGCCACCAGCCACCCGGCCACGGGTCCGGGTAACGCAAGCTCTTGCGGGTGTAGTAGTCCTGGAGCTCGGCGGGGTCGACGTGGATCGGGCTTGCGATGTTGGTCCAGGCGATTTCGGTGAACACGGCGGTCGTGTTGCGAACCATGGCGCCGCACGTCAGCGTGCCCTTCCACCAGGCCGAAGCAAATATCTGGTCGTGGACCGCGCCCTTCATGCCGGCCGACTGCAGATCGAAAGACATGCGCGAACCGATGAGGCCGATGCCACGATAGACGAGCGGGTGAACGTGCGGATCGGCAGGCTCCATGAACGGCGGCACGAATATGCGTGCTGCCGTCGCGCCCATCTGATGCGGATCGCTCATGATCTGTGGAAACCAGTCATGCCACAGCACCTTGTTGACGGCGCGCGTCTCCGACAGGTTGTGCATGATGCCGTCGCGATTGTTGTCGTGGCCAGCGTAGTGATGATAGAGCCACGGCATATAGCCGCCCTCGTACTTCGTGCCGAGGTACTTGTTGTACCAATCCGCGATCATGATCAGGCCGTCCGGATTGGCGACCGGAACCAGCAGCACGATCACATCGTCGAGGACCTTGGCCGAATCGAAGGGCGTATCGCCCACGGCCAGTTTGTACGCGGTCTCCATCGAGGCCTGGGATGAACCCACTTCCGAAGCATGCAGGCCATGCGTGATCAGCACGATGGCCTTGCCTTCCCGACTGAGCTTCTTCGCCTCCTCAGGCGAAAGTCCGCGCGGATCGCTCAGACGCTTCGAGATCGCCCGATAGCGATCGACGTGCGGCATGTTCTTTTCCGATGTCACGACGGCCATGAGCATCGGCTCGCCCAGCGTGCTCTTGCCGATCTCTATGACCGACACGCGCTCCGACTCCGCGGCCAGCTTGGTGAAATACGCGTTGATCTTGCGGGAGTCGGCCAGCTTTCGATCCGCCCCCACCTCGTGCCCGAGAAACGCGGCGGGCGACGTTTGTGCCTGGACTAGAGCCGGCGCCAGCGATGCGAGCGCGACGATCAGCCTGAATGGTTTCATCAAGTTATTTCCTCGAAGTTTTCTGCGGCTGCCCAGGAGCGCCGTGGCAGCCGGCCTGTTTCGCACCAACGACGCAACAGGCATTTTTTGGAATCGACGCGCGCACGCCCTGCTTGCAGGCGCCGCGCTCATCGCGAGTTTCACGTGACAATCGTGTCTTGTTGCTCGATCAACCCGCCGTGATCGCGCGTTCTATGTCCGCTCGCGTGACCGGCCCCAGGAACTCGCGCTTCACATTGCCCCGCGGATCGATGAGATACGTCATGGGCAGCCCACGTGGAGCGGCGAGGCCTGGAGGCAGCTCAAAGGGATCGACGATGGCGATCGGGTAGGAAACCGGCCGTTTCGCCAGCGCCTCTCGCAAAGTCTCCGGCTCGATCTGCTCGTACGTGAGGCCAACGACGTTGACGTCGTCATGCGCCTCATGCAACGCAGACAGTTCCGGCATCTCTTTTATGCAGGGCGCGCACCACGTCGCCCAGAGGTTCACCACCACCCAGCTCCCCCTGTGAGAGGTGATGTCGTAGTCGCTGCCGTCGACGAGTGGCAGGCGCAGCTCCGGGAACGCAGCGGCGCTGGTCGCGGCGGCGGCGTTGGCTTCGACTTCGTTCGCCGACGCTGCTGGCCCGGTCGCTGAGTCCGGCCCCTGGCTGCAGCCGGCCACGAAAAGCGTAAGCACGTAACCCGCTAAGCGCAGGCTCGACCGAGGCGTCGTCATAGATAGCTGCTCGCTTTCGAGTAGGTCTTCTCGCCGGCCGTTATCGCAAGATCCAGGCGATTCTCCGGCGGCGGCAACAGGCAGGTACCGAACTCGGTGAAAGCGCACGGTGGCGTATAGGTGCGGTTGAAGTCGATCACCACCTCGCCCTTGGCGTCCGGCAGACCCGTGAACAGGAAACGCCCTGACGGATAGCTGCCACCCTTGCCATTGGTGCGGTCGGCGAACATCAGCGACAGGCCGCGGCTGGAGTCCCCAATCACCTCGAGGCGGAAAGTCCGGCCATCACGCTCGAACTCCACCACGCCCGGATTCGCCTGGTCGTTCAAGCCACCCAACACATCCAGCACGGGTACGGTGCGAACTGTCGAATGTGGAATGAACTTGCCCTTGATGCGCCAGCCCGGATCGATGGGCCAGTAGTCGAGGCCTGCGAAGTTCACTCGCGTTGGCGCATCCGCATGGTGTACGCGCAGTGCGCGACGCTTTCCGCTAATGATCAACGAGATCGAACCCTTGCCGCCGTCGTAGGCCACGGCGGTCGCAGGAGTGCCCGGCGCGTACCGCTTCAGTTCGACCGGCCCGGTCAGTGCCGCGCCGTTGACGAGCAGCGGCACGCCCGGCTCGGGAGTAAACAACGCGCGGCCGTCCTTCTCCTCGATGACGCCGATGCGCGCTGGACCGATGGCGAGGCGGAAATCGCTATCGGCGGCGCTGCCCACCGAATAGCGTCCCGGCTCCAGCCAGTGCATCCCGATGATCGCGGTCCAACCGTCAGGCTTGAGCAGGCCATCGACGCGCCGCTGGCGATATTCCTCGATCTCTTTGACCAGCGCCGCATCCGGCACGGACTGATCCGCACGACTGGGTCCAGTGGGCGCCGCATTCGCACCCACGTTCATCGACATCCATGCGATGCCCAACACGGCCAGCGTGGCCCCTTTCTTCATGACTTCGCTTCGCATGTAATGCACTCACCTAGAAATTGACCCGCGCGCTGACCGCCAGCGTTCGCGGCGCACCCGGCGAGAAGGCGTTGCTCGCGCCGTCCCAGTACTGACGATTCAGGAGATTGCGCACTTCGGCATTGAAGGCGACCTCCCGTCCGGCCAGTTTCGTGCGCAAATTGCCACCGAAGTTGGCCACCGCATAGCCCGGCGTCGAGACCGACAGGTCACCGGCCTGGATGTGATTGATGACCTTGTTGCCCAGATACTTCACGTCGGCATGCAGGCTCAGGCCGGGAATCGCTGGCAATTCGTAAGAGACGTCGAACGTGCCGGTGAAACGCGAAGCGCCCGGCAGGCGACGATCCAACAGCCAGTCGTTGACGCCCTTGGTGTAGGTGGCGTCGAGCAGGACCACCGAGCTGCCCACCACCCAGTTGTCACCCACGCGCAGGCGCCCGCCGATTTCGGCGCCGTCATAGAGTTGCTCGCCGCCTTGAACCATGAAGTTGGCGCTGTTCACGTAGGTCGCGCCCTTGGACAACCGGAAGACCGCCGCCGTGAGCGCCCAGGAGGCCTTCTCCACCTTGACGCCCACCTCGATCTGATCGCTCTCGATGGGATCGAGCTGCTGACCCGCGTTCTGATAGGCAACGCCCACCGTGGGCCCCTGCTGCAGGGACTGCACGTAGCTGAGATAGGCGGTGACGCTCGACTGCGGCTTGTAGATCAGCGCCAGTGACGGCGTCGTAGCGTCTTTCTCATAGCGGCTGGTGCGCAGGCCGCTGTTCACATCGAACGACTCTTGAAGATATCGAGTGAACCGCAAGCCCGCCAGCAACGACAGCTTCTCGGTGAAACCCACCGTGTCGCTCAGATACGCGGATTTTTCCAGGTAGTGGCTGGCCTTGCCGTGCGGAGGAGTGCCATCGAACACGCCGGTCCAGACGTCGGGTGAGTAGTCGAAGAGATTGCCGACGGGCTGGTCCCGCGTCGTGTAGTTGGTCGTGCCATAGGTGATGACCAGATCCTGCCAGCTCACACCGGCCGTCAGATGATGAGTCACCGATCCGGTGTCGAAGCGGCCCTGCACCAGCGCACGCGCGAAGTCGTAGTCGAACTCGTCGTAGAAATCGGCCATCCGATTGATGTAGTCGCCGCTCGCGTTGCGCAGGCGGAACGTCTCGTACGGAAAACGGTAATCCGTATAGGTCTTGCCGTAGTTGACGTTCAGATCCCAGCCATTGGCGATCCGCCATTCCAGGCCGGTCGTTCCCGAAGCAAACTCGGTGTTGCTGAAGGCCTGGCGCGACGCCAGCCGGCGGGTGCTATCGACGGGGCGCGGCAGACGCTCGTTGCGATACACAGCAGGATCGACGATGAACAGCGGCTCGGGGCGAGCGATCTCGCTATCCTGATACAGGATGTCGGTAACCCATTTCAGGTTCTCGGTGAGGGGCACATCGAAAGAGGCGGCGGCAGCTTTGCGATCCACCTCGGAGTCGGCGTAGGTGGTGCCCTGCTCATTCACCAGATTGACGCGGTAGCCCAGCCCGCGATCGCCGACGCGCCCGCCGACATCGAGGTGCTGCGAGAACAGTTGGTCCGAACGGTAGCCGACGCCGAAATTCAGCAACGGCTTGTCGGTGGGACGTTTGGTGAGATAGTTGACGATGCCACCCGGCGCGCCGACGCCATAAAGGAAGCCGCTCGCGCCCTTCAGCAGATGGACTTCCTCGACCGCCTCCAACGGCAGCGTCGCGCCATAATAAGTAAGGGGCAGGCCATTGACGCGCACGCTGTTCACCCAGTCGAGCGACAAGCCGCGAACGGAAATTCGCTGCGCGTACATGTTGTAGTCGGTGCCGCCTTCGCGCGCCACGCTGGCGTCCTTTGCGAACAGCGTGGCGAGGGAAGCAGCCTGATGCTTCTCGATGTCCTCACTGTTGATCGCATTCACCGAAAAGGGTGTATCGAGCAGCGAGCGTGTACCCAGCGCGCTCGCTCCCGAATCGATCAAGCGCTTGGCGCTGACCAGCACTTCGTGCACTTCACCAGCATCGAACGTAGTTTGCGCATATGCGTTGGAGCTGATCGCTGCCGCCGCCGTCAGTGCAAAGGCACGCACGTAAGGCCCGCCGTTACGCCGGGCCGAGCGCCGAAGCGCGCTTGATAAAGTCGTCTGCTGTGTTCGCCACATACTTCCGCCGCCGTGTTTTAGAGTGAATCTGTTATCAATTGCCGATGCTGCTCGGCCGGTCGGCCGCACAGACTTCGTGTTCCTGGTTCGTCGCAACCGCACGCGGGGCGCCGCCTTCGGCGTGAACTCGCCTGAAAATGCCGAACCCCGCATAGGCGAGCGCGATCGACAACAGCGGATTGATGTAGTTGAGAAGTGCCCACGGCGCGTACTCCAACGGCGAAACGCCGAGCACGCCCGTGATGAACGCGCCTGCCGTGGTCCACGGGATCAGCGGCGTGCTCAACGTCGCCCCTTCCTCGAGGCAGCGCGACAGCATGTGGTTCTCGAGATTCTGGTTCTCGTAGGACTTCTTGAAGATCTGCCCGCAGAAGATGATGGAGAGATAGGCCTCGCCCATGCTCATGTTCGCGACGACGCCGGCGCCGATGGTGGTCGCCACCAGACTCGCCGTGCGCTTGATGTGCATCAGCAGCCGGCTCATGAGCACCCGAACGAAGCCGGCACGATGCAGAATCCCGCCGAGCGACAATGCCAGCAACGCCAGTGACATCGTCCACATCATTCGCTGCACGCCGCCGCCACTGAGCAGCGAATCGAGTTTCTCGACTCCGGTATTCGCTTTGTAACCATCGTTCAAGCTATTCAACACATCCGCAGCGGTGCGCTCTTGAACGACGACCGCCAGCACCACGGCGACGAGCACGCTGCTCAGCATGCTCACTTCGGCAGGTGCTCGTTTGACGCTGAGCACGAGCAAGACGAGCAGCGGCAGCAGCGCTATCGGACCGATCTCGAACTCGCTGGCGAGATGCCCCTTCAGTTCCACCAGATCCCGGGCGTCGACAGCCTGGCCGCCGTAATGCAGACCGATCAGCAGGAACGCAATGAAGCTCACGATCCACGCCGGCACCGTCGTGTACATCATCGACCTGATATGGGAATACAGATCGGTGCCCGCGCTCATGGCGGCGAGATTGGTCGTATCGGAGACCGGCGACATCTTGTCGCCGAAGCAAGCACCGGAGACCACAACGCCCGCGACGATTGGCAGCGGGATACCCAGCGCGCCTCCCAGCCCCATGAGGACCACGCCAAGCGTCGCGACGGTGCCCCAGGAAGTGCCCGTGGCGACGGACATGAGGCTGCAGAGCACGAACCCGGCGGGAAGGAAGAAAGTCGGGTGGAGTATGTCCACGCCGTAGTAGATGAGGCCGCCGATCGTGCCCGCTTCGATCAGCGCCGCGACCAGTATGCCGATCAGAAAGAAGATGAAGATCGCGCCCAGGCCTTTCTCGACGCCGGAGATCATCGCGGACTTTATTTCATCGAACCCCAGGCCCAGCGCCGCGGAATTGACAGCGACCCAGGCGAGCGCAATCACCAGCAGGCTATGCAGATTGATGCCCAGCGCCAGGATTCCGACGATCACGATCGCGACGACGCCACCGAAGCAGATCGCAGATCTAACAAAATCCGGTTCGCCTGGGCGGTTCATCAATTGGTCGTCGCAAGTTTGGGGGGCGGTAATCTAGTGATGGACACGCGCATCTCGTAATGACTTTTCGTCCTGGCCTGATATCGAAATCGACAAATGACTTGACTTCGACTCCCGAATCGATGAGCGCCTTCTCGGGCAACGCTCGTTTGCGACCTCCGATCTGCCGTCGTCGTTAGGTGCTTGCAATCTTGCGATCGCCGGGAATCCAGCCGAACGAACCGCGCCAGGAGTTCTCTTTGTTTCCTGTCGTCGCGCCGAGCGATTGGTAGCGTGCTCGCGCATTTGTAATCTAGAGCACGCTCGAAGACGGCGGCAAGCGACCACCAAAGCGCGCGTGGCGGTTTCAACACTGTTATCGACCGGTAACGAACGGCGGCCGCTGCGCCCACGACGTCGGTGGTTTTTGCGTTCTCGCTTCGGGTAAACAGCGATGGAATGGAGTGCCGCCAGGCCTGCTCAGCGCGGCGCCGTTAACCGGGTTGTCACCACAACAGCCCCGGCTGCGACCGACTCTTTAGAAGGCCTAAAACAGATTTCAGCGGATACCGGCTCGATGGACGCTCGGATCTGGTGCAGGGCCCCAGAATCTGGGCCGCCAGCCAGCTCTTTTTGGGGCACTCTGCTCGGTCATCGCGGTTGCCAGGAGGCTCGCGCGCTACAGCAGGCGATGCTCATCATCGACGGCCACTCAGCCCGGCAGCTCGAAACCGCCTCTGAAGCTCCGCCGATCCTCAGGCCACTGCAGCGGCAAACTGGGCAAATAGATCACCGGGCAATGGATGACGCAGCCTCCACGTGATCGCCATCGGCAGTTCACCGGTGTGACTCACGTACGTCGCTGGCCCGAGGAACCAGAACGCCCGTTCATCGCTGCGCAAGCGGGCAAACAGCAAGATGCTCGACCCCATAGCCTCATGCGTCTGATAACGCCGCCCCGTCTCGCTCGACTCGCGGACGGTGGACTGCGACTCCCAATGAATCAGGTCGCGGCTGATCGCGTAGTCCTTGTAGCGTGTGGTTGGGGAGAACTGCCCGGCGGTCTTATCCAGCGTGAACACGAAAAGATCGGTGGATGCATCGCGCACGAACCGGACACCCTCTCTCCACTCGGGTGGCACAGCTGCATCGCCGAGCCCGAATGCGGACAGGATTTCTACTCGTGTGTAGCGCGCGTGGACCCTTAACGGCACCTCGACCTTCTCCGCAAGGGGCTGGTGGACGTGATTGACCCCGTGACGAAGTACTTGCAACACCTCCTTGAGCTCGGCGATGACCTGAGGATGTTGCCAAAGAAGGCCGGTTGCAGCTTCCAAAGTCGCACTTCGCCCGACGACCGTGCCAGCGAGCGAGGCAACGAGCATCCGGAGAACCCGTTGATCATGAACCGACAGAGCATCGATATCCGGCGGACCGGAGCTCAGAAACTTCTGGAAGTTGTCGATGCGATTGAGGTCATCGATATGAAGCATCCGACCGCATGCGCGGCGTAGCTGGTCATCGTTCGGCCCCGCTGCTGCGACAGCCAGCCCCGCGGCTTCGCGAAGTTCGGACCAGGAGTGATTGCTGTCGTATATATCTCCTAGATCCAGGCCGGACCGCTCAAGATACTGTTCGAGACTGACCTCCGGCATCTCCCTCCGCATGGAGCGTAGCTCCGCCACTTTTGCCGCCCATCTGCTTGGGATCGCCCGCTTGAGACTTTCAAGCACGATGTCCGATGCAACTCGATCCAGTTGCATATGACACCCCGCGGGCAAGAATGGAAAGCCATTCTCAACCTGGTCGATGACATCCGCCCGGGACCCGCCGAGCAGAGCTCGGAGTCGTTGATCGAATCTGAATTCCTTTCGATGCTGACCGACAAAATCGAGCACGGTGCAGGCGGATTTATATGGATGCTTCCTCAATCCGCGCCCCAGTTGCTGGAGGAACAATGTCGCACTTTCCGTGGGACGCAGGAGCAACAGTGTGTCGACATTGGGCACATCGACCCCTTCATTGAAGAGATCCACCGAGAACACGACTTTGATGCGACCGGCTGCAAGATCCTTCAAGGCCTGGACTCTCACACTCGGATCAGTCTCTCCAGACACAGCCACTGAAGGGATATCAATTCTATTAAACGCCCGAGCCATAAACTCGGCGTGTTTGACACTCACGCAGAATCCCAGCGCGCGTATCATCGAAAGATCGGCAACATGCTCCGACAGTTGCTTGGCGATCAGATGTGCCCGTGCATCGTCCGCAGTCAAGACATTCGTCAGTTCATCCACGTCATAGCCGCGCCCGCGCCGCCAAGCGACATCACGCAAGTCGACGCCATCGTGAATGCCGTAATACGAGAATGGGCACAACCGATGCTGTTCAATCGCATCCCAGAGACGCAGCTCCGCGGCGATCCGATTGTCGAACCAGTGAAGTATGGGTAGACCGTCGGCGCGCTCCGGCGTCGCAGTGAGCCCCAAAAGCTCCAACGGACGAACATGCGCGAGCAATGATGTGTACGACTTGGCGGCGGCGTGGTGAAACTCATCAACGATAACCACGTCGAAGTGATCAGCAGACAGATCAGCCAAACCGGCTGCGCTCAGACTTTGTATCGAGGCAAATACGTGCTCAAAGCTCGATGGGCGCTTACCTCGGACCCAGAGCTCCCCAAAGGCATGGTCCCGCAGGGCGATGCGAAATGTCTGCAGACTTTTTTGCAGAATTTCTTCTCTATGGGCGACAAACAAGAGACGAGAGCGCGGCAGACGGGCCCTCAAATGGACGTAGTCGATCGCAGCCATGACCGTTTTACCCGTCCCAGTCGCAGCCACAAGGAGATTTCGATGGTGCCCCAACTGCCGAGACACCTCGATCTGCTCCAGCAGCCTCTCTTGGAAGGGCTGGGGCAAGAGCTCGATTGGGCTCAAGGCTAGGGAATTGTCCTTCGACGACCCTGCTTTCAGGCGCTCTTCAAACTCGGACCGAACGTACGGCTCGAAGTCTGA
>Ga0180215_1004814_pt1 | contig 11782 bp, 12 predicted proteins | sample eDN3rd37CBELigBY_FD_128871 | JGI IMG/M metagenome (GOLD analysis project Ga0180215, IMG submission 128871) | Enriched backyard soil microbial communities from Emeryville, California, USA - eDNA 3rd pass 37_C BE-Lig BY (version 2) (version 2) | ecosystem: Environmental > Terrestrial > Soil >...
CCACGAGGTCATCGCCGCGTTCACGCGGCTGCTGACCGACGCGATCGGGACCATCCGCGAGCGGATGGACAGGATCGAGGACGTCGACACCGTGACCGCCGACATCCTCCACGGCGTCGTGGCCGGCCTGGAGGAGAACCTCTGGATGGTCCGCGTCCAGGCCGGCTGATCGCGGCGATGCGCTAGAGGGGCTCCCAGAACGCCTCGACGATGTAGCCGTCCGGGTCGCGGCACTTGACGCTGGCGTAGTCGGGCTCGTCCCATTCCTCGACGAGCTCGACGCCGTCGGCGCGCAGCCGGTCGCGCAAGGCGAGCACGGCGGCGCGGTCGGGCAGGGCGACGCCGAAGTGCATCCACGACGGCCGCTCGCCCGGCGCGCCGCCGGGGCCGAGCGCGAGCGCGAAGCCGGCCGCGTCGTAGAGCATGAGGACGCCGTCGTCATAGCGTCGCGGCGGGCGCGCGCCGAAGCCGAAGTACGTCTCGTAGAAACGGCGCGAGCGGTCTTGGTCGTCCACCGGGATCGCGAGGTGCTGCATGGCGCGACGCTATCCCGGTTTCCGTCCGGCCGTGGAGCGAACATATGTTCCCATCATGGTCATCCACGCGGACGTCGACGCGTTCTTCGCCTCCGTCGCGCAGCGCGACGATCCGCGGCTGCGGGGGAGGCCGACGGTCGTGGGGTCGTGGGTGGTCATGGCCGCCAGCTATGAGGCGCGGGCGTACGGGATCCGCGGCGGCATGCCGACCTCCCGGGCGCGACGCCTGTGTCCCCGGCTCGTGATCGCCGAGCACTCCTGGGAGGCGTACTCCGAGGCCAGCCGCGCCGTGTTCGCGATCTTCGACCGCCATGCGGAGGTCGTGCAGCCCGGGTCGCTGGAGGAGGCCTTCCTGCACGTGCCGGGCGGCGCAGAGGAGGCGGCCGCGGTCGGCGCGCGGCTGCGGCGGGAGGTGCGCGCCGAGGTCGGGCTGCCGCTCAGCGTGGGCATCGCCGGGACGAAGGTGCTGGCGAAGATCGCGAGCCGCTCGGCCAAGCCCGACGGGCTGTTCGTCGTGCCGCCGGGCGGCGAGCTGGAGTTCCTGCATCCTCTGCCGGTCGAGCGGATCTGGGGCGTCGGCCCCGCGACGGCGGAGAAGCTGCACGCGCACGGGATCCGGACGGTGGGGGAGGCCGCCGCGCTCGAGCAGGCCGAGCTCATGGTGATCCTGGGCAAGGCGGCGGGCCGCTACGTCCACGCCGTCGCGCACAACCGCGAGCCGCGGCCCGTACAGCGCCGGCGCGGCAGGCGGTCCTTCGGGGCCCAGCGCTCGCTCGGCAGGCGGCCGCGCACCCGGCGCGACCTCGACGAGGCCCTCGACGACCTCGCGGAGCGATTGTGCCGCCGCATGCAGCGCAAGGCGCGCGCGGGGCGCACGGTCGTGCTGCGGCTGCGGTTCGGCGACTACACGCGCGCCGCGCGGTCGCGGACGCTCGGCTGGGCGACGGACGACGCCCGCGCGATCGCGGGCGCCGGACGCGATCTGCTCGACGCCGCGACGCCGCTCATCGAGCGGCGGGGCATCACGCTCATCGGCCTGGCGGTGACGAACCTCGACACGGCGATCGGCGCCGAGCAGCTCGCGCTCTTCACCGACGAGGAGGTGCCGGCCGGGACGGCGCGATGACCGGCTCGCGGGCGCGCGTCACATGCCAGACAGATGTCCACCGCCTACCCTGCCGTTTTCACGTCCGGGGTATCGGACACGATGAAGAGGCCACATCCATCATCCAGAACAGGACGGGCAGATGTCCGACGGAGTCATGCTGTGGGCAGGCAAGCGCCTGACCGACGAGGAGGAGCTGCGCACCAGACGGCTGGTGGCGATGCTCCGCCGTGCCGGGGATGAGGAGGTGGCCGAGACGTTCGACCGCTTCCTGCCCGAGAACGAGCACCTGTGGACGCCGGACGAGCTGGAGCTCGGCGCGCACGTCGGGCCCTGGATGTCGTGGGGCGGCGTCGACGTCGAGCGCGGCGAGGACGAGAGCGCAGCGGCCTGACCGCCACGATTAAGCGGCACGACAGCGCCCGCTAAGTGCGGGGGTCTACGGTCGCGTTCGCCTCATCGGGAGGCACGCTCCGAGACCCGCCGAGGTCGCCCGGGGCGACATCGCACAAGGAGGATGCCTCGATGCCCCTCGAGTTCCCGCCCGCAATGTCGGGCAGCGGGCCCGACGTGCAGGTCATCGATCCCGGCGGCGCGCCGAACACGATCATCCGTGTGGTCGATCCGTTCACCATCCGGGTGCGCTTCGCGGTCGATCAGCCGGGCGCGTCCCTGCTCGGCGGCCAGTGGCTCATCCGCGCGTATGCGGAGTCGGTGGGCCCCGGCGACGAGAAGCAGATCGGCAACACCGTGCAGCTGAACGTGTCCGCCGGCGTGCCCGGCGGCCCGCCCGCGCGGCTGGAGTACACCGCGGACGTCAACGTCCCGGCGAACACGCTGGACGACGAGGGCCCTACGAGCTCCGGGGTCTACAAGATCGTCACCATCGTGACCCATCGCAACTTCGGCGGCCCGACCGTGCTCGCCGGCTTCAGCGAGGGGCCGATGATCCAGATGCGTCAGCCGTAGCCGCGGCTGTCGTCGCAGGCGAAGGCCCGCGGGGGTGCGGGCCTTCGCCGTTCTCCCAGCCCATCAGGAGGAGCTCAGATGACGGTTCCGGCGATGCCGGAGTGGGTGCCCCTCGCGTCGTTCGTCGTGGAGATCCAGGGCCGGGACGGCACGTCCGCGCTGCGCACGCTCGCCCACCACGTCGAGGGCGACGAGAGCGCGGCCTGGCCGGGCGTGGACGCCGACAGCGCCGCGGCCTGGATCCGCGAGCGGGCGCCGCGTCCCGAGCCGGCGACAGCGTCCGCGTCGCGCTCCGGCGCCGCGGGCGAGACGGTGGCCGCCGCCGCGCCGCGGCCCGGCGTGCAGATCGGCGCGATCCGCCTCGCCGACCCGGCCGCGCCGCCGGCGGGCGTGCTGGGCAAGACCTCGACGGGCTGGCTGGCGGGCGACGAGCCCTTCGGCGTGACCGTGCACCTCGACGTCGCCGACCCGGCTCCCGTCCCGCGCTGCACCGTCCACCTGCGCGCGGAGGACCTGGCCACCGGCGTGTGGACCGACCTCGGCGACGCGGTGCCGGTCACCGGCCCGCACGGCGCCTCCGCGACGGTGGTGGGCTGCCGCCTGCCGGAGGGCCTGTACCGCCTCACCGTGCTCGCCTCGGAGGGCGCGCGGGAGCGGCTGGTGGCACACCAGGCGGCGCTGCTCCGTGTCGGGTGACACGCCCGCTTGACAGTGGCAGTGGGGTGAGGGAAGGTCGAGCAAACAGTGCGCTTTCCCTCGCCGCACACGATGTGACTGGCGAACCGTTCTCACCGATTTTTGTGTGACGTCACACAGAAATGCGGAACCGCCGGGGAATGGATTCTTGACACAGACCACCCCGCTCCTGCCGGGCCCGCCGTACCCGCTGGACGCCGCCGAGCGGCTGCTCGACGAAGGCCGCTACGGCGAGGCCGCCGCGCTCGTCGCCGGGCTGCGGCGCGCGCGTGAGGACCACGGCGACGCGGAGTCCGCGGCGATGCTCGCGGAGGTGCACCGGCTGTGCGTGACCTGCGAGCACCTCAACGAGCGCGCGCACGAGATCCTCCGCGCGGCGTCGAGCCATCCGCTGCGGCACGCCGGCGGGGCGCTGCGCGTGCAGTGCCTGGGGCACTTCGCCGTCCGCGCCGGAGCGCGGACGCTCGGCCCGTGGCCCAACCGCCGCGCCAAGTCGCTCTTCAGGTACCTCGTGCTGCACCGCGACGCGCCCGTGCGCAAGGAGGTGCTCATGGAGGCCTTCTGGCCCGGCGCCTCCGCGCCCGCCGCGCGCAACAGCCTGAACGTCGCCATCCACGCGTTGCGGCGCTTCCTGCGCGAGCAGCACGCGGACGTCTCGCACGTCGTCTTCCGCGACGGCAGCTACCTGCTCGACCCCGACCTCCCGCTGTGGGTGGACGTGGAGGAGTGGCAGCGGCTCGCCACGTCCGCATGCGCGCTCGACGACGAGGGCGGCGGCGACGACGCCGTGCGGGCGCTGCAGGCGGCCGCCGCGCTGCACGGCGGCGAGCTGTTCGAGGACGACCCCTACGAGGAGTGGATGCTGCAGCGCCGCCGGGAGCTGCACGACCTGTACGTCGCCGTCCTGTGGCGCCTGCTCGACCACCATCTCGACGCCGGCGACGTCGAGCTCGGCGCCGACGCGGCACGCGCGATCCTGGCGGTCGAGCCGACGGCCGAGGAGGCGCATCGCGCCCTCATGTGCTGCTACGCGCGCCAGGGGCGCCCCCATCTCGCGCTGCGCCAGCTCGAGGACTGCGCGCACGTGCTGCGCGACACGCTGGACACCGCGCCCGACGTCACGACCGAGCGCCTGGGCGAGCGCATCCGCCGCCACGAGCCCGTCTGATCGGCCGCCGCGTGCGAGGATGCGCGGCCGCCGTCCCGCAGGACGCCGTCCCAGAGGAGGATCCCATGGAGCTCTCGGAGGTCATGCGCTCCACGCACGCCTGCCGCCGCTACCGCCCCGACCCCGTGCCCGACGACGTGTTCCACCGCGCGATCGAGCTCGCGCGCTTCGCGCCGCAGGGCGGCAACCGCCAGGGCGTGCGCTTCGTCATCGTCCGCGACCCGGCGAAGAAGCGCCGCCTCGGCGAGCTGTACATGATCCCCTGGCGCGAGAGCTACGAGGCGGTCAAGGCGGGGCTCGAGTCCATCCCCTCGCGGTCGGGGGTGGAGAAGTCGGTGCGCCTGGGCTTCTCCGACCCGCTGCGGGCGCATGAGGAGACCAACCGCTTCGCCGAGCGCTTCGGCGAGCACCCGGCGATCGTCGTCGTGTGCGTCGACCCGTCGCTCGTGCACCCGACGGACATCGACCTCGACCGGCTGAGCATCGTCGGCGGCGCGTCGGTCTACCCGATGGCCTGGAGCCTGTGCCTGGCGCTGCGCGACCAGGGCGTCGCCACGACGTTCACGACGCTGCTCGTCGCGCACGAGCCCGAGGTGAAGGAGCTGCTCGAGATCCCCGACGAGTACGTGACCGCCTGCCACATCGTCGCCGGGTATCCCGAGCGCCCGTTCCCCACGCGGCTGCGCCGGCTTCCGGTGTCCGAGCTGGCGTTCACGGACACGTTCGGCGTGCCGCTGCGCGTCTGACCGCCCGCCGCGCCGCGGGCCGCTCAGGCGTGGCTGCGGATCTCGTGGCTCTCGATCGTGTGGCCGAACGCGGCCGCGATGCCCTGGAAGCGCTCCTCGACCATGCCCCACCAGTCGGGGTGCGTGATCGCGTACAGCTCGCCGCGCTTGATGCAGTCGACGACGAGCCGGCCCACCTCGATCGGCACCATCCAGCGCACGCCGGACATGTCGACCTCCGCGCCCTCCTGCGAGATGTCGACGTCGCGCAGCGCGCCCTGGTTGCCCGCCGGGCGGTTGCGGCTGCTGGTCCCGATGTTCGTGTGGATCGTGCCGGGGCACAGCACGGTCGCGCCGACCTTCGAGCCGTCCTCGGCCAGCTCGAGCGCGAGCGTCTCGGTGAGGCCGACGATGCCGTACTTGGTGACGACGTAGGACCCGAGGTTCGGGGTGGGCACGAGCCCGGCCATCGAGGCGGTGTTGACGACGTGGCCGCCCTCCTCGTTGCCCTTGAGGATCGGCAGGAAGGCGTCGATGCCGTGGATCACGCCCCACAGGTTCACGCCGACGATCCAGCGCCAGTCGTCGAGGGTGAGCTCGGCGAGGCGCCCGATCGGCCCGATCCCGGCGTTGTTGACGACGACGTGCGCCGTGCCGAAGCGCTCGACGACCTGCTCGGCGAGCGCGGAGACGCTCTCGGCCGAGGAGACGTCGCACTGGATGCCCGTCGCGCCCAACTCCTTCGCGGCGGCCTGCAGCGCGCCGTCCTCGATGTCGGCGATGACGATCCGGGCGCCCTCGTCGGCGAGCGCCTGCGCGATGCCCTTGCCGATCCCCGACGCGCCGCCGGTGACGACCGCGACCTTGCCCTCCAGCTCAGCGAACCCCGCCATGTGCTCCTCCTCCGAAGTCAGCAAATCGCCGCGATGGTACGACGGCGTCCCCGAGGCCCGTCGTACGATCCGCGTGATGGAGATGCTGGCGCGACGCGTCGCGGCGCAGGGGCTGGCCGAGCGCCGGTGGGACACGCTCGACGTGCTGCGGACCTGGACGATCCAGGACTCGCCGCCGGGAGCGGCGGCCGCGGCGATCGCGGCGCGCGCGGAGGAGGTGCGCCTCCAGGAGGCGCTCGAGGCGCGCGCCGCCGTGGCGATGTACAACGCGCGGACGGCGACGGCCATCGTCCCCGCCGACGAGGTGGCGGCCTTCGCGACCGCGCTGCTGCCGCGGGGCGACGCCGCGCTGCAGGCGGTGCTCGGACAGGCGCTGCCGGGGCGCACGGAGGGCTTCGAGGAGCCGGTCGCCCTCGCGGTCGACGCGATCTCCGACGCGCTGGACGGCCGCGTGCTGAGCCGCGACGACCTCCACGAGGAGCTGCGCCGGCGGCTGCCCGAGGAGATGCTGCCGTGGTGCGAGGGGTGCAGGAGCCACCACGCCCGCAGGGGCCTGCTCGTCATGGCCGGGCTGCACGGGCGGCTGTGCATCGCCGGGCGCGCCGGGCGTCAGCCCGCCTTCGCGCGCACGGACCAGGTCGTGGGCTTCCAACCGCCGCCCCGCGAGGAGGCTGGCGCCGAGCTCGTCAAGCGCTTCCGCACGGCCTACCCGGGCGCGACGCGCGCCGGCTTCGCCGCCTGGGCCAATCTGGGGACCGCGCACGCCCGCGAGCTGTGGGAGCTCGCGGGCGACGAGCCGCCGCCTGCCGATCCGCAGCCCGCCCGCGGCACGCGCCTGCTCGCGCCCGGCGATCCGCTCCTGCTCGCCCGCGACCGCGAGGTGCTCGCGCCGGACGAGGACCTGCGCCGCCGGCTGTTCCGTCCCGCGGGGGCGCCCGGCCTCGTGCTCGTCGACGGCCGTCCCGCCGGGCTGTGGCGGTCGCGCAAGGCCGGCACGCGGCTGGCGCTCACGGTCGAGCAGCTGGCCGGGTTGGACCGCGACGCCGTCGCGGAGGAGGCGCAGCGCCTGGCGCCGCTGCGCGGCTGCCGGACGGCCGAGGTCGAGTGGGGGTAGGATCGGCGCGTCCGTAGGTCGAGGGTGCGGGAAGCCGGTGCGAGACCGGCGCGGGCCCGCCACTGTGACCGGGGATGCCGTCGCGCGAGCGTGCGCTGCACGCGGCCACTGCGCCGGAGGCGTGGGAAGGCGCGCGGCGGTCGGCCCGGGAGCCAGGACACCCACCCTCGCCGCTCAAACTCGCGTCTCGCCCTCGTGGAAAGGGGTGCCGTGTCACGTCGTCTTCTGCGGCCGCTGCTCGCCGCCTCGCTGTTCATCCTCAGCCTCCCCGCCGTCGCCTCGGCGGCGCCCGCGGGGGACGTCCTCATCCGCGTGGAGGGGTCCACCGCCACGCTCGCCGGGCCCGCCGTCGTGCGGACCGTGGACGGGACGTTCGTGAAGGTGCCCACGAGCGGCGCGCCCGTCACGTGCTCGTCGACGTCGATCGGTGGCGCGCTCGAGACGCTGACCGGCGGCGCGTGGAACGGCGCGAACGGCGCCTTCGGCCTGAGCCTCGACACGATCCTGGGGGAGACGCACGTCTTCAGCTCCGACGCGTTCTGGAGCCTGTTCGTCAACGGGGTTCCCGCGAGCCTGGGCGTCTGCGAGCAGGAGGTCGCGCCCGGGGACCGCATCCTCGTCGCTCCCGTGTGCACGGGCGCCGACACACCCACGTGCTTCAGCGGCGGGCCGCTCGAGCTGAGCGCCCCCGCCACCGCCAGGCCCGGCGCCACGGTGACGCTGCACGCCGACGAGTACACGCCGACCCCCGACTTCACGTCCGCCACCCGCGCCCCCGCGGCGGGCGCGACGATCACCGGCGCGGGGCAGGCGGTCACGACGGACGCCGCGGGCGACGCGACCCTGACGCTCGCCGCGAGCGCGGGCCCGCAGGTCTTCACCGTCACGAAGGACGACCGCATCCGCGGCACCGCGGTCGTCTGCGCGACGACGGGCGCCGACGGGGCCTGCGGCCCGATCGTCCCGCAGTCCGGCGGCCGGGCGCCGGCCGCGTGTGCGACCAACGGCCACGACGGCAAGTGCGGGACGGTGGACCGCACGCCGCCGTACCCGCGGATCTCCTCGATCCGCGAGGGACAGGTGTTCAAGCGCGGCAAGGGGCCCCGGCGCCTGGCCGGGTCGATCTCCGTCGAGCCCGCCGGGCTGCGGTCGCTGCGCCTGCGTCTGACGCGCAACGACCGCGGCCGCTGCAGCACCTACGACGCCCGGCGCGAGCGCTTCGTGCGCACGCGGCGCTGCCGGGCCGCGGCCGGGCGCTCGTTCGCGGTCGAGACGGCGCAGCGGTTCTCCTACCTGCTGCCGAGCCGGCTCGGGCGCGGGCGCTACGTGTTCGACGTGTTCGCAGAGGACGCCGCCGGCAACCGCGCCGTGCGGACTCGCGGGCAGAGCCGCGTCGTGTTCCGCGTGCGCTGATGGCACGGCGGCGGGCGGCACTCGGCGCGCTCTGCGCGGCCGTGCTCGCGGCTCTGGGGGGCTGCGGCGCGGGCGCGGGCGCCGCGACGGAGGGCGCCACGCTGCTCGTCACCCGCGACTTCGGCCACACCGTCATGCTCCGCGAGGGCCGACCCGAGACCCGCGGATCGGACACCGTCATGCGCCTGCTGGCGCGCAACGCGAAGGTCACCACCCGTTACGGCGGCGGGTTCGTGCAGTCGATCGACGGCGTCGCGGGCGGCCAGGAGGACGGGCGCCTCGTCGACTGGTTCTTCTACGTCGACGGCGTGCAGGCCGAGCGCGGCGCAGTCGACGTGCCCGTCGAGGACGGCGCCGCGATCTGGTGGGACCATCACGACTGGGAGGCGGGGCCGGCGGGCGGGTCGGCCGTGGTCGGGTCGTTCCCCGCCCCGTTCTCGCGCGCGCGGACCACCGCGCTGGCGTGCGTGCCGGCGGGAACCGACGCCTGCGCCGCGACGGCCGACGCGCTCAGGGACACCGGCACGCGCGTGGAGGAGGTGCCCGCGGCCGGCGTCGGGCGCGGCGACCGCCCCGGCGTGCTCGTCGGCACGCTGGAGGAGATCGCGTCCGCGCCGGGCGCCCGCTCCCTGCGCGAGGGCCCGGCGGCCAGCGGCGTCTACGCCCGGCCGTCGCGCGACGGCGCGGCGATCGCGCTGCTCGACGAGCGCGGCCGGCGCGTGCGGACGGTGGGCGCGGGCGCGGGTCTCGTGGCGGCGACGAGCACGGCTGGCGCGCCGCCGGTGTGGGTCGTGACGGGGACGGACCGCGCGGGCGTGCGCGCGGCTGCGGGCGCGCTCGACGGGCGCACGCTGCGGGCGCGCTTCGCGGTCGCCGTCGCCGGCGGGCGGGCGATCGCGCTCCCGGAGGTGGGCGCGCGGTGAGCGCCGACGGCCTCGTCGTCGGTCGTGGGCGGGAGTCCGCCGCGCGCCCCCTGCAGGCGGCGCGTGCCGGCGCGGGCGCCGCCTGGTGCGCGGCGCTCGTGGTCTGCGCGCTGCTCTACGAGCATCCGCTCGTCCTCGGCGCGCTCTGCGCAGCGGCGCTCGGCGCCGCCGTCGCGGCGGGCGTGCGGCGGCCGGTGTCGCGCGCGCTCGCGCTGTGCCTCGTCGCGGTCCCGCTCGTCGTGGCCGTCAACCTGCTCGCCAACCGCAACGGCCTGACGGTCTTCTGGCGGCTTGGCGAGATCCCGGGGTACGGCCGCCTGGACCTCACCGTCGAAGCGCTCGCCTACGGCGGCGCCCTCGCCCTGCGCCTGGCCGTCACCGTCCTCGTGGCCGCGCTCTTCGCCGCCGCCGTGGACGTGGACGCGCTGCTGCTCGCCGCGCGCCGGCTGTCCGCGCGCTCGGCGCTCACCGCCGTGCTGGCCGTCCGCCTCGTCCCCGTGCTCGCGCGCGACGCGCGGCGCCTGGACGAGGGCCGCCGCTGCCGCGCCGACGGCGGGGGGAGCGGGCCGGCGGCCCGCCTCGCCGTCCTGCGCGCGGTGTGCGCGGGCGCGCTGGACCGCGCCGGGGACGTCGCGGCGACGCTCGAGGTGCGCGGCTACGGCACGTCCGGGCGCCCGCGCCGGCGCCGCGAGCCGTGGTCGCGCCAGGATCTCGCCTTCGCCGGCGCGGCGGCGGCGCTCGTCGCGCTCGCCGTCGCCGGGCGCGTCGCCGGGATCGCCGGCTTCGAGGCGACGCCCGCGCTCGACGTGCCGGCCGGCGCGCGGGAGGCCGTGCTCGCCCTCGGGCTCGTCGCGGTCGCGCTCGCGCCCTTCCTCGTCCGCCGGGGAGCCGGGCGATGACGCTGCTCGAGCTCGAGGCGGTGTCCTACGCGTACCCGGGCGCCGAGGCCCCGGCGCTGCGCGACGTGACGCTCACCGTGGAGCCGGGCGAGTTCGTCCTGCTCGCGGGCGCATCGGCCTCGGGCAAGTCGACGCTGCTGCGCGCAGCGGCGGGGCTCGTGCCGCACGCGCACGGCGGCACGTTCGCCGGGGAGGTCCGATGCGGTGGGCTCGCCACGCGCGAGCACGGCCCGGCGGCGCTCTCGGCCGTGGCCGGCAGCCTGTTCCAGGACCCGGAGACGCAGATCGTCATGGGCTCGGTGCGGGCGGAGATCGCGTTCCCGCTCGAGGGGCGCGGCGACAGCGCCGCGGCGGTGGCGCGCGGGGTGGAGGAGGTCGCGCTCGCCCTCGGCATCCCGCATCTGCTCGACCGCCGCACCTCCGACCTGTCCGGCGGCGAGCTGCAGCGCGTCGCGCTCGCGGCGGCGCTCGCGCGGCGCCCGCCGCTGCTGCTGCTCGACGAGCCCACGTCGCAGCTCGACCCGGTCGCGGGCGACGAGCTCGTCTGGCTCCTGCGGCGGCTGAACGAGGAGTGGGGGACCGCGATCGTGCTCGCCGAGCACCGCCTGGAGCGCTGCCTGGCCGCGGCCGACCGCGTCGTGGCCATGCGCGACGGCGCCGTCGCCTGCGACGCTTCCCCGGAGGGCTTCCAGGAGTGGGCGGTCGCGCACGCCCCGGCGCTCGCCACCCCGGTCGGCCGCCTGTTCGCCGCCGCCGGCCTGCGCCCGCTGCCCACCGGCGTGAAGGGCGCGCGCCGCGCGCTGCTCGCGGCGGGCCTGCGGCCCGACCCCCGTCCCGCGCCCGAGCCGCGCGCGCCCGGCCGGGCCGAGCGGCGGCGGGCGCGGCGCGACGCCGTCGTGCACCTCGACGGCGTCTGGCACGAGCTGCGCGACGGCCCGGCGCTCCTGCGCGGCGTCGACCTCACCGCCGGGCCGGGGGAGGTCGTGGTCCTCATGGGGCGCAACGGCGCGGGCAAGTCGACGCTGCTGCGCCACGCCGCGGGGCTGCTGGAGCCCACCCGCGGGCGGGTGCGGACGGCCGGTCGCGTCGCCCTCGTGCTGCAGAGCCCGGGCGACCACCTCCTGCACGAGCGCGTCGCCGACGAGGCGCCGCCCGCGGCGCTCGAGGCGGTCGGCCTCGGCGCGCTCGCGGAGCGCCATCCGCGCGACCTCTCCGGCGGCGAGCGCCAGCGGCTCGCGCTCGCCGCCGTGCTCGGCGACGCCGCGACCGGCGCCCGGGCCGTGTGCCTGGACGAACCGACGCGCGGCATGGACCGCGCCGACAAGGAGGCGCTGGCAGCGC
>Ga0180215_1004815_pt1 | contig 11780 bp, 10 predicted proteins | sample eDN3rd37CBELigBY_FD_128871 | JGI IMG/M metagenome (GOLD analysis project Ga0180215, IMG submission 128871) | Enriched backyard soil microbial communities from Emeryville, California, USA - eDNA 3rd pass 37_C BE-Lig BY (version 2) (version 2) | ecosystem: Environmental > Terrestrial > Soil >...
ACCTTGTTACCAAGACAAAATGTGGATGCGTGGCGAAATGCTGGATCCGAAGTCGGGGAGTTTTTTGCGAATATGGTCGGCTTTTATCATGACTTTTATGAATGTGCTAATCCTGGAATTGGCGGCTGTGGTCTCCATGACCCATTGGCAGTCGGCGTGGCTATTGACCCGAGTTTAGTGAAAACAAAGTACATAGGAGTTGGCGTCATTACTGAAGGAGAAGAAGACGGCAGAACGGTGCCGCTTTCAGAAGAAGAAGAGCCTAAAATCAATGTCTGTACAGAGGTTGACGCACCAAGATTCTTAGAACACTTTCTAAAAAGAATGCCAGCAGGCCAATAAAAAAATTTCAAGCCCATGCTCTTAAAACTAGTAGCGTGGGCTCAGTTGTTGTAATATTGTAATAATAAACGGGAAATGGGTTTGGGACACGGGGACAGGTTCCTTGTCCCAGGAAAAAAATGGTGGGACGAGGGACCTGTCCCTCTGACCCAGGGAAGCAAAAGACCCTGGTCCCACGTATGAAGGTGGCATGGATTGTGATGGAACAGCAGGTTGTGGCGTATTTGAAGGAGAAAGAGTCTGAGATGGTGGAGGTTTTAAAGGGGTTAGTCGAGATAGAATCTCCATCTCATGATAAAGAGGCGGTGGACCAAGTCGGTGAGCAGGTTCAGCAGCTCTATAAAAAGTATGTGGGTGGCTCAATCCAAAAGTTTGATAATGAGCATTTTGGGGATCATTTCCGCTGTGAATTCGGTAAGGGAGATGAGCAAATTTTGATTTTGGCTCATATGGATACCGTTTGGCCAAAGGGAACACTTGAAGAACTCCCATTCCGGATTGACGGAGACATGCTTTTTGGGCCAGGCTCATTTGATATGAAAGGTGGCATTGTGCAAGGATTATTTGCGGTAAATGCGCTTAAAGCACTTAATGTTCCTTTGAAAACGAAGGTTGTCATGTTGTTTACGTCGGATGAGGAAATTGGTAGCGAGTCATCGCGTGACTTAATTGAAGCAGAGGCGAAAAAGAGCAAATATGTGCTTGTTCTAGAATCCGCGGCAGCCTCGACTCAAGGGAAACTCAAAACATCTCGTAAGGGCGTCGGCATGTTTACAATAAAAGTACAGGGTCGCGCAGCACATTCAGGCATTGAGCCTGAAAAAGGAATTAGTGCAATTGAGGAGTTAGCCCGACAAACCATATATTTACACGGACTAACGGATTTTGAAAAAGGAACAACACTCAATATCGGGCTTGTAAAAGGTGGAAGTGCTTCAAACGTAGTCGCTGCAGAAGCAGAAGCAGAATTGGACTTACGTGTGAAAAATAACGCAGAATTTGAACGCGTTATTCCATTAATTCAAGGTATAAAGCCAACCAAAGAAGGTTTAACGGTAGAGGTAACTGGTGGAATCAACCGTCCAGTGATGGAAAAAACGCCGGAAATCAGTAAAATGTTCGAAACAGCAAAAGATATAGCGAAGGAACATCTTGGCTTCGAACTAGAAGAACAAGCAAGTGGTGGAGGTAGTGACGGCAGTTTTGCATCACAATTTGCCCCAACCTTAGATGGTCTAGGACCAGTAGGTGATGGTGCACATGCATCAAACGAGCACCTCCTTATCTCGCAAATGCCGGTAAGGAGTGCACTAGTCGCCCTACTCATCTCAAAATTAGCAAACGAATAAGCGCGACACAAGCCAGGTGGGACACAGGGACAGGTACAGTGTCCCAGAGAAAATTGGCCGTAAATAGATCCGCTTATCCCAATATGGGAAACAGGGACAGGTTCACTGTCCCAGGAAAAAATTGGTGGGACGAGGGTCCTGTCCCTCCGTCCCAAATGTGAGGTTATGGATATGTTTTTTAATAGGGAAGAGTTTCAGCGTAAGAATGAGAATCGTGGAAGGTTGTTGGTGAGTTGTCCTGACCAGCCTGGAATTGTGATGGCGATTTCTCAATTTTTATATTCGTTTGACGCGAATATTATTGAATCAAGCCAGTATTCAACCCACCATGAAGAGGGTACATTTTATCTGCGAATCGAGTTTGACTGCCCATCTTTAACAGAGAAAAAGCCTGAGATGGAGTCATCATTTTTAGAGATTGTGGACAAGTTTTCAATGAAGTGGAAGCTAATTGACGTTCAAAATGTGAAAAGAACAGCGATTTTTGTTTCAAAGCAGCTTCACTGTTTGCATGAACTTTTATGGGAATGGCAAAGCGGAGACTTGATGACAGACATTGCGCTCGTCGTGAGTAATCATGAGGACGCAAGACCTGTTGTTGAAAATCTTGGCATTCCGTTTATTTACATACCGGCAAACAAGGACATCCGTAAACAGGTGGAAGAGCAGCAGCTTCAAATTTTAAAAGAGTATGATATTGATTTAATCGTATTGGCTCGTTACATGCAGGTGTTAACACCTGACTTTGTGGCGGAATATCCTAACCAAATTATTAACATTCACCACTCGTTCCTACCAGCGTTTGTCGGGGCTAGACCGTATGAGCGTGCCTATACACGCGGGGTAAAATTAATCGGTGCGACCTCTCATTATGTAACGAATGACTTAGACGAGGGCCCGATTATTGAACAGGATACTGCTCGTGTTGACCACCGTGACGATGTAGCAAGACTAAAGAAAATCGGTCAAAGTGTGGAACGAAGCGTGCTCGCACGTGGGGTAAAATGGCATCTGGAAGACCGAATTATCGTGGATAATAACAAGACAATTGTGTTTTAAACTGTAACAAATGTATTTTTATTGAGAAGTGTTCTACAGGAACACTTCTCTTTTTTTGATAACCTTACAAAGATAAAACTTTTTACCATAGCAGTAATAGAATTAAAATTATCTGTATTTGAGCAAAGCAAAAATAATACTAGTAAACAACACAATATTTTAATAAAATAATAAATACATTAAAATGTTTGTACATAAGAAAGGGGCAAATAGATGAGTGAGTTAAATGTTAATACCAATCCTGGCTTTTTTACAAGAATAAATGCTGCGATGACAAAGCTTAGAGATTCAGAAAAGAAAATTGTCGATTTTATTGAGAAAAACCAAGATGAAATTATTCATTTGTCAATAACTGAGGTGGCAGAAAGAAGTGAAACAAGTGAATCTTCTGTCGTACGCTTATGTAAGCGCCTAGGATATAAGGGATTTCAAGATTTAAAAATTCATTTGGCAAGAGAATTAATCTCTCCTGAAAAGCAAATACATGAAGTGATTGAAAAAGGAGATGATGTTGAAAAAATTAAAAAGAAGGTTTTTCAATCAAACATTCAGGCACTTTATGATTCGATGGAGGTCTGTAGTGATGAAGAGATTCAAAAAGCAGTGAATGCAATCTCGAAGGCTCGATTGATAGAATTCTATGGTAACGGTGGGTCAGGAACTGTGGCATTAGATGCTCATCATAAATTGTTAAAACTAGGGATTAAATCTTTCGCTTATAGTGACTCTGTATTACAGGCAATGTCTGCAAGTGTTCTTACGGAAAATGACGTTGTTATCGGAATTTCTCATACTGGTTCAAATACAGATGTTTTAGCAGCGATGAAACTAGCAAAAGAAGCAGGCGCAACTCTCATTTGTATTACGAATGCATCTAAATCACCGATCACAAATATCTCAGATATTGTTTTACAAACAGCTTCTAAGGAAACGCTTTTTCGAACAGACGCTATATCATCAAGGATTGCACAATTAACGATTATCGATATCCTAGTAGCTGCAGTTGCAAACCAAAAATATGAACTAACCTTTAACAATCTTCAAAAAACGCGTAGATCGACTATTGATAAAAAGCTATAAAAGACATCAAAAACAAATTGTGAAAAAAATATTCATTTTTTTTAAATATAACTTGAAGGAAATTACCACCATGTGATATCATTGAGTCACAAGTTGAGTATTCTGAAAATTCCGGGGTGCTTAATTCTTTTTTTTATTCTGATAAGTAAGCGTTAACAAAACAAAAGGGGTTAAAGGGGGAAAAGAAATGAAGAAGATACTCACATTATTTTTAGCGGCATTATTATCAGTAGCTTTAGTAGCATGTGGTAGTTCTACAAGTGGTGGAGAGGAAAGTGGATCAGATAAGAAGGTAACTTTTACACTAGCTACTCCGGATCCAGATGAGGCATCTGTAACTCTAGCTGCAAAAGAATTTGCGAAGGTAGTTTCAGAGAAAAGTAATGGGTCAATTGAAATTAAGGTTCATGCAAATGGAACCTTATATGGTGGGGATCCTTCTGCTGCAGTTAAGCAACTAGGGGCAGGAAGTTTGGATATGCTCGTGCTTTCAACTTCTCTTTATGCAAACTTTGAACCGAAATTTAGCGCAATCAGTATTCCGTATTTATTTGATGATAAAGACCAATTTGTTTCTTTTTTAAATGGAGATCTTGGCACTGAACTATTAGGCTCAGTATCTGAGTTAGGCATTCATGGATTAGGATATTGGACACGTGACTTCAGACAAATCACAAACTCTAAAAATCCAATTACAAAACCAGAAGATTTAAAAGGACTTAAGCTACGTGTACCTAACAATCCATTATGGGTTGAGTTTTTCAAAGGTGCAGGTACAGTAACAACTCCAATGGATTTTAGTGAAGTATATAACGCGTTACAATTAAAAACAATCGATGGACAGGAAAATCCACTTGGTGTTATCACTTCAGCGAAAATGTATGAAGTACAAGAATACTTAACAATTTCTAACCATATGGCTGATGGCTGGGTAGTAGGAATTAACCAAGAAAAATTTGATTCTTTAACAGATGAGCAACAAAAGATCTTAAACGAAGCTTCAAAAGAAATTCAAGGTTGGGCTTTAGATTATGATAATAAAGAAGCTGCAACAGCGATTGAGTTCCTTGAAGGTGAAGGAGTTAAGGTTAATGAGCTAACAAGTGAACAGCAACAGTTATTCGTTGAAATTTCAAAGAAAGCGTATCCAACATTTAAAGAACTTGTAAAAGATGATGAGTTCTTTACAAAAGTACTAGAGTTTGTTGGGAAAAGTGAGTAAATTTAGGTGAGTTTACGGTCCCTAAATAAATAAGGGACCGTATTTAACATCAAGTGAGGGAGAGAGCTATGGTAAAGGATGGGAATAAAAAAATTAATCCTGTATTTCGAGCCATCAATAGCATAACTGATACATTGGCCTCCTTGACGGCTGCGGGCATATTTGTAGTAGTAATCTGGCAAGTCATTGGTAGATTAATAGGGCAACCGGCACCGTGGACTGAGGAATTAACAAGATTTATGTTTATATGGTTGATTTATTTGGGAATTGGAATTGGTTTTCGTAAAGTCGAATCTGCAAGGGTTACCTTACTTATAAGCTATTTGCCAAAATTTTTACAAAAGGGATCGGTATGGATTTATAGTATTGCCTCAATTGGATTCTTTATATTTATGGTTGTATTAGGAATCGAATTAATGTCACAGCAAATTAACACCAATGAAACTAGCTCTGTATTGTTATTACCAATGTGGATTATCGGACTTTGTGTTCCATTTTCAGGTTTGATTGGGATTATCAATACCATCCAATCACTCATATATGACCGTGCGCTTATTGAAGAAGAGGAGGTGGAGAATTAATGTCAATTTTTTTACTTGTATTATTCTTCATCTTAATGTTTATCGGTATACCTATTGCTACCTCACTTGGTATTTCAGTAGTTGCGAGTGTAATTATTTTTACAGATGTTCCAATTAGTATCGTTATTCAATCAATGTATAGCTCGATGAATAGCTTTATCATGGTTGCCGTTCCGCTCTTTATCCTGGCAGGAATTATCATGGATGAAGGTGGAGTTGCAGAAAAAATCTTTGACTTTGCAAAGAGTCTTGTTGGTTGGATGACTGGTGGACTAGGTCACGTAAATGTTCTAGCAAGTTTGATTTTTGCTGGTATGGCTGGTTCTTCTGTTGCGGATATTGCTAGTACTGGTCGTATTACAATAAATGCGATGACCAAAAACAAATATCCCTTAGAATATGCAGCAGCATTAACGTTAATAACGTCAATGCTAGCAACAATCGTTCCACCAAGTATATTAATGGTAGTAGCTGCATCAACAGCAGGTGTTTCAATAGGAGCAGCCTTGGTTGGGGGGCTAGTACCGGGTTTAATTATTGCCCTTATTTTTATGGGGTACAACCATTATTATAGTAAAAAACATAATTTTGGGGTTCATCAAAAATTTGAATGGAAGGTACTTGGTAGAGAATTCATACGTGCTTTCCCAGCATTGTTAGCGCCAGTAATATTGCTTGCTGGTATCTTAAGTGGAATATTCACACCAACAGAGGCAGCTGCCATTGCGGTATTATATACATTATTTGTAGCGTTATTTGTTTATAAAGGATTATCTTTTAAAAAATTACCGAATATCTTTTTTAGAACAGCAAACCTAACAGGTACTATTCTTTTTATCGCAGTAACTGCGAAGGCAGCAAGTTGGGTGTTTGAATATGATGGTCTTCCTACAAAGGTAGCAACCTTCATTAGTGGTATAAGTGATAATAAGATTGTAATTATGTTGTTGTTATTTGTATTTCTAATTATTGTTGGAATGTTCATGGATGCAACAGCTGCAATATTTATCCTTGTTCCAATTTTAATGCCAACAATCCATTCAGTAGGTATCGATCCTGTGTTTTTTGTGATTTATTTAGTAGTACTTCTTTCAGTTGGATTAGTTACACCACCGATTGGAGTATGCCTATATGCTACCTCTAATATTACAGGGATGAAGATAGAAACCTTAAGTAAAGCAACCTTACCATGGTTAGTTGTAACGTTTGCTGCATTACTGTTGTTTATTTTTGTACCTCAGTTAATAACAGTACCGATTAGTTGGTTTGATTTATAATAGCTATATGAAATTAGGGAGAAAATATTCTCCTTAATTTTAATAAAAAATATGAAGGAAATTTCCACCCAATATTGTATACTATATATTAAGACGAAGCGGGAGTGTGGTTTGAGATGAAAGCAGCAGTTTTTCATGGACCAAACAAATTACAATTAGAGGAAGTGCAAAAACCACAAATTAACGAGCATGAAATTCTTTTAAAAGTTAATGCAAGTGCGGTTTGTGGAACAGACGTCAGAATCTTTGAAGGAAAAAAAACAAAGGGAGTACGTACTCCTTCCATTATTGGTCACGAGCTTGTAGGAACAATTGAAGAAGTGGGATCTGAGGTGAAAGATTTCTTCACAGGTGACCGAGTTGGGGTAATGCCTGTTATCCCTTGTCGTAAATGCTACTATTGCCAAAATGGGAGAGAAAATGTATGCGCAAACCGTACTGCTATCGGGTATGAGTATGACGGTGGTTTTGCTGAATATGTACGAATCCCAAGTGCTGCAGTAGAAGCTGGAAACATCGTTAAGATTCCTGACAATATTTCATTTGAGCAAGCGGTAGTAACTGAACCCTTAGCGTGCTGCATCAATGGCCAACGAAAAGCCAATGTAAAAATGGGTGATGTTGTCGTTGTTGTTGGAGGAGGCCCAATTGGACTAATGCATGTGCAATTAGCAAAAATTGCGGGTGCGAAGTCAGTTATTTTAAGCGAACCAATTGAACACCGTCGTGAAAGAGCTATTAAGGCTGGTGCAGATTTTGCAGTAAATCCAAATGAAGAATCTCTTGAGGATCTTGTATTAAATCTAACAGATGGCCTAGGTGCAGATGTTGTTCTCATGGCTATTGGCGTACCTTTCTTAGTAAAATCCTGCGCAAACCTTCTGAAAAAAGGTGGAACTTTGAACTTGTTTGCTGGATTTACAAAAGGAGTTTTATCTGAGATAGATCCTAACATCATTCACTATAATGAAATCACAGTCAACGGTACCTCTGCATTAACACGTGCAGATTATCATAAATCCTTAGCATTGATTGCCGCAGGTAAAATTAATACGGAAGTACTAACGACAACTGGATATACATTAGATACCATCGAACAGGCTATTTTAGATGTTAGAAATGGAAATGGAATGAAATCGGTTATTACGTTATAAGATTCGTAGTCTCCTAGGATTGGATAAACTTTAATGAAGAAAATAGTAAAGGTTCTTGAAAAGTGTGTGTGTGATTCCCTTTAAGGTAACTATAAAATGACAAATATTAATAACTAAGGAGTGTTTTATTATGGCATTATTAGGTAAAGAAGTTCGGATGAGTAGATTATTAAACCAAGATACTGGAAAACTATTAGCTGTTGCAGTTGATCAAGCGATGGCAAGAGGCATTTTCGATGAATTAATGCCAATCAATCGTAAGGTAAGTGAAATTGTTGCAGGTGGACCTGATGCAATGACAATGCATAAAGGGATTGCGGATATGAGCTATCGTCCACATGTCGGAAAAACAGGTCTTATCTTAAAGCTCTCTACTTTTTCACCATGGCAGCCAAATTATGATGCTTGGGTTACAGAAGTGGATGAAGCTGTTCGTTTAGGAGCAGATGCTGTTTCAATGGGTTGTATTGTTGGAGGAGATGATCAACCTGAACAACTTCGTAATCTAGGAATCGTTTCAGGTCAGGCTGCTGCCTTTGGAGTTCCAATGATTGCACATATCTATCCGAGAGGAAACCAAATACCTGATCATGAAAAGAATGATTGGAAGCATGTTGCATATGCGGTACGTGCGGGTGCTGAATTAGGCGTAGATATTGTGAAAACAAAGTATACAGGTAATCCTGATACATTCAGAAAAGTAGTTGAATCAACACCTGGTAAAGTTGTAGTTGCGGGTGGAGACAATGGAAATAACATTGAAGACTATTTCCAAATGGTATACGATGTTATTGATGCTGGAGGTACTGGTATTACATTCGGTCGAATCGTTTGGAATAACCCAAATCCGACAGCAGTTGTAAAAGCGTTTAAAAACATTATCCATCATGGTGGAACAGTAAAAGAAACAGTAGAATTGTATAATGAGTTAATTAATCAACCAGCAAACGTATAATACAAATAGGTGATAGATTATGTCTCACGTTATTGGGATTGATATCGGAACAAGTGGTATTAAAGTAGGCGCAATGAACCAAGAAGGAGTATTGGGGTACCTTGAGTACCAACCATACTCCCTTCTTTATCCTAAAAAGACTTGGATAGAAATCGACCTTGAAGATATTTGGGATAAAACCAAATCATTGCTATTAAAAGTATGTAATGAAGTAGAGAAAGGTGGAAGCGTTGATGCAATCTCGCTATCTACCTTTTGTAATTCGTCAGTTTTTTTAGAAGAAGATGGAAATCCACTCCATCAGGGAATTATATACCTGGACCAGAGGAGTAAAGAAGAATCTGAATGGATAAAGAATGTAGTTGGTGTGGACACCTTGGACAGAATCACGAAAAATCGACTAGAGCCAGGGATGTATACCGTGACAACCTACCTTTGGTTTAAAAATCATTTTCCTAAGGACTATGAAAAAACATATAAATGGGGAAATTTATCCACTTTTATTTTGCATAAGCTAACAGGGGAATTTGTGATGGACTGGACTCAAAGTTCGTATTCAGGAATTTACGATGTCGTGAACTATGAGTGGTCAAGAGAGATTTCTGAAAAAGTAGGGGTCGATGAAAAGAAGCTGCCTAAAGTAGTAGATCCAAAATCAATAGTTGGAAATGTAAAAATACCTGAGTTGTCTTCGAAAAAAATTCCAGTTATTTCGGGTGCTGCAGATACTGCGTGCTCAACTGTTGCTTTAAGCACAAAACCCAATGAAATGTTTGAATCTGTTGGTACATCAAATGTCCTAACGGTTTGTACAGATCTACCTGATAACTTGGATAAGCGTTTCCTAAATCGTTGTCATGTCAACAAACACCAATGGCTTTCACATGGAGCTATGTCTTTTCCTGGGGCATCCATTCAGTGGTTCTATGACAATTTCTTAAAAACCGAGGGGCATACAAAAGAAATATATGGAGAATTGTATAATCAATCCTCTATAGGATCAAATGGCGTATATTTCCTGCCGTATATGCAGGGTGAAAGATCGCCAATATGGGATCCGAATGCAAGAGGAGTTTTTGTAGGAATCCATTTGAACACATCCAAAGCAGACATGTTCCGTGCTATTTTAGAGGGTTGTGCCTTTGGTTTAAAGCAAATTAATGAAATTATTGAAACAAAGTATAACCTTAAGTTCGATCGTTTTCAATCTATCGGTGGTGGTTCAAAGAACAAGGAATGGGCACAGATTAAAGCAAATGTTTTGAATAAGAACATTGAGATTAAGGATATATCTGAAACTGGTGTGTTAGGCGCCTGTTTACTTGCAGGAACAGCTATTGGTTATTTTCCATCCTTAGAAGAAGCAGCACATGTAATAGATAACAAAACGATTACTGTTGTAAAACCGAATACAAGTGAGGTTGCACAATACGAACATTTATATAAAGTGTTTTGTGAATTATATCCGTCATTAAAGCAATTCTTTGTGAGTAGTGTTGCACAGAGGTTGGAGAGTGGTGAATAGATGAAAAAGACTGTTTATATTACAAGGAAGATGCCAAATGAGATTTATGAGAAACTTGCAATGCATTTTAATGTAAAAATGTGGCATGAGGAGACAATACCTGTACCGCGTGAGGTTTTGTTAAAGGAAATTGAAAATGTAGAAGGTCTCTATTGTTTATTAACAGACACAATTGATAAAGAGATTTTCGATCATGCTCCCAATTTAAAGGTTGTTAGCAATTTAGCAGTTGGCTACAACAATATTGATGTTAAGGAAGCAACAAGCCGTGGAATTATTGTTACAAATACTCCTGGTGTATTAACAGAAACAACGGCTGATTTAACATTTGCACTGTTAATGGCGACAGCAAGACGGGTTATTGAGGCATCAGATTTCTTGCGTAGCGGTGAGTGGGGGGCTTGGTCACCCATGGAACTGACGGGCCAAGATATTTATGGGGCTACGATTGGAATTATAGGAATGGGCAGGATAGGAGAGGCGTTAGTTAAGAGGGCTAAAGGCTTCAATATGGAAGTCATTTATTATAATCGTTCACGTAAACTAGAAACAGAAAAAAATTTAGGAATTAAATACGTAGATTTACACACCCTATTAAAAAAATCTGATTTTGTATGTCTTCTAATTCCTTATAATCCAGAGGTTCGTCATTTAATTGGTGAAGAGGAGCTTTCTCTCATGAAGAAAGAAGCAATTTTAATCAATAGTGCTAGAGGCGGTATTGTTGATGAGGTTGCTTTATATAATGCCCTTAAGAACAATCAAATATGGGCTGCGGGATTGGATGTGTTTGAACAGGAACCAGTGCCTGTTGATCATCCGTTACTTACGTTACCTAATGTTGTAACTCTACCACATATTGGTAGTGCCAGTGTGAAAACTAGAACAAATATGGCGCATTTGGTAGCAGACAATATAATTAATGTACTTCAAGGTAGAGAACCCCTATCAAAAGTTTAGGTCACTGAAATGATTGATGAACAATACTGTCACATTTAGTAGTTTATTGTACAAAATTGACGAATTTTAGTTACAAGGGGATGCCCTCATACAGAAGATATATTATAATAATGGTATCACTACATCAGTATGGAGGACGAACAGTGGCTTATAAATTAAATCAGTGTTTTAAAATGTTTACTTTAAATTCGAATCCTAAACTTGCAGAGGAAATGGCGACGTTACTAGGGTGCGAATTAGGAAAGTGTTCAGTTACACGTTTTAGCGACGGAGAAA
>Ga0180215_1004818_pt1 | contig 11776 bp, 11 predicted proteins | sample eDN3rd37CBELigBY_FD_128871 | JGI IMG/M metagenome (GOLD analysis project Ga0180215, IMG submission 128871) | Enriched backyard soil microbial communities from Emeryville, California, USA - eDNA 3rd pass 37_C BE-Lig BY (version 2) (version 2) | ecosystem: Environmental > Terrestrial > Soil >...
ATTGAGCCATTCCTCTGTTTTTAAATCAATGACCTTTTTAAAGTCCTCAAGCTGGTACCCTTCATTCCAGCGTGCCTTGATTAGCTTTTTCGTTTTGCTCGTTCCTGGACTGTAGGATGAATTTGTTTTGTCATTCAAGTATGTGACGATTTCGGAAAAAGGGATTTTATATATATTCTCTGTAGTACTCTCTGAAGTACTCTCTGGTATTGCTTGGGTCACGATGACCTCTTCCATAGGCCAATCTGATCCACTGTTCATATCATGTTGATCTGTCGAAGAGGTCAACAGGGTCTGTTCATCAGTCCCCAATCCTTCAAGTACTTTATAATCAACCGTATACCATTTTGTTTTATCCATTTTTTTTCGATTAAAGTTTCCCGTCAGAATTAAACCCTGCTTCTCAAGCGAGAGAATGGCTCGCTTGATTGTACTTTCAGACCAAAATGGCAGCTGCTTCTGCCATTCAGGGTATGTATTATAAATCCACTTTTTCCCTTCTCTCTTATGTTCACTGGATTCGAGCCAATAATGGATTTGCTGTAAAAGGACAGCTTCATGTAGCCCTATTTTTTGTGCTAACTCTGGTAAAATCATAATCGGTTTCTCATCAATTAACAGCTTGCTCATGTGGATTTCCCCCTGATTGGTTTGTTATTTGTTAAAGATATAAAGATTGCTTAACTGGTAACCATTTTCCTTTTCCGTCTGATAAACTGTGAGAATTCCTAATGCTATTGCCTTCCTCACCATCCGCTTAAAAGTGGCCCTTGAGATGGGCTTAAGCTCCGATTGACTTTCGATTAACTCCAGCACGTAATCAATGGCTGGATTAGATACGCCAGGGATTTCACTAGAACAACGCACAAGCATTTGTAGCGCGATCCTATCCCCATTAGTAAGCTCCATCTTGTAATCTACGAGAATCTTATTAACATACTTTTGGAACTCCTCTACTGATTTAAACTGTGAATACTGCTCAAATTGGTCAATTGCACCTGATTTAATTTTCATGGCTGCTGCACCACCCTTTCACCATTGTTATATAGACAAAAGGGTCTAAAACGTCCCATCAATTTGGGGAAATTGTTACAGTTTTGTGAAAGAGCTAGGGAAGAGCCACGGGGAAGGGTTCCTCGGCCCGGCTGAACGCATGAATCTCTTAATCAATTTTCATAAAAGGTGGTTTTTTAAAAGGGAAATTTACAACGATAGTAGGGCGGAGGATAGAATAGGCCATGAGAATTCATAGACGGAGAATTTCCGGCTATTGTAAAAGCGAAGGCTTAAGAAGCGGATATTAGCGGAGATATTCCGATTAACTGCCCAAAATCAGACAAAATCCAGTGTTTTAGATCATATAGACGGAAAAACTCCTTTTATTTTTAGGGAAATAGCTAGATTTCCCAAGTTAGACGGAATTTCACCGTTTATTTTTCATACGTAGTAAAACCATTATGCTCATTTGCTCAAAACAGTTATACAGAACGAATATTATTGCGATTTCGCACCCTGCCTCGTATAATTGCTAGTCCTATTGACTGCTTATGCAAGAAAATTTATTAGAGCACACCCCCCTACTCTAACTTCGAAAAAATTTTTAAAATTCATGGGACACTTTTTGCCTCTTTTTCTATATAACAAGCATGAAAGGAGAGGATGATGAAGATGGCACAGACATTTGCAAAGGCATTTAAGCTGAGATTGACGTATGAAACAGGGAGTAGCGCAGATGGGAAACCGATTTTTAAGACGAAGACGTATGGTGGTGTAGTTGAGACGGCTACTCCAGATCAGCTTTACCAGGTGGGAGAGGCGCTCGCTTCCCTATCAATCCATCCGTTAGCAACTGTAGAAAAGAACGAGCTTTATGAAATATTAGGCTAAGAAAGAGAGACAAGAATAAGAGAGGATGAAGGATATGGCAAAAACACTCGAATTGCACTTTATCAATAGTGTTGGTAAAACAGTCAAGCTAACGGTTGATTATCCGAAGGAGCCGGTGGATAAGGTCGCTGTGAAGCAGGTAATGGATTTGGTTATTGCGGCAAATATTTTCGGCGGTGAAAATCAAAGCTTTGTGAGCGTGAAAGAAGCACGTGTTGTAGAGCATAACGTAACCGATTACGAACTTGTGTAAGGTTAGCATTCGTAACCTCTGAACAACAAAAGGCTGCTTTCCTCTGGAGGCAGCCTTTTCCACTATTTAATGAAGAAACGAGGTGTCTTTCGTGGAACCATTCATTCCGCTCATAAGTGAGGTCGGCTTTCCGATTGCCGTTACCATGTTTTTACTTTATCGAATTGAAGCCAAACTGGATAACGTTGTGCAGTCGATTCAAAGCCTTCCCGAACGGTTAAGTGAAAGATAGATTCCGAGGCAATCTCTTTTAGTCCATTCCGTGACATACCAAAGACAAGGTGTCAATGCCATTAAGAACATAGATGGTAACTGGCATCTTGTTGGTATTCATTGGACCCTCGCATATACCACTTTACGAAATACTCCCTTCTAAACATGAAGCGACATGCAGTTTCCCTCCTTCACTATTCTCGTATGATAGGTCATTTTAAAAATAGTTTGACATTATAGAAAAAGACATATATAGTTGCCCATGCAACTATTTTTTTAAGGAGGTACTAGATTGAGAAGTCCAAAAGAATTAGTTCATCAGATTTTCCAATTGTCTAGAACGATGACAAGCCAGTTAAATAAAGAAATGGCAGAATATAATTTGACACATGCACAGTTTGTTATTATTCAATATTTAATTAAAAATCCCGGTTCTTCTTCGCTAGTCGATATTGCAAGATACTTGAACGTTGAAAAATCATCGGTTACACGCATAGTGAGTCGCTTAGAAAAAAGTGACTATATTGAACAAATGCCATCGACTGACCATCGCGAAAAAAGAATTAAACTAGACGATTCAAGAAAAAATGTGATTCCTCTTGTCAATCGAATTGAGGAACAATTTGAAAGCAAGGCTTTTAAAGGAATTTCAAACGAGGAACTAGATACCACTTTCCAAACACTCTTAAAAATCATGCAAAATATCAACAAATCTGGGGATGAACATTTTGAATAAATCAAAGCTTTGGACTAAGGATTTTATCCTGATTACCGTTACGACCTTTTTCGTTTTTCTGACCTTTTACTTATTGATGACAACCTTAACGATGTATTCCATTGAACAATTCAACGCTTCCCAAACACAAGCAGGTCTTGCTTCTAGTATTTTTGTCATTGGAGCGCTCGTAGCACGCATTGTCATAGGAAAATACATAGAAATCATAGGGCGTAAAAAATTATTATACGGTAGTTTACTATTGTTTTTACTATCATCTATTATGTATTTCGCAGCAGATCGTTTAACTCTATTATTAATTGTCCGATTTGTGCACGGCGCAGCCTTTGGAGTCGCTTCTTCTACCATGGCAACGGCTGTTATGAGCATTATTCCAAAAGAACGTCTAGGCGAAGGAACCAGTTATTATTCATTAAGCACACCTCTAGCAACGGCCATCGGACCGTTTTTAGGCATTTTCATTACCGGACACGCAGACTTTGATATGATTTTCGTTGCATGTACGGTATTTTCCGTGCTGAGTATTGTTGTGATGTTATTTGCCAAAGTACCTGTAGAGCCTATTACGAAGGAACAAGTCGATTCAATGAAGGGTTTTAAACTACAAGATTTCTTTGAGAAAAAGGCTATTCCTATGGCATCTCTTATTTTTATCATGGGAATTGCTTACTCCGGTATTCTCAGTTTCATCAATCCATATGCGATTGAAATAAACTTAACGACAGCTGCTAGTTTCTTTTTCATCATCTATGCCGTGTTCTTGTTACTATCTAGACCCATTACTGGTAGAATTTTAGATAGTAAAGGAGATAATATCATAATCTATCCTGCATTGGTGTTATTTACATTAGGACTGATTTTCCTTAGCCAAGCAAACGCAGGTTGGTATATGATAGCTGCGGGTGCATTTGTAGCGCTCGGTTATGGTACACTATTTTCTTGTTGCCAAGCGATTGCTGTGAAAAATTCTCCACGTCACCGGGTCGGTCTTGCTACATCAACGTATTATATTGCCATGGATGCCGGGTCAGGTATTGGACCTATCTTAATAGGGATCATCGTACCTTTAGCTGGGTATCGTGGAATGTATATGACAATGGCTGTGATTGTATTTTTGTCTATTCTTCTATACTATTTTGTACACGGTAGGAAGACAGAATCTATCAAACAATATTCTGAGGCAAGTTAAGGATTTGAAAAATTAGAGTCAATAGTAGGATTTAGTTGTTTCATAAATTAGGCTGCACCATATAAAAAGCCAATGGAACCGTCGATTCGCTTATGCTGCCTGAAGTAGAGTATAGTAGGTGTAGTTGAAAATATATTCTAGGAGGCTACAGCTATGTCACAGGATATTTGGATTAATCTGCCGGTCAAAGATGTTGAAAGGTCCACAGCCTTTTTTAATGAGATTGGATTCCACGCGGAGAGCTTCGGAAACGAGAGAGCAAAGCTTGCCATAGGCCAAACAACGATTCTGCTGTTTCCGGATGCGACGTTTGAGAGGTTTACAGGTTCCAAAACCGCAGATACTTCCCATAGCGCAGAAGTCATCTTTTCCATTGGCGCTAAAAGCAGAGAAGAAGTCGATGCCTTTATTCAAAAAGTAGAGCTTGCCGGAGGTAGCATCTTTGGCAAGCCGAGTGAAAGTGATGGCTGGATGTACGGCGCAGGCTTTTCCGACCTGGACGGTCACCGCTGGAACCTGCTGTACATGGATGAGAGCAAAATGCCGAAAAGCTAATATAGAAACACCGGTCACCTGTTTACGGTCACCGGTGTTTTTTACATATGGTGCCGGGCACGGCCCGAGTAATAAGACGATACTCCGTTGGTCTGCTGCACAAATTCGCCTAATTAATGTTCTGATCACTGGGCAGTGAAGATCGACCGTTGCCTGCAGCTCATTGATTCCTTCTTGAACTGCAGAAGTTACGAGGGTCCATTTATAAAAACCAGTGGACCCGTCCACCTGGTTCTTGTTACACTCGGTTTTTCCGAGGTACTGATGATTGTAAAGGGATAGCAAATGGTTGAGGAGCTGTTAGATGGACTAATGAAGTACCAATTGTAGTATATCCAACAGATGGAGCTCGTTGAGCCTTTCCAGCTCCACAACCAATTTGCAAAACTCCAGCATTGGCTATTGTACCAATTTTCAAAAAACTGATGTCAAAAATTTGTTGAAAGTGTTCATCCACTTTAATCACCTCGTATTAATATATGGGCTAATGTCACGAAGGTGCAAACATTGCGTTCTTTTTTTCGTTCTTAAAATTATTTTGAATTTGTTCAATGATACAGAAATAAACACTATATCGAGATATAAATGTTAAAATAATTCTAGATGAATGATATACACCACTGAAAAAAGGCTAACAGGTATAGCACTTTGACAGTGATATTTGAAAAAGGGGCAAACGGAAATGTTGATAAAGTATTATGTCTTACTGCTATTAACCTGTTTATTTTGGGCAGGGAATTTTGTTGTTAGTAAATTTCTTGTTATACATGCCTCTCCCATCACCTTAACTACCCTAAGATGGATCATTGCAGTTGTTTGCCTTTTTCCTCTTGTATGGTGGAAGGAAAAAAAGATTCTACCACCACGAAAGGCTATACTTCCTTTGTTATTAATGGGGTTAACGGGTGTTGTTCTCTTTAACCTCATGCAATTTTTAGCATTAGAGCAGACAACCGCCACAAATGTTGGATTAATCTCTACATTAAATATGATTTCCATCGCTGTTTGTTCAGCTATATTTTTAAAAGAAAAAATCAATAGACTGCAAATTTTTTCAATGATTTTTTCCTTTATTGGTGTCATTCTTGTCCTATCAAAAGGTAAAATAGACTACCTGCTATCATGGGATTTTAATACAGGTGATTTATGGATGATTGCTGCTGTATGTATATGGGGGATATATACGATTTGCAGCAAATGGGCAATGACCAAGACGTCAGCATTGATGTCCACTTTTTACTCTGCTATTTTTGGACTAATTGTTCTCTTGCCTTTGAGCGTCCCTAGTTTCACCGTTATTAATATAAATCCTTCTTTCGTAAGCTCACTGCTTTATTCAGCAGTTATCTCCACAGTGGTCTGTACGCTGCTTTGGAATATTTGCGTTCAGAATTTAGGCTCAACAACATCAGGTGTTTTTTTAAATGTCAATCCGATATTTACTGCCATTTTAGCCTTTCTGTTTTTAGGTGAACAACTGACTTGGATACAAGGAATTGGTAGTATCATTGTCATAACAGGTTGTTATCTATTCTCGTATTTTGCAAAAAAAAGGAATACAAAACGAGATGTAACCGCCAATGAAAGCTTACAAATCTAGCTGTACGGAATCGATTCGAGGAATGAGGAAGCAGCTAGATAGCTGCTTCAAGCAATCACTTTGCTAAATTGGAGGAAACCCTCGATTTTATTAACAGTTTGTAATCACTGGCATTCAATTCATGAAGGAAGATGAAGCGGGATTTTGGGATTAGTTGGGCTATTCGATGATGGCGAATCCATTTATGGGGAGATGTCAAGAAAATGGATACACAATGCTAAGGATAGTGATAAAAAAAGTCTAATTCCTCTACATTTTTATCGAGGAATTAGACTATAGTCTTTGACAATCACGCCAGTCGATAAATGCAATAAAGCTCCAAAAATGCCCCTTGAATTTTCCATAAATGAATTACTTTTCATTACCTTCAGCCATAGGTAATTGGTCAAGAAATTTGTTTTTAATTAGAAGATTTGCTGCATCTTCTCCATATAGCAACGTTTCTCCCATTAAACGCATATAAAGTGCCCCTATATCTTTACGCATCACACATGAAAGTGCCGCACCATAACGAGCTGCGGCTTGTGATGTTAATGCCGAATGCTTATAATGCATTATGCGATCGGAAAAAGGGGAAATATCGATATCCAGGATTTCACTTTCCCATGTAGGCAGATTAGGTAATCCATTTTCAGAAAGAACGGATTGAAGAGCATTCAGGTGTTTTTGGAACATTTCCACGCCTTGTTGGAAATGTCTTTTCAATTCATTGGATTTGGTTATCTTTGCCGCACCTTTAATAAATTCCTTATGGATTTCCGTTGCATGATAGTTATAGACGAGCAGCCCTATTTCTTGCGCATTGATGGATCTCCTATTGGTAAACCATCCAGCGAGATACTTTTGATTTTCTACTTTTTCTATGGTTTTGGGTGTTGGAATATGAACCTCAGGGTGATTTAATCCCTTTTTTATCATAAGATCAACACAATGATTAAGAAGTACGGCCGTATTATCTAGGCATTCTTTATAAAAATAGCGAATATCAGCGAGAGTCGATGTATTCAATGACAAAGCATAGACGGTCATGGCAGCCTGTGCAAGACTATACTTTAAAAGCACAATGTAATTGTCTGTAAAAAGAGGTTTAGCCTGTATATTGACATCATTTTCATCAAACGGTTGTGGAAGGGGTTGACCTGCTTTTTCTAATAAATGCTTAGACTGTATTGATTCTTCTACTGCAAACTTTTCAGCAAGCTTGAGCATTTCAAGGATATCTTCATCTTGTGTAGTCGCAATAAAGTGCCGAGAAGCGTAGATCCCCATTGTATTGCCTACATAGGAGTTCCAAAGATTTGAAATTTCCGCCGGCGTTAGTCTATCCATAATATGAAATACTTCCTTTTTAAAATTAATCTTTGCTGTGGTACTCCAAAATATACCTTACGAGAAACATAGAAATAACCTCGTTTTTATGTCAATGTATATTGAACTTTCAAATTTAATTAAAGATTTCACCGTTTCTTCTCCATTTGTTTTTCATGTGCGCGGTTTTGGGCACGTTGACGGTCCTCTTCCACCTCCGTTGACATTTGGACACCATTTGGAACCGTTCTATAGTCTATTTTCTTCAGCCCGGACTGATCTTTTTCAAGAATAAATGAGGCTCTTGTTGAGATATCTGCTCCCGGCTTCGTCACGTATGGAATCACGCGATAGTCTGTACGCCATTGGTCCGGCGTTACATGGCAGCGAACATAGCCGCGATAATTGTTAAAGAAAGTAATGTGCGGGTTTTCTGATAATATTTTCTCCGTATCTGCACGCCAATCGGATCCGTCCCCGCCTGATGTAATGGATGTTCCAGCAAACTCGGCTCCAATCATCTGAGATTTGGGATGATTATAGTCTGTTAGTAGATTAGCAGCCCAGCTGGAATGAACATCTCCAGTCAAAACGACCAGATTGTTGATATTCTTTTTTACGGCAAAATCGATAATGCGCTGACGTGCTGCAGGATAACCGTCCCATGAATCCATGTTGAATTTCGGCGCATCACTTGTCCCAACGTTCATCTGCGAAAAGAAAACCTGCTGCGCCATCACATTCCATTTAGATGTAGAGCTTCCCAAATTTCCAAGCAGCCACTTTTCCTGGTCTGATCCAAGTAGAGTACGCTTTGGATCTAATGATTCCGCTGAAGGCGGCTTCGTTCCATCGCCATTCGCTTGGTCATCACGATACTGGCGGGTATCAAGTACATAGAAGGATGCTAAATCGCCGTAAGAAAAGTGCCGGTACAATTGCATGCCACCTTGAAAAGGAAGCGAAGATTTGCGAAGCGGCATGTGCTCATAATAAGCCTGGTAAGCAGCCGCACGGCGCTTAATAAACGCCTCAACAGACTGTCCCTTTTCAGGGATGATATTCGCATAATTATTCTCCACTTCATGATCATCCCAAGTGACCACCCATGGGAAGGATGCATGTGCCTCTCTCAGGTCAGCGTCGGAACGATATTGAGCATAGCGGTTCCTGTAGTCTTCAAGTGTCTTGATTTCTGGACCACTATGCGTTCGGACATTTCCCGTAGGCGAAATATATTCGTTTGGACCGTATTCATATATGTAATCACCAAGATGGAAAACGAGATCAAGATCTTCATTTGCCATATGCTTATAGGCTGTATAGTAGCCGTGTTCAAACTGCTGGCAGGAAGCAAAAGCAAATGTCAAGCTTCCTACATTCGAACCGATTGCTGGAATAGTTTTCGTTTTTCCAACAGGGCTTACCTCATTGCCGCATGTAAAACGATAATAGTACACCGTGTTTGGTTTCAAATCATGTACTTCTACATGAACGGAATGTCCAAGGTCAGGAGAGGCAAGTTCACTTCCACGCTGGATTACGCTGCGGAAGTTCTCATCAGTTGCCAGTTCCCAATTTACCGGCACAACATGCGCAGGCATTCCTCCGCCATTTAATGGGTCCGGAGCAAGCCTTGTCCACAATACGACACTGTCTGATAATGGGTCCCCTGAGATTACCCCAAGCGTAAATGGATAGCTGCGGAATGTAGGTGCAGCCTCGACCTTAAATCCTCCTATGGACTGGGCAATCACAAGACTGAGTGAAGCCCCTACAATTTTACTGACCCCTTGAAGAAAGCTTCGGCGATCAAGCTTCTTATTCAAGTTTTCTTCATTGAATTTCTTGATCAATTCATCTAGATGTCTGCTCATTGTGATTTTTTTCCTTTTTTATTACTATTTTCTTTGTGGAAAAATATATACCGAAAAAAAGTGCCAGGCACCATCCAAAAAGTGGAAGGTGCCTAGCCAATTAATCTCCAATTAATCTCTTTAATTGTTTTGGAAAACCATCAAAATTTCATTGTTTTCCCCTAATTCCCCATAATTATTAAATCCATAACGCTCAAAGTATTGTACGTTCTCTTCCGTTTCTGCCCATAAGCAGATAGGAGAATCGATTTTTTTTGATAATTCCATTACCTTCTGCATAATCTTAAACCCTTCGCCTTTTTGCATCGAATGAAGATTTAGGATTTCTAGAATAAGATCATGACCTTCAAAGAATGGCTTTAGATTCTCATTTGGTCGATTAAAACCAATCACTAAGGCAGCCTTTAAGTTTTGCTTTAATAAAATTAATCCATTCCCTTTTGGAAGCAAGGCTAAATAAAAATTGAACTCTGTTTGTTTGTCAACCCATTTCAAATATTGCTTTGCTTTTTCATCTGCATTTTTATCTTTCTCCAAGGCTGAAATTTCAGCTAGTAGAGTTTGCTTGGATTGAGGATGCATGCGCTTAATATTTTCAGTAAAAAGCTCATTCTGCAAATTTTCTATTTCTGATGTGTTCATGCTTCTTTCTCCTTTTTTTAGGCTTTCAACTTTTATAAGCATATCCTCTAATTCTTGCTTTTTCTACTCTTATGCGTCTACTTCTCCATATTAATGAAGAAACGAGATTTCACAGCTTATAAGTGAGGTCGGCTGTCCAATTGCCGTTGCCTGAAGTTCGTTGATTCATTCTTGATCTGCCTATGTTTAGCGAATCCATAAAAAAGCCAGTGGACCCGTCCCCCTGGCACTTTAAAATAAACTCAATTGAATATAATTTGTATCTTTAAAATTACTTAAACGAACACCAAACAAAATTAACGGAACCTCGCTTATGTGATCATCATAAAGCTTCTCTACAATGGTATATAGTAAATCTGGATCGTGTGTAGCCTCTTCAACAGTAATGCTTTTAGAATGACTACCTTCTCCTCTGTTTGTTTTATATACGATTGCAATGGTACCTGCTCTTAACCTTTTATGTTTTAGTCTAGCACATAATGACTCAATCATATTTTTTGCCAGGCTCATCAAAAATTCAGGATCCGAAGTTGGTTGTGAAAATGTTCTTTCTTTTCCAATGGTCTTATCTCCCTTTTCTCGTTCTGCATGAACCTGATCCGATCCTTGCCCTAATGCTGCCTTTTGGAGCCACTCTCCCCTTTTTCCAAGAATTAGTTTTAATTGGAGAGGATCAGCCTTTGCAAGATCTCCTATAGTAAATAGATTGTATTTATTTAATTTCTCTTCCGTTTTTAAGCCACAACCATGTAATTTGCTTAACTTCTGTGGATGAAAATAGGAACAAAACTGCAATTGTCCTAAATGGACATAACCAAAAGGCTTTTTAATATCGGCTGCCATTTTGGCTACCGTTTTGGTATTACTGCAGCCAATACTACAGCCGAGTCTTAATTTAGTCCATAGGGTCCTTTGAATGTACATCGCTATTGCTCTTGGTGATGTGCCTTTTTCTACTCTCTCGGTTATATCTACATACGCTTCGTCAATGCTAGCTGTTTCCGTTGGCCCAATTAAACGTAAAAATTCCATTATTTTTTTTGAATAACTACTATATAAAGGATGATTACGCTCAACAATGATAGCCTCTGGACACTTTTTAAGGGCCTCGTACACCGTCATGGTCGTATAAACACCCTTGTCTTTAGCTTCATAACTAGCTGCAATGACCATTCCCTTTGTTCTATTGTTAGGAATCCCTCCAACTATGATGGGTTTTCCAAGTAATGATGGATCCTCAGCTTGATGAACACTCGCAAAAAAAGAGTTCATATCTACAAGGAGAATAGTTTTTCTAGACATACAGGAACTCCTTTGAAAGATTAAACCATAACATTGTCACAAATCAAAAAATGCCAAAATAAAATCCACCCAAATCCCTGTGGTAGATTTCGGGTGGATCACCTATATCCCAAAGTGCCAATGCGTCACTGCTCATACATTATAACCAAAAAAGGTGTTATATTTCTCCTACTTAGTTTCACCATGATCTTTTATCATATAAATTTTCCCTAAA
>Ga0180215_1004820_pt1 | contig 11766 bp, 11 predicted proteins | sample eDN3rd37CBELigBY_FD_128871 | JGI IMG/M metagenome (GOLD analysis project Ga0180215, IMG submission 128871) | Enriched backyard soil microbial communities from Emeryville, California, USA - eDNA 3rd pass 37_C BE-Lig BY (version 2) (version 2) | ecosystem: Environmental > Terrestrial > Soil >...
ATTGTACACTTCGATAAATTCGTAACCGTCCGAACCGCCGTAGTTCGTCGTATCCGGAACGATCTCCGTAATCAGCAGCGGCGGCGTTGCGGATCCGCCTTGCGCCGTCGTAATGTTCACGACGCTGACGTCGCTAGTCGTCCGGTTCAACCCGTTGGAGGCTTCCACGTAATACTCCAGCTGGTTTACACCAATCAGATCCGCGAATGGCACGGCGACGCGATACAATCCGTCCGCTCCGCGAACGAGGCTGACAGATTTGAACGACTCCGCGCCTGCGGCTCTGTAATACGCGTTTACGGTTGCGACCATGTAGCTGTCGCTTGCTTGCGCCGCAATTTCTACGCGGTCCCGAGACTGGGTGGCGGCCGTGATATCCGTTACCGTCGGCACCGCGTTCGGGTCGAGCGCTACCGGCGTCTCCGGCACCAGCTCCGGCTCTACCGTGCCCGGCGTTGCCGGCTGCGTGCCCGCGCTGACCTTCACCATCTGGTTCGTGCCGTCTTGCGGGTAGCGGTAGAAGATCCCCATGTTCTCTTGCACATCATGAACAGCATAGTTATAGGTTGCTACAGCAAGCTCTAACCCCGTGTTCGTGGCGATGATCATATCCCGTAACCGCTGGTTATGCATCCCGCCGCTTTGCTCAAGCTTCACGATGTTAACGTTTTCAATTAAATTCGTGCCATAGTTCGCGTTAAAGTCCGCCACCGTTGCGGAGCTGTTCGCGCTGTTGCCTACCCACAGCACAATCGCCTCGCCGGGGCCAAATTCCACATCCCGCACGAGCGGCCGCCAAATCACGTCCTCCGCGGGACCGGTCGGGTACCTATATATAATGTTGTAATCTGCAAGACTCAACACTTGATCCGTATTATTATAAATTTCTATAAATTCGAAACCGTCCGCTGTGCCGTAGTTCGTAGAATCCGGGACCACCTCGGTGATTAATAGCGGCGGCACACCGCCTGCGCCTGCGCTTTGCGCGCCGGCCGGCGCCGCAAATCCTGTAAACACCAAGCAGAAAATCAGTACACTAGTCCAGAGTGATCGAAGTCTTTTCCCTATCAACATTGATCCATCCTTTCGTCTGCTCCTATGAATTTTGCCTCGTTCTTAGCAAGCTTCCTACCCTTCACAGCCTCCTATTACATTCGCATTCCCCCCTCCAAAAAGGAAAAAGAGACGAAAAAAGCTCATAATGAAGCGCTTACATCTTATGCGGCGCATTATGGTCTTCTCATCGTCTCTGACCTGTACATATTCGGTTCTTTCACAGAAAGGGATATTTATGTCAATACAAGCATACTTATCCATAACTAGTTTGTCAATGTGACAAATGACCCGCTGCGTAAGCCAAACGAATCTTTCAGATGAAAGAATCCCAGTCGGATCGAAGTACTTCATATAACCATTGCAGCTTATCTTGGCCGATGCTCTTGGCGATCGCGCGCTCAATCTCCGCCTTCAGTTCCTTATACCGTTCATTGTATTGAAGCCCTAACTCGGTGAATTGAGCGGTCTTGACCTTCTTATTGATGTTACGAATTTCGATCAGGCCTTTCGCCTCCAGGCTTCGGATCAGCTTATGGGCGGCTTGCCGGGAAATGTCCAACCGCTTCGCGGCATGCGGAATCGTAAGCTGAGCTTGTGCAACAAGCGACATCACAAACCATTCCGAATTGGACAGCTTGATCGCCCCATCCTCTTCGTCCCACAGCTGCTGCAGCTTACTCCGCAACTGAATATGGCGTTCGCTAATCATATCGATCAAATCTAAATTCATCAGTTCCTGTTCCACTCGGATCCCACCCGCACACTCTAAAGTCTCTTACTATATATAAAATGATGCGCGCGGATTGTCAACTTTTTTGACGTTCTTACGGAAGTGTGGTATGATGAATAGTACATTAGTCAACTTAGTTGACAATTTGAAGGATGGTGGTACCTGCTTTGTTTCAGATCGGAGATTTGGTGATCTATTCGGCACAGGGGATTTGCCGAATTGATGCGATTTGCGAGAAGACGCTCTTAGGAGAGGTTAGGTCCTTTTATGTGCTGCATCCGATTGACAACGAGAAGTTGACCATTAGCATACCTGTCGATAATAAGAAAGTTTTGATGCAGAGGGTTATGGGCAAGACGGAAGCCGAGGAGATGATCGCTTCCTTCGCGCAGCCTGGCGCCGATTATCCCGAGAAGGTCAATCAGCGCCACCAGGAATATATCAAAGTCTTGAAGAACGGCCAACGGGAGCAAATTGCGAAGGTTGCCAACACATTATTGAAGCGCAAGCACGAGGCTGAATCGGCAGGCAAGCACTTCCCCGCACAGGACGAGAAAGTGTTGAAACATATCCAGGATACGTTGTTCGCGGAACTCGCGATTGCGTTAGACACTACTATGGATGATGTCATGGATCGAATCTATAGAGTCATTCATGTTACCGCTCCAATTTCCTCCATGAATGACCGCAATGTATTCGTGACGTAGGCGTCTTTCCGACGGATGAAGACAGTGGTAAGCTCACGGAACGGCGCGGGGATCGGGCAGCAATACAGCCCGCCTCTCGCCGCATAATCTTCAACTGCAGATTCAGGGAACACCGTAATTCCGATCCCAGCTCTCACGCTCCCCATGATCGTCCCGAATGTACCGAACTCCATAATTTTTCTGGGCACGATCCCCTCTATCTTCATCCAGTTCTCCAACCGTTCGCGGTAGCCGCAGCCTTTTTTATAAAGCAATAATGGGGTTGTCGTAAGATCTTCCGGGCTCAGCTCTTCCCGATTGGAGATGAGCACCAGCTTCTCCTGGATTACCTCTTGCTGCGTAATGAGCGGATGGATCACCGGTCCGGACACGAACGCCCCGTCCAGCTTCATCTCCACGACGTCCTGAAGCAGTTGTTCTGTCACGCCGGTTTGCAAAGATAACTCCACATTCGGGTATTTCGCGTAATAGGAGGATAAGATTCCGGGAAGCGCGGCTACGGTCTCGACGATGCCGATCTCCAGAATCCCGGAAGGATCGGCGGTTTCCCCAAATACATGCTCAATCTCACCCATAATGGACAAAATCCCGTTGGCGTATTCCAATAGACGCTTGCCCTCCGAATTGAGGATCATCCCCCGCTTATGGCGATTAAACAGCGCGGTCCCCAGCTTCTTCTCCAACGATTTGATTCTCGCTGTCACATTGGATTGTACATATTTCAATTCCTCCGCCGCTTTGCTGACGCTGCCGTGCTCGGCTACCTTCTGGAAGATTCGCAGATCGTTGACGTCCATGACGGTCACCCCCATTATTAATATCATTATAAGTGATGATAAACTTCACAATCAATCATTATACTTACATCCATCTTATCCCTTAAGATATAAATAATGAATTCATACGGCTAAGGGAGACAGCAGGAATGTCAAAGCGGCATATCATTGTAGGTTCGATTCTGTGCATGATCGCATGCGTGTCTTGGGGGGCGATGTTTCCGGTCGCGCATCGGGCGTTCGAACATATCCATCCGTTCTATTTTTCGGTGATCCGGTACACGGCCGTCAGCGTGATTCTCGTGGCGTTGCTGTGGTGGAAGGAAGGTTTCAAAGCGTTTCGGTTTGAGGGGCGCTTTACATCTTTACTGTTTTACGGGACGATGGCGTTCACCGCCTATAATTTATTGGTTTTCTATGGGCAGCAAATGATGGGCGAGCCGGGGACGATCGCCGCGTCGATCAGCGAGTCATTGATGCCGATGATCTCGATTGTACTCCTCTGGATAACATCGAAATCGAGACCTTCGGGACGCATCATGCTGAGCGTCTGTATTGCCCTGGTCGGCGCTCTGCTCGTCATCACCAAGGGCGATTCCGCGTTCGTCGCCGGCTTCGGCCAGCATATTGTGCCGCTGGCGCTCATTCTGATCGGTGTTATCGGATGGGTCTTCTATTCCATTGGCGGCGCGAAATTTCACGATTGGTCGGCACTGCGGTATTCCACGTTAACTTGTGTGCTCGGCACGTTCGTCTCCTTCGCCATCTCCGCGGCGGGTACAGTCGCGGGTGCCATTCCGGTCCCGAGCGTACAGGATGTGTTTGCGGCAAGATACGAAATGTTATTCATGATTTTCTTGCCGGGGCTTGCCGCTTTGTTGGGATGGAACGCAGGCTTGAAGATGATTTCTGCCATCAACGGCATCTTGTTTATTAATCTGGTACCGATCACAACCTTCGTCATGATGGCCGTTCAAGGCTATCGCATCAGCGGATACGAAGTTGCAGGCACAGCGCTGATCGCGATTGCGCTCGTCTGGAACAGTATGGAGCAGCGGAAATCCGCGGCGCGCGTGCAGCGGTGGAAGCCGCGGTTAGCTAACGGACACCTGCGGCGCTTAAAAACCAAAAATGAAGCCTTCTGATTTGTCCGATACTTCAAAATCCCGCCGACCGGAAATGGCCAGCGGGATTTTTCATGCGATGAAATCAATAAACACCGGATTTCTCAGCATCCCGTTACGGGAAAAATTCCTCGTCTTGATCTTTGCTCTTAACGTCGGTTCCAGATGGATGATGTCCTTGTAAGAACCGCTCTCTATCTTTTTGCATACCGAATAGAAAAACTGCTTATGCGCAAAGGTCACTCCGGACGTAATCATCCCGGCCGGCCTAAGCTGATCCCCTTCCTTCATGGAAACCAACCAGCCGAATTTCGATCGCCGATATCCCGTAATGACCACATCCACGGTTGTCCAGTGAATCACATTTTGCCAAGCGGGGACTCGCCGGCCTGAAAAATACTTGCTATCTTTCTTCTTCGCCACAATCCCTTCCATCCGCTGCTCTCGGATCGATTCGAAGAGGCGAACACCCTCATCTTGAACGTAAGGAATCACCGATATATTAGGGTTATCGATACGGATCGTTTGCAGAATGGCTTTCCTTCGCATTAAGGGAAGCGCTCGAAGGTCATGCCCCCGGTAATGCAATACATCAAAGACGATAAAATTCACAGGATGGCTTGCCGCCGAAGCCTCAATCCTGCGCTCCTCACTTAACTGAAGCCGTTCCTTCAGCAATACTGCCGAAATATCTCCAGTGGCCGGGTCCGTGATCACTGCTTCACCGTCGAGCACCACATCCTCATGGATCCCGGTCCAAAGCTCTGGATATTTCAACGTTACTTCTTTGGTATCCTTCGTATAAAGCTGTATCTCACCGGCTTCCCGCGAGTAAATCAATCGGTGGCCGTCAATTTTCGGTTCGAAGATATGATCCGGACTATCAAAAGCTTCTTCCACTGTCTCAAGCAGCATCGGGGGAATAAACATCTCACATCACCTTCTATTCATTGTACTGCTCGGGCAAGGCGGTTTGGAGTGGGAAGTAGAGGGTAGAATGGTGGAAAGGAATGTGAATAGAAAATGAAAACCTGCAGAAAATATAGCACACAACCACTTGGAGGTGACAACCATGGGTAAAGGTTCAGGACGTACGAACGATCTAGTGATCCCGCAAGCGAATCAAGCGATGGAGCAGTTGAAGTACGAAGTCGCTCAAAGTTTAGGAATTCAAATTCCGCAAGACGGTTACTATGGACACATGGCTACCCGTGATACGGGTGCGATCGGTGGTCACATGGTAAGAAGACTGGTTCAGATTGCAGAAGAGACGTTATCCCGCGGCCGTTTCTAACGTATTGTGTTGTACACGATAAATAGTTACTACATATAAAATCCCCGCCGGCGATGGACCGGCGGGGATGTTCGTTGGGCCACCATCCCAGTCAACGAACGATTGAGAGTTCTACTTAACTATATAAGGTCTGATTCGCGCAATAATCGTTGTATAATCACCGCTATTTCAGCTCTAGTAATATACTCATTAGGTGCCAGATGTGCGGTATCTCTCCCGGAAATAATGCCGGCTTGAACGCTATCCGCAATGCTGTCGATCGCCCAATCCGAAGCAATTATCATATCCACAAATCCACCCAACACTTCTTCCGCCTCTACTGCTGCGAGCTTCTCCGCTAGCCCAGTGATCCTCATCGCTCGGGCAATCATGACCATCGCTTGTTCGCGCGTAATCTTCTCATCTGGACGGAAAGTACCGTCTTCATAGCCGCTGATCAGTTGATATGCATACGCGGTGTTGATGGTACGGGCGTACCATGCCGATGGTTCAACGTCAATCAAAGGTGTATCTGCTGCATCCACGAGCTTGAGACCTAACCCCCTGACGACAATCGCCGCAAACTCTGCGCGGGTAATGTCTCGATCAGGGGTAAATTTGCCTTCCCCTGTGCCTTCGATCACGATCCGGGAGCCCATGTCATTGACTGCATCCTTTGCCCAATGGCTTTCCATATCCGTGAATTCGACCGGATGCCATATGACCGCGTACAAGCTGTTCGTCAAACTGTTGAGCTTTGCGTAATATTTTCCGCCGATTTGGATGATTTTCGTCGGTACGTGGCGTACCGTTCCATCCGGCTCGATTACGATACCGGTCGTTATTTTACTTGGTTCAACCCCATCCGGGATGGCAATCGTGCGCTCCACATTCGAAGCGAAGTTTGTTACTTCGACAGTCTTGCCTTCGTGTGTCGCTCTAACCGTAAAGTGAACCGGAGGAGCCACGATCGTATAGTTTCCTTTCCGTGCTGCATTCTCTGCCACTTGTACCCATTCATCTGTAGACTCGGCGATTTCAACGGAAACCGTAATGTCTTCAAGGACGGTCTCTTCACCCCATTGTTTGGATAATGCTTCAATATTGATATGTCGTGCAGGAAGAGTGTACGCTGCCCGTTCTGTTTTGATTTCAAGTGTCGCTAACTTGTCTTCCATGTTTTTCACGAGTTGCCCGTTCAGTTCGCCAACAATGATATCGGCATTCGTATTCACCGGAATGGTAACCATTGCATTTAGCCCTTCCGCCTCTAGCTTCGCACTCAGTTTTTTGGGATCAACCGTTATTGTGTCTACCGTTTGATTCTCTCTAGTTGTACGTTTTAATGAACCCGCTCGTTCCGCCTTGCCATTGATTTGGATGGTTACTTCTGTTGCCGGTGGAACATAAGGAGCAGGCGGGGCAATATAGCTGGAAACTGTGACATGTATCAGTTGTGTGCTGAATAAGGTGCCTGACCCATCATCAGTTACAGTGACCTCCACCTCATATGTATTATTCTGATCTGCATCAGTTGGCAAGTCATAACTTGGCGCTGACTTGAACGTTAATACGCCCGTTGCGGCATCGATGCTGAATTTGTCCGCATCCGCTCCGCCCGTAATGGCATACGCAAGTGTATCGTTATCCTCATCCGTCGCGGTGACGGTTGTGACGGATGTTGTATGCTCAGTCACATTCACCGCTGCATTACTTGTGATGACAGGCGCATCGTTCACGTCCGTCACGGTAATGGTAATCGTTTGGGTGTCCGTCAACGCTCCGTCGCTAACCTGCACCTCAACCTCATACGTATTGCTCGCATCCGCGTCAGCTGGATCTTCAAAGTTCGGCGCCGCTTGGAACGTTAATACACCCGTTGCGGCATCAATTCGGAATTGATCCGCATCTGTTCCACCTGTGATGGCAAAGCTGTAGGTTGTGCCTGCATCCGGATCCGCTGCGGTCACGGTGGTGACGGCAGTGCTGTTCTCCGCTGCATCCACGCTTGCGGTATCCCCTGCTCCATTCGATGTGATCGTTGGAGCTTCATTGACATTCGTTACGGTTACGGTAATGGATTGCGTGCTCGTTAACGCTCCGTCGTTAGCCTGCACCTCAACCTCATACGTATCAACTTTTGAAAAACCTCTGATTCCCCTTTAATAATAAAAATGTTTCAAAAGAGATAGGGATTATACGATTATTCAAACATCCTTCTTCTAAAAACCATCCCGACCAGAACGGAAGCTGTAGTAATTAAAACTGTCATCAACAGCGGATAGATAGCCAGGTAGATCATTATTTCAAAAACCACCGCAACAGTCCCTAAAACACAAGTAATACCGTTTAAAATTAACAACCATTTGATCAAGTTCCCCTTCTTTTCTTTTAAAAATATTGGGGCTATAAAGAAAGAAGAAAGCCCTAGGAACAATGTCCAACCAAGTAAATTAAGTGAATAAAATGCTGAGTTGGGATTCCATTGGACAAATTGTTCCAGACCTTCAAATTGACCTTTTAAAATGCTGAGTCTCACCACAGAAAATTGGACAAAGTAATTCATACTTGATAAAACAGTAAAAATAATACCGAAACAAATTGAAATTCTCGTTAATATTTTTCTAGCGTCAGATGCATATTCGTGTATACAGCAAAGCATAACGATAAAAAGAGGCGCTGATATAAAAGCCATTGTTTGGCAGAGGCTGTAAAAATGAATATATGACTGACTAAAAGTGGAAATCGTTTCGCTAACTCCACGCCATTGCGGAATGGGAAATGCAAGAAGCAATGCCACCATTCCAAATGCATAACCTACTCCTGATAATGCAAATAAAATACATGACCAAAAACCTATTTTGAACGTCAAGTGATGGTTTGAATTCAATATAAACACCTCAATAACAATATACTAATAAAATGTGCTGCTGACTCTATTGCTTTGGAAATTCTATTATATATCGGTCATTTTTGTCAAATTTAATTAAGTTAAACAATGAATATCTATACTCATATGACAAACAATATGGAAAAAGGCCTCCCAACAGTTTAGTAAACTGATGAAAGACCTTTTCCTTTAGTTTATTTTCTTCTTATATCACATTTGTATATTTTGCGTTACATAATAAGGTTTTGGTTACCTTATTACATCATGCCGCCCATGTCAGGCATTGCCGGAGCGGATTTATTTTCTTCCGGCTTATCAGCAACAACAGCTTCGGTAGTGAGGAACATAGCCGCAACGGATGCTGCGTTTTGAAGCGCGGAGCGAGTTACCTTCGCCGGGTCGACGATGCCCGCTTCGATCATGTTCACCCATTCGCCGGCAGCCGCGTTGAAGCCGATGCCAGGCTGTTCTTTCTTCAAGCGTTCTACGATGACGGAGCCTTCGAGGCCAGCGTTCGAAGCGATCGTGCGAACCGGCTCTTCGAGAGCGCGGAGAACGATGTTCACACCTGTCTTCTCGTCGCCTTCCGCTTGCACGGCAGCAACTGCGTTGTACACGTTCACAAGTGCTACGCCGCCGCCGGATACGATGCCTTCTTCCACCGCTGCGCGAGTGGAGTTCAATGCGTCTTCAATGCGGAGCTTGCGCTCTTTCAATTCGGTTTCCGTTGCTGCGCCGACTTTGATCACGGCTACGCCGCCTGCAAGCTTCGCAAGGCGCTCTTGCAGCTTCTCTTTGTCGAACTCGGAAGTGGTTTCTTCGAGCTGTGCCTTGATTTGAGCAACGCGAGCGTCGATGTCGGCTTTGTCGCCTGCGCCGTCCACGATGATCGTGTTCTCTTTCGCAACGCGAACTTGGCGAGCGGAACCGAGCTGGTCAACCGTCGTCGATTTCAGGTCAAGGCCGAGCTCTTCCGTGATCACTTGGCCGCCGGTAAGAGCCGCGATATCTTGCAGCATTGCTTTGCGGCGGTCGCCGAAGCCAGGAGCTTTAACAGCAACGCAAGTGAACGTACCGCGAAGTTTGTTCACGATGAGGGTTGCGAGGGCTTCGCCTTCTACGTCCTCAGCGATGATCAACAACTGCTTGCCGGATTGAACGACCTTCTCCAATACCGGGAGAATTTCTTGGATGTTGCTGATTTTCTTATCAGTGATCAAGATGTATGGATTATCGAGCACGGATTCCATCTTCTCCGTGTCTGTGATCATGTACGGCGAGAGGTAGCCGCGGTCGAATTGCATCCCTTCAACCACTTCAAGCTCCGTTGCGAAGCCTTTGGACTCTTCTACCGTGATCACGCCGTCGTTGCCAACCTTCTCCATTGCGTCTGCGATGAGTTGTCCGACTTCGTCGTCTGCAGCGGAAATTGCCGCAACTTGCGCGATGGATTGCTTGTTTTCGATCGGCTTCGAGATGTTCTTCAGCTCTTCAACAGCCGCGCGAACGGCTTTCTCGATACCTTTGCGAAGCACCATCGGGTTTGCGCCTGCGGTAACGTTCTTCAAGCCTTCGCGGATCATCGCTTGCGCCAGCACCGTAGCCGTTGTCGTACCGTCGCCTGCAACGTCGTTCGTCTTCGTCGCAACTTCCTTCACGAGCTGTGCGCCCATGTTCTCGAATGCGTCTTCGAGCTCAATTTCTTTCGCGATCGTTACCCCGTCGTTCGTGATGAGCGGGCTGCCGAATTTCTTCTCTAATACAACGTTACGTCCTTTCGGACCGAGCGTTACTTTCACTGCGTTCGCAAGCGCGTCCACCCCACGAAGCATTGCGCGGCGCGCGTCTTCGCTGAAACGAATTTCTTTAGCCATCGTGAAATCAACCTCCTGATTATTGAATGTCTTCTATGTGTATAAAATGATCAGCCGAGAACAGCGAGGATGTCGCTCTCACGCATGATCAACAATTCGCGGCCTTCGTATTTCACTTCTGTGCCCGCGTATTTCGAGAAAATCACACGGTCGCCTTCTTTAACGTCAAGCGGAATGCGCTGACCGTCTTTGTACGCTCCGGCGCCGACAGCGATAACCTTACCTTCTTGCGGCTTCTCCTTCGCCGTTTCCGGCAATACGATACCGCTAGCCGTCGTCTCCTCCTTCGCGATGGCTTCGATGACTACGCGATCTCCCAAAGGTTTGATCATGACTAAATGGCCTCCTTCAAAATAGGTTTTGCATTTTGTTGTTAGCACTCTCTCGTGGTTAGTGCTAACATTCACGATTCAAATTGTACTCATTTTGGGATACATTTTCAAGAGGGGCGATATATATTTTTTTGCGAAAATGTATCACTCCCTCATTCTATCCTTCATTCGTCCATTTTAGACATGCGAAACATACGTCCAAATAAATTAGGGGCTATATAGAAACAGGCCTGATTCCCTAATAAACGCAAGGAAGGCAGAAAGCAATGGCTGCATCCTGCCCAATCCAAACCGTGCGGCAACTTCCCTATAGCTTTACTTCAATCCCATTGTAGGAATCAACTCGGCGAAGAAGTCGTATTGCGCTTGCGCGAACTCGCCGAACTCATTCGAAGGTCTGTAAGCAACGAGCATGCTTTGCCCTTTCGCAAATTCCGCGAACGCTTCGGAGTTAATCGCCGCATTGAACGCTTCAGCCAGCTTCGCCTTCACCTCATCCGGTGTTCCCTTCGGAGCCACGAATCCGCCCCAACCGGCGAACTCCAGCTCATAGCCCTTCTCCTTCAACGTCGGTACATCCGGGTAATCCGGGTTGCGATCCGGCGTCATGACCGCAAGCACTTTCAGCTTACCGGCCTCAACACCGCTCTTCACTTCCCCGATACTTACCGTTACGGCGTCCACGTGTTTCCCCATCAAGGCTGTCACCGCAGGAGCGGCGCCGTCGAACGGAATATGGTTAAAGGTCGTCCCTGTTGCATTGGAAAGCGCCGTTGCAGCCACGTGCCAGATCGAGCCCGCGCCGGAGTTGCCGACCTTCACTTTGCCCGGATTCGCCTTCGCGAATTCAATGAACTCTTCGATCGTGTCATAAGGCGCGTCCGCCGGAACGGTCACCGCTGCCGGAACGATCGTCGCTTGAGCGATCAGGTCGAACGAAGCAGGCTCAATATCCGAAATGCCGAGCGGCTTCAGCATCGCAAGCTCAGCCGGAACATAGCCGA
>Ga0180215_1004821_pt1 | contig 11765 bp, 6 predicted proteins | sample eDN3rd37CBELigBY_FD_128871 | JGI IMG/M metagenome (GOLD analysis project Ga0180215, IMG submission 128871) | Enriched backyard soil microbial communities from Emeryville, California, USA - eDNA 3rd pass 37_C BE-Lig BY (version 2) (version 2) | ecosystem: Environmental > Terrestrial > Soil >...
TGCACGCGCTCGCGATCGGCGGCGCGAAACAGGATTTCTTTGATTGCGCCCGGACAGGCGTCTGCATCGACCCAAATCTGCATCTAATGTCGGTTCTCGCTTCTGCTAGGTCAACTCTACAGCGCCGGCTCTCCACGTGCTCAGCAATGGCGCTTCGTGCCGGCTGGCCGTGAGGCGCGCAGTTTGACTGCGACCAGTCGCACACGAGTGCGCTCAGAAGCCCGGAAGATGGTAAGTTGCTGATTTCTTTGATCACGAGAAGCGAATCTTGATCTTGCTGTTTGGAGCTCGGGTGCTTTCGCCGGGAGATTCGGACAACCCGCGTAGAGATGGGATGACGCAGTGGACCGGTCTGACTAGCAGGGTTTCTCAGCACGGATGATGATGTAGTGAACGCTCGTCCCAGCCTGCGGGAACGGCTGTCGCAGCGACAGTCGCTCATCGCGCTCCTGCAAACGCATCCGAATCCGGCACTCTCCGAGATGGCGGCCAACTGCGGCTACGACGTAGTCATCCTGGACGATGAACACGGCGTGTTCAACGCTGGTGACTTCCTGCAGTCCATCCGTTTGCTCACCGGCACCCAAACCGCTGTGTTCGTTCGCATCCGTGAAGGTGATATGCACGCGATAGGTCGTTTCTTGGATATGGGCGCCGATGGTATCGTCGTGCCTGGTGTCTGCACCGCTGAGCAAGCGAGCGCCTGTGTTCGCGCCATGATCTACCCGCCGCTCGGGATAAGAGGCTTTGCTGCCTCGGTTCATCGAAGCACACGCCATGGGCAGGATGTTTCGGAACATATGCGAGCGCCGCGCGGCCATGCCGCTCTGGCTGTGATGATCGAATCCGCCGCTAGTGTCGAGAACATCGAATCGATTCTGTCGGTCGAAGGTGTCGACGCAGCCATCGTCGGGCCGTCGGATCTGTCGGCGAACCTTGGCATGCTCGGCGACTTCGCAAGCTCGGCGTATGTCCATGCCATGTCTCGCATCGAGAGTGCCGCCGTCACGAGTGGGAAGGTGCTGGGCACAGCTCCGCATCCGGGGCATTCGGTGGAGTCGCTTTCCGCCCGTGGTCATCGTTTCTTCATCGCTGGCGCAGACACGATGCTGATTCGGGAAGCGCTTGCAAGCGCGCTCGAAAGGACGCGCTCGGCGTTACCGTCGGCCGCACGGCAAGGAGCGTCGCAACCATGACTCAGTCGAGTGGGCCGATGGGACGATTGCAAGGCAAATGCGCCTTGATCACTGGTGCGGGCAGTGGCATCGGTTACGCGATTGCCAAGCTGTTCGTCGAGCAGGGCGCCCACGTCGCCGCAATCACGTATCGGAGCGAGACGTTCGAGCGCTGGATGGGCGTGCAAGGTGTGATACCAATCCAGGCCGATATCACCAAGCTCGATGACATCGATCGCATGGTGCGGCAGGCCCAGAACGAGATGGGCCGCATCGATGCCTTGTGCAACGTCGCTGGCATCAACGACCTTTGTCATCCATTGCTCGATACCAGCGACGAGCGCTGGGACGCCGTGCTCGATCTGGATCTCAAAGCACCTTTCCGAATATGTCGCGCCGTCTTGCCGGGCATGATGGCGCGAGGCGGCGGCGCGATAGTGAATGTAGGCTCGTACGCAGCAGTCCGCGGCAATCACGGCCCGAGCTACACCGCCGCGAAGGCTGGATTGACCGGCCTGAGCCGGAGTATCGCGGTGGCCTATGCCAAGCATGGCATTCGATGCAACGTACTCGATCCGGGCGGCGTGCGAACCGAGATCGGTGCACACTCCGGCGGTGATTATCACCCGCAAGGGATGGCGATGTTTCGTGACATCGTCACCGGCTTTCCCGTGCCGTGGATCTGCGATCCAGCCGATATCGCGCCCACCGCATTGTTTCTTTGCAGCGACGACGCCAGGCACGTCAACGGCGCAGTCGTCGCCGTCGACGGCGGCATGAGCGCCTGCTGAGCCTGGCGCTTCCGATCATGGGTTCTCGCCGAGAGACGCCGCGACCTCCGCACGAAACGCTGCCTGAAAGGACGCCACGTGCTTCGGCGACATGACCGTATGGTGATCGCCCGCGACTTCCACTTGCTTGCAGTCGATCGCAAACTCATCCCAGCGCTCGAGAAGTGCGCGCCACTCGTCCTTCGAGAAGAACGACTGCAGCCCGGCACTGCCAAAGACGGTCATATTCCGCGTCTTGCCGGTAGTGCGATGCCGATAGATCAGATCTTCCATGGAGTAGGCGACGCGAGCCCAGCGAATAAAACGATCGAAGTTCATGTCGAGCTCCGCCAGGCGCCGCGGATCCGCCATGTCGAGTGCGCGCTTGCAGACTTCGGCATCCGGTGAGGCAGTGCCGAACTCATCGTTGATCTGCTGGTACTGCTCGGCTGTGATCAGCCCGAGCACGATCGCCAGTCCGGCCGCCATGTTGAAGGTGAGCGGCGCCGGATCGAAGCAGGGGTACCAATCGACGCACCCGAGGAATGCGACGCGCTCGCCACGCGCTTCGAGCTCCTTCGCAATTTCGAATGCGATCGCCGAGCCCAGCGAGTAGCCGGCGATCGCGTAAGGACCGTGCGGCCGTCTCGCGACGATGGCATTCAGGTAGGTGCGAACGATGTCGGGTACGTTGTCGATGCACTGCTCGCCTTCATTGAAGCCAGCGGCACGCAATGCATAGAGCGGCCGCTCGTTCAGGAAGTATTTGGCCAGATTGACCAGCACCAGAACTTCGCCGTTGCCGGGATGGATGAAGAACAGCGGCGTCTTCGTGCCAGTCGTTTGTAGCGGCACGATCGGATCGTAGGTTACGCCCGTGGCGGGCTTCGCCGAGATGCGCAGCGCAAGCTCTCGCACGCCAGGCGCTTGCAATATCGTAGCGATGGATGCGTGCACGCCGAGTTGTCGCTCGAGCGCCTTGGTGAGCTTCAAGATGTCGAGCGAAGTGCCGCCCAGATCGAAGAAGCTGGTCGTGGCGCTCAACGATGCCGCATCCACGCCCAGAATGGTTGCGAAGATCCGAGCGATTCTGGTTTCGGCATCGCCGGCCGGAGCCACATGAGCGCCGAGCTGATCCGTGGTGATTCGCTGAATCGACGCTGCCTGAGCGGCGTAAGCGCCATCCTCGTAGCGTTTGCGCATCAGCGTTCGCTGGATTTTGCCCAGGCTGGTCTTGGGAAAAGCTTCCTCCGGAAGCGGCAGGATCACGGCGGGTCGGAAGCCCCACAGCATGATGGTGGTATTGCGTATGGCAACCACCAGCTGAAACAGCCGGCTCTCATCGCTCACCGGGAAGGTCGTGGCGAAGGTGATGACCAGTTGTTCGGTATCGGCTCCCTTGGGGCGCGTTGGAAACGCTGCGACGAACGATCGCTTGATGCCGTCCAGACGTTCCAGCTCGGCCTCGAGTTCGTGGCTGAAGTAGTTCACGCCGCTGACGATGATGCTGTCCTTGGTGCGCGCGATCAGGCTCAGCCGCCTTGCGACGATGCGCCCGAGATCTCCGGTGCGAAACCATCCATCGGAAGTGAACGCGTCTCGCGTTGCCGTTTCGTTATTGTGGTAGCGATGGAAAATGATCGGCCCGGAAACCTGCAACTCGCCGGTGCCGCCCTCGGCAACTTCAGTGCCGTGTTCGTCGACGATACGCATATTCATGCCGGCGATCGCCCGCCCTACCGTGGCGAACTCGTTGGCCGCATCGATGGTTGGAAATTCATCCGAGTACACCGATGCCGCGCAGGTCTCCGTCATGCCGAAGGCGGGCCACAGGGCATCCGGCGCGAGGCCGAGTGGCGCCAGCAGTTTCAGGAAGCGCAGACCGGTTTCGACGACGTTGGCTTCGCCGCCCGTGACGATACGACGAAGCGTCGAGAGGTCGAGATCGAGCGGTGCGCTTTGATCGATTGCTCGCGATTGGAGCGCGGCGTTCACTTGCCCGAGCAGAAAATTCGGCGCGAATGCGACGGTGACGCGATGGTGCTGAATCAAGCGTAGAAATTCCAGCGGATCGGCCAGCACCTGCGTCGGATCGGCGTGAACCTGCGTCGCGCCGACGTATTGAGCGATCATATGAGATTCGAGCAGCGCGGCGACGTGATCGAATGCGATCCAGTTCAGCATCGTATCTGCGTGCGTGAGTTGCTGTCGCTCGGCGCGCCCGGCCAATGATGCGAGCAAGTTGGCGTGCGTGAGTTCGACGGCTTTGGCGTTGCCAGTCGATCCGGAGGTGAGCATCAGCAGGGCGAGTCCCGCGCGCCGCGTCTGGCCTAGCTTCGCCGGCGGATTGTCACAGAGGGTGTTCAGCGGTACTGAAGTCACGTTCTCGGGCAATTCCTGAATCAACCCCGCGGAGCTGACAAACAGTGGTTGACCCAGTAGGCCGTCGACGTGCGCCACGTGCTTCGACCAGCGCTGCGGATCGCCGCGCAGCGGCGCGAGCGGGCAAGGGACGTATCCTCCAATCAGACAGGCCCATAGCGCCGGCAGGAAATCTCGTGGCCGGTCCAGGAACAGTGCCACTTTGGCGGCGGGCGCCAGGCGGCCCTGCAAACCCTGCAAGATGCGCAGCGATTCATCGAGCATGGCGGGATAGGAAAGGAAGTGGCTGTCCGGGGACGCGCCGGCGGATGGGAAGTGAATGCCGGAAGTCGGGTGGAGCTGTGCGGCGGTTGGCAGGAGTTGCGCGATGCTGATAGCGCTCTGGACGTAGGTGGGCTGAAGCGATGCGGACATTTCGTGCCTCCGTGCTGTGCGATTTCCTGTCGGACGGCAAATCCATGCGATTGCAGTCCTTCGGTTGCGTGGCGCGACACCGTATCCAGAAGCTGTGATCGGTACTGGCGCGGACTGGCTTCCAGGTGACAGAACGACAATGAATTCAGCGGTTTGACGCTGAACTAAGGGAGGTGTCAGTCACCATGCTGTTGCACGAGTGGCAGCGGCGCAGGTGGGGCTCTGAGAGTGCGATTCCTGGAGGTAACGCCTCGCGCTCAAAGGTAGACGCGCATGACCCGGTCGGTGACGCAAGCCAACAGGTCGTAGGGAATGGTACCGGAGTGTTCCGCGATGACACTGGCGGGCAGCCGATTGCCCCACAGAATGGCCTCGTCGCCGACGGCGATGTCGTCGTGGTCGGTGAGATCGACCATCAAGGAGTCCATGGACACAGTGCCGGCGAGGGGCACGATGCGATCTCTTATTAATATAGGGGTGCCGTTCCTTGCATGGCGCGGATAGCCGTCGCCGTAGCCGATGCCGATCGTGCCGATGCGACTGGCGCGCGTGCTGGTCCAGCGGCCGTCGTAGCCCACAGATTCGCCCGCCACGATGTTTCTTATGGAGATCACATACGAGGCCATGGTCATGGTGGGGCGCAGCCGAACATCACTCTTTCCCAAGAGGGGATTCACGCCGTAGAGCATGATGCCGGGGCGAACCCATTGTTGGCGCGTATCCGCGCATGCGATCAACGCGGCGGAGTTCGCAGTGCTCATGGGGGCGTCTGGATTCACAGCATGACACTGCATGAAGCATTCGAGCTGACGTGCTCGGGACGATTCATCGCCCGCGCTAGCGAAATGAGTCATGTGGATCAACTCCACCACGCCCTTGTGAGCACGCAGTAGCGCGTCGGCCCGTCGAAACTCGCTCGGATCGAGGCCCGCCCGGTGCATGCCCGAATCGAGCTTCAACCAGACGCGTAGCGGCGTTGCACGCGCTTGCGTGAGGATGGTGTTCAGCGAGTGAGCATCGTGAGCGACCACATCGATGTCATGGCGCGCGCATGTTTCCAGATCGCTCGTCCCGAGCAACGTTGCCAACAACAGCAAGCGTTGATCGATGCCGGATTCGCGAAGGGTCAATGCTTCCTGCAAGCGCGCAACGGCAAGCCCATCGGCCGCGTCGAGCGCCTTGGCTGTGGCCACCAATCCGTGGCCATAGCCGTTGGCCTTGACCACGGCCATGATCCGACTCCCTCCGCAGATCTCGCGCACTGCGGAGAGGTTGCGGCGAACCGAGTCGAGGTCGATTCTCGCAACAGCCGTGTTCCGCATACTAAGTCCCAACTCCCTCGTCAGAGTGCGCAGCAAACTTCGGTTCGCGCTTAAAAGACTCCCTGGCGTGTTGAGATCATCCCCCCGCGTCAAGTGAATAGCTTATGTAGTCCCGCGCTCGATGAGGATGAATTTGCGATTAGTAGTGCAAGGATGGGCTGAGGTGCGCGGATAGGGCGGTCATATCAAGCAGAGGCAAAGACACCTTGGTGTCTTCAGCTTTCATGGGCAGGTCATCGCATCGACAGCTGAAGCGGCGATGCGCGCAGATACAAGAGAAAGAGGGGAGCGAATGAGCCATCGAGGCGGTACGCGTCCATCCGTGGTGCGCGATCAGGTAAGAAAAGCAGTGTTGGGGCTGCTCACGAGCGCCCTGGTTGGGGGGATGGTATCTGCTGGGGCGCAAACGCTCCAGCCAGAGTATGAGTTGCTGATCGATCGTGGGCCGCTTGAAGCAGCGCTGTCCGAGTTGTCGCGTCAGACCGGTATGAACGTTGCCTACGTCGAGAACACCGCGGTCGAAGGCGGCAAGGTGATCGTGCCTCCGGTGAGGGGGCGTTACTCGGTCGAGTCCGCCCTGGAGATGATGCTCGCGGGCAGCAAACTGACCTATGTAACCGTCAATCCACGGACCATCGCGGTCGTGGTTGCGGCGGCGCCGCCTTCGAAGAAAAGAATCAGCCAGCTCTCGTTCACGCAAACTGCCGAAACAGCAGCTGCGGCCGGAGTTCCAGTGCCTGCGGCGGCGGGTGCCGAGGATGCCGGTCAGAGTACGGGTGACGTTCGTCTGAATGATGTGGAAGAAGAGGTGATCGTCACCGCTCAGAAGCGTGCGCAGCGCCCGATCGAAATTCCGATGAGTATCGCGGTCCTCGGCTCTGACGACCTACAGGCCAAGGGAGTCGCGGACATGCGAGATCTGGCCTATGCGGTGCCGGGCATGATGGTGCAGGAGTTCGGCCCAGGTCGTCAGGTGATTTTCATGCGGGGTGTCGGCAATCGCGTGGGCTCTTCTGCCTTGACGGGAGCATATCTCGATGAGGTTCCCGTCACGGCAGGCACGTCATCACCCTCGACGATCGGTCAGCTCGATCTGCGTACCACCGATCTGGAGCGCGTGGAAGTGTTGAAAGGTCCGCAAGGCACGTTGTACGGCGCAGGCGCAGTCAGTGGCACGGTGCGTTTCATTACTGCGGATCCAAAGCTGGATGCATTCGCTGCGAACGCCGAGGCGGTGGCGTCGTTCACCGAAGAGGGAGATCCGAGTCAGAAGATATCGGCGGTACTCAACATGCCAGTGGCGCCTACCTTCGGCTTGCGATTGGCGGCGACGCATGAGAACAACGGCGGCTGGATCGATCGGCCGGATGCGGGGCGCAAAGACGTCAATGAATACGACTTGACCGATGTGCGCTTGAAAGGTCTATGGCGACCGAGCGACGCGTTGCAGGTCAAGGCGATGGCCATCGTAAATCGCAACCGTGCCGATGACAGCGGCGGCTTGAGTCATTCGGATGAAGATTACAACTTTCGTCTGGCGGTTGACCCCGATCGACGCTCACCGTTCCATGACGATTATGAATTGTTCAACGTGACGGTGGACTATGACTTCGGTCCGGTCAACCTGCTCAGCTCCAGCAGCTACATCGATCACGACGCGCGTTTCCTATATGCGTTCATCGCGGGTCCGCAGACGTTGTTCGATACCTACGAAGCGCTGTACGACTACGATCAGAACGTCAAGGTGTTCTCGCAGGAAGTGCGCCTCGCCTCAGACGACAGCGGCCCGTTCACCTGGACCACCGGCGTGTTCTATCAGGATGTGCAGGAGCAGTCCGATTACATCCTGACTTCCGCCTTCGGCGGATTTGCTTTCGAGCCGACGCCCGATCGCACCGAAAACAACAATACGGCCTGGGCGGTGTTTGGCGATGCCAGCTACAGCGTGACCGAGAAATGGAAGATCGGCGCCGGTGTTCGTTATTTCGAGGATGACCGTGAAGCGATCGGGTTTGCGGGTCGGCAGGCCGGCACCTTCGATAAAGTGACCTGGCGGGCAACGACATCCTATGCATTCGAGCCGAACATCCGGGCGTATGTGAACGTCGCCACCGGGTTTCGCAGCGGCGGCTTCAGTACCTTCGGCTTCCCTCCCTACGATCCGGAAACGCTCATCACGTATGAAACGGGTTTGAAGATGGCGCTGCCGGCTCATCGAATGCAACTGGACTTCGCCGTGTTCCGCAGCGACTACAGCGACTATCTGCGCCGCGGCTTCGTGTTGAACCCCAACACCAACGCCTTCGTCAACGCCGAAAGCAATATCGGCGATGTGAAGATCGAGGGTGTCGAGGTGTCTATCACGGCGGGAATCACAAAGGACCTGACGTTGTCGGTGACCGGCGCCTTCACCGACAGCACGCTGGAGAAGCTCGATCCACGCGCCACTGGCGCCGGTTTGGGTGAGCCCGGCGATCCAATCGATTACATCCCGGAGTTCAGTTACACGGCCGGGCTGAACTATGACTTCACCGTCGCGGGCAATCTGCCGGGCTTCGCGAGAGTGGACTACAGCTATCGCGACAAGGTTTCGGTCATCGATCGTTCAATCACGGTGCCGACTATGTTCTCCGATGAGACCGCCGTACTGGATGCACGCGTCGGCATGAGCTTCGAGCGTTGGTCGTTGCAGGTGTTCGGGCAAAACCTGACCAACGAGAACGGCAGCATCGATCCGTGGATCTACTGGGCGCAGGCGGTGCGCAATCGGCCCCGCACCTACGGGGTTCGATTCGCCTTCGATTTCAGGTAGCGCGTTGTCTTCAAGACGAACGGGAGCCGGCTAAGGTCCAGCCGGCGCTCCCGACTATTGTCGGAGTGGGAATGAATCGAAACCGAGAGCTGGATCAGGTCGTCGCTCCCTTCATCGATGGCACGTTGGTCGAGTCGCGTAGTGCCGAAGCGGTGAAGGTCGTCAACCCATCCATCGGCCGGCCTTGCTGGTCGATTCCAGCAGGCGACCAAGCGGATGCCGACCGTGCAGTGAGTTCGGCGTGCGATGCCTTCGATGATGGACGATGGAGCGACACGCCACCGTCATTCAAGAAAAGAACCCTGCATCGGTTTGCGAGCCTGATCGAAGGCGAGGCTGCGGTGCTCGATGCCCTGGACGCGGGCGAGATGGGTAAGCCCATCGGTCAGGCGCGCTTCAATGCGCACTCCGCTGCCGACCTGGTGCGCTTCTATGCCGAGGCGCTCGATAAGGTGACGGGCGATGTGTATGGATCGGACAAGCACAGCTTCGTCGTGCAACGGCGCGTGCCGCGAGGCGTGGTTGCAGCGATCACGCCTTGGAATTTCCCAACGTACAATGCTGTGCTCAAAGTGGCGCCCGCGTTGGCCGCCGGAAATGCGGTCGTTCTGAAACCGTCCGAACTGTCATCGCGCTCGGCGATTCGGCTGGCGTATCTGGCGCTCGAGGCAGGGCTTCCCTCCGGCGTGCTCAATGCCGTTCCGGGCCTCGGGCAAACCGTGGGGCGTGCGTTGGCTGCTCATCCACGCGTGAACATGGTGACGTTCACCGGCTCGACCGAGGTCGGCAAATGGATGATGCAGTATGCCGGCCAGTCGAACATGAAAGTCGTCGCAACCGAATGCGGCGGCAAGTCTCCGCACATCGTGTTCGCCGACGGCGTCGATCTGAGTCGGATCGCCGATCTGATTGCGCAGTCGTTGCTGACCAATCAGGGGCAGATTTGCAGCTTGGGCTCGCGACTGCTCGTGCAACAGTCGGTGGAAGGTGTGGTGGTTGAGCGAATCGCGCAACGCGTGCGCGAAATTGTCATGGGCGATGCTCTAGACCCGAAGACGACGTTCGGTCCGCTCGCATCCGAGAAGCAATGTTCACGCGTCATGCAGTATATCGAGGCCGCGCAGAGCGAGGGCGCTCGACTGATCGCCGGCGGTAGGCGGGCGCTGCGCGAGACGGGAGGGTATTTCGTAGAGCCGACGGTGTTTCGCGGCGTTTCGTCCAACGCACGTATCGCTCAGGAAGAAATCTTCGGTCCAGTGCTGTCGGTGATTCCGTTCTCGGACGAAGCCGAGGCGATTCGCATCGCCAATGACACGATTTACGGATTGATGGCGTATGTGTGGACCGCTGATTTGTCGCGAAGCATGCGTATGGCCAAGGGCTTGCGCTCTTCGGTGATCATCAACGCCGCCGTTCCCAAAGGTGAGGGGCCGGGACACGCGGCGTCGTTCGAGCCCGCCAATCAATCGGGCATCGGCACCGAAGGCGGTCTTGCCGGTCTCGAAAGCTTTTTGCGCCGGCAGTTGGTGTGGATCAATCATGACTGAGCCGAAGCGCTCGAGCTGAATCGCCACATGACTTGGGACTACATCGTCATCGGCGCGGGCTCTTCGGGATGCGCGTTGGCTTGCGAGCTGGTGCGGTTCGATCCAAAGCAACGAGTGTTGGTACTCGAAGCGGGCGGGCCGGACAGATCGCCTTTCATCAAATTTCCTGCTGGACAGGGCCGCGCCATGGCCAGCCACGATTGGGGATATTCGTCGCAGCCCGACCCGAGTCGCAATGGCGCGGTGGAAAGCTGGCTCAGAGGCCGCGTACTGGGAGGCAGCAGCAGTATCAATGGCACAATGTTCGTTCGTGGCGCATCGGCCGACTTTGATCGATGGTCGCACCAGCTCAATGGCGCTGATACTACCGGTTGGTCCGCCACGGATGTGCTTCCGATCTTTCAGCGGCTGGAAACGAGCGATCAGAATAATGCGTTTCGCGGCCGGCAAGGTCCATTGCATGTCCGCACCATCAGGAGGCCGCATTCTGTAACGCAGGCCTTCGTCGAAGCCGTGCGCGCCAACGGTGTGGCCTTCAATGAGGATTACAACGGCGCGAGCCAGGAAGGGGTCGCCTACGCGCAGCTCTCACAAAGAAGCGGATTGCGCTGTAGTGCTGCCGACGCATTCCTCAGGCCGGTGCTCGGCAACGCAAACGTCAAGCTGTCGTTGAATGCGGCGGTGACTCGGATCGATTTCGACAGGACTCGCGCCACTGCCGTGTCTTTTGTCCAAGGCGGCAAACAGCATCGTGAAGCCGCTCGCGACGTGGTGGTGTGCGCAGGCGCGATCAATTCGCCGAAGCTGCTGATGCTCTCGGGCATCGGTGATCCTGAACAGCTGCGTCGTCACGGCATCGATGTCGTCGTGCCGCTGCGGGGCGTGGGACGCAACTTGCAGGAACATCCGCTGCTTGGCTTTACGTATCGGACCAAGGTACCTACCTACAACTTGACGGGGGGGATCCGACAGCGGCTAAACATCGTCGCGACTTTCGTAACCAGTCGCGAGGGGCCGATCTCGAATCTGTTCGAGGCAGTCGCGTTCCTGAAGTCGTCTTCCTCGGAGCCGCGCCCTGACATTCAGCTGCACTTCCTGCCTATTGGATACGCCACAGGGCGCGGGGGCGCCTTCGAGCTCACGCCATATCCGGCGGCAACGGTGCTGTTGAACAAGTCCTATCCCAACGGACGTGGACGCATTTCGTTGGCAAGCAATCGACCGGAGGATGCGCCGCTCATCGAGTGTCGCCTGCTCGAAGAGGAAGATGTCGAAACCCTGGTGCGCGGCGTGAGCGTGGTTCGCACGATGATGAACACCGCGCCCCTGGCGAGCCTGCTGAA
>Ga0180215_1004823_pt1 | contig 11757 bp, 11 predicted proteins | sample eDN3rd37CBELigBY_FD_128871 | JGI IMG/M metagenome (GOLD analysis project Ga0180215, IMG submission 128871) | Enriched backyard soil microbial communities from Emeryville, California, USA - eDNA 3rd pass 37_C BE-Lig BY (version 2) (version 2) | ecosystem: Environmental > Terrestrial > Soil >...
ACCACCGAGCCGCGAGGCGAGCTCGACTGTCGGAGCGCCAGCGCGCACGGTCCCCCCGGCGAAGCGGGCTCCGGGATTGGCGCGGATCGCCCGCAGGATCTCCCCTCCCATCCTCCCCGAGATCCCTGTAACAATGACATCAACCATGGGTGCACCTGCGGCGCGGCCACGCGGGACGTGGCGAGCGATCGAGAAGAGCGTGCGTGCCGGGGCCTTTTCCTCAGCCCGCCAGGAGACGGAGCGAGCGCAAGGCGTCGGTGAGCTTCGCCCTCGTCTCCGCGACCGCCGGGGTGAGGGGGAGCCGCACCTCGTCGGCGAAGCGACCCTGGAGGTGGAGCGCCGCCTTCACCGGGATGGGGTTCGACTCCACGAAGAGGGCCCGGTGGAGGGCGTTCATGGCGACCTGGATCTGTCCCGCCTTCTCCAGATCTCCGGCGCGGGCGGCGTTCACCAGATCCGAGAGGTGCCTGGGGGCCACGTTGCCGCTGACGCTGATCACGCCCTTGCCGCCGCAGGCGATGAAGGGGAGCACGGTGAAGTCGTCGCCGGAGAGGAGGCTGAAGCGATCCCCGACCCGCTCGCGGATGTCGATCACCCGGGAGAGGCTGCCCGTTGCCTCCTTCACCGCGACCACCTCCTCGATCTCGGCGAGGGCCGGGTAGCTCTCCGGGAGGAGATCTCCGCCGGTGCGGCCGGGCACCACATAGGCCACGATCGGAAAGCCGGGCGCGCCGTCCGCGATGGCGCGGTAGTGGGCGATGATGCCGGCCTGGGTGGGCTTCGTGTAGTAGGGCGTCACGACGAGCGCAGCGTCGGCGCCGGCTTCGCGGACAGCCTGCACGTTGGCGACGGTCTGCGAGGTGGAGTTCGTCCCTGCCCCAGCGATCACCTTCTTTCCTGCAGCCCGGCCCACCTCGACGGCGATGCGGATGCAGCGCAGCTGCTCCTCGCTCGAGAGGGTTGGGGTCTCGCCGGTGGTGCCGCAGGGGACGAGGCCGTCGATCCCTTCCGCGATCAGGTGCTCGCAGAGCGCGCGGTAGGCAGCCTCGTCCACGGCGCCGTCGCGAAAGGGCGTGGCAAGCGCCACGTAGGATCCTTCGAGTTCAATTCGGGTCATGCTCCACTCCATCTGGCGCGAACCCGCGCCGGGCTGGGTGTTCTATCACGCGCCGCTTTCGGCGGCGTCGTCGGCTTCGGCGCCGGCGGTCCCGCCGGCGCCCTCCTCCCCCTCCGGGCTCTCGTCGCCGTCCTCCTGGGTGGGAAGACCAGCGGATCCCGTGCCGATGCTCGGGGTCGACGGCGAAGGATAGGCATCCGGCCCCGGGATCTCGCAGCCCTCGCAATCCGGCGCGCGCTCACCGCGGGTCGCCGCCTTCACCCCGGGCGGACGAGGCGCCGCCTTCACCCCGCAGCCGACGGCGATCGCGGCGAGGCCCGAGAGCAGGAGCGGAAGCAGCGCAGCGCGCGTACCGCGGCGGAGGAGACCCTTCACGACGCTCTGATCCACGCGCTCCGCTCCGTTGTCAGTAGACGACCCCGAAGAACGCGCGGACCGCCTGCGCGCTCTCGGCGGAGACCGCGCCGCCGGAGGCCCTGCTGAGCTGATCCAGCCCCGAGAGGGGGAAGAGCACGCCGTAGGCCACCGATGCGATGAAGCCGTCGTCGGAGATGTAGTTGATCCCCGCGTCGATCTCGAAGCCCAGCGGGCGGTTGCCGGTAGGGGTGGTCCCGGTGTCCGCCACCTGCGAGTAGATGAAGGCCAGGTTCACGTCCAGCCCCTGGGTGATGTCGTAGCGCAGGCTGGGCCGCACGTAGGCGGCGTCGGTGACCCCGCCCAGGATCTCCCGGAAGAGGATCAGATCCATGCGGTAGTCCCGGTTGAAGCGGAAGTTGTTGATGGTCCTGTCCGCGCAGCGGGGCTGGAAGCAGTTGAACTGGGCGCCCTCCCAATCCCCACGCTGGGGGAAGGGGCTGTTGGGCGAGTTGGGATCGGCGCGGCCGGGGAAGTTGCCGAAGCCCGGCGCGCTGTCGCCGGAGGCGAAGCCCAGCTCGAGCCCCAGGGAGAGCTTGTCGTCCGAGAGCTTGACCTCGTTCTGCATCACGGCGCCGTACTGGGCCAGGGTCAGGCTCTGGTTCTCAGAGGCGTCGTCCCGATCCCCCGGGTCGAGGGCGCGGTTGCCGATCCGTCCCTGCACCGTGACGAACTCCAGCTCCAGCCGGTACTTCTTGTAGAGCAGTCGGAACCAGACGTCCGGGGTGAGGGACCAGGCGTCGCGGGGCACGAAGGAGCCGCCGGTGGTGCCGCCGACGCCGACCTGTGTGGAGCCGCCGCCTGCGTTGCCGTTGCCAGGGCCGGAGGTCTCGAGGGCGGGGGCGTCCCAGGTCTGGGTGCGATAGGCGAGGTGGAGGCCGTAGTTGATGATGGTCTCCTTCCCCGCCGCCCGCAGCTTGCGGATCTCGTCGTCCGAGTCGCGGCGCAGGATCGACAGCACCCACTGCCTCGCGTCGTCGCTCTGGGTCCGATCGAAGGGCTGGGCGGTGGGGTATTGGGTGAAGGGATCCGCGCTGGTCGGACCTTCGGAGAGGAAGTCGAGGGCCGGCATGATCACGTGGTTCGCGATCTTGGTGGCGAAGAGGATCCGGTCGACGGTGTTGCCGTGGTCGCAGTCGATGCAGTTGCCGTCGTTGAGGTTCATCCCCATGCCGAACTGCTCGGCCATCCTGCCGAAGCGCAGCTCACCGAGGGGAGTGCGGATCTCCGCCCAGACCCGCTTGGCGGTGATGGAGTCGGCGATGGAGTTGACCCCGAAGCGCGGCGCCTCCTGCCCCGGGGAGCCGATCACCCAGGGATAGCGCTCGTTCCCGATCCCGCCGGAGAAGCCGCCCCGCGGGGTGGAGCCGAAGATCAGGTTGTCGAAGACGTCCACCTGCGCACGGAGCCGCACCTCCTCGCTCACGTTGAGGGTGGGATCGATCCGCAGGCGCAGGTTGGCGCCGGCGACCGTGTGGTTGTTCCGGTTGTGCGGATCCGCAGGGAAGATGTCGAAGCCCGCCGGATCGGGATCCATGCCCAGGTCGAACTTGTAGAAGACATCCATCCGCGTGCGGAAGTAGCCGTTCACCTCGAAGAGGCTGAGCTCCGGGCGGATCTCGTCCCACTCGTCGTCCCACTCCTGGGCGGCGCCGGCGGTGACCACTGCAGCCCGGACCTCGTCGCGCATCTCCTCCTTGGCGGCGTCCAGCTTCTCCTGGAGCTCCGCTTCGAGCTGCAGCCGGATCTCCTGGCGGATCGCTTCGCGCTCTGCGGCGCTGAGGGAGCCGGCGGCGGGTGCTTCGCCTTCGCTCCGCTCCTGGGACGATCCCGCAGGAGGGGGAGAGCCCTGCCCGAGGGCGTCGGTGGGCGAGGTCAGCGTGAGGAGGATGGAGACGAGGGCCGAGAGCCCTCCGAGCGGACGGGTCATGCAGCCCCTCCAGGCGGAAAAGCCAGAGAAGAGCGGGTCGTATCAACCCATGCGTCGCGGTGTCAATCGACGAAAGGCCGCGGGGGACCCTCTTTCCCTGATTTCTCACGACGCATTTGAGGGTAGGCTGCGCGCGATGCTCCTCTCCTTGATCGGCAATCAGCGGGTGGTGATCTGCAGCGGAGCCGGTGGCGTCGGGAAGACCACGACCTCGGCAGCGCTTGGGCTCGCCGCAGCGCGGGCAGGGCGGCGGGCCGTGGTCCTGACCATCGATCCGGCCCGGCGGCTCGCCGACGCGCTGGGGATGGAGACCCTCCCCAGCGAAGCAGCCCCCGTGCCGCGCGAGCTCCTGGACGGAGTGGGGGTCCCGCCGCAGGGGAGCCTGCACGCCCTGATGCTGGATCCAAAGGTCACCTTCGACGAGCTGGTCCGCAGGCTGAACGCCCCGGAGGACGCCGAGCGGATCCTCCAGAACCGCCTGTACCAGAACGTCTCCGAGTTGATGGCGGGGCTGCAGGAGTACGCAGCGGAGGAAAAGCTCCACCAGCTCTACCAGGACGATCGCTTCGACCTGGTGGTGGTGGACACGCCGCCCATCCGCAACGCCCTCGACTTCCTGGACGCGCCCAACAAGCTCACCCGCTTCTTCGACGAGCGGGTCCTGAAGTGGTTCGCCCCCCAGGAGAGCCGGGGCCTCGGCTTCCTCCAGCGAACGGGGAAGGTGGTGGGCGGGGTTTTGGGCAAGGTCTTCGGCGAAGGCTTCACCGCGGAGCTCGGCGACTTCCTTCGCGCCATCGGCGGGATGACCGCGACCTTCCGCAGCCACGCGGAGGAGGTCCGCCGGGTGCTCGGATCGACCGAGGCGACCTTCCTCCTGGTCACCGCTCCGGAGGTCGCGGCCTTGGACGACGCCATCTTCTTCCGGACGAAGCTGCAGGAGCTGGAGCTGCCCTTCGGGGGCTTCATCGTGAACCGTCTCCATCCGGAGCGCCCCGAGTCGAGCGAGGCGGAGCGGGCCACCACCGAAGCTGCCCTGGCCGGGGAGGTGGGGGCCGAGAAGGCGGCTGAGCTCCTGGCCAGGCTGGAGGCGTCCTACGCCCAGGAGCGGAGCCGGGCCCTGCGCGACCGCGCCATGGTGGACCGGCTCCTCGCCATGGGCGAGGCCAAGGTGGTGGGGATCCCCCGGTTGGAGGGGGAGATCTCCGATCTGGCGGGCCTCGCGCGGATCGGTGACTCGGCCTTCGTTCCCGGCGAGAGCTGAGGATCCCGAATGTTTCTCAAACTCTCGCGAGCCGGAGGGGAGCAAACAAACGAAGAGGAGCCCTCTCGCGTGAAGCGGGATCTGAAGGCGTTGCCCCCTCTCCAGCGGGGGTGTTTCCTTCAACGGCTCCGAGTCGCGCTCCTCTGCCTGCCCTTGCATGGGAGGGCGGCCGGCAGTTAGCTTCGAGCCACCTCGAATCCTCGGCTGGTTCACGCGCAAAGGAACTGAATTGCACCTCCGAATTGCATGCACCCTCCTGCTCGCCCTGCCCCTCTTCGCCTGCTCGAGCGCGGAGGACCGCGCGGCGAAGGCTCGAATCTTCTCGCCGGAGGATCCGCCGAAGGTGCTCCTCGCCGCGGCAGAGAAGCTGGAGCCCGGTAAGGCCGCCAAGGACTCGAAGGTCCTCGACCGGATCCTCTCGATCTCCGCCGACGAGGCACGGGCGCGGATCGGTCCCCACGTCCAGAGCACCACCGTGGAGTTTCGATGGGTCCGTGACGCAGAGGACGACGACGGGTCGGACCGGGAGGTGAAGCTCGCCGAGGATCGCTACGTGGCCCTCGGCGCCGCTAACGACTTCCACGTCCGGATCGAGAACGACGAGCGCCAGGGCATGGAGTGGGTGAAGATCGATGGCGTCTCCTACGCACGCTCCCGCTACGCCCGCTTTCGCGAGCGACGCCGCGACCGAGGTTCGTCCGAGCACGTGGTCGCCTCCGCGTACGCGACCCTGGAGGCGTTCAACGAGCTGGTGCACGGCGGGATGGTCTTGACCCCCGCCGGGGAGGAGACCTTCGAGGGGCGGCGGGCCATCAAGTACGAGCTGAGCCTGGGGCCCCTGCGGAAAATCGAGACATCGAAGGCGCTGCCTCCCGTCGAGTATCCAAAGGGTGGACCGGATCTCGACACGGCCCTGCGCCTGGCTGCGCTGGAGGAGGGGCGCCCCTCGGCGGTCACGGGGACGCTCACGCTGGATCAGGAGACCGGCGTGCCCCTCGCGGCGGACCTACGGGCGACGGTGAAGGTCCCCGCCGGGACCATCGCCCTGCAGGCGCCGACGGAGGCGAAGGGGACGGATGGGCCCTCGGAGGACGAGAGCCCCGCCGACACGGATGAGCGCGCGGCCGATGGCGCGCCCTCGGGCACCGCCGCCGCCGAGCAGGACGAAGCTGCAGCAGAAGTGGCGGAGAAGCCCTCCGCCACGGGAACGAGCGAGGTGGAGCGGCTGCGCCACGGTGCAGAGCTGGAGCTCAGCGTGCGCCTGCTGCTCTCCGGGATCGGCAAGGACCCCGGCCTCCGGATCCCCGAGCACATCGAGGACGCGCCGCGCCCGCCCGGGGTGGTGGCGACCCTCCGCGCCTACGGTCTGGAGGAGCAGAAAGCCCCTGCGGAGACGCCGAGCGAGCCCGAAGACGAGGAGTAATTTAACCTACACCCACATTCCTTCACATACATCGTCCATAAAGTTGACCGGGATCGGAACTCGGATACGTTTTCACCAACCTTTCTTCTCGAGGTGAAACGTGGGTCGTACGGAACACAAGGGTCGCAGCCGGGTTGCAACTGTGGTGGATCGTGAGGATCAGGGTTCGGTTTCGCGGGTAGCGCCGACCCAGCAGCGCCGCAGGAGCGCGCCGGAGACATCGCTTCGAACGGACCCCCGCACCGCTCCCCTCGAGCGCAAGGCTTCGGGCCCCATCCTCGACGAGCTCTTCCTTCTCGAGGTGGAGCTACACCGCCGCTACCAGGCCTACCTGGCCCAAACGAAGCCGCAGCCGTCTGCAGCCAAGGCTTCGATCGTCGCCGCGCTCCGCTCGAAACACTGATCGTTTGTGAAGAGGTCACAAACGCTGCGTGCCGGGGGTGAGCGAACGCAAGAAGATCCCCGCATCTTCTCGAGGTAGGACATCCGCAAGATCAGACGTCAGGTTCGGAGCGAGGACGCTGGCGAGCGCATCGATCGCTTCCTCGCTGCACACGCCGATGTCTCCCGGGGCGAGGCTCGCCGCGCGCTGGAGCGCGGAGGGGTCTACCTGGACGGCGTCCGATGCAAGATCGCATCGAAGATCGTCCGCGAAGGCCAGGTGGTCGAGATCGTCCTGGAGGAGTCCGGGCGGGTGCAGGATGCGCCCCCCGAGCCGCTGGTGATCCTTTACGAAGACGAGTCGGTCCTCGCCGTCTCGAAGGCGGCGGGGGTCCCGTCCCAGGCAGCGCTCTCCGGGGACAGAGGCACCCTCCCCTGGCAGGTCGCCGCCCACCTCGGTCGAAAGATCGGCGAGGTGGCCACGGTCCATCGCCTCGATCGCGACACCTCCGGGGTGGTGATCTTCGGCAAGGACCCGGCGGCGACAGCCAGCCTCGCCGCGTCGTTCCGCGACGCCACCGCGAAGAAGGAGTACGTCGCGGTGGTGGCGGGTCGCCTGCAGACCGCCGGCACCATCGACCTGCCGATCCGGCCCAACCCCAGGCGAAGAGGCTCGTTCATCGCCGATGGCGGCGGCGTCCCCGCTACGACCCGCTACGAGCCGTTCGCCCACCTGGACGATCTCGCCACCGCCGTGCGGCTCCATCCGGAGACGGGACGCACCCACCAGCTCCGCGTCCATCTGGCTGCCCTCGGCCACCCGATCGTCGGCGACAGCCGCTACGGAGGGCCGGCGCAGGCGGGGCCGATCCACCCGCGGCGGATGCTGCTCCACGCGAGGGCTCTCGAGCTCCGGCATCCGACCCAGGGCGTGCTCCAGGTGGAAGCGCCGCTCCCTGACGACCTGGCAGAAGCGCTCTCGCACCTCTCCTGAACTTTTTCACTTGATAGGATGCGTCCCGGATGGGTATCCATTTCCACCCGCAGCGGGCATTCTGCCTGCACCCCGGTACTTCCAGATGGGAGGAGAGACACCATGGCCGATGAGCGTGAGATGCTGCTCGTTCAGTCGAAGGTTCGAGAAGTGATCAAGTCGAAGGGTGGCGAGCAGGGCATTCGGACCAGCGAGGACTTCCTCACCGGTCTGAACCAGGTGATCTACGCCGCCGTCGACAAGGCGATCGAGCGGGCCAAGAAGAACGGCCGCGCGACCCTCCGCGAGTACGATCTCTAAGATCGATCCAGCCGTTTCATCCCCGACTCCCCGCTCGCCCTCCCTGGGTGGGCGGGGAGTCGTTCGTTTCAGCGCCTGCGCAGCGCGGAGCGGGCGTGCCCCTCCAACCCCTCGAGCCGCGCCAGGGCGGCGGCGTCGTCGACCACCGCGGCGGCGGCCCGGGGATCGTCCAGTTCCAGGAAGGTGCGGACCCGCAGGAAGCTGAGGGCCGAGAGCCCTCCCGCGCTCCTTGAGGTTCCGCCTGTGGGAAGCACGTGGTTGGGGCCGATTCCGTAGTCCCCCAGCACCTCCGCCGCCCCTGCCCCCACGAAGAGGGCGCCGTAGTGCCGCAGGCTGGAAGCGACGGCACCCGGGTCCCGGATCAGGAGCTCGAGGTGCTCCGGCGCCAGCCGATCGCAGAGCTCGATCGCCTCCTCGATCTCCTGGGCCACGACCGCGAAGCCGTTGCGAAGCGCGGCCTCGGCGATGGGTGCCGTGGGCAGATCTTCGAGCTGAACGCGCAGCGCCTCCTCCACCCGGCCGATCAGCCCGGAGTCCAGCGCGATCAGGACCGGCAGGGCCTCGGGGTCGTGCTCCGCTTGGGCCAGCAGGTCTGCGGCGATCCAGGCGGGATCCGCCTGGGCGTCCGCCAGGATCACCAGCTCGGAGGGCCCCGCCAGCATGTCGATCGCCACCTCCCCCATCACCAGCCGCTTGGCGGCGGTGACCCAGGAGTTCCCCGGGCCCACGACGATGTCGGCTGGGGGGATCACGCCGGCGCCGAGGGCGAGGGCCGCGATGGCCTGGGCCCCGCCTACGGCGAGGAGCTCGTCCGCACCGGCGACCGCCGCGGCGGCCAGGGTGATCCGGGTGGGCTTGGGAGAGGCGACCCGCACCTCTTGGACCCCGGCGATCCGCGCGGGGATCACGGTCATCAGCACCGAAGACGGCAGGGGGAAGCGGCCACCAGGGGCGTAGCAGCCAGCCCGCTCCATGGGCTCCACCCGGTGACCGATGCGCCCGCCCGGGATCTCGACCTCGAGGGTCCGCAGGCTGTCGCGTTGGGCCCTGGCGAAGCGGCGGATCCGATCGGCGGTCCGCTCCAGGAGCGCGCGCTGATCGCCGGGGAGCTCCTCGAGCTCCGCTTCGAGCTCCGCCCGGCTCCAGACCAGCTTGCCGCCAACGGGAAGGTCCCCGAGGCGCTCGGCGATGCGTCGAAGCGCCGCCTCCCCACCAAGCCGGACCTCCTCCACGATCAGCGCCGCCTTCCGCAGGGTCTCCGCGTCCACTGCCTCGCGCCGCATCGCGCGGACCGAGGACGCCTCGACGATCCGCAGCAGCCGCTGCCCGCCGCTCTCCGCCCGATCGCCCGTGACAGCGTCAGGCCCTGGATCGACCGCCGCCGTGTCCATTCGATCGGCGCGATCCATTCGTTCGCCGTCCACGCCCACGTCCAGTTTTTCCACGCTCATCTCCCTCTCTCCTTTGCCTCGCCTCCCCGCCGGGAGACGGAGAGGCGGCGCCGACCGAGCTCGGCCTCCACCTGGGCCAACGAGACCCCTGCCCGGGCGAGGGCGGCGGCGGTGAAGTAGAGGAGGTCCGCCGCTTCATGGATCACCTCGCTCTCCGACCCCGCCTCTGCCAGCTCCCCCGCCTCCTCGATCAGCTTCGCCCGGAGGAGCCGGGGATCCTCGAGCAGCCGCGCCGTGTAGGAGCCAGCTGGGGCCTGGCGCCTGCGCTGCTCCAAGGTGCGGAGGAGCCCCTCCAGACCGTCGCCGCCGCGGAGCCCTTCCCAACACGTCGGCGTGCCCTGGTGGCAGAAGCCCGGCCCTCGTTGGCGGACCTGGAAGCGGAGGGTGTCCCGATCGCAGTCGAGATCCACCCGGAGGAGCTCCTGGGTCGCCCCGCTCTGCTCCCCCTTTCGCCAGAGGCCGCGGCGCCTGGAGCAATAGACCCCGCTGCCGCTCTCCAGCGACGCCTCCAGGCTCTCGAGGCTGGAGTAGGCGAGGCCGAGCGCCCTGCCCCCCTCGTCCACCACCACCGTGGGCCAGAGCCCGTCCGCCCGATCGCTTCGGAGCGGCGCTGCCACCGCCTGCCCCAGGCCGAGCCTCCCGGTGTAGAGCGCCATCCCTACCTGGGCCTCGACGCCGAGGCGATCGAGGGCCGCGAGCTCCTCCGGGGTCGTGACCCCGCCCGCGATGGTGAGCCGCGCGCTGCCGGCGGCGCGGACCAGCGCCTCCACCTGTCCGAGGTCGATCCCCTCCATGCGCCCCTCCCGCTCCACGAAGGTGACCAGGAAGCCTCCCACCAGGCCGTCGAGCTCCCGCATCCGCTCCACGACCGTGCGCCCGGAGGAGGTGCGCCAACCCTCCACCACCACCTCGCCGTTCACCGCGTCGAGGGCGGCGATCACCCGATCCGCCGGGAGCTGCTCCAGGATCGCGGGGGTGGCGGCTGTGCCCAGGATCACCTTGCGCGCCCCGCGGTCCAGCCAGCGGATCGCCGCCTCCACCGAGCGGATCCCGCCGCCGATCCGGCAGGGCCCCTGCCGCACCAGCTCCTCGATCAGCGCCTGGTTCGATCCCGTCCCGAGGGCAGCGTCCAGGTCGATCACCGCCACCTCCCCCACCCTCGCGAAGCGCTCGAGGAGGGGCAGCGGATCCCCCGCGTCCAGGACCTTCTCGCTGCCGCCCCGGAGCTGCACGGTGCTGCCGCCCATCAGATCGATCGACGGAATCAACATCCGATCACCCCCTTCGTGCTGGGGATCCGTCCGCTTCCATCTCGGCGGATCGCCTGGCGCAGCGCGAGGGCGAGGGCCTTGAAGGCCGCCTCCGCCCGGTGGTGATCGTTCTCGCCGCGAAGGAGCTCCACGTGGAAGGTGCTGCGCGACGACACGGCGAGGGAGCTGAAGAAATGCGAGACATTCTCGCAGGCCAGCTCCCCCAGCCGCTCGCGGCGCAGCCCCAGGTCCACCCTGGCGAAGGGCCTCCCGGAGAGATCCACCGCCGCCCGCGCCAAGGCCTCGTCCATCGGGGCGTATGCAGCGCCGAAGCGCTCGATCCCCCGTCGCTCCCCCAGCGCCCGATCGAGGGCCGTGCCCAAGGCGAGCGCGCAGTCCTCCGCCGTGTGGTGATCGTCGACGTCCCGATCACCCACGCAGCGGAGCTGCAGGTCGAGGCGGCCGTGGCGAACGAGGGCGTCCAGGAGGTGATCGAGGAAGCGGATCCCGGTCTCGATCTCGGAGCGGCCCTCCCCGTCCAGGTCGAGTCGGATCTCGATGTCTGTCTCTCGCGTCTTGCGTTCCAGCGATGCGCTTCGTGCGGTCATGATGTCCTCGTCTCGGATGAGCGGGTGGGAGCCTCGCTCGCGGGATGTCTCTCTTTTGGGAGCACGCGCCGCAGGCCGGCGCAGAGGCGATCGAATCGCGCGGGATCGCCGGGGAGCGCGATGCGCAGCGCGTCCTCGAGGCCCGGACGATCCGGAAAGGATCGGGTGGCGATCCCGAGGGAGGCCAGGTCGCTGCGAACCCTTGCCGCGTCCGGGAAGCGGGCGAGGACGAAGTTCGCCTGGGAGGGGGCCACCTCCGCGCCGAGGGCGTCGAGGAGCGCCGCGAGGTCCTGGCGCTCGCGGCGGATCCGCTCTACGAAGGCCTGGACGGCTTCGCCTCCGAGCTCCAGCCAGCGCGCGGCCATGGCCAAGGAGGGCGCCGAGACGGCGAAGGGAGCGCCCGCCGATCGCATGGCGCGGATCGCTTCCGGCGAACCGATCGCATAGCCGACCCGAAGGCCCGCGAGCCCCCAGGCCTTGGAGAGGGTCCGGGTGATCACGGCTTGGGGAAGCGCGAGCGCCTGGTCCGAGAGATCGTCGTCGGCGAACTCCGCGTAGGCCCCGTCCAGGAGGATGGCTGCGTCCAGGTCTGCAAGCCGCGCGAGCGCCGCCGGGGTCGCCACCGCCC
>Ga0180215_1004826_pt1 | contig 11747 bp, 12 predicted proteins | sample eDN3rd37CBELigBY_FD_128871 | JGI IMG/M metagenome (GOLD analysis project Ga0180215, IMG submission 128871) | Enriched backyard soil microbial communities from Emeryville, California, USA - eDNA 3rd pass 37_C BE-Lig BY (version 2) (version 2) | ecosystem: Environmental > Terrestrial > Soil >...
CGAGCTACGCGGCGGTCACGTTCGGGAGCGCGACCGCGGGCGTCGGCGGCGTCGGCCTGCGCGACGAGAGGACGTTCAGCGTCCGGCAGCGATCGCGGTAGCAGGTGACGGCGACCATGCTGTCGCCAGTGACGACGACCTGCATGTCGCCGCGCCGGATGGTGAGGCCGTCGCGATCGAGCTTCGCCAGGAGCGCGCCGCACGCCTTGCAGCGGCAGTCGGTGGTAAGGGTGTGGGTCTTCATGGTGGTCTGCCTCCGGGCCCGCGGTGGTCGCGAGCACGGGGAGACCTTCGGTGGCGAGGGGATGGGGGGAGCGAGGGTGGGAATGGGGCTCGACTCCGGGATGGGTTCCCCCCATGGCCCTGGCGCGGGGCTTTCGAGGCTGCGTGGCGCGCGGTGGCGGTGGCCCCTCCGCGCCTCCCGAGGCTCGTCACAGCGCGGTGCACGCCTCGACGGCTTGAAGGTTCGAGCGTTCGAGCCGGGACTGATGGACAGCACTTGGACGGTCCCGGGCCGTCGCGCTGTCCACTCCTTTTCCTTCTCTTCTTCAGTAGTTACGTATCTCTTCTCTCTCTGGACAGCCCGCTGAGGACTAGGTCCACGTTGGTGGCGATGGCGATTTCTTCGAGGACACCTTCGAGGCGCTCGGCTCTTCCAAAAGAAATCGCGCAGCGAGTCTGCACCTCGTCTTCGGACGGCGTCCGCTGTCCAGACCGCAGCTAACCTCCCGTCGCTCCAGGCGAAACCAGGTGGACGACGCGAGCCCCGGGACAGGTATGCGGTGTCCATCGGTCCCGGCGCTTTCTGCACGCGAGCTGTCCCGTTTCGACTGGATGGGACCGCGTTCCTTGAGCATGAGTTCCGAAGTGCCGAGCGCCAGCGAGACCGTGCCCGAGATCCCGAGCCTCACGAAGGTGGAGCGCGACGCACTGGTCCTCGACTTCCAACGCCTCGCTGCGCGGCTGGTGCAGGCGAAGCTCCTGTCGGCGTCGACCTCGACGCGCCTCATGCGCTCGCTGAACCGCGAGCGTCTGGCCGCGGATGATCGGCAGAGAAAGCTCGCTCAGCTCGTGCTCGAGGTCCTCCTCGGTCTCGGCGACGGCACGCTCACGGAAGGGCAGCACTTCGTGCGCCTCGACGACGAGCACGTCGCGCTGCACCTCGCGTCGCTGGGGACCGCTCTCTTCCGAGCGCAGCGGATGGCGCTCACGTCCGCCGAGCTGCGCAGCCTGGTGAACTTCGGCTGGCAGCACTACCGCAACGTCCTGGTCTCTCGCTCCGGGCGCGCCCGCTTCGGCGCTGACGATGATCGGCGTCGAGTCGTCGTCCTGCACGAGCCCTCCGCGCGCGAATTCGTCGGCGCTCGCAAATAGCCTGTCCCGTTTCGCTGAGGCGGACCGCGTTCCCCACCTGTCGGCGCCTTCTTCGCGTCGGCGAGGAACGCGATGGCGATCAAGGACCTGGTCAGACCCGAGCTGCCGCCGCCGACGCCGGCCGCAGAGCGCCCGCCCGGCATCACCTGCGAGAAGTACACGCGGGGCCCGGACGGCAAGCGCTGCATCCACTTCCAGCAGGGCGGCACGTGCGCCTTGCCCGACGAGTTCGTCTGCACCGAGTGGCAGAAGCACAACGGGCCGAACAAGCGCGCGCTGCCCGTCGTCGCGCCTGCGCCCGTCGTCGAGGCGCCAGCACCGAAGCCCGTCGCGCGCGACCTGTTCGGCAACCCGCTGCCCGAGGTCGCGACGCCTGCGCCGGCGCCGAAGATCTCGACGACGCCTGCGCCGATCGGGCTCGCCCCGAAGCCCGACGCCAACGCGCAGCCCACGGTCGATGTCGACCAGCTTCGAGGCTTCACCACCGAGGACATCGAGAGCTTCAAGGCGCTCGGCGTCGAGGTGCTGCTGCACTCGGAGACCTACGGCGACGTGTGGCTGGTGCCCGCGTACACGGGCCGCGAGCGCAAGGAGATCACCCCGGAGCACGCCGCGACGCTCGCGCGCGTCATGAGCGTGTTCCCGGGCTCGCACATCGTCTCGTTCGAGAAGACCGCCAAGACCAACAACCCTGAGCGCCGAGAGCGCCCCCTCGAGGAGCGCTCATGACCACCGTCGCCCCGTTCAAGAACCAGCATCTCAGCTACAGCAGGCTCTCGAGGTTCGAGACCTGCCCGCTCTCGTACCGCCTGCACTACATCGAGAAGAAGCAGGCCGAGCCAGGGCTGCCGCTCCGCTTCGGCAAGACCATCCACGCCGTCCTCGAGCGCCTCATCAAGGAGGTCGTCGACGACGAGCGCACGGGCCCGCTCTCCGAGGAGCGCGCCATCGAGCTCTACCGCGAGGCGTGGGGCGCCGAGCAGCTCACCGGCATGGACGTCTTCGCCGAGGGGCTCGCGATCATCCGGCGCTTCATCGCCGAGCAGGGCGTCGTCGACCACCGCGACATCCTCGCCGTCGAGAAGGAGTTCCGGCTGCCGGTCGGCCCCTTCGAGGTTCTGGGCTTCATCGACCGCGTTGACTGGATCGACGACGAGACCGTCGAGGTCATCGACTACAAGACCAACCACCAGCTCTTCACCCGCGACGAGGTCGACACCTCGCTGCAGATGAGCCTCTACGAGGTGGCGGTGCGCCGCCTCTGGCCGTGGGCGAAGAAGGTGAAGCTGACCTTCTGGATGCTGCGCCACGGCGTCCGGCAGGAGACGACGCGCACCGAAGAGCAGCTCGCCGACGCGCTCGCCTACGTCGAGACGCTCGGGAGGCAGACGGAGACCGCGACGGAGTACCCGGCGCATCTCAACACCAACTGCTCCTACTGCGACCACCGCAAGCAGTGCCCGGCCTACGCCGATGCCCTCAAGGGCAAGCGCGAGTTCATCGTCGAAGACCTCGCCGATCTCGAAGGCGTCGCCCGCGAGCGCGAGGAGGTCGCTCGCCTCGCGAAGGCGCTCTACGCGCGCAAGGAGGAGCTGGAGGACATCCTCAAGGCGCAGCTCAAGGAGCGCGACGAGCTGGTGCTCGGCGGCGTCCGCTACCGGATGTTCGCGACCACGAGCCTCGACTACCCGCTGGAGCCGACGCTCTCGTTGCTCGCGGACGCGACGGGCCTCTCGCGCGACGAGGTGCTCGGGAAGCTCGGCGCCATCGACAAGAAGGCCCTCGACGCGCTCCTCAAGTCGCTGGGCAAGAAGCTCGACAAGCCGCGCGTCTCGCTGCTGAAGGCCGAGCTCGAAGCGCACGCCGACAAGCGCATGTCGCCGCGCCTCTGGGCGAAGGAGGTGGCGTGATGCTGCTCCCGCCGCCCCTCGACCCGGCGTCGGCAGCCGCCGCGCCCATCATCGCCCACGACGCTCCGCGCCTCGCACGCCGGGCGCCGAAGACGACCATCGCCTTCGTCGACCTCGAGGCCACCGGGCTCGATCCATCGCGGCACGACATCATCGAGCTCGGCATCGTCCGCGTCGACGCACGCACGCTGGAGGTGCTGGACGAGTACGAGGCGCTCGTTGCGCCCGAGCGGCTCGGAGAGGCGCAGCTCGATGCGCTGGCGATCAACGGCTTCACGACGGCGGCGTGGCAGCACGCGCTCCCGCTCCGCGGGGCGTTGCTCGAGGTGGCGCCGCTACTCGAGGGCGTTCTCGTCGCCGGCCACAACGTCGGCTTCGACTGGGTCTTCCTCGAGGCTGGCTTTCGCCGCGCCGGGCTCGCGCTGCCGAACGTCGACTACCACCGGCTCGACACCGCGAGCCTCGCGTGGCCGCTGGTCGTCACCGGCGAGCTGCCGTCGATGTCGCTCGAGCCGCTCGCAAAGCTGCTCGGGCTCGAGCGCCCGCACCCGCACCGTGCGCTCGCCGATGCCCGCTGCTCGCTCGAGGTCGCCCGACGCCTGGTGGAGCGCATGCGCGCGGGCGGACTGGTCACCGGGCTCCCGGTGGATGAACGGCAGATCTGCGACGCGCTCCTCGGTCGTCTCGCGCAAGGTCGGCGTCAGTACGGTCCGTGGCGCCTCGATGACGGACGAGACTACCCGAGCGAGGCCTACGCCGAGGTGCTCGACGGGCTGCACTACACGGCCGCGGAGCTGGTGCGCCGTCGTCGGATCGACGCCGGTCGCCGTCGCCGCGTCTACGTCTGCCATCCGTTCGCGAACGACCCGGCCGGCAACATCGAGCGGGTCCGCGCGATCAGCCAGTTCATCATCGACGACGGCGCGCTCCCCATCGCGCCGCATCTCTACCTGCCGCAGCTCATCGACGAAGCGACGGGCCGCGAGCAGGCGCCCTCGCTCTGCCTCGAGCTGCTCGCCACCTGCGACGAGGTCCGGGTCTTCGGCGAGCTCGTCACCGAGGGCATGGAGCGCGAGCTGCGCGAGGCGAAGCGGCTCGGCCTTCCGGCTCACTTCGTTCGGGAGGTGCGAGCATGAGCGGCGCGCACTCTCGCAGAAAGGGCGCCGGCTTCGAGCGCGAGCTCGTCCAGCGCTTCCGCGAGGTCATGCCGGACGCGTCCATCCGGCGCGGCCTCCAGTTCCGCACCGGCGAGGAGACGCCCGACGTCGACTGCCCGGTGTTCTGGCCCGAGGCCAAGCGCGGCAAGCAGCCAAACGTCCGAGGCGCGCTGCGCCAGGCCACGAACGCCGCGCCGCCCGGCCGCGTCCCTATCGCCATCATCCGCGACGACCGCGCAGAGCCGTTCGTCGCGCTGAGCCTCGACGACTTCCTCGAGCTCGTGGCCGAGTGGTGGGCGCGGAGGGACAAGTGAAGAGGGCCCTCCGCAACGACCTCGAGCGGCTTCGTCGGGACGCGCTCTCCGAGCGCCACCGCCATGCTTTCGAGGCGGGCCGCGCGAAGCAGCCCGCCATCGCGGAGCACGCCGACGCGGCCTCCGTGCTCGCGATGCTCGACGACGAAGCGGAGGGCACCTACGCGGCGCGCGAGGCGCTCACCGAGGCGATCATCTGCGAGCACCGGGCGAGCCGCGCTGCGGTTTGGGCGTCCATCCTGCTCGGCGCGTTCAAGCCGATGCTGGTGCGCCTGCGGGGCCGCCTCGTCAGCGACACGGTGCCGGGCGACGAGCTCGACCAGCTCGTTGTCACCGCGTTCCTTGCGGCGCTCACCGAGGTGCCGCTCATGGACCGCCTGCCGATGCGACTGCGCCAGCGCACCGAGCGGCAGGTCTTCGCCTTCCTCCGCAAGGAGCGCGAGCAGCGCCACCCCGGCATCGACGTCGAGGCGCTGGAAGACCTCGACCCGGACTCCCTCGCTCCCCGTCGCGCGCGCACGGACGAGGAGCTGTACGACCTCGCGCTCCTCATCCAGCGCGCCGTCCAGGAGGGCCTCTCCACGAGCGGGCTCGACGTGGTCGAGGCGACGGTCCTGCGCCGAGAACTCCTGCGCGCGTACGTCGAGCGTCTCGAGCCCGACGACGACGTGGCCCGCGAGCGTCTCTACCAGCGCCTCAAGCGGCAGCGGTCGCGCGCGATGCAGCGCTTGAAGTCGCTGCTCACCACCACGTCCCCGATCCAGCTCTCCATCGGCTTCTGAGGGAACATGGCGAAGCAGAAGCACGCGAAGAGTGGCCGTCCCACGAAGGGCGAAGGCCCGAAGCTCTCGAACCCCGAGGAGGTCGAGCGCCTGCTCGTCGAGGGCGAGGTGGTTCCCGATGAGCACGGCGAGGCGAAGCGCGTCTGGCTCACGCAGCGCGATGTCGCGGCTCGCTTCGGGGTCGCCGTCAGCACCATCGCCGCGTTCGCCAAGGAGCACCGGACTACCGAGCGTCGCGAGGAGCTACGGGCTCAGCTCGATCCCCCGAAGGCCCCGCCGCCGCCGAAGGTGGAGGGCCCCGTCGAAGTGCCCGAGCCCAGCGACGTCGTGCGCGCGAGCGTCGAAGACAGCGCAGAGCCCGCGACGGAGAACGCCGCACCCTCGGATGAGCGTCGCCGACCCGGCAGGCCTCGCCACCAGCAGGCGCCGGTCATCCCGTTCGCGGAGCTGGATCGCTTGCTCGTCTTCGGCGAGGTGTCGATGAACGAGGACGGCACGTCGAGCACCGTCTACCCGACGTACCGCGAGCTGGCTGAGAAGTACGGCGTCGCTCCGAGCGTCATCGCCGACTACGCGAAGAGCCACAACACGATGCACCGCCGCAAGTACGGCGAGCACCGCATCGAGGCCCGGCGCGACGAGAAGATCATCGAGGCACGCGCGACCGCCGAGGCGATCACAGTCTCCGAGACGCTCGCGCTCATCGACGAGTTCCTCATCAAGTTCAGGGAGGCGCTCAAGGAAGGCCGCGTTCGCACCGACAGCCCCGCTGACGTCAACACGCTCATCCGGCTCAAGTCGTTCCTCGAAGGCGGCGCCGACTCGCGGCAGGAAATCCGCCACATGCTCTCGCTCGAGGTACTGTCGGAGAGGCACGAGCGCTACCTGCGCGACCTCGAGTCCTCGACGCCCGCGATGGCCGGCGTCATCGACGTGCGGGGTGAGGCGGTCGAAACCGAGCACGGGAAATCGAACAGCCTCGGCGGTGTTCGGTTGCCCCCCTCGCGTTCGATTCGGGACGGCGAGGCGGAACCGAACCTGTCCCAGCACCTGCGCGACGAGGTGCGCCGCCTCGTGCGCCTCGCGAGCGAGCTCGCGGAGCAGATGGGCGCCGACCCGGACGACGCCGAGCTGATCGAGAACCAGGTGCTCGTGGCGGCCGCCGCAGTCGAAGCAGCGCTGGGCGCGCACGACGGCGCCGACGTTGGCCCACGTGGCGCGGACGCCGAGGAGGACGAGGGATGATCGCCCCCAGCGCAGCCGCGAGCCCACGCGGCCAGGACGACGCGAGTCTCGCCGATCCACGGAAAGCGGCGGTACGGCTCCCGGAGACCGGCGCGTTCGAGGCGCTCGAAGTCCCGGAGAACGCGCGCTGCGCTGGGCGCGAACCGCCGCTTTTCTCTCTTAGCGGCGGTCGGCGCGCACCCTCGTGGAGCACTCCTACCATGCCGGCCCACGGCGTCGGCGCGCCGGCATCGGCCTCCGCATGCCTACAACCTGCCGAAGGGGGGGAGGGGTCCGTTTTTCGTGGCGCCGCGCGCCCGCCCCAGGGTGCCTGGGGCCGTTTCCGAGTGGGTCAGTTTTGGGAAACCGAGCAGCCACGCGATTCGAAACCGAACGCCGAACAGGAAACCGAGCACGCGGGCGCGTTCGGTTCTGTTCAGCAAGTAGGTCTCGGGCGCGGCGCGGGCTCAGCAGACCAGTCCCTGGACCGCCCGGAGCAGCTCGTCGTCGGTCGGGTGCGTGTAGATGCTGGTCGTCACCACCGACTTGTGGCGCGCGAACTTCTGCGTGAGCCGGAGGTCCTTCGACTGCCGGTAGACGGCGCTGCAGGCGTGGTGGCGCAGGGTGTGAAAGCCCAGGTGGCGCTCGAAGCCGGCGCGCTCCTGCCAGACGGCGAACAGGTGCCGGAGCTGGCGCGCCGAGAGCCGTCGTCCGAGGCGGCTCACGAAGACCGGCGTGGTGGGCGTGATGGTCTCGCCCGCGCGCTTGCGTGTGGTGAGGAGCCGCTCGAGCTTGGCGCGCACGGCGTCGGGCAGCAGCACCTCCTGCGCGACGGGCTCCTTCGCGGAGCGCTTGAACACGCGCAGGACCACGCGGCGCTTCGCGCGTCCGGCGTCGTCGAACACGTCGCCGACGTCGAGCGCGAGGAGCTCGTGCTCGCGCAGGCCCGTACCCATCGCGAGGCTGAAGATGACGTGGTCCCGGAAGCCGTCGACGTGCTGGCCGGTGACCTTGAGCAGCGCCCGCTGCTCAGCCTCGGTCAGCGTCTTCACGGGGCGCGAGATGGTGTCTGCGTAGGCGGTCATGGTCGCTCTCCTTGCGACCCATACAGGCTTCCGTTCGCGAGGAAGGCAAGGTCGCTCGCGACGTCCCGGAGCGCGGCATGACGCTCGGGATCGTCAAGCGCACCGAGGAGGAGTTCCAGCAGTGGCTGATGACGGAGCCAGGCTTCGTCGCGGCGCTGATGGCCTACGACGACGAGCCCGTCGTCCTCGAGGCGTACCAGCGTGAGTTCCTCGCCAACCGCTCGCGGTTCCGGTGGGTCAACAAGAGCCGCCAGGTCGGCTTCTCGTTCCTCTTCGCGCTGGAGGCGCTCGCCCGCTGCCACCTGCGCTCGAAGCACACGGCGGTCTTCGTCAGCTACAACATGGACGACGCGAAGGAGAAGGTGCTCACCGCGCGCCAGCTCCACGAGGAGCTGCCGCTCGCGTACCAGAAGCGGCTCGTCGTGGACTCGAAGACGGAGCTGGCGTTCGAGTCGAACAGCGCGACGAAGCGGCTCTCGCGAATCCTCTCGCACCCTTCGAAGGCGCCGCGTGGCAAGAAGGGCGACGTCTACCTCGACGAGCTCGCGCACTACGTGAACGACCGCGAGGTGTACCGGGGCTCGACGGCGCTCATCCTCCGCAGCAATGGGCAGCTCACCGGCTGCAGCACGCCGCTCGGGCGGCGCGGCATCTTCTGGGAGATCGCCAACGAGGAGCTTCGCAAGTACCCCCACCACACCCGGCAGCACGTGCCGTGGTGGCTGTGCCGCTTCTTCACCACCGACGTGAAGGCAGCGTCGGAGCTCGCTCTCGACCTGCCCACGGAGGAGCGCGTCGAGCGCTTCGGGCGGCCCACGCTCATCGAGCAGTTCGACTCGCTGCCCATCGAGGACTTCCAGCAGGAGTTCGAGGGCAAGTTCGTCGACGAGACCTACAGCTTCTTCCCCTACGAGCTGATCCTCCCGTGCACCAACGACGAGCTGGTGCTCTACGACGAGCCCACCAGCGTGCGCGCGCCCGAGGGGCGCATCGTCGCGGGCTTCGACGTCGGCCGCACGCGCGACCGCTCCGAGCTGGCGGTCTTCGAGGAGATCGAGGGTCGCTTCACCGCGCGCATGCTGCGAAGCTTCGAGGGGACCCCGTTCGCCGAGCAGGAGGCCGAGCTCCGGCGCCTGCTCGGCACGCTGCCCGTCGCGCGGCTCTCCGTCGACCGGAGCGGCATCGGCATGAACCTCGCCGAGAACCTGTCGCGCGACTTCCCGCAGGTCGTCGGCGAGAACTTCACCAACGAGGCGAAGGAGCGCTGGGCCACGGACTTCAAGATCCTACTCCAGCGCCGCGACGTGACGCTCCCCCGCGACCGCGAGCTGGTCGGCCAGGTCCACGCCATCAAGCGCCGCGTGCTCCCCTCGGGCAAGGTGAGCTTCGACGCCGAGCGCAACGCGCGGGGCCACGCCGACAAGTTCTGGGCGGTGGCGCTCGCGTGCCAGAAGGAGCGCACTGCGACGGGGCCTCGCACGGGCGAGATCGGCGTGCGGGTGCTCGGGTGAGAAGTTCTCGATTCAGATGCGCCGGATTCGTTGAAGGCCGGCGAGTGACGCCAACGACGGATAGCGCTCGTGCAGTTCCTCCAGCGTAAGTGGACGACCGTCGGGCGGCGCGCCATCAAGAAACGCGTCGGACCAATCTCCTCGGTGGTTCATGAGAACGTAGACAAGGAAGGTGCCGTCCGACCGCGCGAAGAGTTCCGACCAGCGAACGGCGCTCAGATTCTCGAAGCGGTCTTCGGCGAGCAAGCGCGCCTCGAACTCGATCGTCTCCCATTCGGTGGAGATGTCGGCGCGATGCGACCAGAGCACGCCGACATCTCGACGATGCACTGGAATGTCGCGTCCTGATCCGACCGGCTCGTGGAAGGTTGCGGGCCGCTGCTCGGCCTTGAACCCACTCGCCCGATATGCCCACCACTCGTCGCGATGCCGACGAAGCTCGCTCGGCGAGTACTTCGTTCCTCGTGGGTGCCGAGCGTTGTAGTGCCCGGCCTCCCCGTGACATCTGGAGCAAAGGGCAATCGCGTTGTCGAGGGTGTTCGGGCCGCCATCTGCCTCCTGAACGATGTGATGCACCTCGGCGTCGCGCCCGGCGTGCATGTGGCACACGCAGCAGTGGCGACCGGAGCGAATCAGCGCCTCTTCGCGCACCTCCTTCGAGAACGGCACGAGGCCCATTCTAGTCCTGTCCCCTGCAACCGCGCCCGGAGGCTTTGCCCTTCCCGGAGGCGAGGCGCGCGGTCCAGATGCTCGGTGCCCAGGTGGACTGCCTCCTCGCAGGCTGGCCAAGCGCCTCGCCTCCGTTGTCCTGCGAGGTCCCCCATGCGCCGCACCCTCAAGCTCTTCGTCATCCCGGCCAGCAAGCCCGCTGGCGCCCCGCCCGAGCCCGGGCCTGACGTCGAGCTCGAGGCCGCGAGCGACGACGCTCTCCTCGCCGCCGCGCACGAGGCGATCGCGAAGCGCGGGCTGCGGGCGCGCGCGGTGTCGTTCACGCCCACCGGGCTCGTCGCGTACGCGGAGGCCGCGCGGTGACGACGCCCGACGCGATCCACGCCGCCGACGAGCGGCTGCAGACCATCCTCAAGGCCCACGTGGTCGGCGCGACGGTTCAGGACCCGGCGAGCCGCCCCGCTGGGGAGGACACCGCCGCCGCGTTCACCTCGGCCGGCGCGCTCATCCCGCCCTACGACCCGGAGACGCTGTGCCTTCTGGTCGAGCACTCCAACTCGCTGCGCCAGAACGTCGACTCCTACGCCACCAACATCGACGGCAACGGGTACCGCTTCGACGCCGTCATCGACTTCGACGCCGAGGACGCGCGCTCGAAGGTGGCCGACGCCATCACGCTCGAGCGACTGGCCGCCCGCGAGGCACGAACGCTGCCGGAGGGCGTGTCGACAACCCCGAGCGCCGAGGAGGTCTCCGCGCGCTTCACCGAGCTGCGCCAAGCCGCGCGCGTCGAGCGGGCAAGGCTCGATGCCTTCTTCGATTTCGCCTGCTTCGATCACAGCTTCGTCGACCTGCGCCGCCGGACGCGACAGGACCTCGAGGTCACGGGCAACGCCTTCTGGGAGGTGCTTCGCGACGGCAAGGGTGATCTCGCGCGGCTCGTCTACGTGCCGTCGTACACGGTACGGCTGCTGCCGCTCGATCGCGAGGCCGTGGAGATCACCGAGCGAGCACGCGTCTCTCCCGTGAGCTTCGACACCGTGCGCTCGCGCCGCCGCATGCGCCGCTACGTGCAGGTGCAGTCCACCGAGTGCGTCTACTTCAAGTCGTTCGGCGACCCGCGCGTGATCTCGCGCTCGACGGGGCGCGTCTTCAACGACATCGCCGCGCTCAGGGCTGCCAAGCCCGACGACGGTCCCGCGACCGAGCTGCTTCACTTCGCCATCCACTCGCCGCGCTCGCCCTACGGCGTGCCGCGCTGGGTGGGCACGCTGCTCTCCGTCCTCGGCTCACGGCAGATGGAGGAGGTCAACTTCCTCTACTTCGAGAACAAGTCGGTGCCGCCGATGGCGCTCCTCGTGTCGGGGGGACGCATCTCCGAGGCGTCGGTGCCGCGCATCGAGCGCTTCATCGAGGAGAACCTCAAGGGGAAGGCAAACTTCCACAAGATCCTGATCCTCGAGGCGGACGGCGCAGGCACCGGCGACGGCGGGCGCGCGAAGATCGAGCTGCGGCCGCTCACCGACGCCCAGCAGCAGGACGCGCTCTTTCAGGTCTACGACGAGCGCAACATCGACAAGGTCGGTAGCGCCTTTCGTCTGCCGCGCCTCTTGCGCGGCGAGAGCAAGGACTTCAACCGCGCGACCGCCGAGAGCGCGCTGCGCTTCGCCGAGGACCAGGTCTTCCAGCCCGAGCGCGACGAGTTCGACTTCCTGATGATC
>Ga0180215_1004827_pt1 | contig 11747 bp, 9 predicted proteins | sample eDN3rd37CBELigBY_FD_128871 | JGI IMG/M metagenome (GOLD analysis project Ga0180215, IMG submission 128871) | Enriched backyard soil microbial communities from Emeryville, California, USA - eDNA 3rd pass 37_C BE-Lig BY (version 2) (version 2) | ecosystem: Environmental > Terrestrial > Soil >...
CCCTGTGGAGATTAGCCAACAAATTAGCAAATTCATCGAGTTGCGAGAACCTCAATCGATCATCTCATACGAGGTTAATGATTCATGGTTTACGTGTAGACCGGTTCCCGATTCCCAATGCGCACATTTAGGTATCCGCCCGAATGAATCGAAGCCCGAGGTTGTTGATAAAGATTACATTAATTCACTTTCCCCGACCAAAATATTGGTTCCAGGCTGCAGCATATGGAGGGATATAATCGAGCAATTCGGTGACCATGTGAACGTAATCGCAACCGATGAAGGCGTATTGGTCCAAATCATGCACAAATCAGCCTCAAAGGAAAAAGCCGTGCAATGGGTGTTAAGCGATATCGGAGTGAAATCAGAAAATGTAATGGTATTCGGGGATGATTTTAACGATTTAGGGCTATTCCATATGTCGGGATTCCCGGTCGCAATGGATAACGCGGTCATTGAACTAAAGAATTGCGCAGCCCACGTAACCGATTCAAATGATAATGATGGTGTTGCTGTTGCAATTGAGAGATTTGTGGTGTAATCAATCACTTGAATGGTTCAAAAGAGGGTGTCCCGAAGTTCCGAAATGACGGAGAGACACCCTCTTTTCTCATGAGGAAGTGAATCATGCGCGTTTCCGGAATTCAGGTAAAAAGCAGGTGGATTCAGGACAAATGATCTTTATAATGGAAATAAGATATGATTAAAAGGTGCTCATGAACGGTCACTGGAAACAGCAAATTAGTAATTTTGGCAAAGGAGTGTTGAGCGATGGTCACTGTTTATGAGGAACAGCGGAATGGAGCTGTAGCGGACACGATCGAGCATTCTCATGCGTCTCTTGAAACGTGTCTGGAAATTATCCGGCGCATGGATGGCTTTACACGCAGTCAAGTTACGATTCGGTATATGGAGAACATGATGATCATGATTGGCGGCGGAAGTTACGAGTTCATCGTAACTATGGAGACCGACACTGCGATTCACAACCTACTCGGCCCGCTGAAGGGAGAAGACGAGTTTGTTGAGATTACAGCAGGCGGCCAAGCCTGTGAATTTCCCCAGAAGTATATCGTTAGCTTTGAGCTTATTGAATCTGCGCTCCTCCAACTATTAGAAGGCGCAACGGCAGACTTAAATTGGGAAATCATAGATAAGTAAGATTAGGCCAATATAGAAGGAGATTTACTCTTTCATCTGTTATCACGATACCGGGGAGATCAAGTTATTAGCGGATTCGTTCGAGGAGCTGATCGAGGAAAATTTTTATGAATGGTGATTGCTGATGAAATGATTTCATAAGACTTTGAATTAGGAGTGGTATGGATGATCGTTCTGAAAGATATCGGGAGGTTCGAGGAGCTGCCGGAAATCGCGATGCATATTTACAAAGGAAATATTCCGGCTTTACAAGCTGCAATTGCAGCAGGCTGGGATATTGAGGATGGCATCGCACTTAGCAAGCATACCACGTTAAGTCCGTTGGATCTGGCGCTAGTATCGCAGAGAATGGATGTGGTAAAGCTGCTGGTAGAGAACGGGGCCAGCCTGAATGTCCATCATAATCCCGCTTTTTTGCGAGCTGTCCGCTATTGCAAGGAGGACATCGTTCGCTATATTGCAGCGCAAGGAGCCAAGATGGACAGGCTCAATCAAACGGGGTCAGGCGCATATTCACAGGCCTACTATGGCAACAAGAACAATATCCCGCTTATTCATGAGCTGGGATTAGATATTAAGATGCATGGCGGTGCTGTATTGCGTCAAGCCGTATCGGACAATGACTACAAGACACTCACATACTTGCTCGATCATGGGGTGGACATCAATTACAATAAACCGGATATGGTCTATCCTTACCAAGCGACTCCGTTAACCGTGGCAACGCGTATGGGAAATTTGACCATGGTCAAATTTTTGATTGAACAAGGCGCTGACGTTACTTTAGCGGAAAAGGACGGCGAGCGGGCGTATACGATTGCGGTCAGCAATAAGGATACCGCTTTGGCCGACTATCTGAAAACGCTGGAGCCGGTTGATTTTCATAATGTAGAAAACAAAAAGGTTGAGCTGAAAAAATATAAATTAACCGATGAACTGGTCAGCTTTCTTACGGGAGACAAGCTGCGCCTTGAGCTAGCTCAAAATGAATATGAAATCGGGTATATCGACTTTTTTTCATTGACTGATACGATTGAGATGAACGTCGGCCGGCAAAAGCTGCTGCGCCTATCAGCCAATATCGACAATTACTCTGGCCTGCAGCTGGTTTGTAATCCGAAGAAAAAAGGCCAGATAGGCTGTTATGACGTGGAGCACCAGGCATATGCGGATTTATGCAGCTTTACAGAGTTCCTTGCGCAGCCTGAAATGTACCTCATTAAGTTTCTTGAGGGAGAGTTGTAGCCTATGATTACGAATCGTCCCAAAGCTATTGCTTTAGGGCGTTTTTATTTACATTTTTCAATAGAAACTGACAAAGAAGTATCCGAAAGGTATCATTATTTTAAATATCCTATAGCGGCACTGACCAGGAGGACGGCATGCAATTTCAATCCATATATGATGATGGGGAATTATTTCTACCGAAGATCGAATTAAATATGGCTTCGAACCAATCGATTGGCATTATAACGGACTTGAAGCGGAAGCAGCTTTTAATGAATCAATTGCGGGATCGTTCCCAATTTTACATATTTCGAGCTGGGCAAAGCGAGTATATGCGTTTAACGGTGGAAGAGCTAATTACTTTTCTAATTAAAGTAACGGAGAGTAATGAGCGTGTCGATTCGTTAATGGATTATTTTGCGTTAAAAGAAGAACGGAAGGTAAAAATCAAGGATCTAAGCTCATCCAAAAGGATGTATGTGACATTGCTGCGTGTCTTTTTTGCGCATCAGCCTTCACTTGTACTGGAGGAACCTTATTTTTATTTGGAAGAACAAGAACGTCGTCAGTTTAAACGGATTTTAGATGACCTTTCGAAAGAAAAGCAGCTTTTAATTTTAACTTCGAATTTAGAGGATGCCCTTATTTCCTGTGATGCCATTTATCGATTGAACGAAATCGGGTTTCATCAATTGGATATTCAGGACTCGGAAGAGGATAAACAGGAAGTGCAGGAACAAGATCAGGCTAATATAACCTTGCAGAAAATTTATACAAAAAGAAATGGCAAAGTCATTTTATTTAATCCGCCAGAAATCGATTTTATAGAAAGTGTAGATGGTTCGATTCTTGTTCATGTGGATGGGGAAAATTATGACTGTGCTTTGACGCTAACCGAGCTTGAACAGAGATTGGCGAATTTCGGATTTTTCAGGTGCCATCGATCCTACATCGTTAATCTTCAAAAAATAAGAGAGATTATTACATGGACGAAAAATAGCTACAGCTTGCGATTAATTACAGGTAAAGATGCCGTCGTTCCATTATCTCGATCAAAATTGCAGGAATTAAAAACGCTTCTTAACCTTTAATTGCGGAGGGGGATGTCGGACCAATCAAGCATTCAATAGTACCATTCGGGTGATAATAGCTACATTTCGGCGGGTTTTGATGGCTGGAAGCATGAAATCTTTATATAGTTAAGCCATCAACTCTAAGGAAGTGGTGTTAATGGCTGTTATCGAAGTCGAACATATTCGAAAGAGGTTTGGAAATAAGGACGCATTAGCAGATGTGTCTTTTTCAATTCCGAAAGGAGAAATTTTTGGTTTCCTAGGCCCGAGCGGTTCAGGAAAAACGACTTTAATAAAGATTTTAACTGCGCAATTAAATCCGACAAGCGGACAGGCAAGTGTATTTAACGAGCCAGCAGAGATGATGCATCAGACTGCACAGAAGATGCGCTTTGGCATTTTGACGGATAACAGTGGTCTATATGAGAGATTAACGATAGAGGAAAATCTAGAGCTGTATTGCCAATTATATGATCTTCCTAAATCTTCAATCGGTAAGGTGCTGCAGTTTGTAAACTTAAGCGGAGAGCGCAAAAAGAAAGTCAATCGCTTATCGAAAGGGATGCGTCAGCGTGTCCTATTGGCATGCGCGATTATCCATGAGCCGGAATTGTTATTTTTGGATGAACCTACTTCGGCTTTAGATCCAGTAAACTCAGAACATATTTATAAAGGGTTACGCTACTTAAATGAGAAAGGGACAACGATTTTTTTAACTACGCATGATATGGCTGAGGCAGAATTGATATGTAACCGTGTAGCGATATTGTATCAAGGACAAATCCAAACAATCGGCTCACCAAAGGAACTTAAAAAACAGCATCGAGAAAATGTAGTTTGCGTTTACTTAATAAATGGGGAAGCATACGAGCTCCCGATAAATGAGGAAACGGCTAATCAAATAGCTGATTGGATGAAACGAGGGTTGATTGATCGGTTAGAAACGAAAGAGCCAAGTCTAGGTGATATCTTTATTAAAATGACAGGAAGTGAGTTACTATGAGTATCTCATTAAAACGTGTGCAAGCGATATTTGTGAAGGACTACAAAGAGTTTTCACGCAATTATGCAATCTCCATTAGTTTGATTTTCCCAATTATATTAGCACTTCTTTTTCGAGGTGCAGGCCCGTCTTTGGGTATAGGCCCATCTGCGAATGGAGCTTTCGCTTTCGGTCTTGTTCTTAATACTTCATTTGTATTACTAACATGTTTAGTACAAGCAAGCTTGTTTGCGGAAGAAAAGGAGCGTAACACTTTACGGTCATTAATGATGACTCCGGCCACGACCATGGATGTTTTAGTCGGTAAAAGTACTTTAGTCTTTGTAATGTCTGCTGTTGTTCTGGCTATTGCGACGTATATAATGGGCTATGAGCCAGCTAGTATATGGGCGTTTGTGGCAGCAACCATTGTTTCGATTATTCTATACACAGCAGCCGGGACGATATGCGGTTTATTCTCCAAGACGTTGCTCGAAGCATCCTTATCTATACTTCCTGTGGCTTTCGTATTCACTGCGGCACCATGGGGAGCGTTTCTAGTGAAGGATTATCCAATTTTAAAAGTTCTGGAGTATGCGCCAAGCAGTCAACTTGTACATTTGCTAGGTATACCCAATATAGGCTTTACAACGGGAGATTTATTAAAACCCCTCCTCATTATTTTGGCATGGACGGTTGTATTAACGATTGTGTCTGTTGTTTTGTATCAAAGACGGTTAAAGGATGAGTAGGGAGGGGAGCTTGGAATTTTGGAAATGCTGTGATATATTACAAGGGATATGTAATTGAAAGGGTGACCAAAGCCAATGATAAACTAATTCTATCTTTATGAAAATTCGTTCAATCGATTTTCTTGGATAGGATTAGTGTGGGCTTTTTTATAGTGGCGAGGGGAGCATTGCTTTTTTGATAAAGCTATGCGTCTCTTTGTTCGCACACAAATGCCTCCTATCCGAGATGTCGGAAGGTGGCTTTTTTATTTTCTTTCAGAATAGGAGCATGCTTATGTCAAAATATAAAATAGAACAGGCTGAAAAAGACTTATTTGCCGTGTATCAGGTTCTATATTCAGATGCTGATATCGAAATGTGGTACGACTGGAATTCTCGACTTAATGATACGAAATTTACTGATCAATGTTTTTGGGTTATATACGATGATAACAGGATTGGCGGAGCAATTATTAACAATGGAACGGTTATGTATCCATTCTTAATATCACCGTTTGTAGACAGAACTGTTTTTTGGAAAGCTCTGTTTAGTTGTTGCAATGATGTCGTAAGCATTAGGGGCATTCTGCCAGTAGATATCAGCATTTTACTTACTTTCGGTTATCGGTTGGATGTGATCCGACAGGTCATGTGCTGTCCGACTGATCCTGACGTAACAACGGTGCTGCCGAATGGTTACTCACTGCACACTCTAAATGACTCTGTGGATAGTAAAATCCTTGCCGATACTATTATGAATGGATATAACGGAGGAATTGACTATGAAATTTATGGTACGCCGAATGAAATGGATGTTATAAAAGACGTTGAACGTTTGATGCAGATATACGCCAGCAAAAATCTGTCCATCTATGTATTTGATGAAAACGAGCAAAAGATTGCAGCGCTTTGTATTGCTGGTATTAGTGACAACATGCCTTTGGGATTTGCTGAAATAGGTGAAATATGTGTTTTGCCTCATTACAGAAATAAACGGCTTGGTGAGTTTATGCTGAAGCATGTAAGGGCAACCGCCCATCAATTTTCGCCGGTTGTTAAGCTTTGCGTCACGGTTGGCAACTACGCGGAGAGTCTCTATAGAAGTGTAGGTTTTCATCCAGGGCCTAGATTTGCGAATATGAGTAAAAGAACAAGATGAACATAAGGGGTTAACGATGCTATGTATGAGATGTCTCGGGATCAATTTTATAAAGCTAATCCGCTCCTCAAGAATGGTTTTCCTCATCCGGAGGTGCAGTCCATTTTAGAAAACAATAATCCTGGTTGGATATTTTCTGATCGAGCGGATTCACCCAAGTCGGCTATAGTTTGGAGCAAGGGGATGCAAGGCTTTTACCTTATTGGGGACGAAACCAATGGCGATTTTACCTGCAAGATTGATGGCTTTGTTACCAAGAGTATCGCACCAAGGATGAAGGAGCTCGGCATGGACTACTTCGAGGTTTCGGGCCACAATGATAAATGGAACCTGAATGCGTTATTTGCTTCAAGGGAATTACAGTCATGGGATCAACTTGTGCTCGAATCATCAGATTTTGAAGCGCATATTGAGGAACTTTCTAGTGAAATCCGAGTCGTTAATTTGCGATCGCAAGAATGGAGAAATCTAGACTTTCGTAACAGGGATTTTGTGTATGCTCATATTGACCAGTTCTGGGAGACGCAAGAGGATTTCTATAATAAAGGTTACGGATATGCCGCCATTGAGGGTTTTGAAATTATCGGTGTCTGTTATTCCAGTTTTGTAACGAAGGAAAAGCACGCTATTGGAGTTGAAACGCTCCCTCAGCATCATAAAAGGGGAGTGGGAACTAGTCTGGCAGCCCTGGTGGCGAAAGATATAGCCCAAAATGGATTCGATTCCTACTGGGATTGTTCACTGAGCAATGAAGCATCGAAAAAAATAGCTCTCCGGCTGGGGTTTCAACAAACTCATCAATATCAGTGCGTGGGTTTTCGATTATAAGCTGCGACAATGTTGAAGAGCTGGGACTTAAAATTTAGCTTTTTAGGTTCTTGTCTTAACAGCTAATCCGCTAAATGATATAGGGCCGACAATATCAGCTCTTGTATTTGCAGTAAGGTTTTCTGCAGTGACTGTGTAAACATGGGTACCCGCTCTTACATTTCTATCTTCAGCCTGGAACGTAACTACATAATTTTGTTCAGAACCAGCAGATTCGATACCTTGCAGTGTATTGAAAATCTCTATTCCATCACGGAAGACTCTAAAGAGAATTTGCGCAATGCCAGTGACACCGCGAACGCCTGCGGTTGCTACCAAATCTACCCGATTAGGTTGAGATTTCGCTGGAATCCGTATAATGATTGTTGCAAGTCGATTTCTTGCTGGTGAACGTCGGATAATAAATTGTTAAACTGAATTTGCGGGCGGCTGCACGGCAGCTTTATAAAGTATACGTTCCAAAGGACAATTTTGTAATTTACTTTGATTCCTGGGGGATAAGACGCTGGAGCGACTGGATTGCAAAAAAATCCGGACGCTAACCCTGTAAGGGAAAAAACATGTTAAAATGACAACAGCAAGACGAGATGATTTGTGAATTAGATAGATTATACTTTTATGAAAAAATAAATGAGGAATGGGATTGAGGATATGGTTAAAGCAGTGGATGGTCCCTCCTAAAAGAAAAAAATTTAGGAGGGTGAAAAATGATTTTCAGACCGATTGATATGGAAAGTTGGACAAGAAAGCCATATTTTGAACATTATTTAAACCATGTCAGATGTACCTACAGCATGACCGCCGATATTGACATCACCCTGTTGCGGGGAGAACTAAAGCACATGGGGATGAAGCTATATCCAGCCTTGATCCATATGATTGCGACGGTGGTGAATCGCCACTGCGAATTCCGAACTTGCTTCGATTCGGAGGGAAGGTTGGGCGTATGGGAGCGTATGTCTCCCAGCTTCACCATATTTCATGAGGAGGATAAAGCTTTCTCAAGCATTTGGACTCCGTTCAGCGAGGAGTTCCAAACGTTTTACGATCATTACCTTCAAGAGACGGAAACGTACAAGAATTCGAAGCAGTTATTCCCTGACGCGAATGAACCGCCGAACACGTTCCCGATTTCCAGTATCCCTTGGGTTAGCTTTACTGGATTTAATCTGAATATCTACTCCGGGGGAACCTATTTGCTGCCCATTTTTACGATGGGAAAATACCATTGTCAGGACAACAGGATACTGCTGCCTGTATCGGTACAATTCCATCATGCAGTTTGCGACGGTTATCATGCCGGCGTGTTATTTAATGAACTTCAAGAATTGGCAGCAGGTTGTAAGAGCTGGCTGACAGGTAAATGATCATACAATAACCGTCCAACAGGCTGCAAACAGAAATGTCGCAGCCTGTTGACGTTCTTTGCTCAATAAGCCAGTTTTAGTATGCTACAATAATTGGGAGAGTCCAATAAATAAGTAAGTTTTAAACTGCGTAATAAAGTAGGAGTGTTACAATGGGCAATATAAACCTTTTAATGGTTAAGCACAGTCAGATGGAAAGTGAGCGTATCCTGTTACGTCCGGTTTTGCTTGATGATGCTGAGGATATGTATGAATATACATCTGATGAAGAAACTACACGTTTCATTTATGACCAACATACAGATATAATACTCGAATTAGCCTTCAATACACTAGCCTTAGAACGAGTATTTGCAGAACATGATATTAGGAATAGTGCTTCGGGAAAAGTATTGAGTCGCTTAGGTATGACATATGAAGGTACCCGGCGTAGAAACCATATCGTAAAAGGTGTCCTAACAGATAGCGCACATTATTCTATATTAAAAGAAGAGTATGCAAAATAATGGAGAAATAAAGACTGAATAAAAAGTAGAAAGCGCCAACGATAACATTTGGCTGACCTGATAAGGGGCCAAGTGGGCTGGGCTTTCATTTATAAGCTACTAATGAAAGTGATGGAAAAGGCATCAGCATGATCACACAATAATAGAAATGGTCTCGACAATATATAACAAAGAAACGGGCGCTGTCATCCAGGCGCCCGTTTCTTTTGTCTAGCGTTGCAGTACTCTGGCTATCATTGTGGCAAACTCGGCTCTGGTTATCGCTTGAGCAGGGCGGAATGTGCCGTCACCATATCCTGTAATAATCCCGTTGGCTGTCAGAGCGTCGATATAGGCGTATGACCAGGAGTCTGTCTGGACATCTGAGAATGACACAGCAGCGCTGCCGCTTAGGTTGAATGCTCTAGCGACCAGGGCGGCCATCTCTGTCCGGTTAAGCCTGTCATCCGGCCGGAATGTGCCGTCCGTATATCCGGTCATGAGGCCTGACTTCTCTGCGGCTCCGATGTAGCCGGCAGCCCAGTGCGCGGCAGGCACATCGGCAAAGCTGCTCGTCTGCCGCTCTAGGCCGAGCGCAGTCGCCAACACCTTCACAGCTTCTGCGCGGGTAATGCCGAGGTTAGGACGGAAGGTACCGTCCGGGAAACCGGACAGCAATCCCTTCTTAATTAGGAAGTCAATGCTATCCTTGGCCCAGTGGCCTTTTGTGTCGGCAAAAGAGATCTCTCCTGGAGACGACCCTTCTTCATTGCCGCTACCTGGCGCAGTCGGTCCTTCTTCATTGCCGTTACCTGGCGCAGTCGGTCCTTCTTCATTGCCATTGCCTGGCGTGGATGGCCCTTCTTCATTACCGTTGCCTGGATCTGTCGGTCCGTTGTTGTCTGACTGATAGCTCAGCGCCGGCGCAAAGGTTGTTACACTGCGAGCCAGGGTCTGCTGCTCCAGTGCGTAGCCCATGCCCAGAATGTTGGCGTCATCCCATGCCTTGCCTACAAGCTGCATGGAAATCGAATAGCCATTTGGACTTGTGCCTACAGGTACGACAACAGTTGGTAGTCCGACATTAGATGTCAGCACGCCGGTAGCTCTGTCCGAGCTCAGCTGAGCAGCGGCGCTGTCGTTGTTGTACATGTCGCTGATAAATCCTGCATAAACGACGCTGTCTACATCGTACTGATCCATCCAGTCTGCAATAATCTGCTTGTAGTTCGTTCTGTAGGCGATGTAGTCCTGTACTTGGTCTTCCGTCATTCGCGGACGCACCTGCAAGCTTCGCTGATTGTACAGCAGCACCTCGGGCGAGGCTAGCAGCTCGTCGCCGTTGGCGTAAGGGAAATCTTCATGCTGCTCGATGTAGCGAGCCCATCCCTCAGCGCCGGCATTTCCCGCGGGCCTTGTCCCTCCCCCGGGAGGCTCGCTCATCTCGACCATGGTAGCTCCTGCTTCCACCAGATCATCAAAATGTTGCATGACGGCTTGTCCCGTGCCGTCATCGGCGAACGAGGAAACGAATGAGGATGGGATATAACCGATACGCTTGTCTTGCAGAGCGTTGCGATCGAGAGCTTCCGTCCAGTCGCTAGGTTTTTTTGCATCTGCTTCTTGCGTCAGCATGTCCAAAGGATCGGTGCCTGTCGTTGCATTAAGCAAATAAGCTAGGTCGGTGACGGTGCGGGCAATCGGTCCTGCATAGTCCTGTCCCCATGTCAGCGGCATAACGCCGCGTGTGCTTGCCATGCCGTCCGTACCGCGGAAAGTCGTCAGACTAGCGCCTACAGAAGGCGCGTACAGCGATACGCCAGTTTGTGTACCCATGGCTGCCGCTGCAAGGCTTGCCGCTACGGATACGGCGGAGCCGCCGCTGGAACCGAACGAGGTTTTGGACGGATAGAGCGCATTCCAGGTTTGCATCCAGCCGCTTTCGCTGAAGCTGCCGCTGTTGGCAAATTCCGAAGTATTGGTTTTGCCGATAATGACGGCACCTGCTTCTCTCAGCTTCTGAACCTGATAAGCGTCCGTTTGGGGCTGCCAGCCCTCAAGCGCTTTGGAACCGCCGGTGGTCGGCATATCCTTGGTGTCATAGATATCCTTGATTGCAATCGGAATGCCAAGCAAGTGGCCTGTCTGACCTTCTTTGCGCGCTTGGTCCGCCGCCTTAGCCTGCTGAATTGCCGTTTCAGAGACGTGAAGGAAGGAATGGAAGCCCAATTGTCCGAAATCATACGCTGTAATGCGATCCAGATAAGCCCTTGTGATGGCTTCGGAGGTCGTGATGCCTTTCTCCATATCATCCTGCATTTGTGCAATGGTTTTGTTAAGCACATCGTAATTGGAGGTTGTCACCATAGGCGGTACGGCCGGAGCCGCCGGAATGTCAAGGCGGGTAACGTCTGCGCAAGCGGCAGAATCAAAATCAGTTAAGCTGGATAAGTCCCAGTTGCTGATTGTACATACCTGTGCTGGAGTCAATTGCGTAAGATCAGGACTCGCCGCCAGCTGATCCAGCGAAGCGGCGGCCTGGGTTAGTCCGGTTTCGCCTGTTTCCCCAGCCAGCACATATCTGGCAAGCGATTTCGTGTGGCCGGGCTCAATCGTCAATTGATGGATAAAGCCGTAGAAGTTTGCATCATTGCCCGAAGCGGCAAGCGGGGTTGTGAAAGGATCCTTTTGCTGGTTGCCGGTGCCTTGCAGCGCTCCTTCGAACGGAGCCGGC
>Ga0180215_1004828_pt1 | contig 11746 bp, 9 predicted proteins | sample eDN3rd37CBELigBY_FD_128871 | JGI IMG/M metagenome (GOLD analysis project Ga0180215, IMG submission 128871) | Enriched backyard soil microbial communities from Emeryville, California, USA - eDNA 3rd pass 37_C BE-Lig BY (version 2) (version 2) | ecosystem: Environmental > Terrestrial > Soil >...
AACCACGTCGGTCTGCCCTCCGAGCACCTCGGTGATGCTTGGCAGACTCTCGGGGTCTGGCAGGCCGGCCGGCATGTCGACCTGGTGGTCGAGCCCCTCGTCTTCGTCTTGGAACGATGCGATCAGCGACAGGATCGGCAGCCCGAATTGGTATGCCTGCACCCTTCTGGTTGAGAATGAACGACCGTCATGGATGCGATCGACCGAGAAGGTGATGGTCTCGTCGACTGCCCCCGGACGCAGAAAGTAGCCGTGGAGCGAGTGGATGATGCGGTCGGGGGAGATGGTTCGCATGCCCGCGATGAGCGACTGTGCGAGAACCTGGCCGCCGAAGACGCGTCCGAGGGGTGTCCACTGGGTGGAGCCGGTGAAGATGTCTTCTCCGGTGCGGGCGCCCGTGTCGGTAAGGTCGAGCGCAGCCAGCAGCCCCTCGAGCGGTCGAGCCATGTGTTCCCCCCTTCTGCGCGGTGGGGCCGGTCGTTTTTCGGCCGCCGGGTGCACCGCTGGGCGAGCGTCGCCATTGATAGGTAGTTTAGGAGGCAGATGAGTCAGACATTTTCTCTCGTGGATTCCCTCGCACTGGACGATCTGCACACCTTTCTCACTCGTGCCGCGCACATTGAGGAGGGGTCTGTTCGCCTGATCGCCGGGTCGGGGGTGCTTGCTGCCTATGTGGCGGTGTTGTACCCGGTCGGGTTGCGAGATGAGACGCCCACGGTGCTGGGTCTGAGAACTTTCGCCTTGACACAGGTCGCCACCTTCGACGCCGTCGTTCCCCTGCGGGCTCTGATCGAACGGTTGGTGCGCCTGCAGAACGCGGAGCGCGATCGTTCCGAAGAGGTCACAGTAGGGCTTCCGATCGAGGTCAACACGGCCACCTGGGCGGCGATCTCCCCGCCTCGCGGCGGCTGGCTGACGCTCGACCCGACGGACCCGCGCATGCTTGAGGCGGTTTCGCGGGCGGGAATCGATGAGATCACCGCTGCGGTTCCCGATGAGATCGGTGAGAAGATCTTGCGACGAGTGAGGTCAGAGGTGTGGAGCAGGCCGATCGAGGGTCTCGAGCACGTTCCAGCTGGCGCGGCGTTCGCCGCTATGACCCTCGGTTTTCTGGCGACGGATGCCCCGGTCACGATTCATGAGACCGGCCCCTGGACGCGCCTAACCTCTCCCGGAGGGCACATCCTGGTGCGCAGGAAGCCGTGGACCCTGCAGTTGTGAGTGCCTAGCCGTTCGCGATCGCTCGGCCCGCGGTGCGGCCGGTGAACAGGCATCCGCCGAGGAACGTTCCTTCCAGGGAGCGGTAGCCGTGCACCCCGCCGCCTCCGAACCCGCTTGCCTCGCCGACCGCGTACAGGCCGGGTACCGGGTTGCCGGTCGCATCCAGAGCTTGCGAGTCGAGGTTCGTCTGGATTCCGCCGAGGCTCTTCCTGGTGAGGATGTGCAACTTCACGGCGATCAGCGGCCCCGCCTTCTTGTCGAGGATCTTGTGCGGCCTGGCGACGCGAATGAGCTTGTCGCCGCGGTAGCTTCGTGTCTGCCGGAGTGCATTCACCTGGGCGTCCTTGCTGAACGGGTTGTCGAGCTCCCGGTCTCTCGTCTCCACCTCGAGGCGAACCTGTGCCGCGTCGATCTCGACGTCCGGCGAGAGGTGTTGCATGCGCTCGATCAGCTCGTCGAGGGTGTCGGCGACGATGAAGTCTGCACCTTTCTCCTTGAACGCCTCTACCGGCCCGGGTGCGCCCTTCTTGACCCGCTGCAGCAACAGTTTGACGTCTTTGCCCGTGAGGTCTGGGTTCTGTTCGCTGCCACTCAGGGCGAACTCTTTCTCGATGATCTTCTGGGTGAGGATGAACCAGCTGTGCTCGTATCCCGTACCCATGATGTGTTCGAGCGTTCCCAGGGTGTCGAAACCGGGAAAGAGGGGGCCGGGCAGTCGGTTGCCGCGCGCATCCAGCCAGATGCTCGATGGGCCGGGCAGAATCCGGATGCCGTGCTTGGCCCATACGGGTGCGTAATTGTCGATGCCCTCCACGTAATGCCACATGCGGTCGCCGTTGACCAGGCGGGCTCCCGCTTTCTCGGCGATGCCGAGCATGCGTCCATCCACGTGTGCGGGAACACCTGAAAGCATCGACTTCGGTGGAGTGCCCAGTCGTTTCGGCCACTGGGCGCGCACGAGGTCGTGATTGCCGCCGATGCCTCCGGATGCCACGACGACGGCGGGTGCGCGGTAGTCGAAGTCTGTGACCACGTCACGGTTGCTTGCGCTACCCCGTTCTGCGTCGTCCGGCGCGAGCACAGAGCCGCGCACACCGACGACGGCCCCGTCTTCGACGATGAGCTCATCGACGCGATGGCGGAATGCGAGCGCCACGAGCCCCTGGGAGACGCCGCTGCGTACCTTGTCGATGAACGGATGCAGGATGCCCGGGCCGGTGCCCCACACGATGTGGAAGCGGGGCACCGAGTTGCCGTGGCCGTTTGCCGTGTATCCGCCGCGTTCGGCCCAGCCCACCACTGGGAAGAACTTCACGCCCAAGCCGCGCAGCCATTCACGCTTCTCGCCTGCCGCGAACTCGAGGTAGGCATCCGCCCACTGTCGCGCCCAGTCGTCCTCGTCCCGATCGAATCCGGCGGTGCCCAGCCAGTCCTGCCTGGCCAGCTCGGCGCTGTCCTTGATGCCCATGCGCCGCTGTTCGGGGGAGTCGATCAGGAACAGCCCGCCGAACGACCACCACGCCTGTCCGCCGAAGCTCGCCTCCGGTTCCTGTTCGACAATGGTGATGCGTTTCCCTGCGTCAACGAGCTCAGCCGCAGCTACCAGGCCGGAGAGCCCCGCACCCACGATGATGGCATCCGATGTCAGCGATCCGTTGTCCGGCATGCTGGGCGACCCCCTTGTCTGACGCGTCCGCGTTGTTCGATGCTATCGCCGCAGCTGAGGACGGCTCCGCTCCTCGCGGTAGAAAGTGCCTCGCCGACGTATTCGTTGCTGGTGCGGCTAGGCAACTTCTACCGCGCCGACGTCCGACGAACAGGTAGTCGATCAGTCAGCCGGGCGCGGCCCGACGTCGAGCAGCGGGTCCATCCGGAACGGGATGAGTTCACCCATGGCCAGGGAGGTCTCGGTGCGCTCCACTCCGCCCACGGCGAGGATCTTGCCGTTGACGCGGAACAGGTCTTCTGCGTCGACCGCAACGACCCGCACCATCAGGTCTGCCGGGCCGCTCAATCCGAAGCCTTCGATCACCTCCGGAATGAGGGCGATCTGTTCGACGATCTCGGGAAGGCTCGGCTGATGCAGGTGCACCGTGATGAACGCGGTCAGCCGGTAGCCGAGCGCCTCTGCGTTGATGCGGCGACTGAACGGCAGTAGGGCGCCGCGAGCCTCCAGCCCGGCCATGCGTGCCTGCACTGTATTCCGTGAAAGCCCGAGCGTGTGGGCGAGTGCGACAACCGTCGCCCTCGGGTCATCGCTCATGGCTTTCAGCAGGCGGATGTCGGTGCCGTCTACACGTCGCATAACGCGTACGGTAGCACCGTATCTGGACGGTGAATATAGCAATATGCTCAATTTGTGTTCGGATGCTTGAACCGAACGCGCGTATCGACGTACGCTGAATGAAAATTTGGCAACGGCGCCGTCGCTTCACGAGAGTGCGGATGCCGCCCGACGACGGAGCGAATCATGTTGCGTTCAACCCCGGTGTCCGATGACCGGACTACCACGGACTTCGACCTCCTCGGTCACCCCGAAGACTTGGTTCAATTGCTGACCCCCACAGGTGAGCGGGTCGCTGATCCCGCCTACGACGAGTGGGTCTCCGACGTCTCAGACGAACAATTGGCTTCCCTCTACGAAGACATGGTCGTCGCCCGTCGGCTCGACACCGAGGCCACCGCTCTGCAGCGCCAGGGTCAACTCGGCCTGTGGCCGCCACTGCTCGGCCAGGAGGCCGCGCAGATCGGTTCTGCCCGCGTGCTGCGGTCAGACGACTTCGTCTTCTCCAGCTACCGTGAGAATGGTGTCGCGTACGTTCGCGGTGCAGACCTCACCGACATGGTGCGGGTGTGGCGCGGCGTGGGACACTCCGGATGGAACCCGTACGAGATCGGCATGGCCACCCCCGCCGTCATCATCGGCGCACAGACTCTTCACGCAACCGGCTACGCGATCGGCTGCAAGCACGACGGCGTCGACTCGGTGGCCATCACCTACTTCGGTGACGGCGCCACCAGCCAGGGTGATGTGAACGAGGCGATGGTGTTCGCCGCCAGCTTCAAGGCTCCAGTGGTCTTCTTCTGCCAGAACAACCAGTGGGCGATCTCCGAACCGGTTGGCCTGCAGGCCGCCCGGCCGATCGCCGATCGCGCCCCCGGTTTCGGTATTCCGAGCATGCGCGTCGATGGCAACGATGTTCTCGCCGTCATGGCTGTGACGAGGGTCGCGCTCGACCGCGCCCGCCGGGGTGAGGGCCCGACCTTCATCGAGGCTGTCACCTACCGCATGGGGCCGCACACCACGTCAGACGACCCCAGCCGCTACGTCGACCCCGAGGTTGAGGCGGCATGGGCCGCGAAGGACCCCATCATCCGTCTGCAGCGCCTGCTCGAGTCGAACGGGCTGTTCACCGACGAGCTGCAGGCATCCGTCACGGCGAAAGCCGACGCGGTCGCCCGCGAGATGAGGGACGGATGCCATTCCCTCGACGCCCCGGAGGCCCTCACCGTGTTCGACCACGTGTACACGACGCCCCACTCGGGTCTGGAACGCCAGAAGAGCCAGTATGCCGCCTACCTCGCCGGCTTCGAAGGGAGCGCGTCATGACCCAGCTCAGCCTGTCGGCCGCAATCAACTCCGGCCTGCGCCGTGCGCTCGCTGACGACCCGAAGGTGGTGCTGCTCGGTGAAGACATCGGCAAGCTAGGCGGCGTGTTCCGCGTTACCGACGGGTTGCAGAATGAGTTCGGCCCAGAGCGCGTGATCGACACACCGCTGGCTGAGGCCGGCATCATGGGAACGGCGGTCGGGCTCGCGTTCCGCGGCTACCGTCCCGTGGTGGAGATCCAGTTCGACGGCTTCATCTATCCGGCGTTCGACCAGATCGTGGCCCAGGTCGCTAAGCTGCACTACCGCACGGGCGGCAACGTGAAGATGCCGATCACCATCCGCGTGCCGTATGGCGGCGCCATCGGTGCGGTCGAGCACCACTCCGAGTCGCCTGAAGCGTACTTCGCGCACACGGCCGGCCTTCGCGTGGTCAGCTGCTCCAACCCCCAGGATGCGCACACCATGATCCGGCAGGCCATCTCCAGCGACGACCCCGTGCTGTTCTTCGAGCCGAAGCGACGCTACTGGGTGAAGGGTGAGGTCAGCGAAGACATCTCAGGTGCACCCTCCATGGAGAGCGCTCACGTCGTTCATGAGGGGACGGATGTGACGCTCGCCGCATACGGACCGCTCGTCATCACCGCGCGCGACGCGGCTCTCGCCGCTGCGGAGGAGGGCATCTCGGTCGAGGTCATCGACCTGCGCTCGCTGTCGCCCGTTGACTTCGCGACCGTTGAAGCGTCCGTCCGCAAGACGGGCAGGCTCGTGATCACGCACGAGGCCCAGCAGAGCGGTGGGCTCGGCGCGGAGGTTGCGGCGAGCATCACGGAGCGCTGCTTCTTCTACCTTGAGGCTGCTCCCGCGCGCGTCACGGGCTTCGACGTGCCGTACCCTGCCGCGAAGCTGGAGGAACACTTCCTCCCAGACCTTGACCGCATCCTCGACGCGGTCGACCGTGTCATGGGCCGCCAGAACTCGTTGACCGGCTGGAGCGCATGACCATGGTCGTCAAGGAATTCGCGATGCCCGACCTCGGTGAGGGTCTCACAGAGTCCGAGCTCGTCTCGTGGAACATTGCCGTGGGCGACACCATCGAGCTCAACCAGGTGATCGCTGAGGTTGAGACGGCCAAGGCCTTGGTGCAGCTGCCATCGCCCTTCGCTGGAAAAGTGTCCAAGCTGTTCGTCGAGCCGGGAACCACGGTGCAGGTGGGTGCACCCATCATCGCCGTTGAGGTCGAAGGTGGGGAGCCGTCTGCAGAGCCCGCCCCGCCCTCTGAGTCTGTCGAAGGGCAGTCGCAAGAAGGGGGTGAGCGCAACTCGGTGCTCGTCGGCTATGGGCCATCAGTCGAGGGCACGGGTCGGCCCAAGCGTCGCAGCCGGGCCGCTGCGGCAGCCAGTGCCGCTACGCCAGAGCCGACTTCGGTTCCCGAGCCCGGGCGTGAACGTCCACGCTCGACGCCACCCGTGCGCAAGCTGGCCGCCGACCTCGGTGTCGATCTCACGACAGTCACGGGGACCGGCCAAGACGGCTTGATCACGCGGGAAGACGTGGTCGCGCACTCAGGCAGGGTCGAGGCATCCGTTCCATCCGCAGCCCAGACCCGACCGGGGCAGCGGGAGCGCGAAGTCAGAACGCCGATCAAGGGAGTTCGCAAGCACACTGCGGCGGCGATGGTGTCGAGCGCGTTCACTGCCCCGCACGTGAGCGAGTTCCTGACCATCGACGTGACACCCACGGTCGAGCTCCTCGATTCGATCAAGTCGAATCGGGCGTTCTCCGGGCACCGCATCAACATCCTCACCGTGGTCGCAAAGGCCGTCTGCATTGCCATCGAGCGCAACCCGACGGTCAACTCGCACTGGGACGACGCCGCCGGTGAAATCGTGCAGTTCGGCTATGTGAACCTCGGCATCGCCGCCGCAACGCCGCGCGGGCTGATCGTGCCCAACATCAAGGACGCAGACCAGCTCGACCTGATCGGGTTGGCGGGTGCGCTCACCTCGCTCACAGAAGAGGCACGAGCGGGAACCACCAGCCCTGCAGACCTGGGCGGTGGCACGTTCTCGATCACCAACATCGGTGTGTTCGGGATCGATGCGGGAACGCCCATCCTGAACCCGGGTGAGGCGGCGATCCTGGCTATGGGCGCCATCCGTCGCCAGCCCTGGGAACACCAGGGTGAGGTAGCGCTGCGCAGCGTCATGACCCTGAGCCTGTCGTTCGACCACCGCCTGGTCGACGGCGAGCAGGGCTCCCGGTTCCTCGCAGACGTCGGCGCGATCCTGTCGAACCCGGGCATGGCGCTGACGATGGTCTAGGCGCCATAGCGTGCACACCTGCCTGCCTTGACGGCGCAGGGGCGCGTGCCCAGACTGGGGGCATGGCTGACGCGAAGAGCACGCTGACCCCGGCCGACACCGCCGGGGAACTCGCTGACACGGCTTTTGTGCACCTGGACGGCGTGCTCCATGCCTCGTACACAACGCGCGACTTCGAGTCGGCGGCCGTCTTCGTCGCGCAGGTGGCCGAGATTGCGGATGCGCAGAATCACCACCCGGACGTCCGTCTCGGTTACGGCTCTGTTGGCTTCGACCTGAGCTCCCACGACGCTGGAGGGGTCACCGAGCGTGACCTCAGGCTGGCGCGTGCTATCCAGGGCATCGCCGACGCTCTCTCTGCGCAGCCGGTGGAGACCAGCCCGAACACCTACGAACTGGCGATTGACTGTGTCGACGCGGATGCCATCCGCGAGTTCTGGCGCGTCGGGTTGGCGTACGAGGAATCACCGTCGCGACACGGCATCGATCTGGTCGACCCGCGGGGGAGGGGGCCCAAGATCTGGTTCCAGCACATGGATCCGCCGCGTACCGAGCGTAATCGCATCCACCTCGACGTCTATGTGCCGACGGCGGATGCTGAACAGCGCGTTGAGGATATCGTCGCCGCCGGCGGCTTCCTGCTGACCGACGAGTTCGCGCCGGACTGGTGGGTGCTCGCAGATGTCGAGGGCAACGAGCTCTGCGTGTGCACCTCGCCCACCTGACCGGTCAGGACACCAGGGCGGCCCACGCCATCTGCTCGAGCAGCGGCCGGATGTCTGTGTTCGGCGACGGCCTCGCGCTGTGGGGCGTCGAGTTGATCAGGCCGAAGGTCGCGTGTGCCCGGATGCGAAGCTCTGCCGGGTCGGTCGTCGGCTGCAGGTTCGCCAGCACCGAGACCCACAGTTCGACGTAGCCGCGCTGCAGGGTGCGAACGGCGTGTCGGTCGTCGTCTGCCAATGAGTCGAGGTCGCGGTCCTGCACGCGGATGACGTCCGGGTTGGCGGTGGCGAAGTCGACGTGAAACCGGATGAGCTCGCGAAGGGCGTCGGCATCGGAGCCCGCGGCAGACACCACGCGACGGCCGCCCTCGTTCAGGTTCTCGCTCACCTCGACGAGCAGCGCGGCGAGGACGGCCTGCTTGCTGGGGAAATGGCGGTACACCGCTGGGCCGCTCACGCCGGCAGCAGACCCCAGATCTTCGATCGACACCCGGTCGAAGCCACGTTCGGCGAATAGGCGCGCAGCCGATGCGAGCAGCATCGCCCGCCGGTCGGCCTTCGCCTGCGTGCGCGCTGTGGGAAGCGTCGTCATCGTGACCTCGACTCTGGACAAATCAGTTAATGAACACTAACCTAAATCAAGTTAGTCGTCACTAACTGAATCCGCCCGCGTTCGCGCGATGACACCGGAGACCGCGTCGATGCAGACCCTCGTCAGCCAGATCGATCCGCAGAGCGAAAGCTTCATCAAGAACGAAGCAGAACAACGAGCCCTCGTCGCCGAGCTTCGAGCGCGTCTGGCCAAGACCGCGCTCGGCGGTTCGGAGAAGTCCCGCCAGCGGCACCTGTCGCGGGGAAAGCTCTTGCCGCGCGACCGCGTCGACCAGCTACTCGATGACGGCAGCCCGTTCCTTGAGGTGGCACCGCTTGCCGCGAACGGCATGTACAACGACGACGCCCCCGGTGCAGGGCTCATCGCCGGTATCGGCGTGGTGAACGGAAGACACGTCATGGTGCTGTCGAACGACGCGACCGTGAAGGGCGGCACGTACTACCCGCTGACCGTCAAGAAGCACCTGCGGGCGCAGGAGATCGCAATCGAGAACAAGCTGCCCTGCGTCTACCTCGTCGACTCCGGTGGGGCCTTCCTTCCCAAGCAGGACGACGTATTTCCCGACCGCGACCACTTCGGACGCATCTTCTACAACCAGGCCAGGATGTCTGCGGCCGCCATCCCCCAGATCGCGTCCGTCATGGGGTCGTGCACTGCCGGCGGCGCCTATGTGCCTGCCATGAGCGACGAGACGGTGATCGTGAAGAACCAGGGCACCATCTTCCTGGGTGGGCCGCCCCTCGTGAAGGCCGCGATCGGCGAGATCGTCACGGCGGAGGAGCTTGGCGGTGGCGACCTGCACTCGCGCACCTCTGGGGTCACTGACCACCTCGCCGAGAACGACACTCACGCCCTCGAGATCGTGCGGAGCATCGTTGAGACTCTTCCGACTCGCAAGCCAGTCGCCTGGGACGTCATCGAGACTCGCGACCCGGTCGCAGACGAGTCAGAACTGTACGGCGTTGTTCCCACCGACGTGCAGTCGCCCTACGACGTGCGCGAGGTCATCGCTCGGCTCGTGGACGCCAGCGAGTTCCACGAGTTCAAGAAGGAGTACGGCACCACGCTGGTGACCGGGTTCGCGAGGCTCCATGGGCATCCGGTGGGCATCGTCGCCAACAACGGTGTGCTGTTCAGCGAGTCCGCTCTGAAGGGCGCCCACTTCATCGAGCTCTGCGACCAGCGCGGCATCCCGCTCATCTTCCTGCAGAACATCTCGGGTTTCATGGTGGGCAGGGACTACGAGGCCGGCGGCATCGCCAAGAACGGCGCGAAGATGGTGACCGCCGTCGCCACAACCCGGGTTCCCAAGCTGACGGTCGTCATCGGCGGCTCCTTCGGTGCGGGCAACTACTCCATGTGCGGGCGAGCGTACTCGCCGCGCTTCCTCTGGATGTGGCCCGCCAGCCGAATCTCGGTCATGGGCGGTGCCCAGGCATCCTCGGTGCTCTCCACGATCAGGCGGGAGCAACTGGAGGCCCGTGGCGAGGAGTGGTCGGCTGAGCAGGAGGCAGAGTTCAAGGCGCCGATCGCCGAGCAGTACGAAACTCAGGGCAACCCGTATTACTCGACCGCGCGATTGTGGGACGACGGGGTGATCGACCCGGCGGACACTCGCAGAATCCTGGGGCTGGCCCTGGACGTCTGCGCCACCGTTCCGCTCGACGACCCGGCCTTCGGCCTCTTCCGGATGTGATGCAGATGTCCAACCGAAAATTCGACACCGTTCTCGTCGCCAACCGGGGCGAGATCGCCTGTCGCGTGATCTCCACGCTTCGCGCGATGGGAATCCGGAGCGTCGCGGTGTTCAGCGACGCAGACCGTGAGGCCCGTCATGTGCGGATGGCGGATGTCGCGGTGCGGCTTGGTCCCGCAGCCGCCCAGGAGAGCTACCTCAACATCGAGGCGGTTGTCGACGCCGCACGCAGGACTGGTGCTCAGGCAATCCACCCGGGCTACGGCTTCCTCTCTGAGAACGCCGACTTCGCGAGGGCCCTTGACGAGGCGGGGATCGCCTTCATCGGGCCGAGCGTGTACTCGCTCGACCTCATGGGCGACAAGATTCGGGCCAAGACCCATGTGGCCTCGCACGGCGTTCCCGTGATTGCGGGCATCGCGGAGCCCGGGCTCACAGACGAGCAGCTCATTGCGGCCGCCTCAGACGTCGGCTTCCCGCTCCTGATCAAGCCCTCCGCGGGTGGCGGAGGCAAGGGCATGCATGTCGTCGAACGCCTAGAAGACCTGCAGGAGACGCTCGTCACCGCCCGCCGTGTTGCAGCGGCGGCCTTCGGAGACGACACGCTGTTCATCGAGAGATTCCTCTCGGCCCCGCGCCACATCGAAGTGCAGGTGCTCGCAGACACCCACGGCAACGTCATCCATCTGGGGGAACGCGAGTGCTCGCTGCAGAGGCGCCACCAGAAGGTCATCGAAGAGGCGCCTTCGGCACTGCTCGACGCCGAGACCCGTGCGCGGATTGGCGAGGCCGCGTGCCAGGTCGCCCGCAGCGTCAACTACACGGGGGCGGGAACCATTGAGTTCCTGGTGTCGAACGACGCCCCCACCGACTTCTTCTTCATGGAGATGAACACCCGTCTGCAGGTGGAGCATCCGGTCACAGAACTCGTGACGGGGGTAGACCTGGTGGAGTGGCAGTTGCGCGTTGCGGCGGGCGAGGCGCTCGCGATGGCTCAGGACGACATCCGGATGTCTGGGCACGCCGTCGAGGCGCGCGTGTATGCCGAGAACCCGTCGCGCGGATTCCTCCCGACCACGGGTAGCGCGCTTGTGCTCGATGAACCGGCGGGATCCGGAGTCAGGGTCGACACCTCACTGGTCGAAGGCCTCGAGGTGGCTTCGAACTACGACCCTATGCTCTCGAAAATCATCGCCTGGGGTGAAGACCGCTCGGAGGCGCTCGCCCGCCTCGACGCGGCACTCTCGCAGACCACGATCCTGGGCATCCAGACCAACATCGACTACCTGCGCCAGCTCATCGCTGATCCCGGCGTGCAGGCAGGAGAGCTCGACACCGGGCTGATCGAGCGCAGGATGCCCAGCATTCGCTTCCGCACGGCAGACGACGCGGTGCTCGCGGTCGCTGCATTGATGGTGCACTCGACGGATCGGCGTGCGTCATCCCTGGCCTGGCGAGAGGACGGCTGGCGCCTCGGCGCGCACAAGCCCTGCCGCTACAGTTTCGCCGTCAGTGCAACCGAGCACGTCGACGTCACGGTGTCTGGGCCAGCGGATGCCGC
>Ga0180215_1004829_pt1 | contig 11744 bp, 13 predicted proteins | sample eDN3rd37CBELigBY_FD_128871 | JGI IMG/M metagenome (GOLD analysis project Ga0180215, IMG submission 128871) | Enriched backyard soil microbial communities from Emeryville, California, USA - eDNA 3rd pass 37_C BE-Lig BY (version 2) (version 2) | ecosystem: Environmental > Terrestrial > Soil >...
CACCACTTACGCAGTCTAACCCCTTAGCAGAGGGTCCCCTTGAGCCACTTGGGTATCTCTCCATAACTGGCTCCCCGAACAGGACTCGAACCTGTGACAACTCGATTAACAGTCGAGTGCTCTACCAACTGAGCTATCAGGGAACATCAACAGTGACAAATAATAATTTATCACGACTGAGCATCAATGTCAAGCATGAAAATCTTTAATTTTCCTCTGCATTTGCCGCATAAATATCGGCTCGGATCTACTCTTCGTTTCCGCAAATACGCCATGCCGCAAGCGGTACAAACAAGCTTGTACTTATAAGGAATTCGCTTGCGCTGCTCCGCCCGCTCAGGGAGCGTCTGGCAGTAACGGGAGCCGCCTACAGCTGCGAGCAGCTGCTTAAAATCCTGATCGCGATGGCGAAAGCCTCTCTTCATAATATGAAGGTGATAATGGCATAGCTCATGCTTGATAATTTTTTCCGTATCCTCCGCTCCAAAGGCAGCCAGTTGATGCGGACTAATCTCAATGTTATGCGAACGGGTGAAGTAACGCCCTCCTGTCGCTTTCAGCCGGCCGTTAAAGCTCGCCTTATGGAGAAAAGGCCGTCCGAAGCTTTCGAGCGAAACGCGCTCCACCCACTGCTGAAGCTCGTGATCATTCATCTTTTAATCTCCCTCCGCTACTTGAATTGTAAAGCCTCGATAGGCTACACTGTCAAGTAGGAGCATTATATTTCGACGAAATGCACCATCTGGTGCATGCACGATACCGAGGGGAGTTATTGTTACATTATGCCTATTATGCGCTACGTTCTTTTGAAGCAATCGGACGACATCCAGTTCGTCGAGATGCCTGCTTCGCATGCCTATCAGCTGAGCGCGCTCAATTTGCGCCTTCATAAAGAAATCGATAAGCTCACAGCCGAGCAGGTTCCAAGCCTTCCATACGCAATTGCCGAATGCGATAACGTTGAGCTTCATGACGCGTCGCTCCAGATTGTTTCGGGACTGAACTACATTAACAGCCTTGAGCGCGACTTTGCTGCCGTGCAGGAGAAGTCGTATCCGCTTATCTCGCTGCTGACCGAGATTCGTGCGCTTCAAGCGCAGCTTGAGCAATGGTACGAGGAGTACGAAGAAGGGCAGTACAATTAGATTGGACCTGCACGCTCAGAGGCAATCCTCCATATTGTAGTAATACAACAGGTTAGGCTCGGGAGGAGGCCGATGCGTATGCCGCAGTGGCTATGCAATCAATTAATGCGTGCATTTTTGAAGAAGGATCGACGCCAAATCAAATTGTTGAACGACTGCTGGTACTTTTACCGAACCAAAGGTCAATCCAAAGACCACGGCAGCAGCAACAGCAACGGCTTTTATTAAACATGCAGCTACGCTCAAGCAGCCTTTGCATCGGCAGAGGCTGCTTTTTGCTGCGCACAAAAGAGCTGCATACCCTATCGTGGGCAAGCAGCTCTTCATTATCTCTATGGCTTGCGCATCGTCAGGCTGACACGGCCCTTCTTCTCGTCTACGCTTAGCACCCAAACGGTAACGTTGTCCCCTACGGATACGACGTCCATCGGATGCTTGACGAATTTGTCGCTCAGCTGCGAAATGTGAACAAGGCCGTCATTTTTAAGCCCGATATCGACGAATGCGCCGAAATCGATCACGTTGCGGACTGTGCCCTGCAGCTCCATGCCCGGCGTCAAATCTTCCAAATGGAGCACATCGGTATGGAAAATCGGCGGAGGAAGCTCCTCGCGAGGATCTCGGCCTGGGCGGAGCAGACTGTCTATAATGTCACGCAGCGTCGGTACGCCAACGCCAAGCGGATCGGCAAGCTGCTCTGCATTGACCGAAGCCAGCTTGGCCATCAGCTCCTCCGATCCAAGCGCTTTCGCGTCGAAACCCAGCTCCTTGAACAGCTTGTCCACGACCGGATAAGATTCCGGATGAATCGGCGTCCCGTCAAGCGGATTGCTCGCCTCGGGTATGCGCAAAAAGCCGATGCATTGCTCGTACGATTTCGCACCGAGTCGAGGCACCTTCTGCAGTTGCGTCCGCTTCTGGAAGCGGCCGCTTTCTTCCCGATATTTCACAATGTTGCGGGCAATTGTCGCGTTAACGCCAGCTACATACGAAAGCAAAGAGGCCGAAGCGGTATTTACGTCAACGCCGACATGGTTAACCGCCGATTCGACAACGCCGCCAAGACTTTCGTCAAGCCGCTTTTGGCTTACGTCATGCTGGTACTGCCCGACGCCAATCGCTTTTGGCTCAATCTTCACCAGCTCGGCTAGCGGATCCTGCAGCCTGCGCGCAATTGACACAGCGCTTCGCTCGGCGACGTCAAGCGACGGAAATTCCTCCTGAGCCAGCTTAGACGCCGAATAGACGCTCGCTCCCGCTTCATTGACGATGATATATTTAATGCCGCTGCCGCTTCCTGAAGCTTTTCGCTTCGCCAACAAATTGGCGATAAATTGCTCCGTCTCGCGCGATGCGGTGCCGTTGCCGATCACTATGAGCTCGACCTTATACTTATCAATTAACCCGTTAATAATCCGCTCTGCCTCTGCAATTTTATTGTTGGGAGGCGTAGGATAAGTGACGGCCACCTCAAGCAGCTTGCCTATATCGTCGATGACAGCAAGCTTACAGCCTGTCCGGAACGCCGGATCGACGCCTAGCACGATATGGCCTCGAACCGGCGGCTGCAGCAGCAAATTTCTTAAGTTAGCCGAGAAAATGGAAATCGCATGCTCCTCAGCCTTCTCCGTCAATTCGCCGCGCACTTCGCGCTCTATGGAAGGGGCGATCAACCGTTTATAAGCGTCTTCGATTGTCGATACGAGTACATCCTTCACAGCTGCTGCTGTTCCGCCGCGCAGCATCTTGCGTCCAATGTGCTCATGGATCCGGTCGACAGGCACGTCGAGCGTTACACGCAGCACTTCCTCGCGTTCGCCGCGATTTATGGCCAGTATGCGATGCGGCGGAAGCTTGCGGACAGGCTCTTGGTAAGCATAGTACATCTCGTATACCGTTTCAGCCTCCGCATCGCGGGCAGCCGTATGTATGACGGCATTATCAAAAGTAAACTTGCGCACCCATGCGCGAATTGCTGCGTCATCGGCAATATTTTCAGCGATAATGTCCATTGCCCCTTGCAGCGCTTCCTCGGCAGTCTGTACGCCCTTCTCTTCGTTTATATACCGCGCTGCCTCCGTTAAAGGCTCGCCTTGACGCGGCTGCGACCAAAGCCATTCCGCCAGCGGCTCCAGGCCGCGCTCCTTCGCTACGCTTGCGCGCGTCTTGCGCTTCTGCCGGTATGGACGGTAAAGGTCTTCAACCTCCTGAAGCTTGGAGGACTGCGTAATAGCGGCTTGCAGCTCATCCGTCAGCTTGCCCTGCTCGTCTATAAGACGAATTACCTCTCGCTTGCGCTCCTCCAAATTACGCATATATTGCAGCTTTTCATCAATCGAACGGAGGTCATTCTCATCAAGCTCGCCAGTCATTTCTTTACGGTAACGCGCAATGAACGGAATTGTATTTCCTTCATCGAGAAGGCCTACCGCAGACTTCACCTTCGTGACCGGTATCGTCAGCGCTGCGGCAATGCCTTTTATAATACGTTCGTTCTCCGCCGCCTTCTGCTCATCGGTCAGCTTCGCTTTAACGCCGGAGTCTGCCGGCTCATCCGTTGCTTGCTTTATTTTAACGTCTGCCAATCCGAATGCACCTTCCTTATCTTGTGTAAGGGTTGTTCGCCATTTCATAGCCAATCGTCGTACGCGGTCCATGACCCGGATACACAATGACATCCGGGCTTAGCTTGTACAGCTTCGTTCGTATCGAGTCATACAAATCGCCTTCCCGTCCGCCCGGCAAATCCGTACGCCCTACCGATTGCTTAAACAGCACATCGCCTGAAAACAAATGGTTGCCGTATAACAGGCTGACGCTTCCCGGCGAATGTCCCGGCGTATGCATAACGCGGAACGTAAGACCCAATAGCTGAAGCTGCTGTCCCTCCTCGAGCGCGTATTCCGCAGCATCCGTCGATAACGGCGGTGTTACATCCTGCCAGCGCAGCGATCCGTTCTTCCGCGGATCGGTCAGCCATTCCGCCTCCAAATCATGAATATATACCGGACAATTCGCTGCTTTACGCACTTCATCCACGCCGCCCATATGATCAAAATGGGCATGCGTCAGCACGATCGCCTCAATCTTCATGCCCGCTATCCGGTCAAGAAGCCGCTTCGGATTCATTCCAGGATCAATGATGAAGCCTCTCTCTTCCGTCTCCTGCCCCGTACTTTCGCTGCTATTCTCGTCAGCCTGTTGTTTTACCGTAACTAAATATGCATTCGTTTGCAGCGGTCCAAGCGCAAAAGCTTCAACCTTCAAATCCTTCGTCATAGCCTTAACCGCCTTCTTTATTTTTTGATAAAAAGCCTTTAAAAAGACTCCAGCAGTTCGCGAAGCTCCTTCACGATTACTGCCTGATAGCCTGTGCCTTCACCGTAACGGCGCATAATTTCTTGACGGGTCACCATCAGATTATCTTGATAATCGGGTGCTTCCCGATCCGGATTCGCCTGCTTAAATGCGATCATAGCTTCCTGCACATGCTTCGGACGAGGCCCCCATTGGCCCAGCACATGGCCGCCCGTATCGGCAAAAATAACGACCGGCACCGAGCGTCCGCCCATCGTTAGAAACTGGTCCATCGTATCAAGATGCTCTTCCATAATAAGCACATCAATCGGAATGCCGCTGTTCTCCAGCGCCCGGAATACAACCGGGATATTTCGGACGACGTCACCGCACCAATCCGCCATTAAAATGAGGCAGCGCAAATCGTCACGGTTGTTAAGCGAGGCAAAAAACTCGCGGTCGTCATCGCTCGTCCATTGAAACTGCTCGGACCAACTTACAAAAGCTTCTTTATTTTTCGTCATGCCTTCGATAAATTGCTCTGGACTTATTCCTTTTCCTAATTTCTCGGCAACATTCCGGCTCATCCGAATCCCTCTTTCTTCATGAATTTTATTTATTATACCTGTTGTCTCCAGCTTGTACCAAACATCAAGGCCTTACTTAAACTTTCTTGCTCTGCGAATGTAAAGGACGAGTACGACAATACATGCAATTGCGATTAACGCATAAGCGAAGTTCGAATAAATGTCCATGTAATGCACGATCGTTTCCCATGACTCCCCTACGGCAGCGCCAATAGATACAAGAATTGTGTTCCACAGCAGCGTCCCGAGCGTCGTATAGAGAAGGAAAGGAACGAATTTCATTTTCGACATGCCGGCAGGCAGTGAAATTAGACTTCTAATAAGAGGAATCATACGACATAGAAAAACAGCCCAATACCCGTATTTCTCAAACCAAGCGTCAGCTTTGCGAATATCTTCTTTTTTGACGCGCAAAAGCTTGCCCCAGCGATCAATAATTTTCTCCAGCTTTTCGACATCGATCATTCTGCCTATTCCGTACAAAATAATGGCGCCAATGATGGAGCCAAGCGTCGCTGTTACAATAACGCCGACAATGGTCAGCTTCGTATACGTTGTCATAAATCCGCCGAAGGTCAGAATGACTTCCGATGGGATCGGCGGAAAAATATTTTCAAGCGCAATCATAAGTATAATGCCTATGTAGCCGTACTGTTCCATAAACTGCGTAATCCAATCCATACCTTACCTCCATTATTTAGTTCATTCCAGCCATTAGCTATTCTATCATAATGTGTTGTCCTTGAGCCACTTTTGTCATGCCGGGACGAGCCCCGGCATAGACTAGCCGTAAAAAGAAAACCTATAGAAAGCAGAGGTGTCCAGCTATGTCCAAGGTGTTCATTGTTCATAAAAAGCATGTCCAGGCAGGCCTTTTTATCGCGCTCGCCGTTGTCGTCGGCGCTGTTTTTCTCAGCTGGTACGATTCAAAGCAAGCGGCGACAGTCAGCGGCACAATCTCGCAGCCGCGCATATTCAAGCTCGTTACGGGCGAATACGAGGATATCGGGCCGGACGGCAAAAAAATCGAGGCGTACCGCTGGGATCCGGGCACCATTATCGTGAACAAAGGAGAAGAGGTAGAGCTTCAAATTACCGGCATTAACGGCAGCACCCATCCGTTCGTTATCGAAGGGCTCGGCATTCGCGGCGAGGTTACAAAGGGCAAAACGACGATTGTCCGGTTTAAAGCCGATAAGACAGGCACCTACCCTATTCTATGCTTGACCCATACCGATATGCGCCATGGCGGACCGATGGTCGGGTATATATACGTTCAATAGATAGACACCTCGTTCTAGCTGATCTAGTTGTGTACGCTGTAACCGCCTTCTCTATGCAGGCATATGTATGTCTATAGAGAGGAGTCGGTTCGCAGTGAATTCGAATGAAAAGCAACAAAAGCACAGCAACGCCAATTACCCGACAGCTCGTAAAATACGCCGAGCATGCAGCAATGAGCTTTACCGGACGATGAAGCGGCTTAAAATATGGCTGCCTAAAGAAAAAATCGAGGAAGCGGAAAAGGTTTATTTTAAAAAGGTTGCTTTCAATCTGCAATGGATCGTGGAACATCATAGCAACCGTAAGGCACAGGCCGATTGGTGGGAGCAAAATGTGAGCGCCGAAATTGCCGAGCTGTGGGGCGTCGAGCAGAAGCGTCTGTGTACAGCGTTCCGCGAGGCATACTGCGGGGGATAAAGAAGAATAAAAAAACAGGAGGGACATGCTCGATCGAGCATGTCCCTCCTGTTTTCACAAATTGCACTATCTGCTTTCGATTTCTTCCAAACGGTCGCATGATACGGTTTTCGTATTGACCGGGTTGTTATTCACCATGACAGTAGCCATGCCGTTGTCTTCGTCTACATTTTCGATCCATACGGAGTCGCCTTCCAGCTGCACCTGATACGTGTTTTTCGAACTGTAAATTTCCATGGCGCGCTTAACATCCATCTTCTATCTTTCCTCCTCGGGAAGCTCATGCTCCAGCATCGAGTCTGTCGTCGTTTCATCGATCAGCCCGTTATGAATCGTCACCTGGCCGCCGCCCAGCCCTTCATTGACCATTCGGTCAATATCAATATAGTACTGATCACGGCCTTCATATCTTGCATCATCAACCTCATTGGCAGGCTGCAGATTTTCGTTTCCATCCAACATGAGCGCATCATTCCCTTTCTTCAGTTACTTCTTTTCCTTGAAAATATGCCCCAAACGCCTGCTCTTCATGCAATCTTGCCTATAACAAAGGAGACAGAAGCGATGCCAAAGACTCCTTCAACTTCTGAGCTTTAGGCCTTGCTGCAAAACGATTTCGGTCGAGTATGCGGCTGTCTCTCATATCAGTCAAAAAATCACGCTCCAGCCTTGCGATCGAAGCTCTGTCGAACAATACCGCATTCAGCTCAAAATTGCTGTTCAAGCTGCGCAGATCCAAATTGGCCGTCCCGACGGAAGCGGCTGTATGGTCGACGATCAGCACTTTGGCATGAATAAACCCCTTCTCATAACGATATACCTTGACGCCGGCATCAAGCAGCTCCTGCACGTAGGACAGCGTTGCCAGCAGCACAAGCTTTGTATCGGCAATGCCGGGAATAATAAGCCTAACGTCGATACCGCTTAAAGCCGCTGTGCGTAAAGCCATTCTTATAGCCGGATCGGGAATATAATAAGGCGTCGTCAAGAAAATACGAGACTCGGCGCTGCTCAAGGCGCTGAATATAACATCGCGAATATAACGCTGGCTGCGGCCGGGGGAGCTCGGCACGATCAACACGCCTTCGCCGCTCTCAAATGTTTTAGTACCGGCGTACAGAGATAATTGCAAACGTTCTTTCGCAGCGAAAGCCCAATCCTGAATGAACAGCTCCTGCAAATGCGATACGGAGGGTCCCTCCAGCTGCAAATGCGTATCGCGCCAAAAACCAAGCCGCTTATCGCCGCCTATATATTCATCTCCAATATTAATGCCCCCTAGAAAACCGACGGCTCCATCCACAACAAGTATTTTCCGATGATTTCGATAGTTGAGCCTTCGATCCAGCAGCGCCACCCGAGGCGGCAGAAAGGGAACGATACGAGCGCCCGCCGCTTTCAGCTTCAGTATGTAGCGATCCGTCAGCTCCAGGCTGCCTATACCGTCGTACACGATACGCACCTCGACGCCATGCTCTGCTTTTTGGACAAGCACCTCAAGAAAATCACGGCCGACGCCGTCGTCGCGAATCGTATAATAATCGAGATGAATATGACGCTCGGCCTTATGCAATACGGCAAGCATAGCCGCAAAAGCAGCTTTGCCGTCTGTGAGCACCTTCACTCTGTTGCCTGCTGTAGCCGGAAATTGGGAAAGCCGTTCCAGACGATTGGGTAAGGGAAGGCTATCAGCCGCTTCCTTTATTATTAGTTGTGCGGCCTTATGGCCCTGACCATGATGCTCAAGCCTTCTCCGTAATTTCCTTCTTGTAAAGTCAGTAGCAATTAATAAATAACCAATAAATCCGATAAACGGCAGTACAATCGCTATGAACATCCAAGCGGCCATTTGCGCAGGGCGCCTGTGCTCCAGCAGCAAAATAGCTGCAAGCTGCAAAACATATAACGCAAAGACGCAGATTACGCCAGCAAGCCACCAAACCATTCAAACACCTCTTCCGCTGCAGGTTCATCAGCATGTATTGTTCGGGCAATGCCTTCGAGCCTCTCCCTAGTGTAAACGCGGCCTGTCGCCCCTATACTGTACAAACAAAAAAAGCCCATTTAGTCACGATGGACGGAATGGACTTTTGTATAGTCGGATGCAGGAGGAGCAGCGCCTTGAAGCGCTCCGCTTTCAATTTGATTCCAAATTAGACGATGCATGCTCAGACGCCTGCATAGCCGCTTAGGAAGCCGGTCGTAATTCATCCCCAGCTTATAGCCGAGCAGCTTGGCTGCCGATTCTACTGCCAGTCTCGGAATACGATGCGGCTTTCCAGCTTTCACCAAGCCTGCAAGCTGCCGCTTGATTAGATTGGAGCCGGCTTTCGTGGATGAAGAAAAAGGCAATATCCAAGCATTGCAGCGCATAGACACGCCATTGTCGAAATAACGTTTGAACTGCTGCTTTATCGTGTAATGATGCGTATGGTACACAATTGCTTCAGCAGCATAAGCGATCTTCATGCCGGACAATATACAGCGAGCCGACATGAACATATCTTCATTGAAGATAACGGGAGCCTGAAAGCCTCCCATTTTCTCGAACACATCACGGCGGATCGCCGAGCAGGCGTTGGAGCAGAAGAAAGCTTTTATACCCAACGTTTCTATATCTGAGTAGCTTTTTATTGCCGATTGGGGAGGATAGTTATGCGCCCTTGCCAGTCGCTCCAAAAGATCTGCGCCCTCGTCTGCCATTTGCCGCGCATAGGCGTATACCGCTTTTTGCTCTTGCAGAGGCTTGGTTAGCTCTTCGATGAGTCGCTCGTTAACAGGCATTACATCCTGCGTCATAAACAGCAAAATATCGCCCGACGCTTCCGCTGCCGCTTTGTTGCGTGTTCCGCCATGGTCAAATTCCGAGCGCTGCACCGTCATCACACGGACTCCTGCCTGTTTCGCCAGCTGCGTCGTTTGGTCGTCGGAGCAGGAGTCGATAATAATAAGCTCATCAGGCTTCTTCGTTTGTGATTGGAGAAGCTGCAGCAGCTTTGCGAACGATTCTCCGGCATTTAAAGTTGGAATAATAACCGATACCCGACATGATAATAGTTCATTAATAGGCATTGCGATTGACCATTCCTTTAAATACGGTAAGTATGATTATTTTAATATCGAAGAAGAAGGACCAGTTCTCTATATAGAAAATATCGTGCATAATGCGGTCCTGTATGGACGTATCGCCGCGAAGGCCATTCGTCTGCGCCCACCCGGTAATGCCCGGGCGAATCTGATGCTTGATCATATACTTAGGAATATCCTCACGGAACTGATTGACGAAATACGGCCGCTCCGGCCTCGGGCCGACTACGCTCATATGGCCCAGCAGAACGTTGAAAAATTGCGGCAGCTCGTCGATGCTCGTGCTTCGCAGGAAGCTTCCGAACCTCGTCCGCCGCGGATCGTTCTTAACCGTCCACTGCGTATCCGAAACATTGCCGGAAGATACTCGCATGGAGCGGAATTTGTACATATAAAAGGTTTTGCGGTCAAGCCCCATCCGTTCCTGCTTGAAAATAACCGGACCTGGAGCGGTCAGCTTGATGCCGATGAAGGCAAACAGCATGACCGGCGATGTGAGAATGATCGCAAGCGTCGAGAACACAATATCGAACGCCCGCTTCAGCACCCGATTGCTCAGCTCGTCAAGCGGCACGTCGCGCACGTTGATGAGCGGAATGCCCGCAAAATTGTCGAAAAACGGCCGCGCAGGCAGCAGATCGAAATAATCCGGAATGATGAGCGTCTTCACGCCAGCCTGTTCGCAGCATTCGATAATTTCCGCATATTTTTGATAGGCGTCCAAAGGCAGCGCGATAATAACCTCATCAATTGGATGCTTCTTGAGCACTTTCTCCAAATCGTCGACCTTGCCGATAATCGGCATCATATGGCGATGCTCGAAGCTGTGCTCGCTTTGATAATCATCCAGAAAGCCGATCGCTTCATAGCCGATTTCCGGATGCTGCATAAGGTTCTGATAAAAGCTTCGGCCGACCGATCCCGCTCCTAAAATTAACACAAACCGCTTGTTAAAGCCTTTGCGGCGAAGAGAGAACAACACTTTTTTGACGGTATAGCGGTATGTAGAAATGAATAAAACGTTAAGTATGAAAAAAATAACGAGAAATTCCCGGGAAATATTCGACTCGTTCACAAAGTACAGCAGGGCAAGCAAGCCTAGAAAGCTGATGATTTGAATTTGCAAAATTTTCAGCAGATCATAGGAGTAGTTTTTGCGCCGCTTCGGCGAGTAAAACTGCAAATAAAAGCCTACGACGACAGCAGCAAACGAATAGACCGTTCCCCAAATGAGATAAGTCGAGAATGGCAGCGCGTTGCTGTAATCGATCAGCTCGCTCTTAAATTTCAGCCAGTAGGCGATCAAAAAAACGACGAGCGTACAGAGCAAATCAGCCACAATATACAATTGGGTTAAAAAGCGTTGATTTTGTCGTAACATTGTGCATCATACCCCTGAATTCTACTATTTTCTACCTTAACTATCATTCTAGCAAAAGTTGACTGTAAAATGAATACCACAATTTTACACATTTGCGTGATGTTTCTCTTTCAGCTTCGCTGCCAGCATTTTGCGCTTTCGCAGCATAACCGGCATCGTTCTTAACAAGGCAGGCAAACAACGCAGCAAATCTCTTTCACGTAGCAGGATATATACGAGCTTGGCCGCTTCTCGGAATGCCAGCACAGGCAGCAGCTTGAGCAAATGCCAGCCAGGGCGTTCATTTTTGACGATCATAAACCATTGATTCATATAGGAATGCTGCCTGACAAATAAGGAAATCGAGCGCCTTCCGTCCTTTTTCCAGCCCCGGGCATGATACGCTTTCGCGGAAGGTACGTAAAAGGAGGACCAGCCTAGCAATCTAGCCCGCCATGCAACGTCTACATCCTCCTTGTAAGCAAAAAAATGCTCGTCGAAAAACTCGCCGTTAAGCATTATGTCTCGGATCATACGCCGCGCATACACCGCCGCCGCGCCGGATAC
>Ga0180215_1004834_pt1 | contig 11738 bp, 8 predicted proteins | sample eDN3rd37CBELigBY_FD_128871 | JGI IMG/M metagenome (GOLD analysis project Ga0180215, IMG submission 128871) | Enriched backyard soil microbial communities from Emeryville, California, USA - eDNA 3rd pass 37_C BE-Lig BY (version 2) (version 2) | ecosystem: Environmental > Terrestrial > Soil >...
ACATCCGTTAATGTTTCATCGAAGCTCATCAACCTAAAAAATAGTGGCAAAGTTAAATTTCACGGAGGAAGTATTCTCATTCGTAATGGTCGTCTAATAGAACCTTCAACTCTTGTTTCGTCCGGAACTGCATTTGTCGTGACAGATGGTGGAACATATGATCAATTTGCTCATATTATTAATGTGACAAATGATAGTTTTGATGTACCTAATTTACAGAACCATGAATTGTATTTTGGTCAAATAAAATCTGTTAATGGCTATTCTGTAACTGTTGGTGATTTATTAAAAATAGATGACAATAACTGGAAAAGTACAAGCGGATTAAAGGACTTCTCATTTAGCAATAGTACCTATGTTGCGGAAAATAACGGATATACAACATTACAACCTATTCCTGAAAGGGATTTAATGTGGAAAACTGGTGAATACGGATACTTCTATGTGAAAAATGGACAAGTGCAAGCAATTCATTTACTTGATTACTATGAAAGTATCGCATCTAACGTATCAACAGGAAGAATTCAAAGTATTTCATCTGCCCAAATTACAGTAAAAGACATCAGTCGTTGGGAAAATAGCGCATGGAAACAAATGGGTTATACACAGACTGTAAATATTAGTAAAGCTCTTATTATTCGTGATGGAAAAGTAATTGAACCAAAAGATTTAAACAGCAACAATCGTATTATTATGATTACTACCAATACAAATTACTATGGCCAAAGCCACGTAATAATAGTTAATGAATAAAAATTGTAGGCGTGTGAACAAAAATTCACATGCCTCAATTTAAAATATTAGGAAGGGGAGAGTTGAAAAAAATGAAGTTTATGAAACTTTCAGTAAAAATGATTATTACATTAACGTTGTTTCTTTCTCTACTCACTATACCGTCATTACTACAAGTAAAAGCTGCAGATATTAGTGGTGGTATTCAAAATGAGTATACATATGAAGAAGTTGTATTTATTACAGGAAAACCTATAAAATTTACGGGAACTAGTAAGAATGTTAAAATTACAGAGTCGGAAAGTAAAGGTAAGCTTACTGAAACTTATAAAATTACATTGACTGGACCGAATGGTGAAAAGTTAAGCAGAAACTTTACATATGTATCTGAAGTCACAAATTACGATCAAATCGGTCAGAGTACTGTAAATGGTGAAGTGACGAAATATAGCGAAAGTATTACTGTTGGAGATGTAACCTACAATTTATCTGACTATCAACTTTCAAAAGGAAATATAACAGACAAACGCCCTGCATCTGATTATTATTCTGGAAACGCACTTGCTAGAAAAACATATACAACTGTTGCTAAAAAAGGTGTACCAAGTGAAACGATTGTAGTGGATGTAGATAGCAGAAATGTTGGTTATGAAAACTTCTGGGGAGCAACAGATACACAAATTACAGAGACCCATATTACATATAGCAATGGCTCCATAGGTTATGTGAAGAATAGACTTTCTACTACTAAATCACGTGTACTAAATTATGAAGAAAATGCTGCTTCATTATCAAGCTTCTATGGTGGATACGCAGTGATTAGTACAGCAAATGCTCTCTCGGAATATACATATGATTTACCTTGGTATGGAAAGGGAACAATAGAATTAAACCTTGAAAATATGCCTCGTATTGAACGCTTAATTGTACCAAAATTTCGCGATTTGTCAGTACATTGGGCAAAAAGTGAAATAGAAAAACTATACTCCTTAGGTATATTTGATGATCAGTCAAACTTTTTCTCACCAAATACACCAATGCAACGTTATGATTTCTCAGTTGCTGTGGGTAAAGCGGTTGACCTTCGTGTATTAGAGGATGATAAAAAATCCAAAAATACAGCCAGCATTTTTTCAGATGTGAAACGTACCGCAAAAGATTATAATTATTTAGTTTCTGCAGTGGAAAAAGGGATTATTAACGGTACATCTCAGAAAAAATTTGACCCGAATGGGAATCTTACTCGAGAACAGGCAGCGGTAATTTTGATTCGTGCTCTAGGGTTAGAACCAAAAGCACCAGACCCAAACTATAAAACACATTTTAAAGATGATAGTAAAATTTCTAACTATGCACGGGATGCAATTTATGTTATATCTGATCTTGGGTTAATGTCTGGTGACCAGACAGGTAAATTTAATCCTAAACAAAAGTTAACTCGAGCAGAAGCAGCTGCTATTTTAGTTCGTTTCTTAAAGTATTTAGAAGATGACTTATCTCATAATTATCGAGATGATATACTCTTTTATGAATAAGAGGAAATCATCTTAAAGATAAGACCTAAAAAGTTTTGAAGACTGACTGTTCTATAAGTTAAAGAGTAACTTATACAGCAGTCTTTTTATTTCTCTAATACATGTTTGTATAAGTAAATTTAAATGCATAATAATATTGTATTTACTTGCCAAGCGACAATAATCTTCTTTATTTGAAAGCTAACGAAAAGTCTGTTATTCTTATTTATAGTAATTCTAATTTAGAAAAAAATAAATTCATTCATAGCTTGTTCACAATTTTTTGTTGGACAACGCTTTCTTTATGTTAAGATAAGGTTGGAAAATATAATGTGAGGTGTAAAGTTCAATGCATACACTTGTCGTAGGCTTGAATTACAAAACTGCGCCTGTTGAAATTCGGGAAAAGCTATCATTTATTGAAAATGAACTACCGAATGCTATGGCAGCGCTAAAAAAAGAAAAAAGCATATTAGAGGACGTAATTGTTTCAACATGCAATCGTACAGAAATATATGCTGTTGTTGATCAATTACATACAGGTCGTTATTATATAAAACAATTTTTAGCGAAATGGTTTGATATTCCTGTCGAAGATTTTGAACAACATTTATATATACGTGAAAATGATGATTCGTTAAATCATCTATTCCGCGTAACAAGTGGAATTGATTCAATGGTATTAGGTGAAACGCAAATTCTTGGACAAGTTAAAAAAAGTTTTTTAGAAGCCCAAGAAGTAGGGACAACAGGTACTGTATATAATCATTTATTTAAACAAGCGGTTACATTTGCTAAACGTGCTCACAACGAAACAACAATTAATGAGAATGCTGTCTCCGTTTCTTATGCTGCAGTTGAACTTGCTAAGAAAATCTTTGGTTCTTTAAAACATAAACATGTTGCAATTCTTGGAGCAGGTAAGATGGGTGAGTTAGCGGCTCATAACTTAGCTGGCAGCGGTGTTGGAAAAGTAACCGTCATTAACCGTACATTAGAAAAAGCTCAAAAATTAGCTGACAAATTTAATGGACAAGCCAAATCTCTTCAAGAATTACAGTGTACTTTACTTGAAGCAGATATTCTCATTAGCTCAACAGGATCGACTGAATATGTTATTGATTATGAATTAATGGAATTTGTTGAACGTTTAAGAAAAGGTAAACCCTTATTTATGGTTGATATCGCTGTTCCACGTGATTTAGATCCGAAAATTGGCGATCTTCCTAACGTTTTCCTTTACGATATAGATGACTTACAAGGAATAGTTGAAGCAAATCTAGCAGAACGTGAAAAAGCTGCACAGGAAATTTCTGAAATGATTTCAGAAGAAGTGATTCAATTTAAAGATTGGATTAATACATTAGGTGTAGTTCCAGTAATATCTGCATTGCGCAAGAAAGCAAGTACTATTCAAGAAGAAACAATGATGAGCATTGAAAATAAAATGCCTAATTTAACGGATCGTGAAAGAAAAATATTAAATAAGCATACGAAATCCATTATTAATCAATTGTTAAAAGAGCCAATTCTTCAAGCAAAAGAAATTGCCAATTCAAAAGAGGCTAATGAACAACTTCAATTATTCCAAAAGATATTTGGAATCGAAGATGAGGTTCAAAATGAATTGCTCCAGCAACATAAAAAAGAAATACAAAATTTAGATCGAACTGAGTCTTTTACTAGTCCTAAATTGAGTTATTAAACCATCAGTGTCGATATTTCGTAATAAGGAACTTTTAAGGCGTTTTCGTATCTATATATTAAACTAGATACGAAAAACGCTTTTATTTGTGTTTTAAATACTATACTGTCATTTTTGATGAAGAAGGGATGCAGATGTTTGACCTAACAATATCTCAGACTTATGAGATGATGGTAATTCTTTATGCAGTAAGTATCGTACTTTATTTCACCGATTATTTTTATCGACAAGTTAAAATACGTCGAGCTGCATTTTGGCTTGTGTCTATTGTCTGGGTGATGCAAACAGTTTTTCTTTTATTCGATATTTTTGAAAAAAAGAGATTCCCAGTGTTGTCATTGATTGAGGGAGTATACTTTTATGCCTGGCTATTAATCACAATTTCAATAATTTTACATTGTATTGTAAAAGTTGATTTACCTGTATTCTTTATTAATGTATTAGGATTTATCTTTGTGACTATCCATTTATTTGCTCCAGATCATGTTCAACATCCTTTAGGGGAATCGTTAGTATCTGAGATGTTAATTATTCATATTAGTTTTGCAATTTTATCCTATGCTAGTTTTACTCTAGCTTTCGTCTTTTCCGTTTTATATTTAATTTTATATAAAATATTAAAAAGGAAAAAGTATTCAAAATTATGGAGTAGATTCCCCTCACTACAACAAATAAGTAAGTGGGTAAATAGTTCAATTCTTATTGGAAACCCACTTTTATTAATAAGTATAATTTTAGGGTTAGAATGGGCATCTATGACATTAGATGGATTATCAATAATTGATGCAAAAATTATCGGTTCTTTCATTATCTTTGTTATTTATTTCGTTGTGCTTATTTTGCATCACAAAGGGAAACTAACTGGTATAAATTATTCCTGGGTCCATATTTATACGTATTTACTTGTTGTTGTAAATTTCTTTTTAGGAAGTAAACTCTCAAGCTTCCACTTATGGTATTAAAGTTACTTTGTTTTTGATGCATCCTTAGGTAAATTGATAGTTGACCAATGTAGGGGCATTCATATTTCACGGATATTTTTTAGTTAGAAAGGTGATCATGTTGAGAAAAATTATTGTAGGTTCAAGAAAAAGTAAATTAGCTTTAACACAAACGAATTGGTTTATCGAGCAAATGAAAAAAGCTGGTGCTCCTTTTGAGTTTGAAGTAAAAGAAATCGTAACTAAAGGCGATCGTATATTAGATGTTCAGCTATCTAAAGTTGGTGGTAAAGGGTTGTTTGTAAAAGAAATAGAACAAGCTCTTTATGATAAAGAAATAGATTTTGCAGTTCACTCCATGAAGGATATGCCTGCTGTATTACCAGATGGATTAGTAATTGGATGTATTCCAAAAAGAGAGGACCCACGTGATGCATTTATTTCTAAAGGTCATGTAAAATTTAAAGATTTGCCACAATACGCAATTGTTGGAACAAGCTCTTTACGAAGAAGCTCGCAATTGAAAAAAGTGCGACCTGATTTAGAAATTAAATGGATACGTGGTAATGTTGATACACGGTTAGCAAAACTAGAAAATGAAAATTATGATGCGATTATTTTAGCCGCTGCAGGATTAAAACGCTTAGGTTGGAATGATGATGTTGTAACAGAGTACTTAGATACAGACATTTGTTTACCAGCAGTTGCTCAAGGAACATTGGGAATTGAATGTAGAGAAGATGATGCAGAACTATTAGCGGAATTAGCAAAACTTACAGACCAAACAACTTGGAACGAAGCATTTGCTGAAAGAGCATTTTTAGCTGCTATGGATGGTGGATGCCAAGTGCCTATCGCAGGTTTTGCGAAAACCACTGATGATACGATTACACTTACTGGTTTAGTCGCACATCCAGATGCAACTATTTTCTATCAAGAAACAATGACAGGCACAAATCCTGTAACATTAGGCAAAGAGGTTGCTGGAAAATTAACTGAGCAAGGAGCATTTGAGTTAATACAACAAGTAAAGGCTGAGCTTGATGCACAATAAGCATCCTTTAAAAGGAAAAACAATCGTATTAACTGGTTCGAAAAAAACAAGATCCGTACTAAAAACAATAGAGCAATTGGGAGCAGAAGGACTCCCTTGTTCTTTAATTAAAACGGTTGAACTTGTAGATTCAAATGATTCAATACAATTAGAGCTAGCAAAAACCTTTGATTGGCTAATTTTCACATCACAAAATGCAGTAGAGGCATTTTGTGCTAAAATAAAAAGGCATAATTTAACACCTTCTCTATTCAAAGGGAAAATTGCTGTAGTTGGTTCAAAAACTAGAGATTTGTTAGTGAATAACGGATTTAATGTTGATTTTGTTCCATCAATCTATAGCGCGGATGTGTTTGTAAAGGAGTTTCCATTGTTGGTAAAGCCAAACTCAAAGTGTTTATTTGTAAGAGGTACGAAAGCAAAAAACACAATAAGAGATGGATTGCCATTTGATGTAAATGAGTGGAATGTATATACAACAGTAGATAATCTTGACTCTATACATCAGATGATAAACTTAATACGGCATCGGAAAGAACTAATAGTAATATTTGCAAGTCCATCTGCAGTTGAAGTATACGCATTACATATAGCACCACATGTTGGATGGGAGAAGGTAAAAATAGCTAGTATTGGCCATATAACAAGCAATGCTTTAAAAAAATATGATGCACATGTTTCCTATCAACCTAAAACTTATACAATGGAAGCAGTTATAGAAGAAATCGTGAAAATGGAGGGTTTATCATGACTGAACTTAATTTTAGAAGACACCGTCGATTACGTACATCAGCAACAATGCGTTCAATGGTAAAAGAAACTTATTTACACAAGGAAGACTTAATATACCCGATTTTTGTTATTGAAGGGGAAAATATTAAAAACGAAGTTATTTCAATGCCTGGTGTTTACCAATTTTCCTTGGACAAGTTAGATGAGGAAATTGATGAAGTCGTAAACCTAGGAATTCCATCAGTAATCTTATTTGGTATTCCAGCAGAAAAGGACGAAGTAGGAACTGGTGCATTCCATGATCATGGGATTGTTCAAAAAGCAACTCGTCAAATTAAAGCAAAATATCCAAATCTATTAGTAATTGCCGACACATGTCTATGTGAATTTACAAGTCATGGTCATTGTGGTGTGGTTGAAGGCGAGAAGATTCTTAACGATCCTTCATTAGATGTGTTGGCTAGAACAGCAGTATCACAAGCACAAGCAGGAGCAGATATTATTGCGCCATCTAATATGATGGATGGATTTGTCGTAGCAATTCGTGCTGCTTTAGATGAAGCTGGTTTTGAAGATGTACCGATTATGTCATATGCAGTTAAATATGCATCAGGTTATTATGGTCCATTCCGTGAAGCAGCTGATGGGGCTCCACAATTTGGTGACCGTAAAACTTATCAAATGGATCCTGCAAATCGTTTAGAAGCAATCCGAGAAGCACAGTCAGACATCGATGAAGGTGCTGATTTCTTAATTGTAAAACCAGCTTTATCTTATTTAGATATCGTTCGTGATGTAAGAAATAACTTCCCAGTTCCAGTTGTTGCATACAATGTATCTGGTGAATATGCCATGATTAAAGCAGCAGCACTTAATGGATGGATTGATGAAAAATCTGTTGTAATGGAAACATTATTAGGAATGAAACGTGCAGGAGCAGACTTAATCATTACTTACCATTCAAAAGATGTAGTCCGTTGGTTGGAGGAGAAATAATATGAGAGATTATTCTAAATCAATTGAAGCATTTAAAGAAGCAATTGACTTAATGCCAGGTGGTGTTAATAGTCCAGTTCGTGCTTTTAAATCAGTAAACACGGATCCAATCTTTATCGAATCAGGTAAGGGTGCGATTTTAAAAGATATAGATGGAAATGAATATATCGATTATATTTTAAGCTGGGGACCGCTTATTCTAGGTCATTCTCATCCTGATGTAGTAAAAGCAATTCAAGAACAAGCAGCTAAAGGTACGTCTTTTGGTGCTCCAACAGTACTTGAAAATCAGTTAGCTGAAATTGTAATTGAACGTGTTCCTTCTGTTGAAATGGTACGATTTGTATCAAGTGGTACTGAGGCAACAATGGCTGCTTTACGTTTAGCACGTGGATATACTGGAAGAGATATAATTTTAAAGTTTGAAGGATCTTACCATGGCCATGGTGACTCTTTATTAATTAAAGCAGGCTCAGGGGTAGCAACATTAGGTTTACCAGACAGCCCAGGAGTACCGGCTGACATCGCGAAAAACACAATGACAGTTGCTTACAATGATATTGAAGCAGTGAATGTGGTATTCGAAAAATTTGGTAGCCAAATTGCTGCAGTTATTGTAGAACCAGTTGCTGGGAATATGGGTGTTGTACCTCCAAAACCTGGATTCTTAGAAGGTCTTCGCCAAGTAACAAAAGATAACGGTTCACTTCTAATTTTTGATGAAGTTATGACTGGATTCCGTGTTGACTATAATTGCGCACAAGGATATTACGGAATAACACCAGATTTAACTTGTCTAGGCAAGGTAGTAGGTGGAGGACTTCCTGTTGGTGCCTTCGGTGGTCGTCGCGACATTATGGAACATATTGCACCAGCTGGTCCTGTTTATCAAGCAGGTACATTATCAGGTAACCCGCTTGCAATGACAGCAGGAATTGAAACATTATCTCGCCTAACACCAGAATCTTATCAATATTTTAAAAAACTCGGTGATATGTTAGAAGAAGGTATCCGTGAAGCAGCAACAAAATATAATATCCCACATACAGTAAATCGTGCAGGTTCTATGATTGGTTTATTCTTAACAAATGAAGAGGTAGTTGATTTTGCATCTGCAAAAACTTCTGACTTAACTATGTTTGCTGAGTATTATAAATTAATGGCTGAAGAAGGCATTTATTTACCGCCATCACAGTTCGAAGGATTATTTATTTCAACTGCACATACAGAAGAACATATACAAAAAACGATTCAGGCATTCCATACAGTTTTTGAAAAATTAGCTCGATAAAACTTAATCTTATCTCCAAAGTGTCTTTCCTTTTTGCGAAAGACACTTTTTTTTGAAAACACCTCCCATTTATAAGGAGAAAATGCTTATTTGATTTTGCATACTTAAAATTCTGACGCATATTGTATTAGCGGGAGGGATATCAGTGCAAAATTATAATTGGGATATTAGGACACAATTTGTTTTTCCAGAAGAATATGGGATTGTAGAAGACGTTGTTTCTGTTGATATAAAACCACGCTTTCAACTAATTGAAACGGAAGAATCTCTTAGGCTGGTAGGAATTTATCATATTACTTCTACAGTACGATTTAACCCTTATGAACTACCAGAGTATAGCGAAGGAACACTTATTGAACACATAGAGCTTAATGGTAATAACGGTTATTTTGAATATGCATTACCACTAGAAGTTAATTTACCAAAAGAAAAGGTACCAACTGGGTGTCATCCTGAAGTTTATATCGAGGATATCTATTATGATGTAAATGATGGTTCTAGTGCGACATTTAATTGGGATGTATCATGCGCTATCTCAGAGCCCGTAATACAACCTGAAATAGAGCCCGTCAATGAAGAAGAAATGAATCAATTTGAACCTTCTTTGGATACAAGTAATGAAGTGCCAAATGAACAAGAATTTACAGATTGGAATCAAAATAGTGAACCAACTACTGATGAATTACAATTTGATGATGTTATTGAAGAAGCACCGGTTCCATTAGAAGAAGAATACGAAAACGTAGAACCAGTAGAATTTGAAGATACATCAAATAACATTGAGAGTTTGAGCGAAGTAGATGAGCAAACGCCAATCTTACAATCTTCTAATGTTTTCGAACCTGAAATTGAAGAATCAGCAAGTGAAGTTGAACAAGCTAATCATCACTTTAATTATCTTGAAAAACTTGTTCAATCAGATAATGTTTTACAAAATGAAGAACCAATTGATCGTGCATTTGAAGACGATGATTTCTTTTCAAGTTTAAGCGAGTCCTATACAACCCTTGATTTGAAATTAAATAAAATCAGCCCAGAAGAAGAAAGCAATTAAACTCAATAATAATAACAATAAAAAATCGCCTGTAGTAGGGAAAAATAACACTCTAAATCCTTGGAACACTACAATGGAGATGCTGACATGTTTACCATAAAATCTAATTCTTCTAAAAAGTGGCGGAAACAGATACGGGTTATATTTTTTCCTTCTTTTTTTCTTTTTCAAAATTTTTTACTCCTTTTAAGTTTGTTGTCACTTGAAAACTGTTAATGGTATATTATACAATATGAACAGTTCAATAATTAAGTTCAATAAGTGATGCAATGAATAGGAAGAGTAAAATGACTTTGCGTGCAAAAGAGAGGAAACGGTAGCTGAAAAGTTTCTGCAAATGCATTCATTTGAAGGTAGCCTAAGAGCAACTTTTGTGAAAGATAGTAGCAAAATGTCGGTTAAGCACCGTTATCGATTCGAGAGCTAAGTCAACATGTCAACAGAGGCACTATGTCTTGACAATGACTTAGAATAAAGGTGGTACCGCGGAAAATAATATAAAACTCCTTCGTCCTTTTTAAGACGAGAGGGGTTTTTTTATTTTTCTAATTTTAGAAGGAGGAGTCGATCAATATGACAGAACAGAACATTTCAATGCCAACTAAATACGATCCGCAAAGTATTGAAGCAGGTCGTTACGAATGGTGGCTAAAAGGAAAATACTTTGAAGCACAACCTGAAAGTGGAAAAGAACCATACTCAATCGTTATTCCACCTCCAAACGTAACAGGTAAGTTACATTTAGGGCATGCGTGGGATACAACATTACAAGACATTTTAATTCGTATGAAACGTATGCAAGGCTTTGACGCACTTTGGTTACCAGGTATGGACCATGCAGGGATTGCAACTCAAGCAAAGGTTGAAGCGAAATTACGTGAAGAAGGTCTGTCACGCTATGATTTAGGCCGTGAAAAATTCTTAGAAAAAACATGGGAATGGAAAGAAGAATATGCTTCTCATATTCGTGCTCAATGGTCAAAACTTGGCTTGGCTTTAGACTACACTCGTGAGCGTTTTACATTAGATGAAGGCCTTTCAGATGCAGTTAAAGAGGTATTTGTTAATCTATACGAAAAAGGCTTAATTTACCGTGGTGAACGTATTATTAACTGGGATCCTGCAGCAAAAACTGCCCTTTCTGATATTGAAGTTATTCACAAAGAAGTTGAAGGGGCATTTTACCATATGGAATATCCTTTAGCAGATGGTTCTGGTACATTACGTGTTGCAACAACCCGACCAGAAACAATGCTTGGGGATTCAGGTGTCGCAGTACACCCCGAAGATGAACGTTACAAACATTTAGTTGGTAAAACAGTAATTCTACCAATCGTAGGGCGTGAAATTCCAATCGTAGCAGATGATTATGTTGATATGGAATTTGGAACTGGTGTTGTTAAAATGACTCCAGCACATGATCCAAACGACTTTGAGGTTGGTAACCGTCATAATCTAGAACGTATTTTAGTTATGAATGAAGACGGTACAATGAACGATTTAGCTGGTAAATACGCTGGGATGGACCGTTTCGAATGCCGTAAACAAATTGTAAAAGATCTACAAGAAGCTGGTGTATTAGTTGAAATTGAACCACATACACACCAAGTAGGTCACTCTGAACGTTCTGGAGCAGTAGTTGAACCATATCTTTCAGCGCAATGGTTTGTAAAAATGGGTCCATTAGCAGAGCAGGCATTATCAATACAAAACCATGAG
>Ga0180215_1004838_pt1 | contig 11734 bp, 8 predicted proteins | sample eDN3rd37CBELigBY_FD_128871 | JGI IMG/M metagenome (GOLD analysis project Ga0180215, IMG submission 128871) | Enriched backyard soil microbial communities from Emeryville, California, USA - eDNA 3rd pass 37_C BE-Lig BY (version 2) (version 2) | ecosystem: Environmental > Terrestrial > Soil >...
CGCCCCTCCGAAAGCCCGGGCGCGGGCGGGAGGTTACCGGCCACCTGCTGCATCCCTTCGTCGTGGGATACTGCGCCCCCCGTACGACGCGGCCGAGACGACCGTGACAAAGAGAAAAGTGCCGACGAAACCAAGGACCAAGCCGAGCAAGCCGACCGCGAGCGACGCTACCGCGCGCCGCGGGACCGAGGACACGCGCCTCGCCCTCATCCGCGCCGCCGAGCGCCTCTTCTCCGAACGTGGCTTCGACGCCGTCTCGCTGCGGGAGGTGTCGACCGCGGCAGGACAAGCCAACAACTCGGCGGTGAGCTACCACTTCGGCTCCCGCGAGGGCCTGGTGGACGCGAGCCTGATGCGGCACTCGGCGCCGATCCACCTGCGCTACGACGCGCAGCTCGACCTGCTCGAGCGTCAGGGCCCGCTCCAGCTACGCGCGCTCATCGAGACGCAGGTGCGGCCCATCGTCGCCAAGCTCGACGATCCGGACGGCGGCTGGGAGTAGCTCTCGCTCGCCGCGCAGCTCGCCGTGAACCCGCGCCTTCCGCTCGTGAGGCGACCGGTGGCGAGCACGCCCCCGGTGCTGCGGCTGATGAGCGCCATGTGGAACTTCTCGGTGACACCGCCCGAGCTGCGGGTGTTCCACTTCGAGCGCGTGGCCGCGCTGATCTACGTGGGCATCGCCTCCTGGCACCGCATGGCGACGGCCGGCACGACGCAGATGTCGCGCGAGGCTTTCGAGGAGGACCTCATCGATGCGATCGTGACCGCGATCGCGGCGCCGCCCTCGGAGGGGACGATGGCGACGTACACGCGCGGGAAGGAAGAGACGAAACAGACGACACCCCCGGAGCCGCAGGCCAAGGCGACGAAGGCGAAGTCGCCGAGAGCTCGGAAGGGCGAGCCGAAGTGATGTAGCGGATTCTGGCGGGCGCTGGCGTGCGTGGCAGTGTCGGCGAGCGCAGCAACTAGAGCTGTTTTCCAAGCACTTGGTAGGGACGAGGCGCCGAGGACCTCACCCCACGTTTCACGGTACGTACACCCCGCACCACCGTCGTCACTACTTCAGCACCCCGCCTCGTCCTTGACCTCGGCCGCCGCCCTCGACCAACGCATCGCACGCCACCGCACCGTCACCTAAGTATAGAGTTCCTCAGTAGCCTCCCAACCGCACACCGACTCCCCATTTCCGCGGACTTCGATGCCATGCCCTTGAGGCAGCGCCGGTGCATGTCGTCCTTCACGTCCTACCCGCGATCCCCCATCGCTACCCAGCTTCGACCTATGGTTGGCAGGATCACATACCTAATTGTCTTCCCGAACGAACAAAACACCACTCCGTTTCAAGGCTTCTCACAGGGCATCCTCGACACCTCTCACTTCATCCGACCACATCGTTCGCTTACCAGCAAGCATCATCGACTTCACCTTTCCGAAGAACACATCTCGCCTACTGAGGACCACCGGCCTCAACTCCTATCGGATCATCGTATACCCCGCACACAAACTATCGACACTTCGAATCCCAGATCCATGCATCGTCGTCTTCAGCACCGACAAGACCATCTCCGATGTCACCAAATGGATCGCAGCACATAGTGACACTCCGATACTCCACGTATCCACACGCCACCACGGATGCGATATCCCACTCCATCGCCTTAATCGGGCCACACTATGGCGTTTCTGCAAACGAACGATTGCCACATTGGTTACCAGCGGCCAGCTATCCAACGCAGACGCAGAGCTACTTTTACGCCGATCGTCCCACTACCGCCGGCGCCCCCTAGCCTTCCCCCAGCGATGGCACAACACGACCACTCCGAACGAGCTCGCCCTATTCTCCGTCGGAATGGGGTTTCAACGCGTCGAGCACCTAAAACCATCCCCAGACGACTCGACGTGCATCCAAGCAATTGCAACTAGCGCCGAGAAACTACTTTCCCTCAGACCCAGACACGTTGCGCACCCCACACCACAACTCATCATCACAACAACAGACACGTCGCCAGAATCAATTAAGGCCATAAAGAACCCACCACCCCCACTCCATCACCAGACAAAGACTCTCCAAAAAGCAGTAAACTTTCTTCGTCGCCAGAAAGGATATTTCCACACTGCCACCAAAGAGGAGCTCAACACACTATTTCCGACCATAGCACCGTTCGTCGCATTACGCGCTCGCGAACATACCACCCAAACGGACGCCCTTGCCGCGAGATCCGCTTCGGAGATGTCCCCTATCCTTCGGCTCCCTGCGAACACCGCCTCCTGCCGGGATCAAGTAATCCGACTAGCAAACTGTTTTCGCAAAGAACCCAACTATGCGCAAACCAAAAAACTTACCCACGTTTACAACGAGCTAATCCGCACATTGACGCACTCGGTCCCCGATCGCTTTCGTGACGTAATTGCCAACACGGACGGAGGCATACGCATAGTCTCCGACCTCCCCTTCGAGTGGCTCCCGGGCGCCCGGAACCTTCCGCTCCTCTACGAGCGCGAATGTTCACGAATCCCCACGACCCCGGGCGACCTTATGTTTACTCAACTACTACCACGCGACACGGTATTACTGCCGCGCAGCGCGATATCCAATATCCTCGTACTACGCTCGTTTCACCGCGGCGACAAGATTGCACCATGGCTGAAACCGCAATCGCTACATATAAGATTCAGGCACACGTTCGATTTGTCGACTGCAACTCCTCCGATAGCCTACTCCAGGCACTCGCCGACCACGAAGGCGCCATCGTGATCTTTGACGGACACGGGAGCGCAGCCGATGGCAGAGGAGTATTACACGCTGGCAACGATCGTGTTGGATGGAAGGAGCTTCTCGGGCACGCCAAGGTTCCTCCCATTGTCGTACTGAGCGCATGTGACACGCACGCTATCGATGGAACGCATCAAACCGTCGCAAACGCCTTTCTTGGCGCTGGCGCCCGTTCAGTAATTGCTTCGCTTCTACCAATACATGGCGCCTACGCCGCGTCATTCGTTGCGAGGCTGTTACGCTGGGTCGAAACGATGCTGCCTGGGATGCTGATCGCAGGCCGTCATTTCGTATGCTGGTCATCGGTAGTATCCCGCGTCCTGCGAAGCCAGTTGATATATGAATATTCTATAATGAACGCTCGAACACCCGAGCTCTGGTTCAAAATTGACGAAATCACAGAAAGTGTCGATCGCATCATCGACGGGGACCCGAATTGGTTTCCGTTCGCGCTTGAACAGATATCAAGGCTCACCGGCAGGGACATTCGTAACTACGTTGATCTAACGAGCTTAGGCAGTCCGATCCCGGATTCGGCCGCCTATGTGCATCTGGGTGACCCACACAGCATCCTGATCGCAAGCGACACCCACTCTACGATAAGCTCGTAATGCGTCCCATTCGGCGCCGACACAGGTGTTCCTCGCGAGGAACCTATATCGTTTTGAACAACGGCGCGGATAGGTACCTTTGTCGCGCGTGCCGTGTCGCATGTGCAAACAGACTTGGCGATTGCCGAGGTCCGCATATTGCAACATGCGCCAGCGGTTCCCATGGGCAGGGTGGACGAGGCGGCGCAGATGTGTCGCGTCCTAGCAGGTATCAGCGGGGCCCGGGCGGCGTAACAAGCGCCGTTTTGACCAACGCACAAGCACTCTCTTGCTGGCCGGCGCTTCCATCCTAGGCGATGTTCCTTGCAACGGATCGCTCTGCCGCGATCCAAGCTGGTCGATGGCCAACTCGATATCGTAGAGGTTCGCGAGCGAGTCGTCGCCGCATATCGGGCCGGCAAGGGCACCTACGCCGGGATCGCGGAGCTCCTCTGGGTAGGTGAAGCCTCCGTGAATCGATGGCTCAGGCTGGCCCGTGAGAAGGAGTCACTTGAGCCGAACCCAAGCCCGGCCCGGTCCCGAAGCAGGACGAAAAGTGCCGAGCGGTGCTGCGCCAGCTGCTGGAAGAGGACAACGACGCGACGCTGCTGGAGCTGGCGCAACGAGGCGAATGCAAAGGACAGCCGAGCTAACAAGTTGAACTCAAGCGTCCAAGCAGCCCCCTTTAGCCCGTATCGTCACGACACCTTACTGGTCGAAGCACTCTCCTGCACACCTGTACGCCAACGAGTTTGTAGCATATAAACGACTGCTCAAACGTCGCAAGACACGCTCATCCAAGCATCCCCTGTCGCTCGTTACGTAGTCGTAAAAGCGCGCAACCGAACCCACGCCTTTTCCCCACGGCAAAGAAAGCAGGGACACCACGGGTTTGGCGCAGTCCCGAAACCCATCGAGTCCGCGACAGGCCACCAGCAATGCCGTTTAAGTACAAAACCCCCAAACCTCTCGGCTTGGGGGTGGCCTCTTCTTCGCTCCGTGTGCGGCGCAGCTTGCGAACGCTCTCGGTAAACGGGTTTGGGACAGATTCGGATGTTCGTACTGACCCACGATGGCGCTCGCACTGCGACTCCGAGAACTTGCGCCGAGAGTGCTGGGACAGATTCGCCGCTTCGCGCTGTCCCATCATGAGTCCGTCGCCTCGGGATCGAGTGCCCTCGGGACACGTTGAGCGAAGGCGAGGCGTCCCGGCTCCCGCTGGACTGTAGCTGCGAAGCGAGCCTGAGTGGTGGCTGCATGGACCAGGCCCCGCAGCCCGAAGACGCCGCGAACACCGAGTGCGAGGAGCGACGCGCCGACGTGCAGCGCCGCATCGACGAGGTGGCCGGCGTGCTCGCCGAGACCCTGCTCGGCATGTGGCGCGCGAAGCACCGGGCCGAGCGTCGTGGGGAACCCTGGCCGCCGCCCGAGCATCCGAAGCCCGACCCGCGCAAGTCGGTACTGAGCGACAAGCCGAAGGCGCTGCGGCGCGCATTCCGCGAGCTCGCGCCCGGCGACGAGCCGCTCGTGAACGGGCTGCTGCAGACGACGTGGTTCCCAGTGCTGGAGCTGTGGCTGGACCCTGCGGACGGGAAGCGCACGCGTGCCGTCCTCGAGTACGGGCACGTCGTCATGGGCATCGTGGTGCTCGACGAGTACGGCGACGCGGCCGTGCTGAGAGCGCTCGCGGTCCGGGCGGGGTACCGAAGGCAGGGGCACGGGCGCTCGCTCGTCGAGTTCATCGTGCGGCACGCGTACCAGACGGGCGTCGGCCGCATGTACGCCGCGAGCGGGACGCCCTGGTTCGCCGAGGAGGTCGGCTTCGAGGTTCGCGAGCGCGAGCTGCTGCCCGAAAACACGCGTCGCATCCCCGGCATCATCGACGCGCCTCGCAACGCATTCTTGTTCGAGCTGACGCCGACCATGAGCGGGCGGCGCGCTCCGCGCCGGAGCGTGCCGCGCTCGGCGAGCGAGGCGATCGCGACCGGGCCCCGCCAGCCTCGGCGGCAACGTTCAAGCAAGACCTGAAGGTTGCCAGCCCGGGGAGCCTCGCGGACCAGCGCCACCGGGGCGCCCACGTCGGCCCAGGACGCGCCGAACGCGCTGGTCCCGAGCGTGGGGCGCGGGCGTGGGCAGCAGCGCGCCCCTGGGCGCGACGGGCTGCGGCTCATGACGCTCGCCCGATCAATCAGGCGGCAACCCGCGCCGGTGAGCCGGTAGCGTTGCAGTCGGCTCTTGGGCTTATCGGGTTGCGTCATCTCGATGAGTCCGAGCGGAAGCGCGCGCTCATGCTGGCCTTGATCTCGGCGCCGTTCCACTCGCCGGAGCGCGGGACATCGTCGAGGGAGGACTTCGTGCTCATTCAGTTTCCTCCTCGCTCTCATCACCGATCGCGGAGGAAAGATCCCAAAGAGTGTTCTTGTAAACGAGCGCGCCGAGGTGGCCTTCCCAGGCTGCTGCGTTCTCACGGAGCCCTTGACGAGCAGCGGCCATCAGCGTGCTTCGGTCGTCGCCGGCGGTGCGGAGTGCGTTGCCGAGTTCGACGGCGGCGCTCCGATGGCGGACTCCTCCGCTCGCGAGAACTCGGGCGCCCACGGTGGGAACGCCGAATCGCAGGTGCTCAGGGAACGCGATCACGGCTGGAGCCAGGAGTCGGCCTTGCCCCTCGAGCAACTTCGCGAGGAGCGCTACTCCCTGCTCGATGACGGTCTGCAGCACGTAGGACACGACGCGACCATGAAGGCCCAGGAGTTCATCGAGCTCCAGCCCCGAGACCGGTGCGATGTCTTTGAAACGTGCGCCGCCGAGCCATGCGCTCACCGTGTTGAAGAACGGCTGCTTCAGCCCGCTCGTGTCTGCGTTGTCCTCCAAACGGTGCGCCTCGCGCAGCGCCTCCTGTACGTCGGCCTGGCCCCAGGCCCACTCCAGCATCGTGCGCACGACGCTCGCGTCGAGAGGCTCGGTAACGTCGTCCCACGTAGCCCTCTGGGTCAGGAGCCCGCTCTCGACGGAGTCGAGCATGCGAGGGCGTGCGCCCGTCTCGCGAATCCACTCGAGCCGTCCGGCGGTGCGAATGCCCACGACGCGGCGGGCCCGCAGTTCAAAGACTCGCTGAAGAAGCTGCTTCGACGCGGGGTCCGCCTGCTGAGAAGCGAAGGTCTGGTCGGCCAAACGTACCGCCTCTGCAACCAGCGCATCCTCACCGATCTCTTCGGCCGCGAGGTCGATGAGCGTCGCATCGATTCCATCGACCAGCGTGTGAAGGACCGGGGCATCCTCGAGGTCACTGTTCGTGAACGACGCGCTCTGTCCGGCGAGGGCCTGCTTCAATCTGTCGACGAGCGACCGGAGTGCCCCCCGAACGGGCTCTCCCGGCGTCTGATTCGCTACCTGCTCTACCTGCCACCACTGTTGCTCGTTCGCGCAGATCACCAGTCCCTTCGTGGTCGAGCCCGCACGTCCCGCACGTCCTACGAGGTTCTTGATGTCGCGAGCCAGGAGGTTCTCAGGGCGCCCGCTCTTCTGGCGACGCTGCACCGAGTACAAGACCAGCGTCCGAATCGGCAGGTTCACACCTTCGGCCAGCGTGTTCGTGCAGATCACGAAACGCACGTCGCCTTGGCGCAGCAGACTCTCCAACACCTCGCGCGTCTCTTGCGGAATGTCCCCGTGGTGGAGGACCGCACCGATGGCCACGACACGCGTTCCCAGCCAGCCCGCTCCGTACTCTCGCTCTAGGTACTGCACGACGGGGGCGAGCTTGTCCATTTGGGCGAACTTGATCGGCGCCGGGAGCGTGAGTCCATGAGCAAGCTGCTCGAGAAGCTCCTCCGCGAGGCCAACGGCGCCTTGGTCTCCCCGCTTGTTGGCGGCGAACACTGCCGCCGTGCCCATCGGCAGTGTCTTTCTCGCCGCCGCGATCGCCTGCGTCTTTACTGACCCGAAGCCATACGTGTTTCGACGATTCGTCACGGGATTCAGGAACTCGAAGTCGGCGCGCGACAAGAAGCCGTGGACCGAGAACCTCGTCGGTGCCGGCTCGTGCGGATGCATGTCGAGTTCGACTGTCGCGCTCGCCCCGGTCCCCGAAGACCTCAACACCGCGTATTCGGCGATTGCTGGGCGGTAATCGCTCCGCACGACCGCCTCAGCAGAGCCGCCGAGCCAAGCGTTGATCTCCTCGATGTTCGGAACGATCGCAGAGACGAACACGAAGCGCGGCGCACCGCCCTCGCGTGCGCGCATCCTCGCGAGCAGGAGCTCGAGCCCAACACCACGTCCGCCACCGTCGAGAAGGTGCCCCTCATCGCAGATGACCAAGGAAGCTCGACGAAAGAGGTCGACGCTTGCTCCCAAAAGACCGGACAGCGCTTCGGGCGTCGCCACAACGACCCGTGTCGTATCGAGATCGCGCACCTCATCGCCCGTGGGCACCGTGCCGCCGTAGGCGCACCGTGCGGAGATGCCCAACGCGTTGAGCCGCTTGACCACGCTGCTCCGAAGCTCGGACGCCAACGAACGGTACGGCACGAGCAAGATTGCAACGTCCGACTCGGTGGTCTTCGCATGCCAGTAGAGAAGCGTCTCGCATAGAGCGGTCTTCCCAGCACCCGTCGGCATTTGCAGCGCGAAGGTCTCGTTGCGGTCGAGCAACCCCCGCTTGAGTGCGTCGATTTGGGAAGGAAAGAACTCCCATGACCGCCGGTTGAGAAGCGAGCCGACGAACGGGGTCCAGAACTCTGTCTCTCCACGCGGCAGCACCGCGCGCACGTTGGTCGAGAGGAAGCGCTTGGTGAGCTGCTCGAACAGTCGCGCAGGAATCCAAGCATCCGGTCCGAGACGCAGGGCTGCCGCCGACTGCTCGACAGCGCTCGCAGCGAGGGCGCTGATCGTCGCCATATCACCGCGTCGAAGGGCTCCGACGAGCCTTCGCCCGACCTGCGATGTCATGTTAGACGGACGCGCGATGAGGTCAAAGCAGGCACGGTAGGATTCCGGGGCGCTCGCCTCCGGCGCAACGTCTCGAATTGTGAGGTACGCGGATGCAGGAAAACCTCCGCAATAGAACGCGGCGGCAGCGAAGAGCGTCGCTTCGGCCTTGGAGATCCCGACGCGATGAAGCCTGTCATCCTGGCCCACCGCGAGCTGCGCCAGCGCGTTGCCCAGGCGGCCCCAGCCGGTAGCGTCTTCGGACCCATCTCGCATGCGTTCGAAGAGCTCCCCCACCAGCGCGAGGTAGTAGTCATCGGTCCGCGATCGGATGTGCGCGAGATCAAGCGACGACTGCTGCACCTGGAAATACTCGAGGTGCCTGAGTGCATCGGCGTCGCCGATCCATCGCGCGAGAGCAGGCCTCATTTCGCGACCACCTTGAGCGCTGGAGGCGGCGCGAACCTACTTTGCAGAGGAGGCGGGACAGCCTGCTTGGCCGCTTCGAAAACCGCCGAATAGGTGTTCTTCAAGTCGGGAACGGCGATGACAACCACCGTGTACTCGGTCGATGCGGTCGTGGGCGCACTCTTCAGCTCCTCATCAACGAGCGACTGGCACACCACCGCGACTGCTCGAAAGCGCTTCGTGGCCGGCGGATGGTCGGTGGCCTTGATGAAGCGGTCGAGGTGCGCGATCTCGACGTCTCCAAGGGGCTCAAGCAGCGCGCGCTCCTTCAGCCAGACAAGGGTGCGCGCGAGTCGGCTGGTCCGATCCTTCGCGCTGTCAGCGATGGCGCTCTGGATCGGTGTTGAGTCGCCGTCGGTCGACTTCGTCTTGACCTCGGAGCAGAGGAGAACGTCCTTGTCGCTCGGCGTCGGCCACGACGGGAGCACGAAATGGACGACATCGGAGTGTGGCGCGGGCTTCGTGCGGTCCTGCTTGAGTCGCCACTTCTTGGCGCCCAACGCCTCAACCGGAAGCTCCCTTGCGCTCTGGTAGAGGTAGACGAGGATCTCGCCGAAGTCGCCGGCCATCGTGGCGCCGGGATCCGGCATGCGCGCGGCGATGATCTCCGACTGGTCGACGCTATGTTCCGTCGCCTTCGCGGTGACGAGCGAGTCGCTCACGTAGCAGCGGCGCACAGCGAGACGGAGGGTGTCCGCCCAAGACTTCGCGTGCTCGTCACTGACCCGCACAAGGACGTAGGGTTGCTCCTGGGCGTGAGGAAACCACGGAGCGGCGCGCGAGAAGTCGAAGTCGAGGTCGTCGCTCACGACTCTCTCTCCGCGGTGCCCTTCCACTGCGCGAGCGTCGCGTTGGCATCGTCGACGTTCATCGTCTCGCGGGCGATGAGGCCGTGCTCGATGTCGGGCGGGAGGCACGGCTGGAACTTCGAGACGCGCGAGCGCTGGCCGGGGTCGACGAGGCGCGCGGCGTCTTCCCACGTGAGGGGCCGGGTCGCGAGCGCGTCGATGGCCTGCCGGATGCCAACGGCGCTCTCGGCGGCGCCGTTCGAGAACGTGATGAAGGTGTTGCTGGGCGAGACGCGCTCGCCGAGCTCCAGCTCGAGGAGGCCCGCCAGGACGCGGTTGCCAGCCCCGCCGCCGAAGGTCCACCAGCGGCAGCGGCCGTCGGGATCTTCTTCGAGGGGCAGCGAGCTGTCCTCGAGGAATGCATGGGACTCGCGCTGCAGCTCGAGCTGCGTGACGGCGCGCTTGGACCAGGAGGGGTCGGTGTCCTTGCTCGCAAGGACGCGGCGCATGGCCTGGCAGAGCGAGCGTTCGAGGCTCACAGGCAGGCCGAACCAGCGCGGGTAGCCACCCACCTCGGCGGGCTCGACGGAACACGTCCCTCCCTTCCAGTCCACACCGACGATGCGCCACGGACGGCCGGCGAGCACGAAGTTCGGAACCTTCTGCTCCTTGTCCTGAAGGAAGGATGCGTCGACAACGCCGACCTCCGACTGGCCGTGCATCACACGCAGGACGCGCGGAGTCGAGAACACCGCGTAGAGCTCCAGGAAGTTCTTCGCTCCGTAGAGCTTCTCGCCTCGCGCGCCGAGTGCGAGGCGAGCGTCAGCCTCGACGAGGATATCGTTGTCGACCATGTGGCGGACGATGCTCTCCCGCTCGGGCGCCGAGACCTTGCGGAATGCCGCGCAGCCATCGAGCCAAGTCCACCAACCGTGCGTTGCCGAACCCTGCTCCTGCATCGCCAGCGCGATTGCCTGGTGCGCGAGCACATGCGGCGACCAAGCCGAGGGCGCAGCCGGTTCGATGTAGCCCCTCCTGAACAGGTCGATGATGGCGGCGGCGCGCAGAAGCGCATCGTCATCGGTCGCGAGGAAGGTGCAGTTGGCCGTTGAGCCCGCGCGTCGTCCGGTCCGCCCCATGCGCTGCAAGAACGACGAGACGCTGCTCGGAGCGTCGATCTGAATCACGTGGTCCAAGTCGCCGACGTCGATGCCGAGCTCGAGCGCCGAGGTCGCGACGATGACGCAGTTGGTGCCTTCCTCGAAGGCCTTCTCGGCGGCCGTGCGTTGCGAGAGAGCCAGCGACGAATGCGACAGGTAGACATCGACGCCTCGCTGCGAGAGACGATGGCCAAGCTCCTCGACGCGCCTGCGGCTGTCGACGAACACCAGCCGTCGCGTGCCCGGGTACAGGCGATCAATGAGTAGCGCGGCGTTCTCCAGTGTACCGACGAAGTCGAGCGCGAGTTCCGGCGGCTTGCGCGGTCCGCCCGGATCGACGACGCGCTGGGGTCGCAGGCTGCTGCCGCTGAGCCACTGGACGATGACCTCGGGATCTCCGACGGTCGCCGACAGACCGATACGCTGGACGTCGTTCTCCGCGATCCGCGTGATGCGCTCGAGCAGTGCCACGAGGTGTGCGCCTCGATCATCGCCTGCGAACGCGTGTACCTCGTCGATGACGACGGCGCGCACGTGCGCGAGGAAGCGACGCGCGGGCGTGCGCGTGGAGAGCAGCATCGCTTCGAGCGACTCGGGCGTGATGGCGAGCACGTCGGGCGGCTCGTCGATCATGCGACGGCGCGCGGGTGCCTTCACGTCGCCGTGCCATTTGCCTGCGCGCCTGCCGATCAGCCCCGTGAGAGTCGAGAGGCGCGCCTCCTGGTTGTTGAGGAGCGCGCGAATCGGCGCGACGTAGAGCACCGAGACGCCGCGCCAGTCTTCGGCATCCATCTTCGACAGGAGCGGCAGAAACGCCGCCTCGGTCTTGCCCCCGGCGGTGGGCGCGAGCACCACGCAGTTGGCGCCGTCGAGGATGGCCTCGGTCGAGAGCGCCTGCACCGGACGCAGACCGCTCCAGCCCAGCCCGTTCGCGATTTGGTAGCGAACGGCGGGGCTCAGGCGGTCGATGGCGTCCGGGCGGCTCGTCACAAGTCGATCTCGATGTCGTCGGGCTTCTTGCCGGCA
>Ga0180215_1004839_pt1 | contig 11734 bp, 11 predicted proteins | sample eDN3rd37CBELigBY_FD_128871 | JGI IMG/M metagenome (GOLD analysis project Ga0180215, IMG submission 128871) | Enriched backyard soil microbial communities from Emeryville, California, USA - eDNA 3rd pass 37_C BE-Lig BY (version 2) (version 2) | ecosystem: Environmental > Terrestrial > Soil >...
AGCCTCCGCGCGAGCAGCGGGGCCAGCAGGCACGTCGCGAGGGCGATCGGCGCCGCGAGCTTCACGGCGGGCCAGGTCGCGCCCGCGAGGCTGCCGAGCGTCCAGAAGCTCAGGCTGCGCAGCTCCTCGTCGGTGGCGAGAAACGTCATGAGCCCGACCACGCCCATCGCGAGCGCGTTGAGCGCGATGCCGGTGAGGATGAGCGTCACGACCTCGGTGCGCCCTTCGTGGCGCGCCAGCGTGTAGACGAGCAGCGCCGTGATGAGCGCGCCCGCGAACGCGAAGACCGTCACGGTGCCCAGGCCCGTCGTGCTGAGCAGCGTGGCGCCGCCGACGATCGCGGTGCTCGCGCCCACCGCCGCGCCGCTGGAGATGCCGACGATCGTGGGGTCGGCGAGCGGGTTGCGGAAGATGCCCTGCAGCAGCGCGCCGGACACCGCGAGCGCCGCGCCCACCGCCATGGACAGCGCCAGGCGCGGCGCGCGGATGCCCCACAGCACGTCGCCGACGTTGCCCGGCGGCGCGTCGCCGAGCCCGAGCTTCCACACCAGGGTGCCGAGCACGTCGCCGGGCGGGATCCGCACCGCGCCGATCCCGGCGCCGAGCAGGACCGCCACGACGAGCAGCGCGGCGAGGACCGCGCCGACGAGCAGCCGGCGCAGCCGCCGCGGGGAGCGCAGGAGGGCGGGCGCCGCCGCCATGGTCGCCGCCTCGCCCGCCGCGCTCATCGCTTGTCGGTGCCCAGGCCCCGGATGAGCGCCCGCAGCGCGCGCGGCGCCCGCGGGCCGAGTCCCAGGAACTCCTGGTCGTCGAAGGACAGGATCCGGCCGTCGCGCCCCGCCGGGGTCTGCGCGACGCCCGGGATCTGCAGCAGCCCCTGCACGCCGCCCACGGACTGCAGGCCTGCGGTGAGCGTCACGATCACGTCGGGCTTCATCTGCACGAGGCCCTCCGGCGTGAGCTGGCGGTAGCCCGTGATCCCCGCCTGGCGGCCGACGTCGATGCCGCCCGCGGCGCTGATCATCGCGTCGCCGCCGGAGCCCGCGCCCGCGATCTGCTGGACGCGCGTGCCGCGCAGGTACAGGAACGCGACGCGCGGCTTCTTGCGCGCGACGACGCGCCGCTTGGCGTTGTTGATCTGCCGCTGGACGCTGCGCGCCAGCACCCGCGAGCGCGCGGCCGCGCGGCCGCCGAGGAGCTTGCCGATGCGGCGGATCTTCAGGCCGACCTCGTTGAGCCCCCGCGGCTCGGGGAGGATCCGGACGTTCTGGCCGATCGCCTCCAGCTGCTCGATGACGGCGGGCGGCCCGGCCAGGGGCGAGCCGACGATCATCGTCGGGCGCAGGGCGAGGATCGGCTCGGCGCTCAGCGTGCGCTGGTAGCCGATCTTCGGGAGCCTCGAGGCCTCGGGCGGGTACGTCGCGCTGACGTCGACGCCGACGAGCCTGCCGCCGTACCCGAGCGCGTAGATGACCTCGGTGATGTCCCCGTTGAGGGACACGATGCGATCCGTCTGCGCCGCGGACGCCGTCGTCGCGGCGCCGGCCAGGGCGGCGACCGCGGCGATCGCGGTCGCGAGCAGCCGCGCCGCACGGCGGCGAGCTGATGCGCTCACGTGCATGCCTCCTTCGTCGGTTAGGGCGGCCTAAGATGGCCGGGCCGCGGAAGGAGTACCAGATCCGCGAGCGTCGTGTTAGGTTGCCCTAACCTTGCTGGCAGGCCCCCTCCCGCACCCGTGATCGCTCGCGCTTGCCTCGCCGCAGGCTGCGCGCTCGCGGGCGCGCTGCTCCTCGCCTCCCCCGCCGCGGCGGCCCCCGGGGTCGCGGTGCAGGCGCCGGGTCACGCCGCGCCGCTGACGCTGTCCGACGCGCAGGTGCGCGCGCTCGCCGACGTCGGCCGGACGCGCTACCGGCTGCGCGACGAGCCCGGGGGCGCGACGCGCGCGGTCACCCGCGCGGGGACGAGCCTGGCGGCCGTCCTGCGCGCGGTCGGCATCGACCCGGCGGCCGTGCCGGCGCTCGAGCTGACCCGCGACGACGGCTCGGTCGGGTACCTGAGCCGCGACGAGATCGACCCGGCGCGGGGCGCGCCGCCGATCGTGTGGGCCGCCGGCGGCCGCGTCGGCTTCCTCCGCGCGGCGAGCGACGCGCAGGACGCCAACGGCCGCGACGCGTTCAGCCCCTCCGCCGGCACCCCGCTGCGCCTCACGGTCCGCCTGACCGCGGTGCTGCGCGTCCGCATCCGCGCGCAGCCGGCGAAGCCCGCGCCCCGCGACCCGGTCACGTTCACGGCCGAGGTGTCGGGTGCGCAGCCCGGGGAGTCCGTCGCGTACGAGTGGCGCTTCGGCGACGGCACGACCGCCGCGGGCCAGGTCGCCGAGCACGCCTTCCGGCGCCGCGGGACCTACACGGTGACGCTGCGCGTCGCGGGGAGCACCGGCGCGGGCGGGTCGGCGCCGCCGCTCGCGCTCGAGGTCGGCGACCCGCCGGCGCGCTCCGAGCCGCCGCGCACGACGGCGAGGCCCGCGCCGGACACCGCCACGCCCGCGGCGGGCACGCAGGCCGGAGACGCGGGCGCCGGCACGTCGACCCGCGCCGGCACGCCGCCGCGCGCGGACGAGGCGGCCGCCGCGCGCCGACGGGCGGCGGCCCGGGAGCGAGCGGCCGCGCGACGCCGCGCGGCGCAGCGGCGCAGGCAGGAGCGCGAGCGGCGCCGAGAGCGCGCCGCGCGCGAGGAGCCGGCGGGCACCCCGGTCAGGGGCACGCTGCTGGGCGCCGAGCCGCGCGAGGCGGTCGCGGCGACCACGGCGCAGGCGCGGCCGGCCGCGACGATCCGGCCCGTCGCCGCGCGGACGCCGCAGGCCGCGGAGGGCGTACCGGCCGGCGTGCTCGTGGGCGGTGCGGTGGCGGGGCTCGTCGCCCTCGGCGCGTGGCGCGAGGCCCGGAGGCGCTTCGCATGAACCTCGAGGAGCTGCTGCTCGGCATCGCCGAGGCCCTGCGCCTCCCCGTGCTCGCGCTCGCGCTGCTGGCCCTCGCGGTCGTGCTCGGGGAGCTGGGCGCCTTCGCGGTGGAGCTGTCGCGCCGCCGGCGACGCGACCCTGCCCGCCTGGAGCGCGTCGCGGCCTACGCGCGGGCGGCGCTCGACCGCGGCGAGGCGGCGACCGCACGCCGCGTGCTCTCGGGCATCGCGAGCGACCGCGCCATGGCGGGTGCGATCGCGCAGCTCGCGGCCGCGTGGGGGACGCCCGCGGCGGAGGACCGGATGGCCAAGACGCTCGCGGACTTCGACCTGCGCTCGCTGCGGCGCCTGGAGCGCACGCGCGTGCTCGTCCGCGCGGGCCCCGCGCTCGGGCTCATGGGCACGCTCATCCCGCTCTCGCCGGCGCTCGCCGCGCTCGGCCGCGGGGACGTGACCGAGCTCGCGGAGGGCCTGCGGGTCGCCTTCGGCGTCACCGTCATCGGCATCCTCGTGGGCATGGTCGCGTTCGTGCTCTCGCTCGTCCGCGATCGCCTCTACACCCAGGACCACTCGGACCTGGAGTACCTCGCCGCGGTGCTCGCGGCCGAGCCCGGCCGGGCGCCCGCCCCTGCGCCGGCGACGATCCTGGAGACCGTGCGGTGAGCCGGCGCTTCGTCACGCCGACGGCGCGCAGGCGCGACGATCGGGCGGGCGACCCGCTCGAAGGGCTCGTGAACCTCTTCGAGCTGGGGATCGTCCTCGCGCTCGCGTTCCTGCTCGTCGCCCTCGCCGCGCTGCGGACGCCGGGCCGCGGCGAGCGGCCGATCGAGCTGAAGCCCGGGGAGCGCCTGCAGGCCCTCCCCGAGCGCCAGGAACGATCGGCCGCGGGTCGCGGCACCGAGGTGGGACGGGTCTACCGCCTCGGCGACGGGCGGCTCGTCTACGTCACGCCGTCGCCGACGTCGACGTCGACTACGCCGCGGCCGTGACCTGCTTGCGCGCGACGAGCGCGACGTAGGGCAGCGGGTCGCCCACGGCCGAGCGCCGGTGCTCGTAGCGCTGCTCGCCGACCACGTCGAGCTCGCCGCTCTCGAGCATCGAGTGGACCATCCGCGCGAAGCCGGAGCCGTCGCCGTCGCGCAGGAAGTCCTCCTTGATGCAGAACGCGACCAGCCCGTCGTCCTCGATGAGGTCGTAGGCGGTCTGGAACGCCTCCGGCGGGACGTCGCCGAACCCGAGGGCCGCGACGCTCGTCAGGCAGGTGAAGCGCCACTCGCGCAGCCGGCGCTCCTCCTCCGCGCGCAGGGCCGTCATGTCGGCCACGATGTAGTCGTCATAGAGGTCGGGGCGATCCCGCCGCGCCGCCTCGGCGGCCTCGGGGATGATGTCGACACCGACGAGGTCGGAGACTCCGATCTCCGCGAGGCGCTCCCCGACCATGCCGTTGCCGGCGCCCAGGTCGAGGACGCGCAACTGTTCCGGGGGCGTCCCGGTCGCGTCCAGGCTCTCCTCGAGGAGGCCGACGACGACCTCCGGCGACTGGCACTTCAGCTCCTCGTAGAAGAGCTTCTCGTAGAGGCCGGGGATCTCGTAGATGCGGTCGTAGTCGTGAAAGCGGATCCGGCGGACCTCACCGTCGACGACGACGTCGCAGAACTCCTCGTCCTGGTCGGCCCCGACATTGATGTCAGGGAAGTTGATCTGAAGTGTCATCTTGTCTGACACTAGCGGTCGTGGCGCAGGTGAACTCGACACGACCCCGCTTGCTACCCCGTCAGCGCCGGATTCTCACGAGCACGATCCGCCGGCCGACGTTGCCCGCGGCGTCCTGCGCGCGCAACGACAGCCGGGCCGTCGCGCGGCGCCCGCCGCGCGCGAGCGCCCTGCGGACCGCGCGCCGGGTCCGCTTGGACACCGGCACGCGCAGGCGGATGAGGGCGCCCCCGGCGATCGTGCGCTGCACGCGGGAGAGCCCCAATGCGGCCGAGCGCGCGACGCGGCGCACCTTCACGCCCCCGCCGGTGCGCACGGTGCATTGCTCGTCGCAGCCGACGCGCAGGTGCAGCACGCCGGTGCGCAGGAGGCGCTGCGCGTGGCGAACGCGCACCCGCAGCCGCGGCGCGCGGGTGTCGGCGGCGCGCGGCGCGGTCCCCGCGAGCACGCACTCGCCGCGGTCGGCGAGCCGGTGGATCGGCCCGTCGAGCGAGACCACGTACACGCGACCGCAGGCGTCCTCGCCGAAGGACACGAGGTTGCGCACGGTCGGCAGGCCCGCGTCGGCGACGCTCGCCTGGCCCGCCTCCAGCGACGCCGACCAGATGCGGCCGAGGCAGAAGTCGCCGAACACGTAGCGCCCCGCGAGGTCCGGCAGCGCCGGGTCGCGCACGACCGCCCCGCCGATGATCGAGCAGAAGCCCGTCGAGCGCGGGAACGCGAGCACCGGCGCCGTCGCGGCCCACCCGGCGGGCGCCGTCCGCGGGCCGGGCAGGTTGCCCTCGCGGAAGCTCCAACCGAAGTTCAGCCCGCCGACGGCAGGGGGCATCACGTCGATCTCCTCGACGCGCTCCTGCCCCACGTCGCCGATGACGATCGCCCCGGTCGCGCGGTCGAAGGAGAAGCGGTACGGGTTGCGCAGGCCCAGTGCCCACACCTCAGCCGCCGGAGCGCCGAACGGGTTGCCCGCGGGGATGTCGTAGCCGCCCTCGGGGCGCGGCGCGATGCGCAGGATCTTGCCGAGCAGCGTGTGGCGCCCGCTCGCGCCGCTCTCGTCGCGCACGGCGATGTTCTGGCCGTTCTCGTACGGGTCGTTCGCGCCGCCGCCGTCCCCGGTGCTCACGTACAGCGCGCCGTCGGGCCCGACCGCGAGCTGCCCGCCGTTGTGGTTGCCCTGGCGGTGGGGGATGACGAGCGTCGGGACGCGCCCGGGCAGGGCCCGCTCCGGGTCGGCCGGGTCGCGGCGGCCCTCCTCGACGCGCAGCGACCCGTCGGCCCCGTTCGTGTAGAAGACCCAGAAGCGCCCGCTCGTCGCATAGTCGGCGGCGAACGCCAGCGAGAGCAGGCCGCGCTCGCCGTCCGTGCTCGTCGCGCCGGCGCCGAGGTCGAGGAACGGCGCGGGCAGCGTCACGCCGTCGCGGACCACGCGCACTGTCCCGCCGCGCTCGACCACGAACACGCGCGACGGGTCCCCGGGCGGCGCGGTGACGAACGTCGGGGCGGCGAAGTCGCCGATCTGCACGAGCTGCACCCCGGCGCGGGCCGCCGGAGCGAGAGCGAGCACGATGAGGAGCATCGCGGCCAGGAGCGCCGCGGCCGCCGCCGGCCGCGCCGCGCGGCTCACGAGGCCACGGCGGTCCGCTTGCGCAGGTGGCGCCGGGCCCCGCCGCGCCCGAGCTCCTCGAGCCCCGCGTACATCACGCGGACCTCGGCGAAGATCTCCTCCGCCACGGCCTGCGCCTGCGCGCGCGTCGGGTGCTCGACGACCTCGTAGCGGATCGGGTCGCCGTACTGCACGGTCACCTTCGGGAACTGGCCGCGCCGCCAGTTGCGCACCCGGTTGGAGCCGTGGATCGCGACGGGGACGACCGGCGCGCCCGACTCGAGCGCCAGGCGGCCGATGCCGGGCTTCACCGTCGGGCTCAGCGTGCCCGTCCGCGACCTTCCCGCCTCGGGGTACATCGCGACGCAGCCGCCGCGCGCGAGGATCGCCAGCGCGGTCGTGAACGCCTCCTCGTCGCGGTGCCCGCGCCGGACCGGGAACACCCCGCCGTGCGTGAACACCCACTGCAGCGGCGGCTTGAACAGCTGGGACTTGGCCATGAACCGCACCTTGCGCCGCAGCGCCGCTCCGAGGAAGAAGTGGTCGAGGAAGGAGAAGTGGTTCGGCGCGAGCAGCACCGGGCCGTGCTGGGGCACCTTCTCCGAGGAGATGGACCGCAGCCGCAGCACAAGCAGCCCGTAGAGCGTCGTGATCACGCGCACCAGCTCGTACACCGCGTCGGGCTCGCGCGTCCGCGAGCGGGCGTGGAACCGGTCGAAGTACTCCGCCGGGCGGGGGTCCTTGTAGACCTGCGCCCGGATCGGCGCGAGATCGGGATCGGGTGGGCTGGAGGCCTCCATGCGCGCCAGGACGTTACCCGCGACGCCCCCGGTTCGACGCAGTTCCCCGCGCGCGCCCGGCGGCCGGCCGGGGCCGGCCCCGTCGGCGGCTGTCCCGTCCGCCGTCGGGGTCCCCTCGGCCCCGGCCGATCCACCTGGATCCGGGCTGGACGCCCAGGTATCGCCGGACGGTGGGTCAGGCCGTCACGGCGACGACGGCCCACGTCCCGCCGCCGGAGTGCTCGTCGCAGGAGGAGACGGGTTTGCGGCGGCGGGGGGTGGATCGCATGGGCGCAACGTACGCGCGGCCGGCGGGCCGGCCCATCGACACGCGGTCGGAACCTGGGACTGGGCCACCCGCCACGCGGTCGGGGTAGGCTCGGCGCTCCCCGACGAGGAGGCACGTTGCCGGACGTCGCAGCGCACATCACGGGCACGGTGTGGAGGATCGAGTGCGCGGTGGGCGACACGGTCGCCGAGGGCGACACCGTCGTCGTCCTCGAGTCGATGAAGATGGAGATGCCGGTCGAGGCGGAGGACGCGGGGACCGTCCGGCGGATCCACGTCACCGAGGGCCAGGCGGTCCGCGTGGGCGAGCCGCTCGTCACGCTGGAGTAGCCGGGGCGCTCCGTCCGCCCGCGCGCCTAGCGTTCGCGCGCAACGGCAACCCCACCAGGAGGATCGGATGCGCCTCGTGACCGGGCCCCCGGGCCCGCGCGTCGTGCTCGACGGCCGGCCGGTCACCGTGCTGTCGTCGGCGGACTACCTCGGCCTCGCGGACCATCCCCGCGTGCGCGAGGCGGCCGCGGATGCGACGCTGCGCTGGGGCGCCGGCGCCGGGCCGATCCGCCCGGGCCGCGCCACGCTGCTCATCCACCACCGCCTGCAGGAGCGCCTCGCCGCGACGCTGCGCACGGAGTCGGCGCTGCTGGCGGGATCGGGGTACCTCGCGGCGATCGCGGCGGTGTGCGGGCTCGGCCGCGCCGGCACGACGATCCTCGTGGACGAGCACGTCGGCCCCGCGCTCGCCGACGCCTGCCGCCTCGCGCACGGGGAGACCGTGCCGTTCCATCACGGGGACGCCGACCAGGTCGCATGGGAGCTGGCGGGCGCGGCCGGCCGCGGGCCCCTGCCGGCGGTCGTCGTCACGGAGTCCGTGTTCGCCCGCGACGGGGACGTCGCGCCGCTGCTCGAGCTGTGCGAGGCGGCCCGGCGCGGCCGCGCGCGCCTGGTCGTCGACGAGTCGCACGCGATCGGCTGCCTGGGCCCGGACGGGCGCGGCGCGCTCGCCGAGGCGGGGCTCGACGGCGAGGCCGACGTCGTCGTCTGCAGCCTGGGCACCGCGCTGGGCTCGTGCGGCGGCATGATCGCCGGCGACGCCGACGTGCTCGACGAGATCGCGCACGGGGCGACGGCCCTGTCGGCGTCGGCCGCGCCGTCGCCCGCGGCGAGCGCCGCGGCGCTCGCCGCGCTCGGGCTCATCGGCGACCGCGGGCGCCGCGTCGCGAAGCTGCAGGCCAACGCGGGCGTGCTGCGCGACGCCCTCGCCGCGCAGGGCCTCGCGGCGGCGGCCTCGACCACGCATCTCATGAGCCTCGACGCGGGTGACGAGGCGGCCGCCCGGGGCATGGCCGAGGCGGCGCTGGCCGAGGGCGTGCTGGTGGAGCCGATCGGCCGCCCCCTGCTTGGGGCGGGGACGGCGCGGGTACAGGTGAGGGTCATGTCGTCGCATGCCCACGAGGAGCTTCGAGAGGCCGCGCAGGCCCTCGGGCGCGCCGCGCTGCGCGCGGGGCTCGCCGCCGCCTCTGACAGCGGCGTTGCACCGGCCCCGCGAGTCTTCGACGTAGAGGCAAGGGCTGCCGCCTAGAGGTTAGGCTCACCCCCCGTGACCGCAGAAGTCGAGGCACCCACCACGGGTGGCTCCGATCGGAGCCGCCTGCGCGACGACGTTCAGCCCGTCGCCAACGAGACCCGCGACCGGATCATCACCGGCGCCGTGACCATCATCCCCATCCTGGGGCTGGGCCTGGTCGGCTGGCAGGTCTGGAACGAATGGCTGCACGTGAGCGATCTCGTCGTGCTCGTCATCTGCTACCTGCTGACCGGCTTCGGCGTGACGGTCGGCTTCCACCGCCTGTTCACCCACCGGTCGTTCAAGACGAGCACCCCCGTGCGCGCCATCCTGGCGGCGCTCGGCTCCGCCGCGATCGAGGGGCCGATCATCTCCTGGGTGGCCGATCACCGCAAGCACCACGTGTTCTCCGACGTGGAGGGCGACCCGCACAGCCCGCACGTCGACCACGGCCACGGTCTGAAGGGCGCGCTCGCCGGCCTCTACCACGCCCACGTCGGGTGGCTGTTCGTCCACACACAGCGCGGGCTGAAGACGCGCTACGCGCCGGACCTGCTCAAGGATCCGGTCATCCGCTTCATCGACAAGACGTTCTTCGTGTGGGCGATCGCCGGGTTCATCGTCCCCTTCCTGCTCGGGTGGCTCATCGGCGGCACGGTCATGCACGGCCTGACCGGGATGCTGTGGGGTGGCCTCGTCCGCATCCTGCTCGTGCACCACGCGACGTTCAGCGTCAACTCGCTGTGCCACTTCTTCGGCCGTCGCGCGTACGACACCGACGACGAGTCGCGCAACGTGTTCTGGTTGTCGCTGCCGACGCTCGGGGAGTCGTGGCACAACAACCATCACGCGTTCCCGACGTCCGCCGAGCACGGGATGCAGCGTGGGCAGGTCGACCCGTCCGCGTGGCTCATACGCGGGATGGAGAAGCTGGGTATCGTCTGGGACGTCGTCCGGGTCTCACCGGAGCGCCAGCGCGCGCACCGGGCCGCGCTCTAGCTCACGTCGATGTTCGGCAACACCGCGCCGTTTCGACAGGCGTTCGAGGAGACGTTCACCGACCGTCCCTTCACGATCCGCTTCTGGGACGGCAGCACCATCCCGTCCACCACGGGCGACGGGCCCGTGTTCGAGATCCGCTCGCCGCGGGCGGTCGGCTACGTGCTGAGCGCTCCCGGCCAGCTCGGCGTCGGGCGCGCGTACGTCATGGGCGAGATCGAGCCCGACGACATGGAGAAGGCGCTGCAGGTGGTCAACACCTGGCGGCCTCCTCCGCTCGACCGCAAGACGCAGGCGCGGCTGGCGCTGGCCGCTCTGCGGGCCGGCGGGATCCAGAAGCCGCCTCCCCCGCCGGCGGCGGAGCTGCGGCCGAAGGGCCGCCGGCACAGCATGGCCCGCGACCAGCGGGCGGTCCGCCACCACTACGACGTCTCCAACGACTTCTTCGCGCACTTCCTCGACGAGTCGATGACGTACTCGTGCGCGGTGTGGGACCGCGGCGCGACGACGCTCGAGGAGGCGCAGGCCGAGAAGCTCGACATGGTCTGCCGCAAGCTCGAGCTGAAGGAAGGCGACTACGTCCTGGACATCGGCTGCGGCTGGGGGTCGTTCGCCATCCACGCGGCGCGCGAGTACGGGGCCCGCGTGCTCGGGATCACGCTCTCGCCGCCGCAGGCCGAGCTCGCGCGCGAGCGCGCGAAGGAGGCGGGCGTCGACGACAAGGTGCAGTTCGAGGTCCGCGACTACCGCGAGCTGCCGCAGCAGGAGTTCGACGCCGTGTCGAGCATCGGCATGGTCGAGCACGTCGGTAGCCGCAACATCGACGCGTACATGGCGAACATCCTGCGCGTGCTCAAGCCGGGCGGGCGGCTGCTGAACCACGGCATCGCGCGCACCCGCCACGACATCCCCGAGGCCGGGCCGTTCTCCGAGCGCTACGTGTTCCCCGACGGCGCGCCGCTGCACCTCTCGCGCGTGATCACCGCGATGGAGCGCGCGGTCTTGCGCATCGACCACGTCGAGGCCCTGCACGGCCAGTACGAGCGGACGCTGCAGGCGTGGATCGACAACCTGGAGTCCGACCTGCCGAAGGCGATCAGGCTCGCGGGCGAGGAGCGCGTCCGCGTGTGGCGGCTGTACCTGCGCGCCGCGCGCGCCGGCTTCGAGGCGCGCCGCATGACGGTCTTCCAGGTGCGCGCGACGCGGTGGGCGTAGGCCGGACGGCGGCGAGCGCTCAGCGCTCGTCGCCCTCTGCCGCCACCTCGACGAGCGACAGGTCCACGAGCCACTCGACCGGCGCCTTGTCGTCCGTGTAGACGCTGCCGCCCCGCAGCCCGACCGCGGCCACCTCCGCGTCCAGCTGCGCGCGGGGGCGCAGCTCGGCGGGCAGCCGCGGCACGGCGGCGGCGATCGAGGCCGGGGTCAGCGACGCGTCGCCGCCGACGAGGATGACGTTGGTCGCCTCCGACGGCACGCGGACCACGCTGGGGAACGCCTCGCGCATCGTCGCGGTCAGGACCTTCTCGAGCGCGTCGGAGTCCGCCGGGTGGCCGACGTTGATGATCACGCGGCCGCCGGGCGCGAGCCGGTCGCGCGCGAGCTCGAAGAACTCGCGTGTGGCGAGGTAGAAGGGGATGTACGGCTGGCGGTAGGCGTCGACGAGGATCGCGTCGTAGCGCTCCTGCGCGCGCCGCAGGAACGGGCGCGCGTCCTCGGTGTGCACGCGCAGCCGCGGGGCGCGCATGTCGAACCAGCGCCGCCCGAGCTCGGAGACCTCTCCGTCGATCTCCACGCCGTCGATGATCGTGTCCGGCCAGAAGTGCCCCAGGG
>Ga0180215_1004840_pt1 | contig 11733 bp, 6 predicted proteins | sample eDN3rd37CBELigBY_FD_128871 | JGI IMG/M metagenome (GOLD analysis project Ga0180215, IMG submission 128871) | Enriched backyard soil microbial communities from Emeryville, California, USA - eDNA 3rd pass 37_C BE-Lig BY (version 2) (version 2) | ecosystem: Environmental > Terrestrial > Soil >...
CGGCGGCGGCACCAGCGACGTGGCGGTGATCAGCCTCGCGGGGATCGTCTACTCGCGCTCGGTGCGGGTCGGCGGCGACAAGATGGACGAGGCGATCATCCAGCACATCAAGCGCAAGTACAACCTGCTGATCGGCGAGCGCACCGCCGAGCTGATCAAGATGGGCATCGGCACCGCCTTCCCCACCGAGGAAGAGCTCACCATGGACATCAAGGGGCGCGACCTGGTCGCCGGTGTGCCCCGCACCCTCACGGTCTCCTCCAACGAGATCCGCGACGCGCTCTCCGAGCCGATCAACGCCATCGTCGAGGCGGTGAAGGTCACCCTGGAGCGGACGCCTCCCGAGCTGGCGGGCGACATCGCCGATCGAGGCATCGTCCTCGCAGGTGGCGGCGCGCTCCTGAAGAACCTGGACACGCTGCTGCGGGAGGAGACCGGGCTGCCGGTCTTCCTGGCGGAGGATCCCCTCTCGGCGGTGGTGATCGGCGCCGGGAAGGCCCTCGAGGAGCTGGACATCCTGCGGCAGGTCTGCGCCCAGGCCTGAAGCAGCCGGGGGCAGCGCGGCGGGGCCGAGGCCCGTCGCTTCATCTCTGCCGGGCGTTCGCGACGGGATCGTCGAACGGCGCTCGCGGAAGGAGTTCTCGATGCACGAGCGAACCGCTGGCAGAAGCCTCCTCCTCGCCCTGCTCCTCCTCTCGAGCGTCGGCCTCGGCGGCTGCGCGCTCCTGCAGACCCTGGCCGGGGACAAGAGGCCGGAGCTCACCTTCCGGGAGGTCCGCTTCACCGGCTGGTCGCTGGATCAGGTCCACCTCGACGTGATCTACGAGCTGGACAACCCCTACGACATCCCGCTCAGCCTCGCCTCGGTCGCCTACGATCTGGAGGTGGAGGGCAGGAAAATCCTCTCGGGTGCGCCGAAGGAGGGGCTGAAGATCCAGCCCCGCAAGAGCCAGCAGCTCGTCTTCCCTGCGTCGGTGCGCTTCCTGGATGTGATCCCCACCGTGGAGGCGCTCTTTCGAAAGAGCGCGCTGGGCTACAGGGCCAGCGGGGAGATCGGGGTGCAGACGCCGGTGGGGGTGATCGGCCTGCCCCTGTCGAAGAGCGGCGACATCGACGTGCCCACCCTCCCCTCGATCGAGCTTGCCAGCGTGTCGGTGCCGAAGAAGAGCCTCACCCAAGCGACGGTGGAGGTCGCGCTGGACCTCACCAACCGCAACGACTTCGCGATCCCGATGGCGGGGATCGACTACGCCCTGCGCCTCGGCGGCGCCCAGGTGGGAGGCGGCAAGTCCCAGGGGAAGACCCTGCGACCAGGCGAGCGCACGAGGATCCAGATCCCGATCGGGGTCAACCTGGTCGGCGCCGGGCAAGGGGTGCTGGCGCTGGTGTCGGGCAAGCCCGCCGACGTGGGCCTCGAGGGGAAGCTCGCCCTGGGCGGGATCGAGGCGCCGCTCGATCTGAAGAAGCGCCTCACGATCAAGTAGCGCGCAGGAGCCGCTGAGGAATCGCTCCCGCGGAGCGCGGGGCGCGGGGCGCGTCCCTCGCGTCGCGCGGAACGCCGCTCTCTCCGCGCCGCCTCTCCCTACTTGCCGGCCCCGATCCGGAGGAGCTCCTCCAGCCAGGCGCCGAAGGCGTCGGAGCGGACCAGGCCGCGCAGCCTGCGCAGCGCGAGCTCGTGGGCGAGCTCCATGTAGTCGTCGAGGAGCCCCATCCGATCGAGGACCTCCCGCAGCGGCGCCTCCGCGTCAGGGGCGAGGAGCACCTCGATCACCGCGCGGATCTCGCCCTCCGCCTCCTCCCGCTCGATCCAGGAGATCAGGCCGCGCCGGGTGATCTCGGCGCTGACCACGGGCTCGCTGCGCTCCCACTCGTGGGCGAGGTCGGCGGCGTCCAGATCCAGGACCCCCTCCGCGAGCGCCTCGCGGATCGCAGCGTACTCCCCGGCCCGGCCCGGATCGCAGATCAGATCCGCGAAGCGGTGCAGCACCCGGGAGAGGGCGGCGTCCGCGAACTCCTCTGCCTTGCGATCGAGCTGGCGCTCCACCTCCCCGGACACTGCCGAAGCCACGTCGGTGGCGAGGGTGCCGAAGGCCCCGCCGCTGGATCGCACCCTGTCGCGGGCGAAGCGGCCCAGGCCCCCCAGCCCCTTGGCCAGCGGGTTCTCCACCACCGGCGCCCGCAGCTTCCTGCCGAACGCGAGGAGCTCCTGGAGGAAGAGCTCCCGAAAGAGCGCGCGGACCGGCTCCCGATCCAGCAGCACCAGGACCACCTCCCGGCTCGGGGTGTAGCGCTGGCTCGCCAACTCCAGCCAGGTGTCCTGGAGGTCGTGGGGGATCAGATCGCCGAGGGCGCCCTCCTGCTCCGAGAGCCAGCCCCGCAGGGTCCGGATCCGCTCCAGGAGCCAGCCCTCCGCGAGGTCCGAGCGCAGCCACGCCCGCAGGCCCTTGCGCACGAGGCTGGCGGCGAAGCCCGCCTCCACCAGATCGCCGAGGGGGGTGGCCAGGTCCTCCTCCACCACCAGGGAGGCCAGGCGTGGAAGGGGCCCCTCGGCCGCCTGGTCGTCGCGGAGGGCGGCGAGGATCTTTTCGGTCTTCTTCAAGGGCTCGTCGCTCCGGCCTGCGGTCCCCAGACCACGGCGCCGTCCGGGAGAAAGTAGACGATCAGCATCCTGCCCCCCTCCACGGTGGGCGTGTGGTGGCTGCCAGGGGGCAGGACCACCCAGCCGGGCGGGTGGCCATCGAAGCGAGGCTCCCCTTCCCGCGCCACGCAGAAGCTCACCTCTCCCAGGGGGTGGGTGTGCTCGGTCGCCTCCCCCTCCATGTCCACCGCGTCGATGCTCAGGCCGGCGGTCTCCTCCGAAGGCTTGGCGAGCCTCCCGAAGTAGACCCCTTCCGGGACGCCCCCTCTGGGGGTGAGCCACCCTTCCGCGTGTCCTTCGATGAGCATCTCTTCCAGGACCTTGCGCATCTGGGGCGTCGTTGCCTGGTCCAGGGCGTCGACCGCCATGGAGGGTTGCGAGAGGTCGAGCGTCGCGATCAACCGGGTCAGGGGAGCCAGGGCGTCCAGCAGCGCGTTCTTTGCAGTCATCGTTCGAAGTCTCCTGCCCGGCCGTGGAGCGGTTCGCCGACCAGGCGACGATGCCAATCTAGCACGGCCTTCCGGCCCGGGCGGCCGGGAGGATGGCTGTCTATTTTCTTGTGGGAGCGCCCACGTCGAGGGGGAAGAGGGAGTCACGGATCCGCTTGGAGCCGAGAGAACCAGAGCCTGGCCGATCTGCCCGCGGCCCGTCGGCTGCCCCGGCCCCCGCCTCGAGCGCCGAGCGCATCCTCGCTGCGGTGCGCTTTGCGTCCGAGGCCTTCCTCTCCAGCCAGAGCGTCAACAAGCGGATCGACGAGGTGCTGGCGATGCTGGGAGAAGCCGCCCAGGCGAGCCGGGTCTACGTCTTCGAGAACCAGCTCGCACCGGACGGAGCGCTCCTCAGCTCCCAGAAGTACGAGTGGGTGGGCGAGGGGATCGAGCCGCAGATCGACAACCCGCATCTCCAGCGGATGTCGTTCAACGGATCGGGGCTCGGGGAGGCCCGGAAGCACCTGGCTGCAGGCAGGCTCTACGAAAAGAGGGAGCCGGATTTCACCGAGGCGGAGCGCCGCTTCTCCGCCCCCCAGAGCGTCTTGAGCTTCGTCCTGGTTCCCCTGATGGTCGAGGAGAGCTGGTGGGGCTTCATCGGCTTCGACGACTGCAAGGTACCGCGGGAGTGGTCGACGGCGGAGAAGGATGCCCTCAAGGCTGCGGGGGGGATCCTCGCTGCGGCGATCCAGGGCTCCCGCGCCCGCAGCGAGCGGCAGCGGCTCTTGGACGAGCAGCGCTCCTTCACCCAGGCTGCCTGGCGGCGGGCGGCGGAGTGGGAGGCGGTGCTCTCGTCCATCGTCGACGCGGTCTGGGTCCTGGACATGGACGAGGTGGTCACCTTCGCCAACGAGGGCGCCAGCCGGATCTTCGACATGAAGCGGCCCGACGACCTGCTCCGCCCCTACTACGAGTACCTCCAGCTCGCGGAGATCCAGGACATGGCGGGGCGGCCCATCTCGCGGGAGCAGTTCCCCCCGTGCCGCTCCCTGGAGGGAGAGGCAGTCAACAACCAGGGCCTGCAGCTCTTCATCCATCGGACCCGGCAGCGCAAGTTCGTGCGGATGAGCTCGGCGCCGATCCAGGACGCCTCCGGCACCATCTTCGGTGCGGTGGCGGTGGCGACCGACGTCACGGAGGCGGTCGAGTTCGATCGCCTCAAGGACCAGTTCGTCCGGGTGGCTGCCCACGAGCTCAAGACGCCGGTGGCGATCATGAAGGGCTACGCCCAGCTCGTCCTCCGCACCGCCGTCGATCTCTCGCCGGTGCAGAAGGACCGCCTGGAGGCGATCGATCGGGGCGCGGATCGGATCGACCGCATCGTCCAGGATCTCCTGGGGGTCTCCCAGATCTACGCGGAGGGGTTCCGCCTGGAGACCAACCGGATCGACCTGGCGATGCTGGCGGTCCGCGTGATCGGAGAGCTGGCGCGGGAGCACCCGGAGCGTCCCGTCGATCTCGAGGCGCCCAAGGCATCGCCGCTGGTCGTCGCCGATTCCGAGCGGATCGCCTTCGTGCTCCAGAGCCTGATCGACAACGCGATCCGCTACTCCCCCGAGGGCGGCCCCGTCGAGGTGAGGCTGGAGACCCTCCCGAAGGGCAGAGGGACCTTGGATCGCAGCAGGGTGGTCCAGGTCTCCGTCTCCGATCGGGGGGTCGGGATCCCCCAAAGCCAGCAGCGGCGCATCTTCGAGCCATTCTTCCGGGCACACACCGATACGCCCTACGACCACGGCGGGATGGGGGTCGGCCTCTTCACCTCCCGGGAGATCATCCAGCAGCACGGGGGCGAGATTTGGTTCGAGAGCGAGGTCGGCAAGGGCAGCACGTTCTTCTTCCAGCTTCCACTCGGAGACGAGGATGAGCAGCGCACCTCACGTGCTGGTCGTGGATGATGATCAGGACCTGCTGGCCCTGATCACCGAGACCCTCGACCTGGAGGGCTATCGGGTGGACGCCGCCGTCAACGGCGCCAAGGCCCTCGATCTGCTCGAGGACGAGATGCCCGACCTGATCCTCCTCGACATGAAGATGCCGGTGATGGACGGGACCGAGTTCACGAAGAGGTTCCGGGCCCGCCACGATCACGCCTCCCGGATCGTGCTCGTCACCGCCGCAGCGGACGCGGAGAAGAGCGCGAAGGCCATCGGCGTCAACGGCTATCTGGAGAAGCCCTTCGACCTGGACGCGCTCCTCGACACGGTGGCGAAGGAGGTCAACGAGGTGCGGGAGGGTTGACCTCTCGGCGGCAGATTCGAGCGCGGGAGGCGGGACCGACGAAGCTCTCCTCTGCTGACGGGGACGAATCTATCTCCTTTTGGAGCCTTTTGGACGTGTGCGTTGCGACCACGGATGCCTTCATGGAGGGGATAACCCGATGAAGGAGCTCTCCAATGGTCCCGATGTTTTCCCGATCTTCGGCTCTCCTCCCACTCCTGTTGCTGCTCGGCGGCGCCTGGCTCGGGGGCTGTGGGTCCGAGGAGCCGTCCAGGCCCGGCGTGGCGATCCGCAGCTTCGAGGTGGAGCCCGGGCATCTCGAAGAAGCCGGGAACGTGACGATCCGCTGGTCGACGACGGGCGCAGCAGCGTTGGAGCTCCTCCACGGTGATCAGGAGGTGGACCTCGGAGGCCTGGAGGCCGACGAGGGCTCGCTCGTCGTCCAGGTCTCCGAGAGCACGACCTTCACCCTCACCGCCAGCGACGCGGCCGGCGCGTCCGTGTCTGCCAGTCGCGATGAGGACTTCGCCTCGACCTTCGTCAGCGGCCACTTCAAGCGCGCCATGCGCTTCAACGGGCGCTCGTTCCTCTTCCAGCCCAAGTAGACCAAGGGTCGGAGCCGCGCTGGACGAGAGCCTGGCCTACGTCTCCTCCGGAGGCAGGGGACTGAGCCCGCTCCTCGTCGAGTGTGCCAAGGTCTCCATCGATGTCGCGGCGGCCCGGCAGCTCGCCGAAGGGGCAGCATACGAGATCGAGGTCGCGCGTCTTCGCCTCTCCGCGATTCACCAGGAGGACCGCCCCTGGCCCAGCTCGGTCCCGGTCCTCTGTCGCATCCTCGAGAAGGAGCTGGACGCTGGAGCACCCCATTCGCCTCTGCGCACCGTGATCCAGAACGATCCCTACGGGTATCTCCTGGACCCGGGCCTCGTCATCCATGAGCAGGTCGAATTCTGACTGCGCGGGGCCCCCAGCTTTCCGAGGTTCCGACAGCCTTCGGCAGACACTCCCTTGGTCCCGAACGCCCGGCCGGGGTCGAACCTCGAGGAGGAGACGGCGGTTTTACCGCTTTTGGAATCACTTGGACATGTGGAATCGGTGCCCGGCTGGCTTCATGAGGCGATGGTCCGCGCCCTCCGCTCGACGGAGGGACGAACCCGGAACTCGCATGAAGGAGCAATCCGATGGTCCTCCAACCTCTCCGATCTCCATTCTTTCTCTCCCTGGTCCTCGCGCTCGGCGCTGCCTCACTCCTGGGCTGCGGCACCGAGGAGCCCCGGAAGCAGGACGGCCTGGCGATCCGCAGCTTCGAGGTGGAGCCGGGGCAGCTCGCGGAGGCGGGAGACGTCACGATCCGATGGGTGACCACCGGCGCCACCTCCCTGGAGCTGCTGGAGGGCGATCGAGCGATCGACCTGCAGGGTCGGGAGATCGCATCGGGCTCCATCGTCGTCCGGGTGGAGGAGAGCACGACCTTTACCCTGATCGCGAGCGACGCAGCAGGCAGCTCCGTGTCCGCCAGCGGGGACGTCGTCATGGACGAGGTCCCGGGGCCCGCGATCGCGGAGCTGACGGCGCCGGAGGTGGTCCACGCCGACGAGGCAGGGGAAGCACTGGCGACCATCTCCTGGGCAGGCGTGGAGCGGGCGACCGAGCTGCAGCTCCAGGCTTCGGGTCGCGAGGCGATCGAGCTGGACCCCGGGGCGGCGGAGGGGAGCGTCGAGGTCGCGCTCACCGAGGAGACCACCTTCATCCTGGTGGCGAGGAGCGAGGGGGGCGAGTTCTCGCGAAGCGCCACGGTGCGGGTGGTCTACCACCCCACGATCGATCGCTTCGACGCCGACCGTGATCGGGTCGGCCTGGCAGAGTCCAACACGGTGCATTGGGCCACCACCAACGCGACCCACGTCGAGCTCTGGCTGGACGATGTACAGATCGAAGGCGACCTCCCGGCGGAGGGCGGCCAGGACGTGACCTTCGTCATCTCCTCCACCGTGGAGCTCCGCGCGTTCAACGAGCTGGGGACCGTGAGCACCGCGACCCTCGAGGTGGAGGTCGGCGCCCCACGGCTCCTCGACCTGCAGCTCGATCCCAGCCCCCTCTGGCTGGGAGACGCCACCACCTTCAGCTGGCAGACCCAAGGTGGCAGCGAGTTGACGATCTCGCTCGGCGAGACGGGCGAGATCATATGTCGAGAGACAGAGTTCCGAGAAATCGAGACATCGAGCTGCAGCTGGGAGCCACTCGCCGCAGGCGTCTACACGCTGGCCCTCACGCTCTCCAACCTCAGCGGTCTCGACACCGGCAGCGTCGATCTCTATGTCTCCGATGGCCCCCAGATCACCCACTTCGACGCGACCCCTCGGATCCTCACCGCAGGCGACGATCTGGAGATCAGCTGGGCGGTGCGTGAGGATCCCGCAGGCTCCGAGCCGATCCTCAGCCTGACGGACGATCGGGGCAACACCTACCCTGCCGAGCTCCCGGAGGACGTGCTGGTGACCCGCCCGGCAGATCCCGGCGCGTACGAGCTCCAGCTCGATGCAGCCACCGATCATCCGAGGTCCACCCCCGCCCGCAGCACGATCAGCCTCGTGGTCCACCCCCGCCCCTTCGTGGAGCTCGTGGCCCTGCCTGCGCACTTCGACGACTCGGTCGACGACGAGGCGACGATCTCCTGGACCAGCCGGGACGCGGAGACGGTGACGCTCTACCGGATCGTCGACGGGGCGTCGGAGCAGCTGTTGGTGGCGGCGGGGGCCGATCGGGAGTCAGGGAGCTACAGCTTCGTCCCCAGGGAGGCAGCGCTCTACCGGCTGGTCGCGGTCAACTCCATCGGCGGCGCGGCGTCCCGGGAGGTGGAGGTCACGGTGGCGCCCACCGAGGTCCTCCACGCCACCGCAGAGCCTTCCAGCTTCACCCAAGGGCAGCAGATCCGCTTGCGCTGGACGGCGCGCATGGCGGACGAGGTGCGCCTCGACGCCGCCACCCGCGACTATCTCCTGGAGGAGATCGGCGCCCCCTACCTCGATCTCGAAGAGATCGGGACCCACCTCCCCATGACCCCGACCTGCGGCTCCCTCGACACCATGGGTTGCGGCAACCTCACCTTCCCCGCCGGCTTCACCTTCCCCTTCGGCGGGACCTCCTACGCCCAGGTCTGGGTCCACACCCCAGGCTATCTCTCCTTCAGCGCCAGCGGAAACCACGCCACCTCGGTCCGGGAGAACACCAGCTTCCCAGACGCAGCCGACGGCGCATCGGTCCACATCGCGCCCTTCTGGGAGGCCTTGGGCTGGGACGCCAGCCGTTTCCCCGACGGCAACGTCCACTACGCCCTCGTGGAGGACGACGGCGAAGACGTGCTCCTGATCCAGTGGAAGGACATCGGCCACAACAACCCGCTCTGGCGAGGGGCCAGCTTCAACTTCGAGGTGGCCCTGCGAAGGAGCGGCACGTTCGAGTTCCGCTACGGGGGTCAGAGCGCCGGATCGTCCGCCATCCCCGCCGACGTCCTCGGGGGATCCAGTGCAACCATCGGCTTCCAGCTCCCCGATCGAGGCGACTTCGGCATGCTCCTCGCGAACGGCCAGATCCCGATGAACGGATCCCGCGCCTGGAGGTCCTTCTCTTACAGGCCGCTCGACGCGCTGCCCACCGAGGGAGAGCTCGTCTTCGCCCCCTACGGCGCCCAGGCCAACTTCCCCATCACGCTCAGCGCCCATCGAGACGGGGTGGTCCACTCCATGCCCGTGAACCTCGAGGTGGCCCGCAAGCCGCTGATCGAGCTGGAGCCCGAAACGATCGCGCCGACCCTGCGGGGCGAGGAGGTGCGGCTGGGGTGGAGGACCTTCAACACCAGCGCCCTCACGGTGATCGATCAGGTGGGCGCGCTCCGCTGCACCGCCGGCGACCAGGCGATGATCGACCAGGGCTTCTGCACGATCACGGAGGAGAAGGCGGGGACCTACCTCTACACCGTGCGAGCGACGGGCGCGAACGAGGCGATCGTCGAGCGCACCGTCCGGGTGGACTTCTTCGGTGCCTTCGGCATCGCGTCCTTCACACCCGCCTCCCCATCGGTGGAGAAGGGGGGGAGCGTCCTCCTCCGCTGGGAGATCTTCGACGCGGCCTCCCTCAAGCTCTACGCAGACGGGGTGGAGATCTTCTCCGACACGGACTGGCCCTCCAACGGCTCCTTCCTCGTGGAGGGGCTGAACCAGGACACCGAGTTCAGGCTCGAGGTCATGAACGAGCTGGGGGTGATCGAGGAGGCTACCGCCGCGGTGGAGCTCTGGGACTTCACCCTGGACATCCAGGCGTCGGCGAGCAGCGTCCGCCCGGGCGATCCGGTCACCGTCACCGTCGACGCACGCACCCTCGACGGCGGCGACCCGCTCCCGGTCTTCGGCGCCTTCCCCCTGATCGACGTGCGGACGCCCCCCCGACAGGAGCGATATTCCAGCATCGCCGGCCTGGCACAGGCGGTGGCGCACCCGATCGATCCGAACGAGACCTCCGCTGCCATCTCCGTCGAGTTCCCAGCCGGCTTCAGCTTTCCGTACATGGGTACGACCTACTCGGAGGTCCTGGTCTTCCTGGATGGCTACGTCTCCCTGACGCCCACGGCGGAGTCGACCGCCACCAACGTGGATCTCCCCACCGCCGAAGGAGAGGGGGCGAACCTTCACCTCGCTCCCTTCTGGGAAGATCTCCACCCGCGCAACATCGGCCAGATCCACAGCGCCCGGACCAGCGACGACACCTTCGTGATCCAGTGGTCCAAGATGAGCCTCACCCTTGGCTCCACGAGCTCCTCCAACGTCTACCCGCACGATCTCAACTTCCAGATCGTCCTCCACCGCAACGGGAACTTCGAATACCGCTACGGGACGATGGCACCCCACCCGACCCATGCGCCCTTCGGGTCGACGGTCTGCTTCCCCTCGTCCTGCCAGAACGAGGTGAACGGCGCCGCGGCGACCATCGGCTATCAGTTCAACGGCGGCACGCTCGGCTATCGCTATCACTTCGGCGGAACCGCCCCCAAGGCCGGCAACCCTCCGGTCGAAGGCGGCCTCAGCAACCGGAACCTGCGCTTCGAGGCGATGGGAGCCAGCAACAGCCTCACCCTCAGCCCCGTCGAATCCGAGACCATCTCGTTCTGCGTGATGTCTGGGGGGAGCGCCGTCTGTAAGCCGTTCGAGGTCCAGGTGGACTTCGAGCTGACCACTGCCAGCTTCTCCAAGGATCGCATCAACCTCGGCGAGTCGATCACGCTCTCGTGGGAGAGCAAGGGCGGCAAGGTCCTGAACGTCCGCGATGGCGCCACCGTGGTCTACACCACGTCGGATCTGGCGACGATCGATCAGGGCTCCATCTCGCTCACCCCGGTGAAGGGGACCCAGTACGTGGTGGAGATCGTCGCCGGGGATCGGAAGGACAGCGTCGAGAAGTTCGTGGAGGTGGATCACTTCGCCATCACCGCGAGCCACACCGGCTCCAGCGGACCCGGCACCGCAGTGACCCTGAACTGGGAGGTGAGCCGCTTCGATCCCTCCCAGGAGTTCCATGTCGCCGCCCCCATGGAGCAGCTCTCCAGCGACGACTTCCACCTCTTCGACATCAGCGCCGACGAGGACGCCATCCAGCTCATCGGCGCCAACGCCGACGTCGTCAACGCGCGGCTGGACTTCGTCGACTTCACCTTTCCATACTTCGGCACGGCGCACAGCTTCATTCGGGTGGCGACCGACGGCTACCTCTCTTGGGATACGTCCGGCTCCGTCGGGGGGAACCAGCCCATCCCGAATCTCACGAGCCCGTCTGACTCGAAGGCCATCGCGCCCTTCTGGGAGGACCTCCACACCCGGCAGACCGGCAGGGTCCTGGCCAAGCGGCTCGACGCCGATCGCTACGTGATCCAGTGGAGCCACATGAGCCTCCGATGGGGCTCCGCCGCCCACGAAGGGGATCTCAACTTCCTGGTGGTCCTCTATCGCGACGGACGCTTCGACTTCCGCTTCGGGCCCATGCTCGGGCCGCCCCTCCCGTCCCCGACGCCGACCGACTGCTACCCAGCGACATGCGAGAACGAATCCAACGGATCCTCCGCGACGATCGGCTACCAGATCCTCGGTGGTCTGGGCGGACACCAGATCCACTTCGGCGGCATCGCCAGGGCACCGGGCCAACCGCCCGTTGCAGGTGGGCTCTCGAACCGCGGCTGGCGGTTCACGCCGCGCATCGGCGCAGGCGCCGGCTCGGCGACGGTCCATCCGTCCGACTCCTCCACCTACCGGATCTGCGCCTTCGCTCCCTCCTCCGGCGCCGCGAACTGCGCCCCCACCGTCGGCGTCGACGTACCCTGGGGCATCGATCTCTTCCAGGCCC
>Ga0180215_1004842_pt1 | contig 11731 bp, 9 predicted proteins | sample eDN3rd37CBELigBY_FD_128871 | JGI IMG/M metagenome (GOLD analysis project Ga0180215, IMG submission 128871) | Enriched backyard soil microbial communities from Emeryville, California, USA - eDNA 3rd pass 37_C BE-Lig BY (version 2) (version 2) | ecosystem: Environmental > Terrestrial > Soil >...
GACGAGGATCACCAGGTCGCGCGCATCAATCGACGTGGCAGCGGCAGTTGGGCTGGGAGCTGCACGTACTCCGCGGTATTTTGGCAGGCTAGCGCTCGGCTCGGCCACCGCGGCGGCGGTGACCAAAACGAGCCAAGCCAACCTATGAGCTTGGCGAGCGAACTCGCAACGCACGCTACCAGCCAAGCGTCACGCCCGCTTTTCCGGCAACTGTACCCTGGGCGGTTCCCCAGCCGACGCCCGCGTCGACGACGACGTTTGAGCTGAGCGCTCCGGCAGCGGTTACGCCGGCCGCATTGAAGCCGTCGAAATTGCCCCACCCTCCGCGCATGGCAAACGTTTGCCCGCTGCGCAGCACCGGAGCATCCAGGGCGAGCGCAATTGCAATGCCCTCGGCCAGTTCCTCATCGCGCTCGCGCAGCCCTCTAACGTCCGACTGCAGACCGTTGATCTGGTTCTGCAGGTGATTACTGGCAACCGCCAGGCCATCGATCTGCATCTGCTGGGTGATGTTCGTGGCCTCGATCGTATTGATCTGAGTCTGCTGGACGTTGAACTGCGCTGCGACCGCTGCGTCCTGCGCACTGTTTGCGCTGTCGACGTACTGCTTGTTGGCAGCATCTGTTGCTGCCGTCGGCGTACCGACGCCTTGGAGCCTATTGCCGTTGAAGTTCACCGTTTGCCCCGCCTGCACGGTCACCGAGCCATTGAAAGTCGATGCTCCATTGACGGTTGCGCCGTCCGTCGTAAGTCCGTCGTTGAATGTCGCAGCTCCGTTCGTCGTAAGGCCGGCATTGAATGTAGGCGTCGTCGTAAACGTTGTCGTGCCGCCGATAGTCGTCGTGCCGTTAAAGGTAGCCGGAACGTTGAAGGTCATGGAGTGTACGTTGATATGGCCGGAATCGTCCGTGCAGGGGGCATTAGACATCGTTAGATCGCCGGCCGCATTTACGCAGATGAACTCGGGCGTCGCGGGCGCGCCGACATTGACACCTTGCGCACCGGCGTCACCGGCGCCCACTATTACGAGGACTAAGGAAAGAAGACCTGCTTCGACAGCAGTTTTGTGCAAATGACCCATTTAAATGCCTCGCGGACATTGGCGTGAACGCAAAACTGTCCCACAGAGGCTTTCGCATTGCCTTTGCGAGGTGCCAGTCATGCGGCCAACTCAAACGCAACCGGCTCCGCGGCGCATCATTCAGTTGAATGATAAATTCCCGTAGGCGCCGAAAAGCCGGCCAGCGCGTGGCTCTATCGCAACGGTCCAGCAGGCGCTTCAACTGGATGGTCGAACACCTTCGCCCGGCACGTTGCTGCAAACCTGCCGTCGATGGCACCACGCTGTTCAACTTTGGGGTATTGACAATTGCCGAAGTTATATGCGTGCTCAATGTGATTTCGAGAAATTGTATTCCTTACGGTCTGCGGATGTTTTCCGTTCCTACGCTTGTCGAACAGATTTATGAGGCTGCGTTCATCCCCGACATGTGGGTTGACGTCATTGATGGGTTTGTCGCCGCCGCAAATGGAGATAGCGGCGCCATCATAATCTTACCCCGCGGCATGCAACCTCGCGCACATGCTTCGCCGCGAGTTATGGGCGAACGCATGGACCTGTGGCTTTCGACCGGCGATTGGCGGGCATCGCCGCGCATCGGAAAGGCGATCGAAATCGCAGGAGAAGGTTTTCTGCCGATCGAGCAACTCATGACGGAGCAAGAGCTCGTCAGAGACTCCGTGAGGAAAGGCTTTGATCAGGCTGGCGTCGGACACCAGCTGTGCATGTCGGTGTTGATGCCGAGCGACGAGGTCGTAGCCTTCACCGTAGAGCGTCGCCTCGACAAGGGCGGTACCGTAGACGCAGATGTAGCCGCGTTGAATGAGCTTCGGCCCCACCTTGCCCGCGCCGGGCTCCTGGCCGCTAGGCTGGGATTGGAATTCGCCAGGACGATGGTTGGCGTAATAGAAGCACTTGGCCTGCCTGGAGCCGTTTTCAACCGATCGGGCCGGGTTATAGCGGCGAACAAACTGCTCGAAGAGCGCTCGTCGAGCTTCGTGCCGATCGCTGGCGGCGGCATCGTGCTGTCGAGCAGCGCCGCCACCGCCCGTCTACGGGCCGCTATGGAGGTCATGGCGTCTGGGTCGTCGTCGACCGTTTCCTCCATTGCAGTGCCGCCGACGGAAACCGATGCGGCTATGGTCGTTCACCTCGTTCCGCTTCGCCGCGGTGCACGCGATCTATTCGTGGGGGCGGAGTTCATGCTGGTGGCTTCGACCGTCGATCACAGCGCGGTACCGGAAGCCGCTCTGCTGCGTGGGCTGTTCGACCTCACGCCCGCCGAGGCACGGCTAGCACAGCAGGTCGCCGCGGGTCGTCAGCTTCCGGATTTGCCAGGGGAAATGGGCGTTAGCATCACGACGCTGCGGACCCAACTGAGATCCATTTTCTCCAAGACGGGGACGAGCCGCCAAACAGAACTCGTCCGGCTCCTATCAGCCGTGCGCCTCGGTACCACGGGAAACTCATCTTAGCATACGCAACGCCGTGTCGGACTGTGTCGTGGCCTTCCTGCCGCAATGGGAGGCGCATGTCGGCGTGCGCTGGGTCGGTGCCATGTACAGTGACATCCAGAATACGCAAAATCGGCCGGCACTCACGATCGTCAACCTAGGTCTCGACTACGAGGTTACGGAGAAGAGCGGGATCGCTCTGCGCGTCTACAACGTGTTCGACGAACTCTACGCCACTGCCGGGAGTGTGAATCAATGGCAGCTCGGGCCGCCCCACAGCGGTGAGATCGTCTATCGCATGAGGTATTGAGGAGGCGATCGAACGCACCTCCATCCGAGGACGAAAGTCGAAGCGCGTACTGGCGGTCGCAACCCGGGGTACGCGCTTCGACAATAGTCGTCGTCTACTTTCGCCCTGTTGCGAAAACATCGCTCTTGGGAATGTCCGGCGGCCGCGTCCAGTCAAATCAGGTTGACACTTGTGTCTCTTTACAGCGCAAATGGGCGCGTGACGGTTAAGGGAACGCGGTGAGACGATTGGGTCGAAGCCGCGGCTGCGCCCGCAACTGTGAGCGGCGAGCTTCTTTCGCATATGCCACTGGCGGTCTTTGTTGGATCGCTGGGAAGGTCGGAAGGAGCGTCTGAGCCGTAAGCCAGGAGACCTGACGTCACGAGTCGCCCTTCGCCGTGCGGGCCGCGCGGTGGAACGGATTACCGTAGCGGCGACTGATGTGTAACCTAAGGGGAGCCACGTCAGGCATGTCATTCTACGGTGTCATTCCCAGGCACTAGCTGAACAGCGAGCGTGATCGCTTGACCACCGCGGCAGTCAGCCGCGATGTGCGAGCGTGCGCAGTAGATTTGCGTTCCGGCGCGCCTTACCCGCTCAGTTTGCGTACGGGGGTAAGTTCTGTGTATTTGCGTTTATCGTCGCGTGCGTCTAGGCCATCACGCGCTGCGAGCTTAGCAGTCGTGGTAGCGGCCAGCGCCGCTGTGTTGGGAGCCGCGGACGCGTGGGCTCAGTCGGCACCGACACCTGTGGAGGCCGAGCTCCCGCCGCTCGTTGTCGAGCCGCCAGCCAAAAAGAAGGCGGCAGCGAAAAAGAAAGGCGCTCCAGCAGTCGCCGCGACGCCGGTTGCTTCTCCTGCACCTTCGCCCGCGCCCGCGGACAGCACTGCCGAGTCGAGCGCCTCGCCGCTGTACGCCGATCCTGGGCCAGGCGTGAACCTCGACGTGCCCAACACCACTGGCAGTCGGCTCGGCATCACGCCGCTGGAGACGCCAGCCAGCGTAAGCGTTATTTCGGGCCAGACCGCGCGCGAGCGCGGGCAGAATACGATCACCGAGGCGGTAACGCAGAATGCGCCGGGTATCACCACCGTGGCGCCGCCCATCTTTGGATCGGCATTCGCTGCCCGCGGCTTCATGGGCAACAACTCTGTGATGCAGCTTTACGACGGCACGCGGCTGTTCCCGGGGCGCGGCAACATCACGTTCCCGTTCAACACCTGGTCGGTTGAGCGCATCGAAGTGCTGCACGGTCCGGCTTCCGTGCTGCAAGGGGATGGCGCTATCGGCGGTATTATCAACGTCATTCCGAAAAAGCCGATCACCACCGGGATGTTCAATGAGGCGCAGGTCTTTTTCGATTCCAATCTGACCCGTCGTCTGTCGGTCGACAGCGGCGGTGCGGTTACGAAGGATGTCTCGTATCGCTTGAATGCGAGCATGGACGCGTCGGATGGCTGGGTCGACGATGGTGAGTCGGAAAACCTTGGCGTTTCCGGTGCGGTGCGCGTGCAGGCCAGCGACGAACTCGTGTTCTCCATCTCGCACGACTATGGCGATCAGGAGCCTATGCGCTACTTTGGAACTCCGTTCCGTGACGGCGTCGCGTTCGACCCGCGCACTAAAAAGAACAACTACAACGTGGCGGACAGCCTGATCACGTTCCGCGACAGCTGGACCCAGTTCAAGACGGAATGGACACCGCACGCGGGGCTGTCGGTTCGCAATGTGGCCTACAGGCTCGACAGCAGGCGCGAGTTCCGCAACGCCGAAAACTATTTCTGGGATTCTGGAGCCGATCTCGTCTTCCGCGAAGGACTTCACATTCGTCAAAAGCAGGAGCAGATCGGCAACCGCTTGGACGCAACGCTGCGCACGGAGTGGCTGGGCACCAAAAATCAGACGGTCGTCGGATTTGACATCAATCGCGGGAAGTTCGGCATTGCCGACTACTTTACGTCTGCGATTACACCGGTTGATCCGCTGAATCCCGAGCCTGGCAACTTCCCCAATCCAAACCTGCTCAATCCGAACTTTGACAGCACGCTCGACCAGAAGTCGTTGTTCCTCGAACATCGACTGGAGCTGAACCAGTATCTGGCTCTTGTCGGCGGCGCGAGATGGGACGACTTCGATCTGGTGCGCCGCGACGTCCGCTTTCCGTCTCTGAGCGTCCAGAAGGACATGAGTGCATTTAATTGGCGCGTCGGTGCAGTTGTGACGCCATTGCCGGGACTGGCCCTGTTCGGCCAGTATGCGGAGGCGTCCGATCCGCCGAATGTGCCGCTGCTCGACAGCGACTCCAATTTTCGCGACTTCACGCTTACGCGCGGACGTCAGGCGGAGATCGGCATCAAGCAATCGCTGTTCAACGGCGCCTTGGAGTGGTCGCTATCGACGTACCGCATCGTCAAGAACGACATGCTTATCCGTAATCCGGTTACCTCCACGCTGGTGCAGATAGGCGAGCAGTCTTCGCGCGGTGTCGAGGCTGTGATCGGCGCCGAGTTGGGCGGAGGATGGCGCATCGACGCCAATGCCGCCAAGCTCAGGGCGCGCTATGACGATTTTAAAGACGCGCTTTTTGTTGCCGATCCGTGCTGCAGCTTCGATGTCGTCGATTACTCCGGCAATGTTCCCGCGCTCATCCCGGAGGAGATGGCGAACATCTGGCTTACGTGGGCCTTTGCGGCCGACTGGCAGGCCAGCGTCGGGCTGCAGTATGTCGGCAAGGCATACGCGAATTTCAGCAACTCCATCGAAATCCCGTCGTACACGATCACGAATGTTGGACTGCAGTGGAGGCCAACCGAGTTCGCGACGCTCGACTTCCGCGTAAAGAACGTCTTTGACGAACTGTACTTGCCTTATGTCCGCACCGATCTGCAGCAGGAGCCGGGGCCAACGCAAGGCTTCGTCGGCGCGCCGCGGACCTTCGAGGCGGCAATGACGGTGCGGTTCTAAGCTTACGACGAGATCAGGCAGTCGTTGCATGCAGCAGGTCCAATAAGGCAGCGTCAGCGTCAAAGTGCGAGCAGAAGAACCTTGGCAAACTCTTTGACTCTGACGCTGCGCCGCACCCTCTACTGGTCCCACCGCTGGCTCGGCATTTTCACCTGTCTCCTGTGTGCCATGTGGTTCCTGTCAGGGCTGGTGATGGTGTACGTGCCGTACCCGTCATGGCGAGACGAGGAACGGGCCGCGACCCTGCCGCCGCTCGACGCAAGCAAGCTGAACGTCACGCCCGGCGAGGCGCTGGCCACGGCAAACCTCGCCAGGGTGCCGACGGTGTTCCGGCTCGAGATGTGGGGCGGCGAGCCGGTCTATCGCATCGTCGATTTCGGCCGCCCGACTTCCGTCTCGGCAGCCGATGGCCGTGTCCTCGCCGCGGTTACGGCGGACGAGGCTGGGAAGCGGCTGACGCGGATCCTCGGCGAAACGCCGGTGCGCTACATCGGCGAGGTCGTGCAAGATCAATGGACCGTAGCGCGGCTGTTCGCGCCTCACCGGCCCCTGCATCTTTTCGCCCGCGACGACGGAGAGGGCACTCAGCTCTACGTCTCGACGGCCACGGGCGAGATCGTGCAGAGCACGACCCGCAGCGAGCGCTTTTGGAATTGGCTCGGCTCGGTGCCGCACTGGATCTATTTCACGGTCATTAGGAGCGATGCCCCGCTGTGGCGGCAGATCGTCATGTGGACCTCCGGAGCGGCTGCCATTGGCGCGGTGCTCGGCATCTGGATCGGGGTTCTGCGCGTGCGCCTGCGATCCCGCTATGCTTCCGGCCGCATCACGCCCTATCGCGGGTGGATGCAATGGCACCACCTCAGCGGTCTCGCAGGCGGCGTTTTCGTGCTGACGTGGCTCGCCAGCGGCTGGCTGTCGGTGTCGCCGTTCGGGCTCTTCGGCGGCCCTGATATAGGGCCCGATGATCTCGCCCGCTATTACGGCGATGGACGTCCTGGCTTCGACGCGTCGGTACTGGTGCTTCGCCGGATGATCGGACCGTCAACCAAGGAGCTCCAGTTCTCGTGGCTGCGTGGTGAGCCGGTCGTCATCGGGGGCGGCGCAGACGGCAAACGCGCGTTCGACGCCGCGACCGGCCGCCCCGCCGAACTGAGCGAGGCGCGCCTGGCAGCGGCGGCGGCAGCCGTGCTGCCTTCCGCCAGCGTTGCCTTTGCCGCGCGCCTGGACCAGCCTGATGCCTATTGGTACTCCCACCTCGCGCAGCGCCCGCTTCCGGCACTGCGCGTCGGATTCGACGATCCCGCCGCCACCTGGCTGATGATCGATCTTCTGAGCGGACGCATCGTTGGCGTCTCCACGCGCGGCGATCGCGTGCACCGATGGCTTTTCAATTTCGCCCATCAATACGATCTGCCGTGGTTGCTGGAGCGGCCGCTGACACGCATGATCCTGATATGGGCGCTCTCGGTCCTCGGCATTGCAATTTCGCTGACGGGGGTCGTGCTCGCCTGGCGTGTGGTCAGACCGCGCTGATATCTAGGGATAGCGTGTCCGTGATTGCTCGAAACGTGCTCATCGTAGGGTGTCACCCGTCGCCGGAAAGCCGGTGCACACGCTTGCTGCGCTACATCGAAGCCGAACTGAACACTGCCGGTGTCGCTGTCATCGTCGACGACCTCGCCGCGCTCAATTTCGATCCGGTGCTCTCGCATGAGGGGCTGCAGGACTATTACCGCGGCGCGATTCCCGCCGACATGGCGAGCCTCGTGAGGCATTTGCAATGGGCGAGCGATCTCGTCTTCGTGCTGCCGCTATGGATGTTCGACATGCCGGCGATGCTGAAAGGGTACTTCGAGAAAGTGTTCCGTCCCCAAGTCGCGTTCGAGTTCCGCGAGAATGTTCTCGTCCCGCTGCTGTACAACGTGCGCCGTATGACGGTCGTGGTTACCCACGGTCGCAGTGCGGCCGAGACCACCGCGACGGGAGATGCCAGCCGCGAGTTCTTCGCGAAATCGCTTCCCAGCCTTCTACCGCGCCTGGAGACGAACGCGCGCTTCGACCTCTATGGACTGGATGCTCCCGACACAGGCGCACACGAGAAAGTCGTGGATGACCTGCGGCGACATCTCGCCGGCGGTGCGTAGTTCTGTGCCGGGTGGTCGCGGACATCGGACGATGCGTCACCTGGCTCTGCGCAGCAGATAGATATCCATGATCCAGCCCTTGGCCTTGCGCAGCTCGGAGCGGCGACGCTTGATAGCATCGAGAACATCGCCGACGTGGCCGGAAATGAGAGCCTCGTCGGGGGTGCCGAGGTACGCACCCCAGTAGATATCGAAATCGCGGCCGGCTACCGCTTCGAGGCCGGCACCGCCGTCGAGCATCACGACGATCGTCTCGACATCTTCCGGCATGCGCTCTGCCAGTTTGCGCCCGGTGGTGATGAGCACCGGATCGCCGATCGTGTTGAGTGCGATGCCGTGACGGGCGGTAAGGGTGTGCAGGCTGCTGACGCCGGGGATGACTTCGAAGGTGAACAGAACGTCGCCGTTGTCCGCCAGCATCTCCAGGATGCGGATCGTGCTGTCGTAGAGAGAGGGATCGCCCCATACAAGGATGGCGCCCGTCTCTCCCGCGCGCATGTCGTTGCACAGCAACGCCTTGAATGCTTCCGCCTTGGCGGCATGCCAGGCGTCGACACCGGCGCGGTATGAGACATTGGCAGCGTCGCGCACCGGGCTTGCCGCCTCGATCCAGCGCGGCTGGCGGTCGCTCGCGAACCGATCGACGATCTCGCGCCGCAGACGCGTCAGGTCGCGCTTATCGTCCCCCTTGTCGAGCACGAGCACGGCGTCGCACAGGTTGAGGGCGCGGATACCCTCAATGGTCATGTGGTCGGGATTTCCTGCACCGACGCCGATGACGAACAGCTTTCTCAAGCGATGCCCCGCTTCGTCTGCAATTGGGCGGTGGAATCTGCGAGCGCAGCTTCAAGACGCTGCCAGGCGCGCTGTTCTCCAGGCAGGCCGAACCGCAGCCATGTCGGTTGCGCCGCAAACGCGCGAACGTGAATGCCGTGGTGCCCGAGGCGGTCGACAAAAGCGGATGCAGCAGGATGCGCAGCGAGGCGAAAGAGCGGCGTGCCTCCGAGCAGCGTAAACCCGCCTGCCGTCAGTAAGGCATCGAGCCGTGCGCACGCGGCGTCAAGCTTGCGCGTCGTAGCAACGCGCCATTCGGTGTCGTGCAGGGCGGCGATACCGATAGCGAGCGCTGGGCCGGATACAGCCCAAGGTCCGAGCAGGTCACGCAGTCGCGCCGCGATGGGTGGGGCAGCGACGGCAAAGCCGAGGCGCAGGCCGCCGAGGCCGTACGCTTTTCCTAACGAGCGCAGCACGACGGTAGCAGCCGGAAGCTCCGGGATCATACTGGTTCCTTCCGGGGCTACGTCGGCAAACGCCTCGTCAATGACAAGAAGGCCGTCGCGCGCGTGTAGCGTCGCGGCGAGCGCGCGCAGATCGGGCGTTGGTGTAATGGTGCCCGTCGGATTGTTCGGATTGGTGACGACGACCACCCGTGCATGTCCGATATCGGCGATGTTTGCGATCTCGGCCACGTCGTGGCCTTCGCGTCGCCAGGCGATGGCGTGCTCGGCGTAGGTCGGCGCTATCACGACAACTGGCGATGGATTGAGAAGCCGGGGAACGATCTGAATGAGCGCCTGACTTCCCGGCGCGCTGGCGATAGCGTCCGCGCTGCGCGCTCCATAGGCAGCCGCGGCGGCACTGCGTAGCTCGGCCTCCGCGGAGATCTGGGGCAGCCGGGTCCACGCGTCGCCTAGCAAGGCCGGGAGCGGATAGGAAAACGGGTTGATGCCGGTTGACAGATCAAGCCACGGCTCCGGTGCGGCGGGATAGCGCGCACGCGCCGTATCGAGGTCGCCTCCGTGCGGCACCGGTTCCGGCAGCACGTGCGTCATGCTAGCACCCGGTGGCGAGCAGCAGCCGTGCGATCCTGATAGTCCATGCAGCCCATACTCACCCTCATCGCCTTGCTATCAGACGCCACCATTGGCTATCCGCAATGGCTGTATCGCAACATCGGTCACCCGGTAAGTTGGATCGGACGCCTGATATCATGGTGCGAGGGCGCCTGGAATGCGGCCTCGCTTTCATTTGCCCGCCGCCGTTTCCACGGTCTCATCGCGTTGGCCATTTGCCTCGCTGTAGTCCTTGCGGCCAGCATTGCGGTGGCGCGGCTGGTCGCGCTCTTTCTTCCTCCGCCGTTCGATATCCTCGTGATTGGTGCCATTGCCGGCTCGTTGCTGGCGCAGCGCAGTCTGTATCAGCACGTGCAAGCCGTTGCCGAGGCACTTGAGCAAGGGGGCATCGAGCAGGGACGACGCGCCGTGTCGCTCATTGTGGGGCGCGATACGCGCGCACTCGACGAGCACGGTGTGTCGCGGGCGGCCATCGAAAGCCTGGCTGAGAACTTTTCGGACGGCGTCGTGGCGCCGACATTCTGGCTGCTGCTCGGTGGCCTGCCCGGCTGTGCGCTCTACAAGACGATCAATACCGCCGACAGCATGATCGGACATAAGTCCGAGCGCTACCTGGCGTTCGGATGGGCTGCCGCACGGCTTGACGATCTCATCAACTTGCCGGCATCCCGCCTCTCGGCGCTTTTCCTTATCGCGGCGGCGGCGATTGTGCGCGACGCCACCGCCAAGGGGGCGGCACGGGCCGTCATGCACGATGCACGTCACCATCGCTCGCCCAATGCGGGCTGGCCGGAGGCTGCCGTGGCCGGTGCGCTGGGATTGAGACTTGCCGGTCCGCGTGTCTACGAGGGCGTGAGCGTTGAGGATCGCTGGATGGGCGATGGGCGCGCTGAAGCCGATGCGGTGGCCATTCGCCAGGCTCTTAAATTGTATCGCGTCGCCTGCATGCTGCAGGCCGGCCTAGTGGCGTTTTTGGCTGCAGCGGCGATCAGCTACTGAGGCTTGGCGCTCTCGCGATATCGAGGATGGCGTCGCAGTCGACATGCCGCTCGAGGTGCTCGGCGAGCGAGTCCAGCGTCGCTTCATAATCATCGTCATAGCGGATCGTGGCCGCCCCCGCTCCCAGGCGCTGCATCCACGCCGTGCGCTGGCGATCGTCGGCAAAGAGCCCGTGCACGTAGCAGCCCATCGTTCGGCCATCTGGGCTGACGGCGCCGTCGTCGCGCGAATTGGCAATCGTCAGCATTGGGCTCGAGCAATCAGGGCCAGTTGTGCGCCCGACGTGCATTTCGTAGCCATGGAACGGCGCCCCTGAGTTGCAGAATTCGCCGGACACTTCGATCAGAGCCTTCTCGCCTGTGAGTTCGGTGGCGACGTCGAGTAGCCCCAGGCCGGCCACGCTTCCAGCTTGTCCTTCGATACCGAGTGGGTCGGATACTTCGCGGCCAAGCATCTGGTAGCCGCCACACACGCCGAGCACTTGCCCCCCGCGCCGGAGATGGGCGCGAATGTCGATGTCCCATCCGGTGTCGCGGAGCACATTGAGGTCGGCAATAGTTGCTTTGGAACCCGGTAGGATCACCAGCTGAGCGTCGCCCGGAATGGGCGTGCCCGGATCTATGAATGTAAGATCGATGTTGGGCTCGAGGCGCAGCGGGTCGAAGTCGTCGAAGTTCGAGATGCGCGGATAGGCGAGCACGACTATCCGCGTCTTGCTGCCACCCGCGATGGGCGACCGGTGGCGAATGCCGAGGGCGTCCTCCTTGGGCAGCCGCGCCGCGTCCCGGAAGAACGGCACCAGCCCCAATGCGCGCCACCCCGTCAGATCGGCGACGCGGCTCATGCCGTCGGCGAACAGCGCCGGGTCGCCGCGGAACTTGTTGACGATGAATGCTTCGATCATGTGCGCGTCGTCGGCTGGCAAAACAGCCTTGGTGCCGACGAGGCTGGCGATGACGCCGCCGC
>Ga0180215_1004845_pt1 | contig 11729 bp, 11 predicted proteins | sample eDN3rd37CBELigBY_FD_128871 | JGI IMG/M metagenome (GOLD analysis project Ga0180215, IMG submission 128871) | Enriched backyard soil microbial communities from Emeryville, California, USA - eDNA 3rd pass 37_C BE-Lig BY (version 2) (version 2) | ecosystem: Environmental > Terrestrial > Soil >...
AACGGGCAGATTGGGCTAATAACAATGCTGACGCAGCCAAATTGGGTTCTTGGGAAGCTAGGGACCGTGCGACTGAAGCTAGGGATAACGCTTTAACCGCTTCGCAAAATGCCCTTTTTATAAAATAGACAATTGGTAACATAAATGAGTACAAAATAAACCCATTAAAAGTAATTAATGGGTTTATTTGTATTTATTTAATTTAAGTATAAACTTATTTTCTTCCTTTAATGTAAAAAGGAGGAAATGGGAGGGGATATATGCAGGAGTTCACTTAAAAAAAAGCACTATTTTAACTTGGAAACTGGTCAACTGTTCGCAATATCATCATTTTACGAGAGAAAAAACACTAGTGGAAGGGCGGTATTATTATGGGGATGGGATGGAAAAGTCATCTGGAATTATTTTGTGTGATTATATTATTTAGAAAGAGGTGTGTTAGAATGTCAGTCTACATGAGGTACCACAGAATCTTTTTTATGATTACACTTCTATTATTTTCTTTTTTTTTCTATGAAGGGAATGTTAGTGCAGCTCAAAAAAGTTATGTTGCAAAGCCCCCTAGTCACTCTGAGTACTTCGAAGTAGTAGTTGATGAATATGGGATTGTTTCAGTTAGAAACTATCCATGGGCTTACGGTGGGCATCCCGGCTATATAAATTCCTTTGAAATTTCTGGTAAGGTATACCCCCACAATGCGGCTGTGATTGATGGAGAGATACAGTCCTTGACTACTTATACAACGGATAGAGTATTGTTAAACCCGGGTACTCGATATAATAACGGATTAAAAATGAACGGTACTTACGTTGGAACATGGTATTGGTCTTTTACAACTTTACCTACTGCTCCAACGAATCTTAGGTTTACAAATATTTACCACAACAGAGTTGATTTAAATTGGACAAGTAATAACGGTTCTGCAACAGTGTATAAAATTTACAAATCTTTAAGTGCAAGTGGTCCCTGGGAGCTAGTATTAACTACATCAAGTTCTGCTAGATCAGCTAATATTACTGGACTTTCCGCTTCTTCCACGTACTATATGCGGATAGAGGCGATTAACGATGCAGATGACATAGCTAAATCAGTAATTGTTTCGGTAACAACAACAAAAGAACCAATCGAGCAAGCCGCAGAGGATGCTAAAGCAGCCAAAATAGCGGCAGAATCCGCAAACTTAACGATGAACAACATCATTTCCCCCAAACTTTCAATTGTAGAAGGTGCAATCCGTGATGGAAGTGGTAATACAGTAGCTACATTAGCGTCTTGGGCCAATCAAAATGCTAGTTTAGCGGCTCAACGGGCAGATTGGGCTAATAACAATGCTGACGCAGCCAAATTGGGTTCTTGGGAAGCTAGGGACCGTGCGACTGAAGCTAGGGATAACGCTTTAACCGCTTCGCAAAATGCCCTTAATGCGAAAAACTCTGCGGATCTTGCAGGATCAAAGGCTGCAACAGCAGTAAACCAAACATGGGATTCGGCAGAGAATAAATCAGCAGCAACTCTAAGTAAAGAGGCACGGGATTCAGCGAATGAGGCAGTTGAAGCAATCAATGATACTAATACAAATCTTGACTCAAAATTGAGTAACCTACAGAACAGTGTTACAAACATTCAAAATTATATCGCCCCTACTCTGAATTCAGTTACTGGTCATAATAATGCAACGGCAACAAAAGGAAGTTCATTTAAAGTTTCTCTGGATTATTCCGGTGCTAATGAATATCGGATAAAGTTAGACGATGGTTCCTGGAGTGGTTGGATGTCATTATCCGATCATGATTCGAATGGGTATTTCACTGTATCGGGTATTTCATCCAGTGGAATGCACACCATTTATGTAGAAATTCGATTTAATGGTGGTACATCAGCCAGTCCGGTTGCAAAGGGAAAAGTTACCTTATTCAAACTTTAACACTTCAGTTTTTATGGATCTCCCCTACCCCTATGGGTAAGGGAGATATTTATAAGGAGGAGAAATGAAAAAGATTATATCCCTATTAGCATTTTTGTTGTTAACTCCCCTACCCGTTTTTGCAGATGCTTCTTTTAAAATTGGAAATGGGAAGTACAATATCAATGGAATGCTCAAGGATGATGCCGCACCATACATAAAAAATGGTTATACCTATCTACCACTACGTTATGTTGGGTACGCGGTTGGTATCGGTGATAACTCAGTCTATTGGGACAAAGAAAACCAATCAGCGATTCTCTCGAAGGACGGGAAAATTGTTATTGTTAAAATTGGAGCAAAGTCCATTTATGTTGATGGGACAATTATACCAACGGAATCTGCTGCTGAAATTTCAAAAGATCGTGTAATGTTACCCCTTCGGGCTGTTTCCGAGGCATTGGGTTGTGAGGTTGAATGGTTTCCTGAAGCCCAACAAGTGTTAGTAAAATCATAGGTGTAGTTAAATCGTGTGGCAAAAATACACTAAACAGACACTATTCGGCCCGATTCGTTTAAAAGTGTAATACAAAATACAGATACTGACGACGAACAAAGGGAAAGGGATGATAAATTAAGCTCTCTCAAGGATTTATCGGTGCAGATAAAATACAGTTTGTTGCTACACTACTCGTCACGACATGTGTATGAAATATAACACTTATTAGACACAATTCGTCACGATCCGTGTCAAGATGTTGTACAAGACACATTTTCTCACGGTGAGCATTGTTTTCGTGAGAAAATGTGAGGATTTTATACCCAACCCTTCTAAGTTGTGTTTAAATAGTTTAATAAGGAGGGGTTGTGGTGAAAACAGAAAGTGTATTTGACCGGACTGAAATTTCACATGGTGAAGCCTCCAAACTTTTAGATGTCCATCCAAATACATTGCGTTCCTGGGTGGATAGTATAGAAGAAATTGGAGTCCATTATCTAAACAGAAACACAAGAGGAGAAAGGATCTATAACGAGCAAGATGTTCAAATTTATAAGCTTGTAAAAGATTTAAGAGATAAATTCAAGAGAAGTATCACGGTTGAGGAAATTGCTGCTAAAATACAAGATCAGTTTGAATGTAATACGTCATATACCGAGTTTTTTGAGAAAAAAGGAACTGAAGCAGGGGGACAAGCAGTGAGTGTTCAGGACTCTTTTCCAATGGTTAATCCGGAAGAATTTAAAACAATGTCTATAGCTATTACTGAGGTTGCATCGGGTATAAAAGATTTAGCTTCAGGCATGGTTAATATACAACGTCATTTAACTAATTCTGATGAGAGAGTAAAACAACTCGAACAGCGGCTTTTTGAACTTGAACAAACGAAACAATTAGAAACGAAAATGAACGAAGAGAGGAAAAAACTAGGTGAGTTGGAAGATAGAGTTAAGGAATATGAAACCATGGGGTTCTGGGATCGTTTAAAATACGCCATTAAAGGGCCAACTTCAAAATAAACAGTGCTATGCTGTTTATTTATTTTTGTTAAGGATTTTAATTACAATGATCTCGTTACAATGTGGTGAAATGATTTTAGGATAGCAAACGGGAATGCTCCCCATTTCAATGGGGTAGATGAGGGGATATAACCAACAAAACAGGGGATACGAACAAAAGGTTGGTGTAATGATTCTAAGAGAGGAGGTGGGAATCTTGAAAAGAGCCATGAGAGTAACCTTGAATCCGACCAATAAACAGCAGATCATTCTCGGATGTTTGATGTATGCGTCTCGTAAGTTATGGAATGTGGCGAATTACGAGCGAAGACAATGGAACAAGGATTCCGAACAACCCTATCCGAATTGGTACGATCAAAAGAAGAGATTGAAAGATCATTTTTGGTATAAGAATCTTCCTTCACAAACCGCCCAAGAGGTATTAAAGGTGTTGGATCAATCGTGGAAGTCCTTTTACCAACTGGTCAAAAGTGGAGGCATCGAAAACCCAAAACCTCCCCGTTTTAAACAGAAGAATTTTAATATCAAATTTTTGAACAACGGATTTACGATCCTATCTTGCAATCAACTTCGCTTATCCTTATCGAAACGGTTGAAGGGATATCTCAAAGAGAAGTATGGAATCGAGGACCGATATTTAGATGTACATGTACCGAACCATGTACCCCTCGATCAAAAGATCAAAACAATTGAAATTCGCCCCTTATCCAACGGGAAGTTCGATTTGATTCTGGTGGTTGAAACCGAAGATGTCAAAGTGAAATCCCCTTCCGAGAAGTTCATGTCCATCGATATGGGGGTGAATAACTTTTTGTCCTGCTATCTGTACAACGGTAAGAGTATTATCCTTTCGGGTCGCCAAATGTTATCCATTAACCGTTATTTCGATAAAACCATTGCTCATTACGAATCCATCTCGAAAGCTCAACAGGCAGCGAGAGGGATGAGATACCCGAAGTCCAGTAAGCGAGTCTTGCAGTTATTCGAGAAAAGACAGAAACAAGTGCATCATCTGCTCCATAGCATGACCCGCCAGATTGTAAATATCGCCAAGGAATATGGGGTAGAGACTATCGTCATTGGCAATATCACTGGCATCCGTGAAGGTAAAAAGATGGGTAGAGTTAATAACCAGAAGTTCCACCGATTGCCGTTTGCAAAGGTCATCCAACAAATCACCTATAAAGCAGAAGAGGTGGGGATCTGCATGAAAAACGATATCACAGAAGAATACACGTCCCAAACCTGTGCGTGTTGTAAAGAACGACCTTCTAAAGAAAACGCAAGGAAGACCAACCGTAAGCATCGGGGATTGTATGTATGCCAAGAGTGCTCATCTGTGATCAATGCGGATATTAACGGTGCAATCAATCTGTCAAAAAAGTATCTGGAAACCCTGCAAAGGGAACCAGTAGTGGTGTTGGACACGCCTAAGGTGTATACGTTCAACGGACATCAGTTCGTGGCGTAGAACCCGAAGCTCACTAAATAGGCGAGTAGTTCACTTAAAATAGTGGTCCACAATATCTCCTACCTAAATATCAAAAGGACCTATCAGGACCACAAATAGAAAATATATAAAACCCTTATGAACATTGGTTTTCCTCATCTTCCAAAGGAAATGCGGTCCTATTTGGTCCACAATAAAGCAGGCGTATTATTAGAAAATAGAAGATTATGGTTCTAATAGAACCGTAAATATTGTATAATGGTACCAATAGAACCGTAATTAAACAATGGAGGAGGATCTGGTTATTCATATGAGTCAACAAACCCCTTATGAACATATTGAATATTCCTCTGAAGTATTAGATATGCTAGCCCAACAGGTAAAAGGTACGACATTCGAAGTTTTTCGGTTTATCTGGAACAACCGTTCACGAGGTTGCACGAAAGCAGAAATAGCAAGTCAGTCTAAAATAAGTCGCAGGAAATATGATGATGCGATTTTAGTTTTAGAGGCTGCACGGTTTATCTTTGCCGAAGAAGATGGCAGAAGTATCAGATATTTTCCGACAGTAAGAGGAAGACAATTGAGTGTTTACTTGAAAAGTATGAGGGAGGAATAACCTTGAAAAGTATTGAAACAATGAAACTTGGTCATATGAGATTGGAAGGTTTTGTCACCCGCCCAGATGCAAACTTAAACCAATTAAAACTAGCCGTGATTGGATTAGGTCAAGCTGGTGGAAAAATGGCACAGGAGTTTGCTAGATTGGGCGTTGATGTGCTAGCCATCAATACTGCAAAATCCGATTTGGATGATCTAACCATGATAGAAAAAGAAAATAAAATTCTACTTGGTTCCATTGGCGGAGCATCCAAAGATATTCGTGTTGGTAGACAAGCGATTCTTGATAATCAGGCGTTAGTTGCCGAAGTATTACAAAGAGATAAAATTGTGGATGCTGATTTTGTTTTTGTGATTGCAGGACTGGGTGGCGGTACTGGTAACGGTGGCTTGCCCACAGTAATTAGAGCCTTGAACAAGATCCGTGCACATAAATCATACAAAGGGAATCCAACTAACGGAGTGATTGTTTCAGTCCCTGGGAACTGGGAAAAACGTGGACTAAAGAAAAATGCTGTAGCAGGTCTTAGTGCTATTAAGGCTCTAATAGATACCCAAAAAGTTGGTTCTGTATTAATTGTTGACAATGAAAAGCTGGCCAATGACTTTACAGAAATTAATCGTAAATTATATGAACATACAGTGGAATGGGAAGCATACGGAAACATGACGATAGCTTCTACCATTTTTGAATTAATGGTAGCTACTTCATTACCACAGGTTAATAGTTTCGATAAATCCGAGTTTATTGATGTGTTCTCCACCCCTGGCTTCATTACCATTGGGAAGCAAAAGCTTGAGGATCGAGAGATAAATGAGCAAGAGTTAGAGAGAACCGTCGTGCGAAGCTTTACTCAAAGTAACATCTTTGCAGATGGTTATACCTTTGATACGGAAGCTAAAATTGGAGCGTTTGTAGTTATTCGACCTGTTAATCAAATTATTACAACGGAGCATAAGACTTTAATTGAATCGGTAATGAACTCCATCCTACGGGGAGCGAATATCACTCATTATGGGTTAATTAATAATAATGTATGGGGAACAACCCATAAAAATGATCCAAAAGAAAAGATTGCCATATTGTACTCTTTGGCTGTTGTTGAGGATTTACCGGAACGTGTTATAGAACTAATTAAAACCATTGAACTTGAAGAACAAGCGATTGAGGAAGCAAAAGAACAAAAGAAAAAACGATCCCTCGATTTATCCGGATATCTCGAAATGTATCAAAAGGATGAAGTAGCTGCCACAACAGAGAGTTATTCCACAAAAGACCTTTTTGATGATGACGATCTTTTTAGTGGAAAGAAAAATTCAGTTGAAAAGAAATCTGCAAAAGATTTATTCGCAGATGATGACGATTTATAAACCTTGAGAAATCAAGGTTTATTTTTATTGGGAGGAATTAATATGATACAGCTTGCGTTTCATGAGTGGGAATACGATGAAAAGATAAAGAGGTTAAAAGAGACAATAAAACATATCGAGTTAGCTCGGATTCTTGCATGCCAAGAATTAGAATCACTTGAAAATGAGAACTTGGTTTACCATCCAATTGAAGTTCATTCCTTCACCAGCCAAGTAATTCAAATATGTGATTTCGAAGTCTTTCAAATGAAGATTCCAAATCCTCTACCTATGTATGACGAAAAAGATCAACGATACTTAAAGCAATTAAAGGACTTTTATGTTCCTCGTATCGTGAATAGTATTCGAAATCAAAAGACGAAGATTCGCTATGAAAAGCCTTTTGTTTTAATTCATCAATATTTCCCTGATTTAAAGATTAGAGACCTGGATAATCGAAGTAAAAGATTTATCTTTAATGGGCTGAGGCAGGGGAAAATTATAATAGATGATAGTTGGAATAAAATGGAATATATGGAAATGGGGTCGTTAGACCGTGATCATCCGAGAACAGAAATTTACCTTTGTGAGAGTTCGAATAAGATTGATCTTTTAAAGTTTATGAGTGTACAATCCGTGTCAAAATAGAGTCAAAATGGTGTCAAAATAGAGGGGTTTATGGATACTTCTATTTTGACACGTAAAACCCTTCTATTTTGACATTATTTTGACATTGGTTTAACTCGGAAAAATCAGCAATACCAAGATTTTTATCGAGATAGATTGGCGATAAGGATAGAGCGAATAGTTTAGGGGGTCAATCGCTCGACTGACCCCCTAAACCCCACCACCAAATTATGAATCTTAACAAGAAAGAGGACAGAAGAAGAAACTGGTTCAAGAAAGTGATGGGGGCACTTTAGTTACCAGTAAAAATGACGGATTGGAGATACTGTGCCCAATGTGCCACGGTACAGCGCTACACAAGAAAGGAGAAGTTGAGGGGAATGGAAGTGCTAACTGAGAGGGATACTAACCTTCTTTTTGACCTGTATAAATACCGAACATTAAGTATAGAACAAATATCGAATGTACATTTCAATGGAAAAGTTGGTTATACATATAGAAGGCTATACCTCTTAAAAAAGGAGGGCTTTGTTCATTCCTATCCATTAGTTAGATTGAAGAACGATCGTCGTGCAGGATGCTATTACATCACGGAGAAGGGAATTGATATTTTAGAAGAATTAGAGATGATAGATCAGGCACGAAGGGCAAGAGATAACAAAGTGAGTGGTCCAGCGCTACCACACATCATTGAGATCAATGAATTGTTTGCTCAACTATCACCTAGTGGGTGGGAGTTTAGACCGAGTAGAGAAGTGAAAGCAGCATATGGTATGAACCGATCCTCCCTGGTCAACGGTTCGCTTGTTGATAAAAGCAATAAGGAATACATGGTTTATTTACTTCAAGAGAGCTCAAGAGAAGATACCATTGAACAAATTACACGCGAAATTCAAACCCATGATTTCGAACATGTATTGATCCTGTGCAAAGGAAAAGAATCCTATTTTGATATGAAGCAAGCTTTACAAAGGGTACTAATTGCAGGAACGGTTAATATCCTACCGTTCCCTTTTGCACTAAAGGTATTGAAAGCGTTAAACGGTGAAAAAGCCTATCAACAGTTGTTTATGAAATATGGTCCAATATATCCCGTTCATACTAAACACGACTTTACCCGGTCCATCATTCATCATCAGGGAGAGGATAAGTACCTTGTTAATTACCTATTAGGGGATCAAGTCTCCATGTACTTTCTCAAAAAGTACACCTATGACCGATATCAAATGGATAGGAGAAGGGTAATGTTATTCGCGTGGAAAGGACAGATGCTCGAACTTCAAGAAGAATTTAATGCCTATCCACACATAGAGCTAGTAATGGTTCAGCTACAAAATATTCAAACAGAAGAGGAGAGTAATTAGAATGAGATCGAAAATTATACAAGAATTGAGCAAAGCAATATCAATCAATCCAGAGGAAGTGAACATACAACAGAAAGCAAATAAGATGTTTTGGATGCTTAATCAGTTAGATATAAATGCGGGATACATCCCTGAATTGCTTAGAGGGAAAACGACTACAGAAGTTGTGAAGATGGAATATAAAGGTGACGTTCCGATCCTCCATTCCAAATTAGACTCTTCCTATTGGAGGGACGTTTTCGAGGATACTTTCACGGAAACGCAAAAGGCAAATTTTATTTGGACGTTACAAAACATTTATTTTGAGAGGGAAGAACAGGCCTACCTTGGCATTATTCGTTTTTTAGAAGGTGTCGGAAATAAGAATTCACTAATTAGCGAAGGGGAAAAGAAGGCTCTGAGTGTCCTCTCGATCCACTTTTTGTTTCCATCGGTGATGGAAAGAGAAATTAATTAACAGGGGGGTTAAATGAATGCAGATTGCAGAACAAGTAGTCTACTATTCACCTGAGGAATTAACGGCACATCAACTTAATGACGTGTATCATTCCCCCTTGGATGAAGGGGAATACGCTGCTCTTTATGCCAGTATTGAGGAGTTGGGAATACAAGAGCCCTTATGGATCACATCCAATAAAACAATCATATCGGGACACGAGCGTTGGAAGATTGCTCAAAAGCAGGGCATTAGAAGGATACCTGTCCGAGTGGTGATCGATGCATCGGAACAAGAATTACTATATCTTTTGGTTTCTGCAAACGAAGCAAGGAGAGGGACAGAGAAAGACTTAATCAAACGGGCAAAAAAGGCAAAGGTGATGTATGAACATTGGGATATTAAGCACGGTGGGGCGAGAAATCAGTCAGATGCAAGTCGACACGGTGTCGACTTGAAATTGAATAGACATGATATTGCTGAAATGCTAGGAGTTACTGATCGAACCGTTCAGCGATTATTAAAACTCCTTGAACTAATCCCTGAACTCCAGGGGTTAGTATCCAAAGGGATTATCGGTTTAACTGCAGGGAATGAACTTGCCTCTTTACCAGAGGATGAACAGAAGAGAATCCATCAAAAGATCAAGCAAAACAACATCAAAGAGGTTAAAACGGCAGAAATCCAAGCGATAAGAAAAGAACTTGAATACATCCGGGAACGAGACCCAAATCGCAACCAAAGAAACGAGCCTGTTCAACAAATACAAGAGGATGAAACAATGGAGATCGAATTCGTTTCTTCCGATCTTGAAGAAGAAGAAAAGGAAACCATTTCTTTAGACGATAATCCAAATGAACAGGAAAACGAACCACAACCAAGAGAGGAAGCTACCATCGAGGATAGACCCTGGCATAGCACGTTAGAAGCACCGAAACGAACGATTGATGCTGTCGCTCCGATATTTAATGATGATGCCAATGCGGTCAATGTTCGTAAGAGACTGTTCATGGATCAAGTCAGAAAGGCAGAAAAACAAATTGATTCGGTTTGCCGAAACCTAGTACCCTTTTTTGATCTCATTATCGATCACCCAGATGCCATCATGCGCGAGGAAATGAATTCTCTTTTACAAAAGATCGAGGATCTGAACAGCCAATTGGAAGAGGTGGTGGAGTGGCGTGAGCGGGCTCATCGTTAATAAACAATGGGTGGATGAAGGGCAGTAATTGAGGGATGGAGAATATGTTTTTTCTACATTGCAAAGGTGGAAAGCCTCCAATGTCGTGATACAGTGCGGATGTCAACAATATGGTTCCAAGGTAGAATTGCATGTTCGGAAAACCAAAGGTGGGAAGTATACCTTGGTTAATAATCCTGGTCATTCTAAAAGGCATACCCCTATTTGCTTTTTTTATGGGAAATATGAAAGAGCTGCTAGAAAAGTAGAATATAAAGAGGCAATCCAACATGATGGGGAAAAAATGGTGGTTCATCTCCAATTATTCCATGAAAGAAAAAGGGGGGAGGGATTAACCATTGATGGGAGAGGAGAAGGGGCCTCTTTACCTGACCGTCGTACCCATACGAATCCGGAGGAAGTGAAAAAAACGTCCCAATTCGCCCCTTTTTCTTTCGCAGATTTTATCTACCATTGGTATCGAGAAGCGGTATCAGAACTTAGAAGTAAGAAACAGAAAAGAACACCAGAATCCCTTCTACGTTCTATGCAAAGTTTGATTCTGCAACATAAGATTTGGATTGGAACGGAGGACTTTTTCTACAAAGGGTATATCCCAAACCAAAAGTTTCAATCTCCCAAATGGAAGCGAGTGGTTGTCGGATGGGTGAGAGAGGAAGAAGATATTAAGGACATTGGCAAGCGATGGTTCATCGAGGGTCTGGGGGAACAAAGGATTCCCGTTATTGTCAAAACAGATCATTTACCGACATATAGGGTAAGGGATAAACTGGTTGCTCTTCGTGTGAATTTTGGGAATGGAGAATCAGAACCGTATACGATCTCCCCTGCAAAAGCATGGCGAATCACCAATCGTGGGTGGTTGTTGCATAACGAAGGTGAATGGAAATTGCTCCAATTGTTGGAGGAAAGGGAAATGGAGATAATCAGGCCATATAATCCGACGAACCGGTGGTTAGGATACCAACCGGATTTTGTTGTGGAAAAAGATGGGAAACCGATCTTTTTTGATGTCTTGGATGATCCCGAGGAAGAAATTCAGGGGAGGGAATACAGGGAAACGCAATACACGGTGTATAAGGCAGCGAGCAAAGAAGGTGTCATAAAGTATGTTCAATACAGTTTGGGCGACCAACTAAATTTCTAAAGAAAAAGGTGGTGGGTTTATTGGCTAGGCTTATAAAACAAGATAAGGTCCTAAAGGAAGAGTTTCAACGAAGAATCAAGGAAATGGTACAAAAAGAAAAAGAGCAAAAGA
>Ga0180215_1004846_pt1 | contig 11728 bp, 14 predicted proteins | sample eDN3rd37CBELigBY_FD_128871 | JGI IMG/M metagenome (GOLD analysis project Ga0180215, IMG submission 128871) | Enriched backyard soil microbial communities from Emeryville, California, USA - eDNA 3rd pass 37_C BE-Lig BY (version 2) (version 2) | ecosystem: Environmental > Terrestrial > Soil >...
AGGTTTGGTGACAATGGCGGAAGGGAACCACGCGTACCCATCCCGAACACGAACGTTAAGCCTTCCAGCGCCGATGGTACTTGGACCGAAGGGTCCCGGGAGAGTAGGACGTTGCCAAGCCGACGTATAAGAGCGCCTCAGATCATCGCGATTAGAGGCGCTCTTTGCTTTTTACCTGCAAAGCAAGGCTCCATGATTCATACATAAAAAGTTGAAGAGGTTATCACTATCGTCAGATAGAGATAACCTCTGTTTTATTCTGCGGGAGGGGTCGATTCACGAAATAAATGCTTAAGAGAAGAAGGACAAGACCCGCCAACAGTGATACCGTGAACGGCTCAGGAAGGAATAGGGTTCCAACAAGAATGGCGACGAGCGGGATGAAAAAGGTGACAATCCCGAGGGTAAATATTGCAATCCGATCGTCTGCAGCCCGTAATAAAGCACGACATTCACCAAAGCAGAGAGCAGATAGGCTGACCAAGCCGCGCGAATATTCCTGTGTGCAGTATTCAAGCAAAATATAACAAGTAATAGAATGGGATGGAGCTGCATGTATGAAGGAAATCCTGCGAGAAGATCCCAGGCGTCATTCAAAGAGAAGGGTTCTCTATGTACATAAGAATTTTCAGAATTTTCACATCATATATATTACCGTATTGCTAGAATAAACCAAGGAAGGAAGTGAATGGATGGAGGAAAGCATATCGGTTCGCAAGAAGAAGTTCTTCTCTCAGAAGGACTGGACCGGGTACATGTTTGTAGCTCCGCTAGTAATCGGTGTCCTCATTTTTGCTATTTATCCAATGGTTGCAGCATTGTTGATGAGCTTTCAGCGAACGAACGGACTCAGCGGCACGTGGGTCGGCTTGGACAACTACATCCGTGTGTTGCTGGACAGCACGTTCTGGGATTCATTGCTTAACACCTTGTACATGGGCTTTCTTTCCGTTGTATTGGGTATTTGGTTATCGTTCATCTTGGCGAGTCTTATTAACGGATTGCCTTGGACAAGTTGGAAGAACCTTTTTAAAAGTGTTTACTTCCTGCCGAATGTCGTCTCTGCAGTGGCGACAAGTATCCTGTTTTCCTTTCTTTTCTACCCGGATGAAAAAGGCTTGTTAAATTTCTTGTTAGGTTTGTTTGGCGCTGACCCTATCGGATGGTTTACAAATCCAAGCTTCGCGCAAAACAGTATTGTGTTAATGAGTTTATGGGGGGCATTAGGGTACAACACCATTATTTTTCTTGCTGCACTCCAGAGCGTACCCAGGGATTTGTATGAGGCTGCGGAAGTGGACGGCGCAGGTTCCCTGAAAAAATGGTGGTACATTACCATCCCGTACTTGCGGCCAATCTTCCTCTTTATGATCATCATGGGCACCATCGGAGGGATGAAACGGTTCACCGACGTATGGCTGATCGGCGGTACTGCCGGCAATCCGGCCGGAACGCTCTTGACGTCAGTGCTATACATTTACCGCAACGCTTTCTTGGCCTCGCAGATGGGGATTGCCACCGCCGCTTCTTACTTACTCTTCCTGACTATCCTGATTATGACTGTACTGATGCTGAAGTTAAATCGAAGAGATACCATTTGATACGAGGAGGGGTGATATGCTTCAACCCAAATGGGAGTCGACGACAAGAACCCGCGCTGCATCTCATGTGGTGTTAATCGTGTTGCTTTCACTAGGTGCATTAGTGATGGTAATCCCGTTTCTGTGGATGTTGTCCACCAGCTTTGATTGGGGGGCCCGTTTGACCGTTCCATTCCCCCCGAGGTTTTGGCCGGAACAATTGACAACTCGTACCTACCAAATGGCATTTATGAACATCGATATGATGAGATATCTGTTGAATTCTTTCATTGTGGCTGGCGGCGTTATCGTAGTCAGTATCCTGTCGGCGTTGCTGTCCGGATATGCTTTGTCGAAAATTCGGTTTAAAGGAGGCGGTTTGGTTCTCGTATTAGCATTAAGCACGATGATGATCCCGTTCGAGATGACTATGATTCCTCAGTACTTGCTGTTTGACGCCATGAATTTGCTAGATACCTATTGGGTGTTCTATTTACCGGCGATGAACTATGCCTTCGGGACGTTTCTCGCGAAACAATTCATGGATCAGCTTCCGGACAGTTTGCGGGAGGCCGCCATCATTGACGGGGCACGGGAAGTGGCTGTGTTCGCGCGCATTTACTTCGCATTATGCACGCCGATCATTGCCACTCTCATTATTTTACAATTTCTAGGGGTGTGGAACGATCTGTTATGGCCGTTGCTCGCACTAAATAGTCCTGATAAATACACCATTCAGCTTGGGTTGGCCATGTTTACTTACAACCAGGGACTCAATCAGCTTCCGGCGGTCATTATGGCTGCGACAACGGTCAGCTTGGTACCCGTGTTGTTGATTTATATCTTCCTGCAACGGTATATCGTCGAGAGCATCGCTTTAACCGGGATCAAACAATAATATCAAACGAACAGGGGAGAGAATGATGAAGAAAAGATTAATTTTCCCGCTTGTGCTCGTTGTCGTCCTGTTGTTCTCCGCATGCGGTCCTGCTGGTGGAAAGGGTACAAATATGGATGTTGAGCTTGTTTCCGAGATGGAAGGCACGGTTCGTGTAGCTCTGGCGGGTTGGCAGCTGGAGAACGGGATCGATGCGCTGACCGGCGAAGAATCAATCGGGTTCAACCAATTCGTGGAGGATGTGTTCAGCAAGATGTATCCGAACATTCACTTGGTAGTGACGCAAATTCCGTGGGAGAATGTTCGGGCCAAACAACAGGCGATGCTGCTCTCCAATGATGTGGATGTATTGTATACAGGAGGCGCTTTCGCATATCAGTTTTATCAGCAGGGGCTTCTGCGGGATATTGATGATCTCATCGAAGGGGATCCGAATTTCGATCCTTCGATCTATCTTGAAGGATTATGGAACAATGCTTACAGCGTCGTTTCCCCGGATAAAGCCCATCGATACGGGATTCCGGCGGTTTTGGGCAAACGAATGATTGTCTATGACAAGAAGCTGTTCGATGATTGGGGAGTCGAGTATTTGTCTGAGAACCCTACGCCGGAAGAAGTGTTGGAAAAAGCTAAACAAATGACGGGCACCAACCCGGTAACCGGGGAACAAAACTACGGTGTATGGTTCAGCGGCAATTCGCTCAACCAATCGACGTTCGTCGCGTTATCCTATGCCTTCGGCGCGAAGGGCGGAGAAGGCACGTTGGCCGATCTTGGCAGCATCAAGTGGCAGTTGAACACGCCTGAGATGGCGAAAGTGTTCGAATGGTTGGGCGAGGCTGCCACGCTTGCACCGCCTGCTTTCATTAATGGCCAAGGCGCAGAAAATTTCGGGCTGGAAAACAACAACATTGCCATCGCCATCGACTCTACAGGCGGTGCCGCCTTCAGCGAATACCGCGCAAGCGGCAACAGTGAATTGATTGAACGGTTCATTCCCGTCCTGAACCTTGGACCGAACGGGGAGGGATGGGTCGCAACCGACCCGATCATTATGGCGAAGAACGTGCAACATGTTGAGGCCGCATGGGAAGTTATGAAATTTCTATCCGGCTACGAAACCCAGAGGTGGCTGCACGAGAATTTCCTGAATACTCCGACGCTGAAGAATGCCGATTATGTCGATCCCAAAGATATTTACACGGCTAAGGCTATGGAAATCGCAGCAATGGCGAACCCTACGCTGTTGGATGAAGCCAATCCGTTCTACAGCAGCGAGATGGTTCCGGCAATCAACGGTTTTATTAGCCTGGCAGCGAATGGCAGCGCTCCGGATATTGCAAGCTATCTCGAAGATCTGCAGAGTGATGCGGAAAGCTGGTCGGCAAGTCAATAATCTGCAGGGCGCCCGAGCGGGCGTCCTTCTTTGTGTGTTAGGCAAAAATCTGCTATGGAAGATTACTTTGCTTCATTGCCGGCTGATCCACCTATCACCAGCTTCGAGCAGTTGGTGGTTACCAATTCGGCCCACCCGGATATTCAGAAGACACTGGAGGAAGAGCTGAACGACCCTGAGTATAAGGAGCGTACGCTGAACCGTGATAAGCTGCGTTTGGCCGTAGCGGCGAAAATGGCTGAATTCGATTTAGACGCCATCTTATATCCATTGCAGAAGGTAGTTGTTGCTCTGCGGGGCAACCGGATCAACCGGAACGCAAAGGTACGCTGTCTAACGGTACAGGTTTCCCGGCGGTTACGTTCCCAGGAGGCTTCATCGCCCCGACAGAAGATGCCCTCTGGGTGTACCTGTTGGCGCGGAACTGCTTGGACGTGATTACAGTGAAGCATTGTTGCTGTCCCTTGCGTATTCTTTCGAGCAAGCGGCGAATACTCGGAAGCTTCCGCTTAGTACACCGCCATTGGAATAATACCATACATCTATAGCGCACTAACCGCCTCTTTATACAAGAAGAGGCGGTTTGTATTCGTGCCTGATTAGTTGTAGGTGCAGTTGGTGGAAGATGTGGTGTATCATATACATGACCAGTCGCAGAAAGCAAAAGGTGTACGATTTCCATAGGATTGTTTTGCGGATTGAACACAGCAATGTTGTACAATATGCTTCTCAGACTCAGGCGAATCTTACGAATGAAAGGAACAACGCGCTATGTCACCTTTTGAAATGTTTGATGTATTTGATGAAAACATGAAGAAAATTGGAGAGGCGAGCCGCCGGCAAGTTCACAAAGAAGGTTTATGGCATCAAACATTTCATTGCTGGGTTCTCAACCGAGAAACACCTGGCGGTCCAAGCCTCCTGCTGCAGTTGCGCCACAAGGATAAAGATACATTCCCGAATATGTTCGATGTATCATGCGCAGGCCATCTGTTGGCCGGGGAGACAATAGAAGACGGAGTACGCGAATTGGAAGAGGAGCTTGGACTGCTTGTACCATTCGAGCGTTTAACCTTTTGCGGCACGGTTTCTCAGGAATACGTTATGCCGAATGTAATCGACCGCGAATTCAATCATATTTTTACATATGAGTGCAGTTTGCCGATCGAAGCGTTTCATTTTCAAAGAAGTGAAATCTCCGGGCTGTGCTATGTAAACATTAATGACGTTAAGGAGATACTTAATGACGAAAACTATTCGGTAGAAACGCAAATTTACTTGTTTAATGAAGAAAAAAATAAGCTGGAAGCTGCTTTGAGAACAGTTAACCAGCTAAACATCACGCCTCAATCCGAGGAATACTACAACTTATTATTTAACAACATAAAATAATAATAATTTAATCTTGGGTCGGTTGAGCGGAAAGACCTTCGATATCTCTAGAACCGTAAAAAAATAAAAGCACTAGTATCGCGATGATAATGAGATTGGAGAAGCCTTCACCATCAAATTCGTTTGCTGTCACAAGATCTCTCCCTTCTTAAAATGATTGATCATTATTGTTCCATTTTTTGTTTTAGTGCTTCTATCATTTCATCCAGCGTGATATTTCCGTTATCATTCAAGAATTTTATTATTTTATCAATATTCGTTTGATTTGCTAGCGTTTTATATTTGCCTGTTAAACCGACGATCAAAGTAGCTTGTCTAAATAATTGAACGGAATCTACCCGCAGTTTGCCTGTGAGAAGCAAAGCGGCCACAATGATTTCCAGACGGTTGCTGCTTAATGAGTTGAAGATGGAAGCTCCACCGTTCCCATTTTTTTTCGTGTTGTTCTTTGATTTAGACTTGTTATTGGAAGATGAAGGCATTGTTTGATCTCTCCTCTTACGCATCCTATTCAAGGAATTAAGGTGTGGTGTCTAATGTATCCGATCATCTTACATATGGAAGGCAAACGTTGTGTAGTTGCGGGGGGCGGAAGGGTAGCATATTCCAAGATCACCGCGCTGCTTCAAGCGAAAGCTAATATTACGGTTATAAGTCCCGATGTAATTCCTGAGATTGAACGGTTGTATTCGGAAGGAAACATTCAATTACACCGTAAAGAAATTGAGTACGCCGATTATCAAGATGCATTCCTGATCATTGCCGCGACCAATTGCCCGGAAGTGAACAGGGACATCTACGAACGCGTGAAGGATACGAAGCTTGTAAATGTGGTCTCCGATTCGGAACTTGGGAATTTTCATATTCCCGCTACCCTTAGCCGAGGAAGGCTGCAAATCAGCGTCGCTACAGGAGGAGCCAGCCCAATGCTTGCGAAAGCGATCCGTGACGAGCTGGGGGATATTTATGATGAATCTTATGAGGAGTTTGCAGAGTTTCTGTATCAAGTGAGAAGGATCATCAAGCAAAGTGAATGTTCGGACGAGAAAAAACGTGAATTATACAAGGAAGCGTTACTGGATAAGTACAGGCATTCCATCGAGGAGCGAAAACTTTTTATCAAGAAAGTATTTACATTAAACCCATCGGCATAGTATGATTAAAACCAAAGTAACTGAAGCGAGGAGAACTCAGTTGAACAAAGATGAATGGAACACCATCTATCGGCATCTGGAGAATGCGCTGGAAACTCTGAAGTACGGTTACATTACATTGGTCGTGCAAGACGGGAAGATTATCCAAATTGAGAAAAATGAGAAGTTTCGTCTCCAATCGAATAAAGCTGCTGACTAGAAAAACTAGAGGCGGTCTCCACAGCAAGATAGTGGAGTCCGCCTTTTTTTGTACTCAAAAATCGAGGAGGAATGAATGATGAACACGGTAGTGACTTACGAGGAATGGAGACAAATCTCTGAAAGCTTCTCACACCAGGATCAGACGAAAGGGGCGAGTTCCGTATTAAGCTGGGCATTCAGCACTTATTCGGAAGACGAAATCGTCTATTCTGCCAGCTTCGGCGCCGAATCGATCGTATTAATAGATCTTATCCAGCAGATCAGGCCGGATGCCAGAATTGTGTTTCTGGATACGGGGTTACACTTCCCGCAGACGTATGAGGTAATCGACAAAGTCGAAGCGCGTTACCCCCAATTACGAATCGAACGGAAGCAGCCGGCGTTAAGCCTTAACGATCAAGCGATTCAGTATGGGGATGCTTTATGGCGCAGTAACCCGAACCAATGCTGTCATCTCCGTAAAGTACTTCCCCTACAAGAGGTGCTATCCTCATCGCTTGCCTGGATCTCTGGACTTCGCAGAGACCAGTCTCCCAGCAGAGCGGCTACTGAATTCGTAAACCGGGATGAGAAGTTCCGTAACATTAAAATTTGTCCTCTAATTTATTGGACTTGGGAAGATGTATGGGCTTATATCCGGGAGAAGCAGCTTCCCTATAACGAATTGCATGATCGCCAGTATCCGAGTATCGGATGCTTCCCTTGCACTTCACCGGTCAGCACGGATGGCGATACCCGCGATGGCCGCTGGGCGGGATTGACGAAGACGGAATGCGGTTTACACACGCGGTAGAGGAAGAGAATAGCGGCGCAGCAGCATCGTTGGGCATCATGTATGTCCCGTGCGTTCATGAAATACAAAAATACACAGGAAAAGGTTGATTCCAATGACTTACTTACCAAAACCGCACGGAGGAACCCTCATACAGAGGTTTGATCCGACCGTCGATGTTACAGCAATCTCGAAGGAAATTGAAATTGATGCGATCGCATTAAGCGATCTGGAGTTGATCGGGGTTGGGCTGTTCAGTCCCCTGACCGGTTTCCTCGGAAAAAGAGACTATGAATCTGTAGTGGAACATATGCGGTTATTCGATCAAACGATCTGGCCGATTCCCGTCACGCTTCCTGTACAACCCAATGTCGCGGACACGCTTCATGCGGGTGACGAAGTGAAGCTTGTTCATCATCAAGTCGTTTACGGCGTGATCAAAGTATCCGAATGCTATGAACCTGATCTCGAGAAAGAAGCTATAAAGGTGTACAAAACAACGGAGCTTGCGCACCCGGGGGTGAAGAGACTTTTTGAGAGAGGACCGGTTTACGTTGCGGGGGAAGTAACGTTGGTGAAGAAGCCGGATAAAGGCGTGTTCGGAGATGTCTGGCTGGAACCTAAGGAGACTCGGGAATTATTTGCGGCGAAAGGGTGGAAAACCGTCGTTGGATTTCAGACAAGAAATCCGATTCACCGGGCGCATGAATACATACAGAAAGCCGCATTAGAGACGGTGGATGGATTGTTTGTCAATCCGCTGGTCGGGGAAACGAAGTCGGATGATATTCCCGCCGACATTCGGTTGGAGAGCTATCGGGTGTTGTTAGCCAACTATTATCCTGCCGAACGGGTTCATCTTGGGGTATATCCCGCAGCGATGCGGTACGCCGGTCCGAGGGAAGCGATCTTTCACGCGATTGCCCGCAAAAATTTCGGATGCACTCATTTTATCGTTGGGCGGGACCACGCTGGCGTAGGAAACTACTACGGAACCTATGATGCACAGCATATCTTTATCCATTTTACACAAGAAGAGCTGGGCATTACGCCGCTATTTTTTGAAAACAGTTTCTATTGCAACACCTGCGAAGGAATGGCATCCGACAAAACTTGCCCGCATCCGCCGGAAGACCGTGTGATACTTTCCGGCACGAAAGTAAGGGAGATGCTGCGTTCCGGTGTGTTGCCGCCTTCCTCGTTTAGCCGGAAAGAGGTTATCGAAGTGTTGATCGCAGGGATGAAAGAACAAGAACATTCTCAGACGTAGAAAAAGGAGTTGAACCCATGTCCAATACAGCGAATCTTACATGGTACGCCGCATCGGTGACGAAGGCGGACCGCCGTTCGAAACAGGGGCACGGAAGCTGTGTGTTATGGTTCACCGGTTTGTCGGGATCCGGCAAATCGTCCATCGCGAATACGGTATCCGCCAAGCTGCATCGCAGGGGCGTTAGGGAATACGTGCTTGATGGAGATAACATACGCCACGGGCTGAATCGAAACCTTGGCTTCTCGGATGCGGATCGGTCCGAGAATATTCGGAGGGTCGGTGAGGTCGCGAAGCTGTTCGTGGACAGCGGAACGATTGTGCTGACCGCATTCATCTCACCGTTTCGGAACGATCGGGCCCAAGTGAGGGCTTTGTTCGAGGAGGGAGAATTCATTGAGGTATTTATCTATTGCTCCTTGGAAGAATGTGAGCGGCGCGATCCGAAACAATTGTATGCGAAAGCCCGCAGCGGACTCATTAAAGATTTTACTGGAATTCATTCTCCGTATGAACAGCCGGATCAACCGGATCTATTCATCAACACAGAATCTCTCACGGTGGAGGAAGCGGCGGATACCATTCTGAATTATCTTGAGGAAAAGAACCTGATTTAGTACAGGGGGGTGAGAGCGTATGAAGGGGAAAGTGATCTTGGTCGGCGCCGGTCCGGGGGACCCCGAATTGATTACCGTGAAAGGCTTGCGATGCCTTCAGCAGGCAGATGTCGTTCTGTATGACCGGCTTGTTAATACAGAGCTGCTGCAATATGCAAAAAAGGATGCCAAATTGATATATTGCGGGAAGCTGCCAACCTGTCATGTGATGAAGCAAGAAACGATCAACCGTCTGATTGTGGAATATGCCAAAGCCGGGCTCCAGGTGGTTCGGTTGAAGGGAGGCGACCCTTACTTGTTCGGACGCGGCGGAGAGGAAGCGGAAGAATGCGTTAAGCATCATGTGCCATACGAGGTTGTGCCGGGGATTACGGCCGGAATTGCGGTTCCGGCATACGCGGGCATTCCCGTGACTCACCGAGCGGTCAGCAGAAGTGTAACCTTCATTACCGGTCATCAAGCAGGCGGCGAGGAAGCGGAACACCGGTGGTCGCACTTGGCGAAAGGAACCGATACGATATGTGTTTACATGGGAGTGTCCCAGCTCTCAACGATAGCCGAAAATTTGATTCGCCACGGAAAGTCGCCGCAAACCCCGGCGGCTCTCATCCATCTTGGGACATTAGAGAATCAAAGCATTATCACAGGTACACTATCAACGATAGCTGAGCAGGGGAAAAACGCTGAAATCAGCAATACAAGCATCGTTGTGATCGGGGAAGTTGTACGGCTGCATGATGCCTTATACAGCCAACCGGTAGAAGACTGGGCACAGCGAAAGGTTGTTCACGGGTAGATGTGATGAAAGCAATCCTCTACATCGGACATGGGTCACGCAGCAAGCGAGGAGCGGAAGAAGCCAGGGCTTTCATTCAAGGGGTGATGAACTGGACGAATGAGCCCGCCATCCAGGAGTATGGTTTTCTGGAGCTTGCCGAACCGTCAATCGAAGCGGCATTTGAACACTGCATCGATCGGGGAGCAGAGGAAATTGTCGTTGTGCCATTATTTCTGCTCGCAGCGGGACATATCAAACAAGATATCCCCCGAATCTTGTCTTCCATGCAGCTCAAGTATCCGTTCGTTCGGATCCAGATGAGAGAGCCGTTCGGCATCCAAGATCGAATGCTTGATGCAATGGCGGATATGGTGAGAACCGTTGCAGGGCGGGTATTGCCGGAAGACCGTATTCTAATCGTCGGCAGGGGAAGCAGTGATCCCATGATTCAGGAGGATTTCGCTGCGATCGTGAATGGAATGAAGGGACGGCTGGAGGTTGCGAGCATCTCCGTATGCTATTTGGCCGCTGCGAAGCCAACGCTGCAGGAAGGTCTAGAGAGGATCACGAAACATGCGGCCGGAAGAATTGTGCTGGTCCCTTATTTATTATTTTCAGGCCTTCTTCTTACGGAAATTGATCGCTATGTACGCGTATTAAAAACCAACGGTTATGACATTGTGCACACCGGGCCGCTGTGCCGTCACCGCGTAATCGAAGATTTGGTGATAGAGCGGGCGGCCCGGGAGCATTCGATCATTTAAGTAGATATGCGAGGTGAGGATGGGAGTTGCTGAATGTATCGAACAGCCCATTAAGTCAAGAGCAAGCAGAGTTATTCAATCGCTTGATCGTGACGTTATCAGAATTCCAGAAAATATGGCTTAGCGGTTATTTGGCCGGTTCCGCGCAGCTGCAGGGCACTCTGCTGCAAAGTTCGCAGGCGGGAGCAGCCGGTCCAGAACAGGGTAGAGAGGTTACGATCCTCTACGGTTCTCAATCCGGCAATTCCAAGGGAATCGCCAAGAAAGCAGGAAAATTGCTGGAGGAGAAAGGTTTTCAAGTGAAGGTCTCTTCCATGCATGAATTCAAACTGACTCAACTGAAGAAGGTCCAAACGCTGCTGATCGTTGTAAGTACGCATGGGGAAGGTGATCCGCCGGATCAAGCGGTGTTATTCCATGAGTTTCTGCACAGCAAAAGAGCACCCAAACTCGACGGTCTTCAATATTCGGTGCTAGCTTTAGGCGACAGCTCGTATGAATTCTTCTGTCAAACCGGTAAAGAGATGGACTTGAAGCTCGAGGAGTTAGGCGCCACTCGCATGTACCCCCGTGTGGACTGTGACGTTGATTTTGACGAATCGGCGGAGGAATGGATCAACGGGGTGCTTGGCATTCTTCAGCAATCGAATCAAGCGAATAATGCGCGCCTAGTCATTGCGCCGCAGGCTTCACTTGCCTTCTCGCCGGCGGAATCTTCTTTTTCACGGACGAATCCTTTTGCAGCGGAAGTGCTTGAAAATATCAACCTTAACGGTCGCGGTTCCGAGAAAGAAACTCGTCATCTGGAATTATCGCTTGAAGGGTCCGGCATCACCTATGAACCGGGTGACAGCCTCGGTATCTACCCGAATAACGATCCGGAATTGGTTGAACGGCTGCTCGATC
>Ga0180215_1004848_pt1 | contig 11727 bp, 16 predicted proteins | sample eDN3rd37CBELigBY_FD_128871 | JGI IMG/M metagenome (GOLD analysis project Ga0180215, IMG submission 128871) | Enriched backyard soil microbial communities from Emeryville, California, USA - eDNA 3rd pass 37_C BE-Lig BY (version 2) (version 2) | ecosystem: Environmental > Terrestrial > Soil >...
CCGCCACCGCCACCGCCACCGCGCTGTCGCTGGCGCAAAGATAGCACTCTCCAGTGGTCGACGCTTTTGGCCCGCTGCCGGCTGGACCTGCCTGCTGGACAGCCTGTTGACCAACCACCGCTTCGTCGACACCACCCCAACTTCGACGTCGCTCGGGTCAACTGGACGACTGCTCGAGCTCCCAGGGCCCCCAGGACAGCCCCGAGAATGCTGCGTACGGGCTTTGTCAAGGCCCTGAGGCCGCCACATGCGGCCGCGGTGGCCCGCGCCGTCACGCCGCGCCGCGCAATGAGCCAGGCGACCGCCGCCGCCGTGCAGCACCGGCCCGGTACGGTGGCCAACGGCCCCAGCCTGTCAGCGATAAGCCCCGGCACAAACTCACCCGCGAGCTCGTGCCCACTTTCTGCCGTTTCGCGTCGCCACGTGCAGACTCGCTTGGCTTTGACGCGCGCCAGGTGGCGCCAGCCACCGCGCCTGGCGCATCGCGCCGACCGCTTTACCTGGACATGCAGGCCACCACCCCCGTGGTACGTGGCTGATGCCAGACGCACTCCGTTCAACTGCGATCAACAGTGTGCCTGATGCGCTCGGGCCGTCTGCTCTCTTGCTGCGACACCAGGACCCGCGCGTGCTGGACGCCATGCTGCCGTATCTAACGAGCTACTTTGGCAACCCGCACTCGCGCACGCACGCCTACGGATGGGAAAGCGAGAAGGCCGTCGAAGATGCCCGCGCGGTGCGTGCTCTGCCTTGCCTACATGTAGCTGAGGTCCACGCTGTTGCTCACCAACCTTCGCTTCCTATGGTTTCGTTGCCAAACCTTGCCCAAAGAGCGTGGCCACACTGATTAACGCAGACGCCAAGGAAATCGTGTTCACGAGCGGCGCCACCGAGTGCAACAACATTGCGATCAAAGGCGTGGCCCGTTTCTACAAGGCCAAAAAGAACCACATCATCACCACTCAGACCGTACGTGCGCTTAAGCACCAAGACTGCCAACACTTACGCTTACGGTGTGTCTGTTAAAGCTTTTCACTTTCCCTTCCTTGCTTCTTCACCAGGAGCACAAGTGTGTGCTGGACTCGTGCCGCGCCCTCGAGATGGAGGGCTTCCACGTCACGTACCTGCCAGTCCAAAAGAACGGGCTCATTGACCTCAAGGCAAGACACATTGCTATATGAAACCCGCGATAAGGAATACTCCGGGCTGACCCTGTCCGCATCCTTTAGCGGAACGGCCACCGCACAGGCGCTGGAGGCGGCCATTCGCCCTGAGACGGCGCTCGTGTCGGTGATGGCCGTGAACAACGAGATTGGCGTCATGCAACCGCTCGCCGAGATCGGTACGCGCCAGGCCGTCGACATGGTTCTCGCGCGAACTTTTATCCGCTAATGTCCAAACCGCGCTACCATCGTTTTATGTTGTCGATGGCGTAGGCGATCTGTGCCGCGCCCGCAAGGTGTTTTTCCACACCGACGCCGCGCAGGCCGCGGGCAAGGTCCCCCTCGACGTGGAGGCCATGAAGATTGACCTGATGTCGATCAGCGGCCACAAGATCTACGGGCCCAAGGGTGCGAGCCTTGCTTGATGCCCCTCCCCGCGTGCCACGGCCCCGGGACTCACATAGCGCGGTACCCTGTATCTCCTGCCGCACGCTCCGTTCGTGTGCCCAGGCGTGGGCGCCCTCTACACCAGGCGCCGGCCGCGCGTGCGTATCGAGGCGCTGCAGTCGGGCGGCGGCCAGGAGCGTGGCATCCGGTCCGGCACTGTGCCGACGCCCCTCGTCGTGGGCCTCGGCGCGGCGTGCAAGATCGCCCGGGAGGAGATGGCCGCCGACCACGAGCGCATCTCGCGCTTGTCGGAGCGGCTCGTGAACGGCATCATGTCGCGCCTCACGCATGTGACCCGCAATGGCGACGCCAAGCATAGCTACGCGGGTACGGCACTGTTACGGATAGCCCGACGCTTGGGCTGCGCGGAGCGCTGACGCAACGTCCTACCACGTATCTTCCCTTGCCTCTTGTGCAGGTTGCGTCAACCTCTCGTTCGCGTTCGTCGAGGGCGAGTCGCTGCTGATGGCGCTCAAGGACGTGGCGCTGTCCTCGGGCTCGGCGTGCACGTCGTCGTCACTGGAGCCGTCCTATGTGCTGCGCGCTCTGGGTACTGAGGAGGACATGGCCCACTCGTCCATCCGCTTCGGCATCGGCCGCTTCACGACCGAGGAGGAGGTCGACTATTGCGTCGAGCGCTGCGTCAAACACGTCGAGCGGTTGCGGAACATGTCGCCGCTCTGGGAGATGGTCCAGGAGGGCATCGACCTCAAGAGCATCCAATGGGCGCAGCACTAGCGCGCCACCTAGGTGAGCGTCTCCCACTTTCACGACTGTCTACTCGTACAGCTGTACAGATGATTGCAAACAAGTCTGCACTGTGAAAACTCACGCCGAGTCGCCGTCCAACAGGCGCAGCGGGTTTAGTAGCCAGAGGCCGTTCTTGCCGCTCGACGCCAGCAGCCGCGACTCGTCCAGCGGGTGGGCGTGGAGACTGCCGGGCGTCCAGCCCAGGGTGACGACGTTGCCCAGCGTGCGCGCCGCAAGGTCATACAGAAACAGGTGCGGCGAGTTCTGGCCGCCCGTCACGATTGCGCGGCCGTCCAGCGCGTACACCGGGTGCATCAGGCCCGGCTTGGCGCGGCCGTGGTGGCCCGTGAACTCGGCCCACGGCGATGTCGGCGCGACGCCGGCGCGCAGGTCCCAGAGGCGGATCGCGCCGTCAAAGCCAGACGAGAGCAGCTGCCACTCAGCCGCGGGCGAGAACGCGACGGTGTTAACCGCGCCGGCGTGCGCATCCTCCAGCATGAAGACGGGCGCGTCGTGGGCTTGGCGCAGGTCAAAGACACGTACCGAGTGGTCATTGCCACCGCACGCCAGCACCGACGGCCCCACGCACCGCTGCCACCGGACCGCTTTGACCACGCCTGCGCCAATGTCGCGGTAAGCGCGCGTCACTGCCAGGCCGCCCGCCGGGTGCAGCGTGCTGACGCCGACAGAGTCGTCCTTAGAGCTGGTGGCGACCATCCCACCCACCTCCTCCATCGAATAAATCCCGCCGTGGTGAAGCTCCGCGCCGAGCCGCGCGAGCGGAACCACCTGCACGGTCGCCTCGGCCGTAGCCACGTCCACGCGGGAGAGCTGCAGCAGGCCGTCGTCCGCGGCGGTGAGCAGCAGGCGCGACGACGCGTCGGCTGTACTGGAGACCCACTGTACGTCGGCGATCCAGCGGCGGTGCACGGGCACGATGGCCACCGGCGTCCTGGACTCGGGCTCTGCGTCCGCATCCGCGCGGCGCAGGCCTCCATTTTCCAAGGAAGGCAGGGCAAACAGTGAGACAAGGCCCTCGGCGCCCGCCGCGGCCAGTAGCGTCCCGTCGCTCGTCACGCTGCGCTCGCCAAAGCTAGGCAAACGAGGAGCGGGTAAGTCAAAGGAATACTAGAGGTAGCACGCTAGGATGGTGGGCAAACCTTTGCGAGTATATCAGATGGCGGTGTCCCGTTAGGTAGAGGCAGCCCGAATGGTCGGCGGGCATCTCTGCGCGGGTATAGTCCCTGTGCACCGGCGCCAGAGCTGCAGAGGAAAAATAAAGGCAAGGTGCGAATAGATGTTCTGTGTGAGCGTGACAGTTTCGATTGTCATGCCGCAACAATCGGCCATCCGATCGCACCATGGCCGAGAGCGGGCAGCGCCGCGGCAGCGGGCTTGGCGGTGGCATCATCCAGGGCATCCCCCACCACAGCAATCGCAACCGCCATGTCTGCGGACGTGGAGCCGCGGGCGCGCAGGCGCGGGCTTTCGCGGCGCCAGGTGACGACCGCGTCAGACTCGAACGTCGGCCGCCGCTTGGGGACACGGGCGGCTGGCGACCGCGCCGCCGGCCGCGCCGGCTTGGCGGTCGGACCCAGCAGGCCGAGCTGCGCGAGCAGTCGGTTGTTGGCCTCAATATTGCGCTGCCGCATGGCCTCGTAGTCGTCGCCACACGCAAGAAAGTCGCTGTCGCCACCATCATCGGCCGTTTGTGAAGCGTCCTCATCGGAGCTAACGCCGTCGTCGTTGGTCTTGCGTTTGCCGGGCAGCGGCGACGGTGAGGGCGATAGCAACGTCTCCACCACCATTGGCTCAGCCGCGACGGTCGGCACCGCCACGGGCTCGTCATCTGACGGCGGGGACGGCGGCGTCGGGGGCGGATGTTGCGAAAGCTTTGCGTCGCGGTCGTCGTTGGCACGCTTGGCCGCCGGGGTGGCAGCAGGTCTTGTCCTCGGTCGTCGGGCCAACGGCGTGGCCGCGGACATTAAAAAGGCAGGCGACGTGGGCGGTGACATTCCTTCCTTTGCCGCCTCTGTGGCGCCATTTTCGGCGCTAGGCCGCTTCAGCCAGCGCTCCAGCAGCGTCGCCATGGCAGAGATCTCCCTTGTATTGTGTAACTGCCGGTGAAGTCAACCTCTCTCTCACTTGGTTGGGCTGGTTGATATCGGTTTGCAGTTTTAGCTAGAAGTCTGCGGTCGATCTTGAGGCGACGTCGCTGTAGTTTCTCGTGGCCAATCCTGAGTGGTCTTCGCGGCCGTTCTTGAATGGTTTCGCGTGGTCGATTTTGGTCGTTCGCGGTCGCTTCTTAAGCCTCTTTTGAGCGTCCTCTTGAGCCGCGTGCACGGTTTTCAAAGTTTCGCGCCAAAAATTATTTCGCGCCAAAAATCTCTGGCGCCAAAAACGGCGACGAACGACAAGAAGAGGACAACGCAGAACAGGAAGCAGAGGACGCCTTGCAAAGGACTACTCAGCGGACGACTCAGCGGACGACTCAGCGGACGACACAGAGGACGACGCAGAGGACAGCGACGACGCAGAGAACGGCGCAAAGGAAAGTGAAAAAGAAGAAGACGGCGGCGAAGTCGACGGACCTCGACGACAAACCCGACGCCTGACACTAGCTGAAGTAGCGACGACGAAGGGCAGGACGAGACCGGAGGACGACGACGACCGACCTGGGGCGATGGACCCGGGGTGCACTCCTCACACCAGCTAACCCTCCAAAAGCAGCTGCTGCGGCTGCATCACTGCCCCCACCATGACGACTCTCCTGCCGCCGCCCGAGCAGCTGCTGGCGGACCCACGATCCGGCACGGACGTCCTGGTTGCCGCCGACTATGTCCGCCCACCGAGCGCGTCGCCGGACCAGCGCCTCCGGCTGGACGATGTCGCCGTCATCCTGAACCAGGCGCACATCGCTTTTTCGCGCAAGCAGCTCCACTGGTCGTGGCAGCGACTGACTCAGCCGCGCGGTACGGCGCTCGCGGTGGCTGGACATGCGCGGTTCGCCAGTGCTCGTGTGCCTCCTAACCCGACGTGGCGCTTGGCACACGCATGACCGCGGTGGCAGCGGGTACGCTGGTGCTGGTGCACTTCCCGGGCCTCGAGCTGAAAAGCCGGCTGCCGCCTGACAGCTATGGCTGGCGGACGGAGCGGACGCGGACGTTCAGCCTGTGCGATGGCCGCTCACGCACAGTACGGCGTTGCCGGCGTGTGCAGGTGTCGCACAGGACGACGGCCCTAACAGTGTTATTGCGCTACGCTCGTCGCGGGTGCGCTGGCGGGGGTTCCTCAGCAAATTGGGCTGGTGGTGAACGTCGGCGACCCGTCGACCAACACCTTTGTCACACGACGGTCGTACTGGCTGCAGGGCCTGCCCGCGTCGAGCCACCTGGTTCTCGTGCACTACCTACCGATGGAACATGGTATGCACGGGCCGCTGCGTCATGGAAGGCGAATGCAGCCAGCGCGTCCTAATCACCTGGATACTACCAGTTTTTTTGCTGCACGTCCGTGCGTTTCCAACAGGCGAGGAGCGGCTGACCAACGACGTTGCCGCGCGCGAGCAGCTGGTAGCGCCGGGCGCAACCAACGGGTGGTTCATCATCGGCACGTCGGCGCCGCCACCCCCGCCGGGCAGCCTGCCGGGCCGGCCCGCAGGGGCGGCCCAGTGGCGTCCGCCGGGGTGCGTGTCGGGTTCCGGCGCCTGAAGAATGCAAGTGTGGTGTTGACTGACCAGCGCTGGCTTCCTCTTGATGGCTGGTCGGTCCACAGCGGCATGTATGGCCAGGTCCCGCCCAAGGGCATAAAGGGCGCGCCGGCCGCCATGTCGCCCAGCGGCGGCCGCGCAGGGCCCGCGGCGGCGTATCCTGGCGCGGCGGGCCGGGCGCCGGGCATGCCCGGCACGGCAGCGACACTGGAGCCTGGCGGTGAGTACTACACTGAGTTGGAAACGGCGGCCGCGCGGTTCAAGCAGAACCACGAGCTGATGGAGGAGCTCTTGCTGCCCAGCCCGGACGGTACGCCGCCACAGCCTAGCTGCGGCTGCTGTGCACTGACCGCCAGCCCTCTCAACGGTCGACACAGCCAACTTACACTGCGTGTTTGTGCCCGCCACAGATGGGTTCCACATGCGCACGCGCTACGCGCGCGCCACCATTTCGTCCGAGGATGCGAACAAAGCAATCAACAGGTTACGTGAGCGGCAGGCTGCGATCGACGCCGAGATTGCGCAGCTGCAGGAGAAGCACGCTGCGCGGCTAACCAAGCACGAGCAGCACAGCAACGAGATCATGCAGTCGCTGGCCAGCTTGGCGGACGCCCAGGACCGCCAGGTGCGCGTAGATATCAACGAGTTGGTTGGTTTGACTGACTGTGAATCCTGATGGCGGACGGGACTGTCTGGACAATGTTCGGGCCCGCCCTCGTCGCAGGCGGTCGACGCGGCGCAGCGCACGCTGGAGCAGCAGCTCAATGTCCAGTTTGTCGAGTACGACAACCGCGTGCGCGCCGTGCCGATCGGCGAGTGGTCACACGTGGCCGGCCCTTAGTTGGTCAATCCGTGTTGCAAAGTTCTAGAGCTACTGTACACTATAACGCATAGAATTCGTTTCTTCATTCGCGGCGCAGGTAGGGCTTGTGTGTGGCAATCCACGTGTCGAGGCTGTCCCAGAACTGCGTTTGCGCGGTGCCGTCCAGATGCCGTTTGGACGCGCTCAGCTGCAGTGGCGGGCAGTCCCAGAAGCCAGGTTTTGCTATGGTTAGGGTCTTGGGGCTGCTTTGCTACTTGTGGCCATAACGCGCGTACGGTCAGCACGGCGACATGCCAGTTGGCGACCTTCGGGTCAAGCTTGACGTCTTCAAACTTGAATAGGTAGCCTTGCACTGTGCATCCGCGGGCCATCCCACCAGGTACAAAAGACATGTTGATAACAGGGCACGAAGGAAGGTTTTTCCCCACGGCGCCAACGCCCACGTACCGTTGGCAAAGATGGCGGTTGGGTTAGGCCACGGGAATCCCTTGAACTGCCACTCTTGTCCTTGGGTGATCACCGCCACCACGCGGTCCCTACAGGCAGGACAGGTCGTGCACAGCCGTTGAACGATTGGCCATGTTAAGTTGCCTTATCAGATTAGCCGTGAACGCGGCCGCAGCCAGTGGACGCACCAATCGGTCTCCTTGAAGTTGGCAAAGGTGTCCGTGACTTGGTAGACGTGCTCCTTGCCGTTGGGTAGTTTGCGCTTGATGGTGATCATAGTCTCCTTCTTGACACCGCGCTGTTTGGCCGCCATTGGCTCCTCGTACCTGGCTTAGGCATCTTGCAGGGTAGGCAGTGAAACTATGTAAGCAAACGCATCGCCTGAACAATCGCAATCATCTGGCAGCGCGCCCATACCGGCCGTTTTCCAGGAACTCGCGGATGTTGTACATGGTTACGAGCGCCGACGGGGCCGCCGGCACGATGATGATCGGGATCCCTGGCCGCCCAGTCGGCTTGCGCGACGCGGTCGCCGTGGCCGTCGTGCGGCCGGGTGCCGCATTTGGTGCCGCGGCGACGCCGACGCTCTTGGCAGCGACGGGTGCACCGGGTTTTGTTGCTGCGGCAGAAGTGTCGATGCCGATGCCTTGCAGTTCCTCCAGCGTCCGGAATAAGCTTGAAAAGTCCTAATTGACGGAGTCCTTCTACCGTCCACTTTCGCTTACAATGTTCAAGTTAGCGCGGTTCAATTGCTTCGCAGCAGTTTGCTGCAGGCGACGTGCCTTGTTCTCCGTGATGAGCACGTTGGCGCGGTCCCGCAGCTTGCGCTCGTGCGCCACCATGGCACGCAGAGTCTCGCGGTCCAGCGTCGGCAGGCCCTTTTGCCGGACGACGTGGGGCAACTTCTCGATCACCGCCGCCACATCGGACCTGCCAGGAACGCTCTCCACAACAACGGTCCAACCATGCGTGAGTTGACCGGCCCTCCATATACGTACAGCCTCCGGTACGCACAGGTCGTCGGCCGGGCGCTGCCGTTTGGCCTCGGGGCTGGGCCGCACTTCGTCGGCCGGCCCCTTGGCCTTGACGGCCTTGGCATCGATGCTGGGGACCGCGGCGGCGGGCACCGCCGGCACACTCGGCGCGGGCGCGGACGGGACGGCGGCAGCGACACTTGGTTTTGGCTGCGGCTGCGTCGCTGTGGGCCACAAAGGGCGATCGCGGCAAGGTGGTAGCTTACATGTTAGTGCAATCGCAACCTTAGTCCGCAGACGCACTGGGGTGGGCCACGTACACCACAGGGCTAGCCAGGCCTCGTCCCCCTGGAAGGTCGGGTCCAGCTGCGTGGACGAAGCCGTTTCGCCTGCAATGTAGTTGAGCAGGTCCGTGCGGTCCAGGTGGCTGACGAAGGGCATGCGCGCTGCGAAGGCCTCGCCGACGTAGCTGTTGTGTGGCAGGTCGCGCTTTTGCCAGAGGAACCACACCGCCTCGAGCGTGTAGAAGCTGCCGTCCGTGCGGTTCTTGTAGTTTGTGAGCGTCTTGCGCGGCGCCCGCACGCCGTTGACTACGAGCACGTCGCCATCGAGCTCTGCGGACCGGCCGCCAATGATGGCGTCACGCAGCAGGGAAAGCGGATCGGCCATGGTACCCGCCTCGGTCGCGGCGACGGGCGCCGTCCAGATGCACCAACTCGATCACGGCTGCGACGAGTGCAAGGCAATGGTCTCTCTAGAACGTCCTCCCCGTCGTCTTCGTCGTCCTCCTCCCGGTTGTTCTCTTCAGCGTCGCCCTCTAGGTTGTCCTCTTTAACGTGGTCCGCGTCAACGTCGTCCTCTGGGCTGTCCTGTTAAGGGTCTTCTCCAGTCTCTTCTACAGCGCCCGCTGCGTCGTCCGCTGCGTCGTCCGCTGCGTCGTTCTCCGTGTCGAGCCTCTCCAGCGTCTTCTCCAGCGTCTTCTCCAGCGTCTTCACCAGTGCAGCCTCTCCTGCGCTGCCGCCGATCCACGTGGCCGATATTGACGTCATCGACTGCCACGAGTGATGTCACAGTGAGACTGTCGTTGGCAAGAATATGATGGCGGCGCCAACTACACCGGCGCCCGCGGCGGCGCCCACGGCGGCGGCCCCGCTGGCCGGCACGGCGCTCGACCGCGTGCTGGCCGACATGCCCGAATGGACCGACGACAGCCGCGCCCAAGTGCTCTTCTCGCGGTTTCCGTCCAAAGAGCACAAACGCAAGGTACGGGCAAGGGTGCCGCAATCCCTTTGGGCAGGCAGGTCTTACAACTGGGTTGATCCCGTGGCCGGCCACCGTGGACATGGGCAGCTGTTTGACGTGAACCTGGCCGCCTGGCGACGCATCCTGCTTGTGGCCACTAACCATGGCCTCGTGGGGCCGCACTGCCTGTCGATAGATGCTGCCCGGCTCAAGCCGGCTCTGCGCAGAGGCCAGCTGCAGCCGCTCGGCATGGAGACCGTGGTGGTACGTTGCGGCGCGAGCAGGGGAAACCGAACGCCGGCCTGGGCCATTCACGGCCATTCCTCGTGCGCCGCCACATGCCCGCTCCAGACGGAGCTCGTCGCCGACGGGACCCTGGTGGAGGACCGCGCCTATCGACAGTCTATTGGCGCAGCGCCGCGGCCCGGCGTCGTGGATTACCTGTGGTCTGTTGGCTTCGCGGCGCTCGGGTACGCCTGGGACGTCGTGTCGCCAACCAAGGTGAGGTCACCCCCGGCCAGCGGCCCTACGGGCCACTACGTGGTGGTGCCGCTGGTGGCAGACCTGGCCACTGCAGTCATCAACCACGTCGCCCAGGAGGCCGACGACGACCAGCTGCTCATGTCGGGCGGACGGTTCCGGCAGCTCGTGCAGGACGTGCGTCCACGAACCGTGGCGTAACGGCAACCCGAATAAACGCAGGGAGCGCTGATGAGGCGCTTTCCGCGGTGTTGACCAATTCCTTGAATCTAGCTTCACCCGCAGGGCCGGCTATCCGAAGACGACGCCGCGCTGGTGCTGGCGAACCTGCGCCACCAGCGGCGGGCGCTGGTTCATCCGGCCGACGCGACGGGCGCGACGGCGGCGACCGAGCAAGTGATCCGCCTGGTGCGGGCCCACGAGCCGTGGGAGCTGGCGGAGCGCGCGTTTCGGACCGTAGACCTGCACCTGCACACGGTGCGCCGCACCAGCGAGCTGGTCGAGGCACAAGTGCAGCAGCTACAAGACGAGATCGCCAAGTACGGGGCGCGCCCTACAAAGCTCCAGGCTTCCGGCAGCGCCGTCGGCGTCTGACAGCCAGCGCTGGCTGGCGTTGTTGTGGTGCGCATGCGGACAGGATGACGGACTTGGCCAAACTGGCGGTCAAGCAGAGCCGGCGGCCGTACGCGCTGCAGCTATTGAAGCGGAGGCGCATGCTCGACGCCGAGCTCAGCCAGCGAATGGCCATCGAGATGCAGCTGCGTACGGTGCTCTTGCGTCTCCATTCGGCGCGCCTGGAAGTCAAGGTTGTACGGGCGCTGGAGAGCGGCAACGCGGCACTCCGCGACATCCTCGCCAAGGACCTCAACGAGGACCGCGTCAACGATGTCATGGCCGAAGTGGACGACGCCATCGCGCGCCAAGAGGAAGTGTCCCGTGCCCTCTGCACAGGTACGTTGCCTTGTCGCCACTTAATGTTTGAATCAATCGCGCATGCTGATCGCGTCCGGGCTGGAATCTTGCGTGCTATGTGTTGCTTTCCAGAGCTGCAATCGTTGTCGCCGGAGGACGAGAAGGCCTTGGATGACGAGCTGGATGTTCTGCTGGCCGAAAGCGCCACGCCCGTGCCGCTGGCAGTCTCCCCACCAGCGGTGACGCCCAGCAGTGCGGTGCCAACAGGGCCACTGCCCTCAGCGATCTCCCCGCCAACCGCAACGCCGAGCACAGACGTCGCTCCGGAGGCAGACGCTGACGTCTCCGAACTTGCCGAGCGTGTTGCTCACCTGAGCACGGCGCCGGCTCGGCAGCGGGCTCCGGCCGAGTGAACTTGTGCATTGTGCTTACTTGTACAGCATCGTCCATGTACATACAGCAAACAACGCCGGGCACTGATAGATGATATTTACAGCCACAGCCCAAGCGATCTCGCTACGGCGGCACTGGAGGCCGGTAATTCACTTTCCGGCACAGGCCGCCAGTAACAGTGAGCCCGGACTGCTCCAGCAGGTGAACGGTGGGCCACGCCAACTGGCGAAACGTCGTCTCTTCGTCAGCACACGTACACACAACAAAGACCGGTGCGGTAAATGGTGTCGCGCGAGCCGCATGTTTTTATAGGCCCGTGGCAATGCCGCACTTCTCAAGTCTGTTAGCGAACACTTGCAGAAGCCATGACGGAGCTCTTGTGGTACC
>Ga0180215_1004849_pt1 | contig 11726 bp, 18 predicted proteins | sample eDN3rd37CBELigBY_FD_128871 | JGI IMG/M metagenome (GOLD analysis project Ga0180215, IMG submission 128871) | Enriched backyard soil microbial communities from Emeryville, California, USA - eDNA 3rd pass 37_C BE-Lig BY (version 2) (version 2) | ecosystem: Environmental > Terrestrial > Soil >...
AACCCTTAATACTAAACCGTAATAAAGTTCACAGCTTACGTCTTCTTTACGTTATTTTTCTCATCAGTTAGCGTTTTGATTTCGTCTTTTATTTCTCTTTTTCTCTCGATACACTTTAACAATTCTCCGTATTTATATATTTGTTCATCGTTCATTTCCTCCGTAAACTTTCCTAAATCATCGAAATACTCTCGCAGATCCACTATCTCTTCATTTAACGAAACCCTTTCGTCCCTTAGTTCGCTTATTTTTGTGTCAATTTCGAAGGTTTTCTCCGTTTCGACCGGTTTGTAGTGTTTGTCAATATTATATAGAGGGCTCATGGTGTTAATTGCGTACGTTTCATAGAGTTCGAGTTCGAAAGGGTCATATACGAAGATAACATTTATAATTGCTATATCCTGGTTAAACAGACTACTTCTCCTATTTCCGCTAATATGCTGTTTTAGTCGATTGTAAACATTAACCGACTTTCCGATATAAAGAACTCTACCCTCTTTATCTTTTAAAATATATAAACCCGAAGCATTCAGAGCTTCGTAATGGTGGGTATGCTCAAAAACTTTAAAGGTTAGATTTGGCGCGGGAATCTCAATTTTAATCATTTGTATTTCCTCCCCTTACGAAATCCTCGTATGCTTCCCGTATATCTTTATCGGATGATTTTCGCTTATCTACCTCTAACGCTTCGTCCACGGACCATCGACGTCTAACTGGTTTATCGTGTCTCCTAAGATCGGTTCCGTATCCGAATGTAGCCTCGAAAGGGATCTCATGTTTTAATGCTACTCTTTTACCGTCTTCAGACACTTTACGAGAGTTTTTACCAGAAACTCTTCGTTCATACTGACTTTCGCTCATGATTGGGTACTCTGTATTCGTGATCTTGTGTGGGTTTGTATCGGTTAGTTCCTCGTGTAAAATCAAATCTGCTAATCTTTCTAATTGTTTAGCGTCGGGCATCTTGTTAGTCTTCGAATACCAATCCTCTATCGCAGCATCTATTTCAACTACACGAACCTCCCTCGGTAGTTCGCCAGCTTTCGTTCTTCGTCTTATGTCGTTAATAACATCGTTAAAGTTCATCCCGATTCCTCCTCAGTTAAATATACGTAACCTTCACCATGTCCGCTCCAATAGTAGTAAATTTCCGAAATAGCCTCGATTGCCCTGTCGAGTAAATTATTAACGCCCGGTTTCGCCAATCCCATCCGCTTCCCCGCTTCCTCTTGCGTCAAGTCTTCGAAATAGACCAACGTTAAAGCCTGACGCTGCCTATCCGTCAGTTTCGCTAGTTCGATCGCCGTTTCTAAATCGATGAGTATGTCGCTAGCTGCGGTGTCTCCGTTAAATCGTCGGAGTTTTAGCGCGTTGTAGTCGCCGAGTAATATACGTAAGCCTGCCGCTGAGTTTAACGCTGGGTATTTTTCGTCGAGTGAGCGTTCTTTCGCTGAAACATCGATTTTAACCGTGCCTATTGTAATCGCCTCCCTACCCTCGTAATTTGTATAACTCTTCTTGGAGTTCATTTGCCAATTGAACTACTTTAACGACACCTTCATCTGTACTTAACGGGGCTGCTAGTGTCGACGGCTCGTTGTAAACTGTATCCCCATACACCTTGTAATTATGAAATCTCCCAGTTCCGCCGATTTTATCTTTTAGTAAAAGCCCTATCTGATCAAACACCTCGGCCTCACTTAATCTAATTCCTAAGTTACTAATATTTATTCTCGCCATCTATTCCGCCTCCATTTTAGGTTTCTTTTCCGCTTCTTTACGCTTTATATAATCCGCAACCAAATCCTCCGCTATAATTCCTTCGGTAAGATCCGCTAGCTTCGATATCTTCTTGCCGGCAGCATTCGTTACTAAATGCGGATAGTTGCGTTCATCTTCCGCCCATTGAGCGAAGATCATTTCGATTTCCTCACGACTGATTAATTCAATCGGCTCAAGGCATTCGTAAGCTCGTAATCTATTAACGAGATTTTGCGTATCTACTAAGCGCTCGAATAACCACTTACGCGCCTCTACGGTAAACGTCCCTTGTCCGTCATTCATTCGCTTGCCTGCGCGATTGTAGCCGGATTTTGTAATGAGTCGGATCTGTTCGCCAATCGCTTCCCAACGTCTTAATACAGCACTTCGGTCAGCTCTCGATTGACCCTTCGGCTTAGACGGTTTATAGGATCCGTAAACTTTCAGCTGCAGTTCGCGCCATTCTGATAACGGCTCCATCCATCCGTGTGTCTTCGCCATTTCTTCCGTTGATCGGTCGGTCGTTACTACCGGACATAGCCAGCATCCGAAGCGAGCTCCGCACGATTCCATATTCTTAACTTTCGCCTCGACGCCTTTCGGATTATTAATTCCGCATTCGCCGGTCGCCTCTTTGTAGAGATTACGTACGTCTCGCGTCGATGTCCATCCGAGCTTGTTTTCGCCTAAGTACGCCCAAACGTCGTCAATCGTCCAATCTACGATAACCATGAACGTGTTTGTTCCGGTTAAGTCACGATGATTACCGAGCCTGTCGCCGATACTCCACTTTTTAATCGATTGCTCACGCTTAGATGATTCCGTCATCCTCGTTCCGATTAAGATAAGCGATGGATCAATCGAGCGAAGGGTTGCGTTCTGTGGCGTTATTTTAAGGCGTTCCGTACACCAACGACCCTTTCCGCTGTTTTGCGGTAAGAAGTAACCGCGTCCTAACGTTAGAACGAAGTAAGAGTGTTCAGTCTTCCGTTGGACAAGCGAGACTTCAATCGGTAGATCTCTCCGCTCGACATACGTTTTTAATTTCGAAACTTGGTCGTGCATATACGTTGCCAGGACGGGATTTTCGACTACGGTATCGCTCATGACTACGTGGACTTTGCGCCACCGTTTCTCTGCCGGTAGCGCTTCGAGTGTCGATATTAGAATGCCGAGTACGGTCGTCGAATCCTTGCCTCCGCTCCACGCTACCGCCCAATCTCGTTTGTCGTCTTCGTTTAAATAAAGATCGAGCAAATACGCTTTAGCTTCGATTAACTTTTCTTTATATGTCGTCAAATAATCGCTCCCTTTCTTTTCGTTAAATTTTCGCGTATAATAAAACTAAAATCGTCAAGATTGCGAGGTGTGTCGTAAGATGCCGTCAAATAAGTCGAAAATAAATCCGAAGTCCTCAACCGCGCCCGACGCCAAAGCGCCCGAAGGATTTCGTTGGATATCTAACGAGTCTTCAAACGGCGCATACATAACGGTCGATAATCAACTCCGCCTATACTTGTCGACGGGTACGCGTGAGCTCTTACGTTTGGGCGCGAAGATGCCTGCGAAACTAATCATCGGATATGACGCCGTCAACAAGCGCCTGGTCGTCGCCAAGCCGGAGGTCGTCCGCGCGACTGACGTAAAGCCGTTCAATTTCGAGAAGCGTTCGTATTCGTCCGCTCGCGTGTTCGTGCGTGAGATTGGCGTTAGTGAAGCCGATTTGCCGTTGCGTTATAATTACGTCGGTAAGGAATACGGTGAGTACCCCGAAGGATCTTTCTGTTTCGAATTATCGGAGGACTAGCGTTTGCCTATTGCGCTAGTCTTTTTTTCGTTACGCCTAATTCCGCTGCGATTCGGTCAAACTTTTCGTACAACTCAACGAGCGACCCATAGTTAACAATCTCGTAATCTACCTCGAAATCATCGACCGCCAACTCCGTACTATGCGCCAAATCCTCCGCCGAAAACGAATCTCCGGCAGCTTTCGCTCTTTCTATTCGGACGTGATCCGGAGCCGTAATCCGTATTAGGACGAAACCTTCCGCTTTTAATCTCGCCACCTCATTCGACTGCCTGACGTCGGTAATCATAATTCGCTCGGGCCAACGGTGTGATTCGATCGTACGGAACACTTCGTCAACCCAAACGTCGACGCCTCGTAGTAAACGCTCCGCCTGACCGTGCGATTGATAACCGGCGCGAGGTTTAGGCGTTCGAGGTACTTCCGGATTCTTCGCGTGATAATCGCGTTTTAATTCGTCACCGAATGCGTAGGTTGCGAAATCGTAGAAGGTACTTGCGTAGGCTGCGACGGAATCCTTGCCTACGCGAAATTTACCGATTAGACCGATTTTTGCTTCCGTCATTTACGACCCTCCTCCTCGAAAATTAAGTAGTAAGCGATGAACGATACGAAGTAAAGAATCGTACCAACTCCGTCTTCCATTTCGAGAACTACTTCGAAAATAAAACGAGTAATTATCGCTAGTATCGTACAGATTAGTATTTTCATCGAACGCCCTCCATTCGACTTTCTCTCCGACTCGCCTCGACGAGTAGTTTCGCTAGTTCGACGATGACGAGCGATTCATCCGCGCCTGCCTTAACGTTTTCCATCTCCTCCGCCATGCGCTTCTGATTAGCGTGTAGCGTGTCGATTTCGTCTTCTAGTCGGACGATTCGGCGTGATAGGTTCGCCAACATTTCGATTATCTCCGGCGAGGCTTGGGACGCGTTGACTTCTACGGTTGGTTCGGCGTTAGCTTCGACCGGTTCGAGTACGAGATACGCTCCGTGGTCAATTCCGCAAACTTGATCGCCTTCCGAATCTTCGTAAGCTACTCCGATATCACTTGCGCGAACCTTTAGCGCTTCTGTAACGATACCGTCCGACTTACCTTCGTAGAAATAGATAACCTTCTCGCCAACTGACGCTTTACGGTCGACGAGTTTGTAACGCTCGCCTTCAACGTGGACGATGTCGGTCGGGTCTAGCGTCCGGTATTCTTCGGACTCAAAAACCAACGCAGCACACCCGTTACGGTTACCTCTAATATGTTTGGCGAAGACGTCGTATCCGTCTACGAATTCTACATTGACTATATCTCCGGCATTAAAGCGCCCGGTCGAGTCGAACCGTACGATAACTTTATCCCCAACGTCAGCCTTCCGTGCTTTCGCTCCTTCAACCTCGATGTATTCTCGCAATAAACCGCCAAGTGTTTCGTCTTTAATTAAGTGAGTATTCGTCATATTACTTCGCCTCCATTTCGAAATATGGCTTCGTCCACGGCTCAACGTTAATTACCTCATCTTTTAACGCTACTGCTAAATCGGTGATTTCACGCTGCGCCCCGTTGCCAGGTCGACGTTTCGAGTAGAACGATAGTAAGGCGGTCAGATTCGCAGTCATTACGAGATTAGTAGCCGCAGCATTCGGAAGGACGGCGCGAGCGTCTTCGGCACTAACTCCCATACCGCGTAACTCGTCGTAAAATTCTTGCGCACGCCTCATCGCTAATTCGAACGTTGCTTCTGGTCCGCCTTCCATTTCCGAAACTTTATCCGGAACAACGTAATCCATTCCGCCTGATTTATCGTCAGATCCAAAACGAACATATCGTTGTGACTGTACGCTGAAACTAAATCCGGCTCTATGTCGTGTTAACTGCGCAAGTAACGAACGACTTACTCGTTCGATCGCGAAAGTAAATGACAAATGTTCCATCGTTGAAGTATGCTTAGACGACATGATGTGTCGGAATAATCGGTCGGCTTCCGAGCCTGTTCCGCCGTCAGTCGCTTTGTTTCCGAAATACTTAGCGCCTTCTTTAGCGACGATTTCTGACGGCTTGTTTGCGGAATAGCACGTACGGATTGCCGAAAGGGCTACCGCTTGACCGTCGTAAACTAAGTCGTTCCAATCTTCGTGAATCATACCTTTCCAAAAATCCGGTGTTAACTGCGTATGTGCGATCAATCTTACGCTCATTTTCGTTTCTGCCATTCATTCGTCCTCCTTCGATAATTCCCGTTTAATATGATGCGTTAGGTCTATCTCGATGACCGTTTTGCTTACGCCATCTTCGCGCAGCCGTTTGATGATTTCGGTGATTGTCGCCTTCGCTGCGAGCATTTTCTCTTCCATACTTATTCGTAAGCCTTCCGGATTGCTTCGACGATTTCGTCCGTGTCGATATTTAGATCGAGCTGAGGCTCCGACTTAACTCCGCTAGAACCGAATCCGCCTTGACCGCGTGCCGTTTCGCTAAGTTCGTCAACCTCACGGAAGAACGCTTGCTCGACCGGTTTTATAATTGCTTGGCCTATGCGGTCGCCTTTCCGGATGATGTAAGAGCCGTGCTGAACCATTTTTCCGTCTGTCAGGGTGTCTACGCGACAACGTTTACCGTCAATTTGTTTTGCAAACCAAAGTGCATCTACGTTTGGATGACCAATATTATCGACAATCACGCCAACCTCGCCTCTATAAGCGCTATCCACAGTGCCGAACTGAACGCGTAGCTTCGTCTTTAACGTAATTCCGCTTCTAGGGCGCACTTGTATTTCGTAACCTGGCGGTAACTCGAACGCTAACCCTGTCGGAATCAGCTTCGTCTCGCCCGGCTCGATGATAATATCGTCACACGCTACGAGATCAAATCCGGCATCATATTCGTGTGCATATTTCGGAATTGCTGCGTTTTCGTTTAAGCGTTTAATTTTAACGTTTACTCTCATTCGTTTTCCTCCAATGCTCTAACGCTATATTTAGCGCTACTGATATAATGTAAGACCGTACGTAAATCCGTTTCGCCTTCTTCTCGCATTGCTTGAACATCCGCTTCTAATTCGTCTAAAATTTCTAATATGTCCGCTTTTTTCATTCCGTTACCTCCTCGAATTTAACTTTAATAGTCGATCCTTCCGTAACCATTCCGATTATCTTCGTAATACTTCGCTCGACGGAAGAGCCCGCCTGCTCAAACCCTTGCCTATTGCGCTTGATGTCGTCGATAGCTCCCGTCCTTGCTTCGCCGTATAACGCTTGTAACTCCGCTTCATTTAAGTTATCGCGTAGAAGCCCGACGTCCTTGCGTATGTCAGCGATATCAAACGGAAAGTCGGTGGCGAGTAATTGCGGCTGAGGAAATCGGATAGTCACAACGTTGCCAGCCGTCGTTACTTCGATATCCTCCGTTTCAACGCCGATCTTAAACGTTCCCTTTACGGTGAGTTCGTACGCTTTGTCGCCGAACCATTTCGAATCTTCATAGCCGACCGTTTTCGTTGCTGTTCCGGTTAAGCCGACGAGTTCCGGTGTATCGGTTAAGGCGGTTATTAGCGCGTCGCGGTCGATGTAGTGTGCGTCGGTTGCGGTGACGGGTTTTAACGTTTGGGTTGGCGGTGATGATTCGTGATAGCCTCCGCCGACGTAAGCGTACAAAGATACGGCGGTGATGGCGGATAAGGCGAGTAGCTTCGTTTTGTGGCGCATGGGGGGCGTCCTCCTTTCGTTGGTGTTGCGGAATTTCCTTGAATTGTGAATTACTTATATTCAAACAATAAGCCTTCTTCTTTTTTAGGCACTTCACAACACTCATTAGAATTTGGCTTAGATTGGACAAAGATGCTATGTTTATCTTCACCTAAAACTTCATATTCTCTGTCTTTTTTAAAAACAGTTTCAGAATGATTATCCGCAAAGAATATATCTTTAGTAAAAGTAACCTTGATCATATTTATCTCCTTTCTTACTTCGCTATTTCCATCTATTCCGCTTTTAATCTCTCGATCGTTTGCTTAACGTTATCGGCGTGTGTACTAAACCAACCGCGATAATTCTTAACGAGTTTATGCTGAGTAACGCGCTGCCCTTCGAAGTGTCTCATATAAACTTCTAAAGGAGTGAGTCCGCTATAATACTTCAACTTCGGGTCATCGATTTGTAATAGCGATCCTGTCGTCACTACTTTGCAAGTATCGTTAGGTCTCGTGTATATCGTTTGTAATTCGTCAAGACTAATCGACTGAGCTTCGTCAATAATGATAAACGCTCTATCGTAAGTAACTCCGCGTTCGTATGTCGGCGTAATAGCAAATGCTTTCGGTTGTATACCTTCTTGCGTAGGATTCGACCACCTTTCGTATGTTCCAGGCTTAACGTAATCTAACGCCTTGATGAACGGAGCCATATACGGATCTGTTTTTTCGTTTTTATCGCCCGGTAAAAATCCGATATCCTTACCTACCGGAATAGGGTTGCGGATATAAATAATGCGATCGTATTCACCGTTTTCCACTGCGTAAGCGCCCGCCAATACCGCGAGAACCGTCTTACCGGTCCCTGCCGGACTTTCGCAGAACACACCTTGAACGATATCAGCCGGTGTCCATAACGATTGCATGTACGCATATTGATGTTTATCGGCGAGTACGTTAAATCCTCTTTCGTCTAACCATTTCCATCGAATGTCTCCGTATTTGTTCGCCAATTATTCCGCCTCCTCATATTCGGTTATGTTGGCGCTATGTTCTAGCGCTTTTCCTTACACTTATTTATACGGAGGAAAGTGCCGACCGTCAAAAATGATCGACAACTTTTCCGTATTTATTTTTTACTACGCCTCTACATCGCTAAAATCGAAGTCATCATCGGCAAGGGATTCAACGTTAAGCGCCATTACATATCCGTCACCTTTAGTCGAAAAGAAGTCGTGGTTCTTCGTATCGGTATCTATTCCGTTAAGTACAATCGGATTAATCGGCTCATGTTCGAAATAAGCGTCAAAGCCGAGATTCTGCAGCGCCTTATTAGCGTTATATCGTACGTAATTAATAACATCGTCAGCAATTCCGATTTGATCGTAAATCTCGTTCGTATAGGCGACTTCATTTTCGTATAATTCTTCGAGTAAACGGTACATCTCGCCATCGACATAAGCGCGTTCATCTTCCGTTAACTGACTGCGAATCTCTTGCGCTTTGTACCCAGTAAATACACCGTGAATCGATTCGTCCATAACGATTTTACGGATGATTTCTCCGGAAGCTGTCATGCGCCCTTGCCCCGCCAAATACATCGGATAATAAAATCCGCTATAGAATAGGAACGACTCGGCAAATACGGAAGCTACATGCGCCAGGTATACGTCTATCTGCGATGCTTTCGGTTGGAATAACGCGTGGTAATAGTAAAGCAGCGTGTCGGACTTAAACGTTAACTGCGGTTGGCTTTCGACCCATTCGTTAAGTAAGTAATCCGTTTCTGATGACGGCAATAATGTCGTAAATATATGCGAATATGACTTGGCGTGGATCTGCTCCATCATCGCCATAAACGAGAATACCGCCTTCGAGCGCATATCTTTCGTGTGTAACATAATTAACGGCATACCGTCGTCAGCTTGATGCGTATCTAGTCCGGTTAGACCTGCGAGCACCTTCTTATATACGTCTTTCTCGGCGAACGTGAGACCGTCCCACGCCGCCAAGTCTTTCGATATACGGAATTCTTCTTCGCTCCAGAACTGCGCCACATTCTGACGCCAAAATGTATTCGCTAAATCCTCTTTTACGTTCCAGTTAATTGCTTTCAAACAATCGCCTCCTAGTTTTATTTTCGTAAGCTATCGATTAAACCGAACATGACGTACAATCTTCGACTTTCAACATGCGATTCCTCGTATAGTAAAGCGACTTAAGACCTTTCTTATGCGCATATACGTAAAGTCTCGCAAGTTCTCGCGTACTGACATCGCTATTAACGTAAAGTATCGTCGATATTCCCTGGTCGATATGTTGCTGCGCCTCTGCGATTAAGTCGATAAGACGGTATTGATTCGTATTAAACGCCGATTTGTAATACCAGTAAGTATCCGCGGATAAAAACGGCATAGGATAAAACGTCTCGGAGTTTCCGTAACTTCTGCGCTCGATTGGATCAACGATAGGCATTACGCTAGACGTCGAGTTTTGAACGTACGAGATTGATTGCGTAGGCGCGATCGCTAGTCTATATGCGTTATATAAGCCGTGTTCAGCGACTTGGAGTCGTAATTGGTACCAATCGGATTCGGTCGGTATCTTTATCCCGTCAAATAACGCTTTTACTTTCGGAGACTCAGGCGCAAAACTTTCCGATGTGTATTTTCGGAAGTAATTACCGTTAGCGTATTCGGAACCTTCGAATCCTTTAAACGTTTCGCCGCGCTCCTTAGCGATTAGCATCGACTTTTCGATAGAGTAGTAGTTGATAACCGCGAAGAATGTACGGACGAAATCACGCGCCTCCTTCGATTCATATCCGATCTTATTTTTCGCTAGGAATCCGTGTAAGTTCATAGCGCCAAGTCCGACGGAATGTAACTCTTCGTTTGCTTTACGGACGCCTGGAGCGTTAGGTATTTTCGTAATATCGGACACTATCGTTAAGGATTCGATTCCTTCGTGGACGGATTCTCGTAGTTTGCCGGATTCCATTACGTTTACGATGTTAAGAGATCCGAGATTACAAGAGATATCGTATTTGATTTCGTCGTCGGTTCCGTAGTCGTTGATGATTGACGTTTCTTGCGCTTGGAATATTTCGGTCCTTTATATTCGCGATGATTCGCTAGGTCGCCGCCGCGCCATTACGCGCTGCTTACGATCGCTCGTAAGAGTAGACTATATCATCATCCACAAGGGACGCCCGCCGTTTCGGGTACCAATCGCTTGTACCCTACTCTACTCGCTTCCGCTTACGCGTGCTTTCGATAGTCGTTCGGCATTTCTTTATCAACGTAAACCCAGTTTTTAAATTGATCCGACTTGGAATTAAGACGATACGCTACTGAACCAACCTTTATATTGAGTGCTTTTGACGCTTGTGTTAAACTTGGATAAACCACACCGTCTATGCTTACCGGTTTAGAGTTCGCCTCTTTTATACGTTGCAGCGTATATTCGTTCTTAGGCTTACCGTACATTGGATTATTCTTACCGATAGCTTGCTGGCGGTGTATTTCCCGTATTTCTTCACGTCTAGGATTGTGTGTGAACGTGTCTCCTCCGTTTTTAGAATCTGATATGTTATATGATTCGCCACGAGAGTTATCTATATAATCTTGCTCAATCCTCAACGAATCTTCTTTATTATCAAACTCGTGTAAAACTTCGAAAGTAAACGACTCTTCACCATATTCGTTCCAATCCTCTTGCATCTCAATATTGTGGTGCTCACTCTTTCGTAGCATATTCTTATGTGATCTCCATCTCTTTTCTAATTCCTGGCTTCTACCGAAATAACATCTTCCGTTAGGTTTACATTCAATTTTATAAACTGTATACATACGACACCTCCGAATTTTATTCGGGGTTACGTTTATAAAGGGTTAGCACGGGATTGTCTCGAAGAGAGTTTCCCCGTTTAGGCGGGTTTTCGACTGGCATTGCTACCAGAAGGTGCTACGATTAACACAAATTAGTCTGCTTAATATTGCCGATATTACCTACCGCATGGACTTCGTTGGCGTTATCTTTAAAAAATAGATATGGATATCCGGACTGTAACTGCGTCTGAGCGATCTTATTTAACATTTCGCGAGCGTCCATCGGTTTCTTTTTAACGTTAGGATTCGCGACCAGTTCTTCATACATTTCATTCATATCTAAATCATCGAGATGCTGACTGTATTCTTTATAAACGGAGTGTGGCGCGAACATATTGAATGACTCACCTTTTTCGGCTAACTCGAAAAACTTACTCGGAACGATTAAGCCGGTCGATATCGTTGCTAGTCGAATACTTTCATCTGCGTTTATTTTCTTCGTATCTAAAAATTCGAGTACATCGATATGGAAGATATTTAAGTAAACGGCACCAGCGCCAGGTCTTTGCAGAATGTTCGAGCGAGTTCGCTAGTCTCGCCCCGTCCTTATCGGACAGCTCCGTATTACTACGAAGATCAGACTATATC
>Ga0180215_1004850_pt1 | contig 11723 bp, 13 predicted proteins | sample eDN3rd37CBELigBY_FD_128871 | JGI IMG/M metagenome (GOLD analysis project Ga0180215, IMG submission 128871) | Enriched backyard soil microbial communities from Emeryville, California, USA - eDNA 3rd pass 37_C BE-Lig BY (version 2) (version 2) | ecosystem: Environmental > Terrestrial > Soil >...
CTCGTCGCGGCTGCGGATGTCGACGTTCTGCTCGACGTCGCCCTCGGCGATCCCGTTGGCGGCGCGCAGCATCTGGCCGATGCCGCCGGTGACGGCGCGGGCGATGATGAACGCGAGCGCGGCACCGGCGGCGGCCACGATCAGCAGCAGCATGATCACGAGCGTGCGCGCGGAGGAATACGTGTCCTCGGCCTCGACCAAGGCGGCGTCGGCGAGCTCAGAGTTGAAGTTGGCGAGCGCCGTGACGTTCTGGTCGACCTCCTCGTAGTCGTCCTCGGTGTCGACGAGGATCGCGAGCGCCTTCTTGTCGTCGTCGGCGCGGGTGACCTCGGGCAGCTCGGCGGTGCGGGAGACGTAGTCCTCCCAGTCGGCCTTCGCCGTGTCGAACAGCTTGCGCGCCTGGGGGTTGCTGATGAGCTTCTCGTAACCGGCGAAGGCGTCGTCGACCTCGGCCTTGTAGGCGTCGAGCTTGTCCACGAACTTCTCGGCGTCCTTGGCCTCGGTGAACACGAGCCGGTTCTGGATGCGCCGGTAGTCGGCGGCGCCCGTGAGCGCGTCCCCCGCGTGCTCGGCCTTCTCGATGGCTTCGCTGCCGAGGTACTCCGCTTGGTCGCCGACGGCGCTGATCCGGCTGACCGCGACCAGGCCCAGGAGCACCGTGAGCGCGATCACCACCCCGAAGGCTCCGAATAGTTTGACTCTAACTCAGAATTTCATCGATCTACTCCCATTACTGGACGGACTAGTCCAGTAATCGGCGCTTAAACGCCAGGGAGCAGCCGATGTCAGTTTTGTGACAGACCGGCGAGCTCGTCCGGCGTGTCGACGTCCGCGGCGCTGGCCAGGTGGCCCGCTTCCCAGCGGCGGACGGCGAAGCGGGCGAGCAGTTCGCGCGCCCCGGCGTCGCCCTCGAGCTCGGGCACGGCGGCGAGCACGCGCGTGCCCAGCACGACCGGGTGCCCGGGCTTGCCGTCATAGGTCGCGCGGACCGCGTCGTGCCCCTGGAGCTGGTCGAGCGCGCCCGCGATCACCTGCGGCGTGATGAACGGCTGGTCGCCGAGCGTGACCACGACCGCGTCGGCGCCCGCGAGCGCCTCGACCCCGCGGCGCAGCGAGAACCCCTGGCCGCGCGCCCAGTCCTCGCACACGACCGTGCGGGCCGGCCCGAAGTCGATCCGCGCGCGGATGGCGTCGGCGTCGTGCCCGAGCACCACGACGCACGGCAGGACCGCGTTCATGGCGTCGACGGCGTGCTGGAGCAGCGGCTTCCCGCGCAGGTCGGCGAGCTGCTTGGTCTGGGCGCCGAAGCGCGTCCCCGCGCCCGCGGCCAGGATCAACCCGGCGGCGTTCAGGCCGTGCCCTCCTCCATCAGCTCGGCGAGCGCGTCGAGCGAGGCGATCGAGTTGCCCGGCAGCAGCCGGTCCACGTGCGGCAGCGCCGCCTGCATCCCGCGCGTGAGCGGCTCGTAGCGCGGGTCGGCGGCCAGCGGGTTCAGCCAGATCACGCGGTGCGCGGTGCGGGCGAGCCGCGCCATCTCCTCCGCGAGCAGCTCGGGCTCGCCGCGGTCCCAGCCGTCCGAGAGCAGGATCACCATCGAGCCGCGGCCGATCCGGCGCCCGTGGACGCGGTTGAGGTCCGCGAGCGCCTCGCCGATCCGCGTGCCGCCCGACCAGTCCGTGACCGCCGCGGAGGCGCGGGCCAGCGCGCGGTCGGAGTCGCGGCCGCGCAGCTCGCGCGTGACGCGCGTGAGCCGCGTGCCGAACACGAACGCCTCCACGCGCGTGCGCGCCGTGACGCACGCCTGCATGTACTGCAGCAGCATCCGCGAGTACGGCGCCATCGAGCCCGACACGTCGCAGATCAGCACGAGCCGCCGCGGCCGCAGCGCGTGCTCGCGGTAGCGGCGCTCGAACAGCTCGCCGCCGTGGCGCAGCGAGGCGCGGACCGTCGCGCGCAGGTCGTGCGTCTCGCGCCGGCGCCGGGTCGGGACCGTGCGGCGCGAGCGCCGCTTGGGCGAGCGCTGCGCGATCCGCGCCAGCAGCTTGCGCGCCAGCGCCCGCTCGGCGTCCGTGTAGGCGCCGAAGTCCTTCTCGCGCAGCAGCTCCTCCTCGCTCCACGCCGCGGGCGCGGGCGTGAGCTCGTTCGCGGGCGCCTCGTCACCCTGCGGCGGGATCGCGACCCGCGGCAGCGCCTGCTTGGCGACCTCGCCGAGCTCGTCGAGCGGGTCCGCCGGCGCCTCGGCCCCGAAGACCACGGTGAACGCCGCCGCGAACGGCTCGAGCTCGGCCCTGGACGAGCACAGCGCGGCGCGCAGCGCGTAGAACGTCTCGGCGCGGTCGGCCGCGTCGACGGCCGCGAGCGCCCGCTCGGCCGCGAGCACCTCGCCCAGCCCGACGCGTGCCCCGCGGGCCCGCAGCTCGGCGGCGAGCTGCGCGACGCGCGCGGACGCGTGCGCGCCCATGGCCTGCACGGCCGGCGCCGCCCCGGGGGCGAGCGCGGCGCGCACGGGCGCGCCGTGGGCTGCCGGCCCGGCGGCGGGCGCCGCCGGGTCGCCGGGCGCCGCCGTGCCGGCGCTCGCCGCCCGCCACTGCGCCGCCAGCGCCGCGTCGTACTCCGCCAGCGCCTCGGCCGCGGCCGCCACCGCGCGCTCGTCGGCCTCGGCCGCGCGCTCGCGGGCGCGGACGTTGTCGCGCAGCCGCTGCGCGACCTCGGCGTGCCCCGTGGCGCGGCGCTCAGGCACCCTCGAGGACCCGGTCGCGGCGCACCCGGTCGATGTCCTCGCGCACCTTCAGGGCGACGCCGAGCGTGTCCTCCAGCGACGCCTCGCCGTCGAGCGCGATCAGCGCGCGCGCCCAGGTGATCGTCTCCCCCACGCCGGGCAGCTTGTAGAGCTCGCGCTCGCGCAGGCGGGCGACCGCGGCGCACACGCGCGCGGCGATCTCCTCGGGCACGCCGGGCAGGCGGGTGCGGACGATCTCGGCCTCGCGCTCGGGCGTCGGGTAGTCGATCCAGTGGTACAGGCAGCGGCGCTTGAGCGCGTCGTGCAGCTCGCGCGTGCGGTTGGAGGTCAGCACGACCAGCGGGCGGTGCGCCGCCTTGATCGTGCCCAGCTCGGGGATCGTGATCGCGAAGTCGGCGAGGAACTCGAGCAGGAACGCCTCGAACTCGTCGTCGGCGCGGTCGATCTCGTCGATCAGCAGCACGGCGGGACCCTCGTCGTGCTCGAGCGCCTCCAGCAGCGGCCGCCGCAGCAGGAACTCGCGCCCGAACAGCTCACGGGCGGGCGCGCCCGCCTCCGCCGCCCGGATCGCGAGCAGCTGGCGCTGGTAGTCCCAGTCGTAGACGGCGTTGTGGAGGTCGATGCCCTCGTGGCACTGCAACCGGATCAGCGACGCGCCCATCGCCGACGCCAGCGAGCGCGCCACCTCGGTCTTGCCCACGCCCGCCTCGCCCTCCAGCAGCAGCGGCTGCTCGAGGGCGAACGCGAGGTAGGCGGACGTCGCCAGGCCCTGGTCGGCGAGGTAGCCCTCGCCGGCCAGGGCCGCGGCGACATCCTGCGGCGATGCGAAGTTCACACGGTCATGATGACGCGGCCGTGAGCGCGCGCTTGCAGAGCACCCGCGCCAGGTGGCGCTTGTAGTCCTGCGAGGCGTTGAGATCCGACGGCGGCTCGGTGCCCTCGGCGGCCTGCTCGGCCGCCGCCGCGATCGACTCCGGCGTCAGCGGCTGCCCGCGCAGCGCCGCCTCGGCCGCGCTCGCGCGCAGCGGCACCGAGCCCATGTGGGTCAGGCCGATCCGCACGTCCTCGCACGAGCCGTCGGGCGCCTTCTTGACCAGCGCCGAGACGGCCACCATCGCCCAGTCCTCCTGGCGGCGGTTGAACTTCTCGTAGCCGTAGCCGTAGCCCGACAGCTTCGGCATGTTCACCGAGGTGACGATCTCGTCCTCGCCGAGCGCGGTCGTCAGATAGTCCTCGAAGAAGTCGGCGGCCGCGATCTCGCGCTCGCCGCCGCTCCCGCGGACCGTGACCGTGCCGTCGACCGCGAGCAGGATCGCCGGCATGTCCGACGCCGGGTCGCCGTGCGCGATCGTGCCGCCGATCGTGCCCATGTTGCGCACCTGCTGGTCGGCGATCGTCGCCGCGGCGGCGGCCGCCAGCCCGTAGTTGCCGGTCGCCACCTCGTGGTGGCGCGTCAGCGCGCCGAAGCGCAGGACACCGTTGTCGGAGCGCACGCCGCGCAGCTCCTCCACGCGGCGCAGGTCGACCAGCAGCGAGGGCGCCGCCAGCCGCAGCTTCATCAGCGGGATCAGCGAGTGCCCGCCGGCGAGCACCTTGGCGTCCTCGCCGCCGTCGCGCAGCGCCGCCAGCGCCTCGTCCAGCGACCCCGGCGCCACGTAGTCGAACTCAGCGGGGATCAAGACTTCGCCTCCTGAATCGCTTCCCAGATCCGCATGGGTGACAGCGGCATGTTCATGTAGTTCACGCCGACCGGACGCAGCGCGTCGATCACGGCGTTGGTGACCGCGGCCGAGGCCGCGATCGTCCCGGCCTCGCCGACGCCCTTGACGCCGAGCGAGTTCACGGGCGACGGGGTCTCCGTGCGGTCGAGCTCGAACGACGGCACGTCGGCGGCGCTCGGCAGCGCGTAGTCGACGAACGTGCCCGTGATCAGCTGGCCGTCCTCGTCGTAGTGGATGCGCTCGAACAGCGCCTGGCCGATCGCGTGCACGATCCCGCCGTGGACCTGGCCGTCGATCAGGTTCGGGTTGATCGCCGGGCCGCAGTCGTCGACGGCGACGTAGCGGACGATGTCCACGTTGCCCGTGTCCGGGTCGACGTCGACCACGCACGCGTGCGCGCCGAACGGGAACACGAAGTTCTCCGGGTCGTAGAACGAGAGCTCCTCCAGCCCCGGCTCCATGCCCTCGGGCAGGTTCTCGGGGATGTAGGCGGCGCCGGCGATCTCGCCGATCGTCATGCCCTTGTCCGGCGAGCCCTTGACGGAGAACTTGCCCCCGGTGAGCTCGATGTCGTCGACCGCCGCCTCGAGCTGGTGGGCGACGATCCGGCGCGCCTTGTCGACGACCTTGTCCGTGGCGCGGGCGACGGACTCCGCGCCGACCGCGGTCGAGCGCGAGCCGTAGGTGCCGAGCCCTTGCGGGCCGGTCCCCGTGTCGCCGTGGATGACCTCGACGTTGTCCGGGGTCGTCCCGAGCTTGTCGGCGACGATCTGCGCCATCGTGGTCTCGAGCCCCTGGCCGTGCGGCGAGGTGCCCGTGTAGACCGTGACCGCGCCCGTGATGTGCACGCGCACCATCGCCGACTCCCACAGGCCGGTCTGCAGGCCGAACCCGGACGGGCCGGTGACCCGGCTCGGCGCCAGGCCGCAGATCTCCGTGTAGGTCGAGTACCCGATCCCGCGCAGCTTGCCGGGCGGCGCCGCCGCCTTCTCGGCCTCGGGGTCGAAGTGCTCGAGCAGCTTGTCCAGCGCCCCCGGGTAGTTGCCCGAGTCGTAGGTGACGCCGACCGCGGTCTCGTGCGGGAAGCTCGCCGGGTCGATGAAGTTCTTCCGGCGCAGCTCGAGCCGGTCCATCCCCAGCTCGGCGGCGAGCTGATCGATCGTGACCTCGATCATGTGCGTCGCCTCGGGGCGGCCGGCGCCGCGGATCGCGTCGGTCGCGAACTTGTTCGTGAACACGCCGACGATGTCGGTCTGCACCGCCGGGATGTCGTAGACGCCGCTCATCACGAACGCGCCCAGCGACGGGATCGTCGGCGTCAGCAGCATCAGGTAGGCGCCGAGGTCCTGCAGGATCTTGACGTGGAACGCCGTGATCTTGCCGTCGCGGGTGGCGCCCATGCGCACGTACGCGACCTGGTCGCGGCCGTGGTGGGTGGCGAGCATGCCCTCCGAGCGGGTCTCGATCCACTTGATCGGCCGCTCGAGCTTGCGCGACGCCCACGCGAGCGCGATCTCCTCGCCGTAGATCTGCAGCTTGGAGCCGAAGCCGCCGCCGACCTCGGGCGCGATCGCCCGCACGCGGTCCTCGCTGATGCCGAGCTGCAGCGCCAGGAACAGCCGCAGGAAATGCGGGACCTGGGTGCTCGAGGTCAGCGTGAGCGAGCCCGCACGGTAGTCGGCGAGCACGCCGCGCGGCTCGATCGCCGCGCCCGCCGTGCGGTGGTTGACCACGCGCCGCTCGACGATCACGTCGGCCTGCGCGAAGCCGGCCTCGAGGTCGCCGCCGCCCAGCGACCACTCGTGGCACTTGTTCGTGCCCAGGTCCTGGTGGACGAGGTCGGCCCCGTCCTCCAGCGCGGCCTCGACGTCGGTGACCACGGGCAGCGGGTCGTACTCGACCACGACCTGGGCGGCCGCGTCGACGACGCTGTAGCGGTCGGAGCCGATCACGAGCGCGACCGGGTCGCCGACGTGGTGGACCTCGTCCTTGGCGATCGCCCAGTGCGGCGGGTTCTTGACCTCCACCCCGGGCGGGACCCACGCCATCGGCAGCGGGGCCTCGAGGTCGAGGTCCTTGCCGGTGAAGACGGCCTGGACGCCCGGGTACTCGCGCGCCGCCGACGTGTCGATCGAGACGATCCGGGCGTGCGCCTCGGGCGAGCGGACGAACGCCGCCCACAGCTGGCCCGTGACGCTGATGTCGTCGATGTAGCGGGCGCGGCCCATGATCAGCCGCGGATCCTCCTTGCGCTTGATCGGCTTGCCGACCCAGCGCTCGGCGACGGTGGCGCTCATGACTCGGCGGCCGCCATGACGGCCTTGACGATGTTGTGGTAGCCCGTACAGCGGCAGAGGTTGCCCGCGAGCGCCTCACGGACCTCCTGCTCTGACGGTTTCGGATTGCGCTGGAGCAGATCGGCCGAGGCCATGATCATGCCCGGCGTGCAGTAACCGCACTGCAGGCCGTGGTGCTCCCAGAACGCCTCTTGCAGCGGGTGCAGCGCGCCCTCCTGGCCCATTCCTTCGATCGTCTTGATCTCTGCACCGTCGGCCTGGGCGGCCAGCAGCGTGCAGGACTTGACCGCCTCGCCGTTGAGATGCACCGTGCACGCGCCGCAATTGGACGTGTCGCAGCCAACATGCGTGCCGGTCAACCCGAGCGTCTCGCGCAGGAAGTGGACCAGGAGCAGGCGGGGTTCGACCTCGGCGCTCTGCTGAGTGCCGTTGACTGTCATCGAGACCCGAACAGATCCAGCCATGCGTCTCCTCCCAGTCGGAAAACCGGGCGGATCATATGCTGCGGCGGATGCCGCGCGCTAGGGCCGGGCGCTGCGGCGGTGGTAGGCGAACGTCAGCTGGGCCAGGATCAGCCGGTCCTCGGCCCCGATCTCGACGAAGCTGAGTGAGACGTCCTGGTCCGTTTCCCGCACGGTCTCGGCCGTCGCCTTGATCTCGCGGTTGGCCTGCACGAGGCCGAGCACGACCTCGTGCACGTCGGCTTGCACGTGCCCGGACTGGCGCGCGATCCGCAGCCCGCCCGCGCTGATGTCGCGGGTGAAGCTGGTCACGGGCGCCTCGGCGCTGCCGAGCGGGCGCATGTGCGCGGGCAGCACGAGCGGGGCGCGGCTGAAGTTGCGGCGCTGGCCGAGCCGGAACGGGTCAAGCAGCGTGGCGACGAGCTCGCCGTCGGAGAAGCCGTCGCGGACGTGCGCCTTGAGCGCGTGCAACGTCCCGCCGGCCTCGATCAGCAGGAACGAGACGTTGCCAGGGTCGAGCGCCTCGGGCGGCAGCGTGCCGCCGGGGGCGAGCACGACGTCCGCGCCGCTGAAGCCGACGACGACACACGGGACCGCTTCCTCGCCCAGGTCGAGCTGGGCGGGTTGTCCTTCACTGAGCGCGCTTGCGAATCCTGTGGCCATCTGTTCTCCCAGACCGGGATATCGGCCATTCGCTTAGAACGCTTTAGGAAGCTCGTTGGGTGAGACTGAACCAATTGCCCGAGTTGTCGCGGAACATCGCCTCGATGCCGTAGAAGCGCTCCGCGGGCTCCTCCAGGAACTCGACGCCGCGCGCGGACAGCTCGGCGTAGGTGGCGCGGCAGTCGTCCGTGCCGAAGACGCCGGAGCCGAGCGCGCCGTTGCGGATCATCGTCTTGATCTGCTCGGCGGCCTCGGGCGGCATCTGGGGCGGGCCGGGGACCATCAGGATCAGCTCGAGGTCGGGCTGGGCGGGCGGGCCGACGGTCAGCCAGCGGAAGTCGCCCATGGTCTGGTCCGTGCGCACCTCGAAGCCGAGCTTGTCCCGGTAGAACTCGAGCGCCTCGTCCTGGTCGAGGACCCAGATCGTCGCGTGCGAGAGCCTGGTGATCATGGCCCGACGGTACGGCCTGAGCCGTCCTCGGGCTTTCGGAAAACTGCTCTCCTGGTCCACATCATCGTGAAGCAGCCCGGGACCATCGGCGGCGGCGCGCCGCGCAGCCGGTCGCGGTAGGCGGTCGGCGTCTCCCCCATCACGTCCTTGAAGGCGGTGGTGAACCAGCTGATGCTGGTGAAGCCGACGTCGAGCGCGATCTGGGTGACGGTCCGGTCGGTCTCGCGCAGCAGCATCGCGGCCCGCTCGATCCGGCGCCGCTGCAGGTAGGAGTGCGGGGTCTCGCCGTAGGTGCGCTTGAAGGCGCGGATGAAGTGCGCCTCCGAGCACAGCGCGGTGCGCGCGAGCGCGGGCACGTCGAGCGGCTCGGCGTAGCGGCGGTCCATCTCGTCCTTGGCGCGTCTCAGGTGCTCCATGCGATCTCGTGGCGGTCGTGCTCGGGGGCGCAGAAGCGGGCGGTCCTCCGCGCCTCCTCGAGCAGCTCGTCCGTGCGCGGGAAGTCCGTGTGCGGCTGGATGATGAGTTTCGGGCCGTCCATCTTCCAGCTGGCCGCGACGCGGCCGTCGATCGTGAGCGTCGTGTCGCCGGAGAGGGTCAGCTGCAGCGGTTTGAGCTCGGGCGGGATGATCCGGTCGCGGTCGGCGTAGGCCAGCAGCGGCTGGTCCCAGTTGCCGAGGAAGCGCGGCGGGAGCTTGGTGTCCTTGGGCGGCAGCGGGCGGCCGGGCAGGTCGAGCAGTTCGACGCCGTGCTCGTCGCGGTAGGAGACGGTCTCGACGCGGTGCCAGGGGAAGTCGCGCTGGGCGACGCCGGCCCAGGCGGCGGCGTCGCGCTTGGAGGCGGGGCCGAAGGCGGCGAGGTAGCGGGTCAGGACGAGCGCGCCGGCGTCCTCGGGGTCGGGCAGCGGGCGCGGGTCGACGACGAAGCGCGCCTTGCGGGTGGTGTCGCGCCAGTGGCCGGCGGGCGGGAGGAACGTCAGCGGCAGCAGCGTGCGCGCGTACAGCAGCGGCATGTTCGGGTCCTGCGGGGCGCCATCGTGGCGTTGCAGGCGCTCGCGGATCTCGACGTTGGTGCGGGGCTGTTGGCCGATGAACTCGGTCAGGTCGGCCTTGACGCGTTCCTCGTCGAGGTCCGGGAAGCGCTTGCGGAGCGTGCGCATGCGCGCGTGCCGGCACAGCTGCGCGTAGGCCGGGAAGTCGTCCGCGGCGGCGACGTGCAGCGTCATCCGCATGATCGTGCACTTCAGGACGCGGCGGTCGTCGATCGCGCGCTCGAGGTCGGCCTGGGTGAAGTCTTGGAGCCGGGCGGCGAGCGCGATGTGCGGCGAGGGCGGGTGCTGGCCCTGCAGCGGCGTCAGGCGGCGGATCGCGTCCGCCGGGTCGAGCCTGGCTCGCTCGATCAGGTGCTGGCGTGCGGCGAGCGCCGCCGTGAGCTCTTCGCGCGTGAGGACCCGCATCGCCGTGAGCGTAGGCTGGAGCGCATGAGCCTCGCGTTCACGCTCCCTGACACCGACGGGAATCCGACTCCGCTGCACGTCGACGGCGCCCGCGCGGCCGTCGTCGTGTTCACCTGCAACCACTGCCCGTACGCGCTCGCCTGGCACGACCGGCTGCAGGCGGTCGCGCGCGACTACGCCGACCGCGGCGTGCGCTTCCTGCAGATCAACCCCAACGACGGCGCGAAGTACCCGCGCGACTCCTTCGAGGCGATGAAGGCGCGCGTGGACGCGGGCGAGTTCGCGTCGCCCTATCTGCACGACGAGACGCAGGAGGTCGCGCGCGCCTGGGGCGCCAAGACCACCCCGCACGTGTTCGTCACCGACGCGACCGGCGTCGTCTACGAGGGCGCCCCGGACGCCGACCACAACGACCCGTCGCTGAACGCGGGCTGGCTGCGCGCCGCGCTGGACGACGTGCTCGCGGGCCGGCCGGTCGCGAACCCGTCGACCACGCCGGTGGGCTGCTCGGTCAAGTGGAAGTAGAGCTCCTGTACTGGGAGGGCTGCCCGTCGCACCCGCAGGCGCTCGCCGACCTGCGGGCGGCGCTCGGGCCCGACGTGCCCGTGACCGTGCGCGCGATCGAGAGCGAGGAGCAGGCGATCGCCGAGCGCTTCCCGGGCTCGCCGACGATCCGCGTGGACGGCGCGGACCTGTTCCCGAGCGACGACCCGCCGGCGCTGACGTGCCGCGTCTACCGCCTCGCGGACGGGCGCTTCTCCCCCACCCCGGACCCGGGGCTGCTGCGGGAGGCGCTCAGCGGGGTGCGGTGAACCTTATGTGGCGGACCCGGTCGGCGTGGCTGAGCTTGGCGGCCAGGCCGGCGGGGACGCTGTAGGCCGGGCCGACGGGTGCGGCGGCGAGCGTCGCGACCGCTGTGGGCAGCGCGATCTCCCAGTGGCTCATGTGCACGTCGACCGTGCGCGCTTCGGCGCCGGGCGCACCGAGCGCCGCGGTCAGCTCTCGGGCGGGGACCGGCGGGCGGAAGGTCAGCTCGGTCGCGCCGCTCGCGAGCGCCCGGGCGAGGTCGACGGGCTCGAGCGCCCAGTCCGGCGTCTCCGCGTACCACTCGAGCGCGTGCTGGCCGGTGAAGAAGAACGGCCCGTAGCGGCGCTTGCCGCCCGAGTGCTCCGGCGCGCCGTGGACGCGCGCGAGCGCCTCCTCGATGCCGGGCACATGCGCCGAGTAGGAACGCAGGCGCCGCGCGGCGAGCGCCTGGGCGGTCGCGACCGGCGGCTCGTGGTGCACGTCCCACTCGAACGCCGCCGAGAACCGCGGGTGCGGTGGCAGCACCCCAGGCAGCGGCCCGCCCGCCAGCAGCCCTTCGAGCCCGATCCCGAGCGCGTCGGCCAGTTCGCCGACCGTCCGCGGCGGCGAGCCGGCGATCCGTTCCGCGGGCCCCATGCGCGGATTCAACCGCAACGCGGGGCCCCGGCCGTACCTGCCGGCCGGGGCCCCTCGGTTCTTAAACCCCACCTAAAGGGGACTGTCCCCTTTAGGTTCGGTGCGGTGGCCATCGCCGCGCCCGGATCGACGGCGCAGAGCCAACCGAACCTAAACGCAACCTTAAGGGGACTGTCCCCTCAAGGTGGGAGGGTCGTCGTCGGGGGAGCTGCGCGGGAGCTCGCGACGGTCGAGCGGGCGGGTCATAGGCGATCCCTCCACCCGACCGCGGCGCTGGCCACGTCGCCGAGCGCGGCGGTGAGGCGGTGGCGGTCGCCGGCCGCGCGCGCCTTGTGCAGCGTGCGCAGCGCGTTGGCCATCACCGCCGGCCCGGTCGGGCCGGCCTCGCGCAGCGCCGCCAGCTCCTCGCGGGTCAGCCGCCGCGGCTCGCCGCACACCAGCACCGCCAGCTCGCGCGCCCGGCGCTCGGCCGCCGCCGCGCGCTCCTCGGCGGC
>Ga0180215_1004853_pt1 | contig 11719 bp, 20 predicted proteins | sample eDN3rd37CBELigBY_FD_128871 | JGI IMG/M metagenome (GOLD analysis project Ga0180215, IMG submission 128871) | Enriched backyard soil microbial communities from Emeryville, California, USA - eDNA 3rd pass 37_C BE-Lig BY (version 2) (version 2) | ecosystem: Environmental > Terrestrial > Soil >...
ACGTCTTGATCAGCTCTGCGTTGGCGAGCTCTGCCTCTTTCTCCAGCTGGCATGAAGCACACCCACCTGAATGGTCCTCCATTACGGTCAGCAGAACCGAACTTGAAGTGCTTTCACAATTCCCCAACCTTCCAACCGCACCTTGTCAACGGCGGCCTTGTACTTGGCCTGGTCGGCCAGCATAGTCTGCTCGGGGTTTGAGTCAAACATGGTCTTGAACGAGTTGCCCCATGATTTGAACAGCGACGCGCTGCCAGCCGTCGGGTCCGGCTGGCCCGCAAGCTGGGCACGACCATCACAAACAGACCGGATTGCACGAAGCTTTTGGTCAGCGTGTTGTGACGGCTGCACGCTCTTTGATGTGGGCGTTGCAGGGTACGCGCGCCTCGACGGAGCGGAGGTCGTCGCGCTTGGTGGCAAGCGCCTCCATCACGCGCTCGGCTGCTTCCAGGCGAGCGTCGTGGTTCTTGAGCACTGCCTTGACCGACGCGGCAAACAGCTCGTGTTCGTGCAGCGGCTCCAGCAGGATCGTCTCCGACTCGGCGAACTGTGTGCGCGCCCCAAACGTGGCTGGTTGCACGTAAGCCCCGGTGCCCCGCCATGCGCTTAACCGCGGCTGCCTGGCTCACCAAAAAACGGGTGCTCAAAAACACTGCATCGGCGGCATCACCGATCCGCGCGAGCGGGCCCGCCAAGCCGGGCTCGGACTGGGAGAACGCCTGCATCGTGGCGCCGAGTTCCGCATAACCCATGGCCATCTCTGCCGGTGCAGCGCGAGGGCGAAACGGGGCGACTTGGTTTAGGCCCAACCCTTGCACCGTCTGCCGACGCAATGCAACGGCACGTACCGTTTTGCCGGCGTGTATACTTGCGCATGTTGCGCTCCAGCGCCCCAACCTGCTGGCCAAACTTGGTGCTGTGGTTCTGGATGTCCAGGAACCGCGCGTCCAGACGCTGGACGCCCATCAGGTCCAGCGAGGTGGGAGTGAGGCATGAAGAATAATTAGCCACCCTGGCCGCCGGCCGATCAGCAATGCATGGCATGGACGTACGTGAGGCTTGGACACCAGCGAGCTGAACAGGCTCAGGCCCGGGATGTTGAGCGCGTTGGCCGTCGCCGTGGTCATGCCGGCCAGCTCCTCCGCAAAGACTTGAGACTGTTGTGTGGACGTAGCCAAGAGAGTCGCCAAGCCGTCAGCTGACGCGTCGCCGAAGGTGCGGGCCAGTCCGGAGCCGCGTACCGCCTGCGGGACCTCCAAGAAACGGATAAAGAGCTTGCTTGCGGACAGGATGGGGTGCCGCGCCACACGTTTCAGGAAGCGTTCGAGGCCGCGGCGGCGATGTTCAATGTAGTCCACGTCTTCTGGCGAGCCCGGCATGGGGATGCCTAGCGCTCCCAACACCAGGAGTCCCGCAACTACTGTCTTAGCTGGGAGGAAGGACGGCGTCGCAACAGCCATGCTGTGGACTTACGGCCCACAATGCCCTGCTTCTCCGGCAGCGGCGGGATGATGCAGGTGGGGTGCAGCCACGCGAGGCCGTTCCGGAACTGGTCGAATTCGGAGTACCGCCGCCGCACAGCCGTGTTCTGTTTTCGTTCGCGCCAGCCGGCCGCGACCCGGGCGATTAGCGGTTGCCTCCTGGCCGCCGCCTGACTGTAACTGCCGGCCGCGTACCTCAACCAGGACGAGGTAGTCAATATACGCGTCGCGGCCCTCGCCGACGCGGCGCGGCTCCGTAACGCGAATAACGGCGCCCTTGTGCAGCAAGCTGTCTGTCGTCGAGATGAACGCGTTGCGCTCCTGGCCGGGCTTGCACGCCACCGTACTAGACACAAGGCACGGTGCGGTGTAAGCTCGCTGGTCCGGTACACCACGACGAGCCGTTGGACTCGCGTACTGCCTCTGCGTCGTCCATGGTGGCGAGTGCGTCCTGTTGCGCCGCCACCGGCGCCTAGCAGGACACGGTTCACGTATGCCAACCGAGCGCGTCAGTCCCTCTGCCAAACGGTTGAGCACAAGGTGACCAGGCGGTGTACCGCTTCTTGGGCTTGCAGCTGGCGTCCTCGTCCTTGCTATTCCTCTACTCAACGGCGCCTTAATAGGCCTCTTCTAGGCCTCACCAGTCTCGAGTCTGACTGTGGACTCGCGTTCATATACGGCTCGACAAACTCACTGCAATGATAGCTGGCACACGCCAGGCAGCGAGGCGGTCGACGAGCGAAAACAAACAGGCGATGCTGCGACGATATCGGTAAGGATGATTATGCAAGCGATGCCGACGATGCAGGTGATGCGGGCGACGCGGGCGATGAAGACTAATGATGCAGTGGCTGCATGTGTCTCAAATTAAGGCCAAAAAATTGAGCGAAAAAAAAGTGAACGCCTGCCTTCAGTCTTACGCTCTCCCAACTGAGCTAAGATGGCGAGGCTTGCCATCTCCCGGGATCGAACCAGGGACCTTAAGATGACCGCGGCTGTTCACGGAAGCAGTTGTGCCAGAAATTGTATTTGAGGGTAGCACCCCACAGCGCACACTGTCCCACCAAGATCCTCTCGCGGGGCACGATATGCAACACCATACAGGCGACCCCTAAAGCTTAAATGCGCAGGACGCGTGCTGTCATTCTATTGCCGTGCTGTACATACATGATACACGTGCGTTTCGCCCTTATCAATTGCGCTCACTTCAGCCGCGTCTCGGTGTCAAAGACGACCCAGTGGGGGTTGACGAGTCGCAGGTTCCGGTCGAGGCCGTCGATGGCGGCCAAGTCGGCGGGGTCGAGCGCAAAACCCTCGACGGCAAAGTTCTCAAGGATGCGCTCGCGCGTCGTCGACTTGGGGATGACGCGCACGCCGCGCTGCATGTTCCAGCGGAGCACGACCTGTGACGGCTGCCGCCCGTGCTTGACCGCGATGCCGCGGATGACGGGATCATCCAGCAGGTTGGGCTGGTCCGGCAGCAGCAGGCCCGGCTTGCCGAGCGGCGAGAACGCCGTGAGCGTGCAGCCGCGCGCGCGGCAGAGCGCCAGCAGCTCGTTCTGCGCAAAGTACGGGTGGCACTCGACCTGGTTCGTCACCGGCGGGATCTCGGCGACGTCCAGGAGCGCGTGCAGCTGCGAGACGGAAAAGTTGGAGACGCCGATGGCGCGCACGCGACCCTCGCGCACGAGCGCCTCCATTGCGCGCCACGTCTCGACGATCGGCACGTCGTCGGGCTCGTGGAACCACGGGTCAGACGCGTGCATCTGGACGTTGTACGTCTCCTTTCGGAACGCCACGGGCCAGTGCATGAGGAAGAGGTCGAGGTAGTCGACGCGTAGGAGGCGCAGCCGTTCCTCCAGGCACACGCGCACGTCCGCGGGGCGGTGCTGGTGGTTCCACAGCTTGGAGGTGATGTACAGGTCGCTGCGCTTCACCAGGCCCCTCTTGAACGCGTCCTCAAACACCTGGCCGACGAGATCTTCGTTGGCGTAGAACTCGGCGCAGTCAATGTGACGGTAGCCAGCCTCTAGGGCGATACTGTCAGAGGGCGCGCGGGGAATCGGCAGTGGGGACGCGTTAGCGGCTTACTGGTCCTCTCGTTGCTGTGATTTCGGGGCGAATGTACTTGTGAGTCGTACCGAACGCCGGCGGCCATGGCCTCGTGGTCGCGCAGCTTGTTGTAGGTGCCAAAGCCGAGCAGCGGCGGCGGCGGGCCGCTCAGGGCGGCGCCGGTTGCGGCGGCGGTCGTCATGTCGTCGCGCAGCGGTGGCGTCAGTCGGCGTACCCCCGCCTTCTCCCGCCTTTCAAAAATGGGCTAAGTCCACCGCCAAATCGCGTTTTTGACGCGAAGTTTTTTGGCGCGAAAATGCCGCGTGGCGCGGACGACGACGACGACGGCCTCGTCCTCAACATTGTGGCCACCGCGCCGTCGCCCCGACCGCCAACGACCAAGCCGCCCGCCGCTGCCTCTGTTGCAGGCAGGGCTAAAGGTGTAAAGCCGAAAACCGCGGCGCAGACGGGTCCAGCGACGCCGTCGCAGCAACCCAAGAAGCGGCCTGCCCACCACATAGATGGCGCCACCGGATCCGCCAAGAAGGGGCGGACAGAGGCCGCCGGCAGCGACGGCGAGGAGGCGCGGCCGGCCGGCGGGCGCAGCGGTGGCAAAGTGACGTCGCTGTTCAGCGGCGACGGCGTTGCCGATGCGACGGCCGCCGCGCCCGCGACCGTAGCTGCAGTTCCGGCGGCTGCGCCGTCCAATGTGCCCGTCACCACGGCGCGCTTCACAGACCTCTGTCTGTCTGCCAGCATGGAGCGCCTCATGCATGACCGCCTACAGATCGACCGCCCGACTGCCGTCCAAGTGCTTGGTGCGAGCGCGCTGCTGCTGCCCTGACGAAGGCGGTGAATCAACTCACGCCGACACGCTCGCGCTTGGTTGCATCTCTTCCACCAGCGATCCCGCCAATCATGAAGGGCCAGGACGTGTTGGTCGCGTCCGAGACGGGAAGCGGCAAAACGTTCGCCTACCTGCTTCCCATTGTCCAGCAGCTGGCCAACCGCCAGCAGCCGCTGAGGCGCACGGACGGCCTAGTAGGCCTTGTGCTTGTGCCGACGCGCGAACTAGCGCTGCAGACGTTCAAGTCGCTGGAGCACGTAATGCACGGCGGCCGCGGCGCCCTGGGTGGCATCGTCGTGGGCGGCGAGAGTAAGGACAACGAGAAGCGGCGCCTGCGCAAAGGTACTTCCCCCCTCGGAAGTGGCTGGGCGATTGATATTTACTGACGCACCAATTGGAAAATCGACACGCCCGCCGAACACAGGTGTGAACGTTCTGGTGGCCACACCGGGCCGGCTGTTAGACCACTTGAAGCACACGGCGGCGCTCAAGCTGCACAACGTGTCGTGGCTGGTTCTGGACGAGGCAGACCGCCTACTGGATCGCGGCTTTGAGGAGCCGCTGCGCGCGGTGCTCGCCGCGCTCCGCGAGCAGCGCGCGCCAACGTTGCCGGAGCTGCCGACCGCGCGACAGACAGTACTGTGCTCCGCGACACTGGACGCCCGCGTCCAAACGCTGGCCGCTTCCGAGCTGGTCAACCCGGCCCGCGTGCAAGTGGCGCACGGCGCCACGGCCGTCCCGAGCAGTTCGACGAAGGCGAAAGCGAGCCCCGCCGCGCCCGCAGCTGAAGGCGCAGCCGACACGGCGGCGTCGGAGGCCGCGGTAGCGCCGCCGACGTTTGTGCAGCCGGCACAGCTCTCGCAGACGTACGCCGTGGTGCCTGTCAAGCTGCGGCTCGTTGCACTGCTGGGCGCGCTTCATCGACACTGCAGGCCCGGTATGCCGTCCAAGGGCATCGTCTTTTTCAACACGCGCGATTCGGTCAACTTTCACCACGCGGCGCTCAGCCTCACGCCGACGGCCGCCGGCGGCGACGCCAACAGCGGTACGCGCGGTGCCAGCACCGAGCCCTCGGTCGAGGCGGCGCTGCGCAGCCTGCGCGCAATCTTGCACCAGGACGCCGCCGCGCTCGCCGGCAAGGCTGGCGCCGGCTCGGGCGAGGACGAGGACACGACCGAGGAGTCGGAGCTCCCCAACGACAGCGAGACGGAGCGGCAGCGCGCGTCGGCCGCCGCCGCCGACTGGGACCTGCCGGCGCTGCCGGCGGACAAGAAGGAGCGGCGCGCGGCACGCGAAACTGCCCGCACGGCCCGTCGAGGCGAGCGGCGCGAGCTGCGCATGCCCATCCGCCGCGGCACGATTGTGCCCACCACGCTGTTCAAGCTGCACGGCCAAATGCCTTCGGCCATGCGCACCGTCGTCTACAAGGCCTTTTGCGCCGCGCACGAGGTACGGATGGAACACAGCAAGGAATGGGCGCAGCTGCGTGCCCTGACCACAGTATTCCAAGTTTTGATCGCAGTGCTGTCGCGGGCAGGGCGTACTGTTTTCCACCGACGTCGCGGCGCGCGGTCTGGACATTCCGGGCGTGGATTGGATTCTGCACTTTGACTGCCCGACGGACACGGACGACTACGTGCACCGCTCGGGCCGGACAGCGCGCATGGGCCAGGCCGGCTACACCACGATCTTTGTGAGCCCGCACGAGGTCGGTGCCGCTGCCGGCAAGCGCACCACTCCCGCGATGCGCGCGTGGTCTAACCGGCAGCACCCTCAAGTACTCGGTGATGCTTCGGTGCAGATGGGCTACATCGAGCGGCTACGAGGCCTGGGCGTCACCTTCACGGCCACGGATGTCGCGACGCTGCTGCGTGCCCTGCCGCCGCCTGTGGCCGACAACGGTATGGGCATCCCGAAGCGCCTCAAGAAGGAGCTCGAGTCCGACGGGATGGAGGCGTGGCAGCGCGGGGCCACCCACCTGCAACTTCGCGTGGAGGCGCACCTGCTAACATCACCTGTGGTGCGTAGCTACGCCGACGCGCGAAGCGTCAGAGCGGCATAATCCTAACTATGCCATCGGCTGGGCATTGCATCTCATTGGCCGTTACCACAGCTGCTGGAGGCAGCGCGCATGGCGTTCCAGGCGCACGTGCGCGCGTACGCGACGCACCGGGGCGCCGAACGACATATCTTTGACATCAAGCGGCTGCACCTGGGCCACCTCGCCAAGAGTCTGGCGCTGCGTGAGACGCCCTCGGCCGTGGTGTCTACCCAGGCCAAGGTGGCCAAGCTCGCGGCCGCCCGGCAGGAGGAGAAGAAGAAGGCCAAGCTCTTCCTCGGCTCGGCGTCAGCCAAACACCGCGCGGCGCCCGCGGCCACCGGCAAGGCCGCTCGGCGGGCTTCGCTAGTCAAGGCACTGTCGGAATAGACCAGTATAGAATGCTGTATGACACTGTATATCTTGTACAGGCAAACACATGGGCATATTTACACGATTCAACACGCACGCGCATTCGAATGCCGCGCCTGCAAGCGCGCAAATATCATTCATACATTGAATCATTGTATTGCCGCGGCCCGCACAACCGGCCGCACTATGACACACAGGGCGCCTGCCGGACAGGATCGCTCGATGTACGTTCGTGGAGCTCGCTCACGCGCCCAGATATAAAAACGCCGGATATGCAAACTATTCAATTGATCGCCAAGGACCACCAGTCGGAGGCAGGCCGCGCCGGCACGGCTGAAGTCTGCAGCCAGCTGATATGCGCGCCGTCGTCGCCGGCGCCAACGTGCATCATTCCGGCGGGCTGGATCGTGGCCGGCGAGATGTGCCGGTCGCCGGCCAGCTGTGGCCAGCCGAACGTGGCGGCTACGGTCGCCGAACATTTGGGTTCCAGTGCCGCAGCGCCGGCGCAAATAACCGGCATCTGCGTCTGGAGAGGCACGCTGCGGGCAGGTGCGCCCCAATCCGCCTGTGCCGACTCGGAGCCGTTCGCTGTCGGCATCGGCAAAGGATCGGACCTGTCGTCCTTGGCTGACGTGGATACCGCGGTGGCGCTTGCCACACTCTGCCCGAGCGACTCGCAATGTTGCTTGTGGCGCGCGATGCGACGCTTATTGCGCTTCTTCACCGGTACGCCCGCCGTTAGCGTCCAGTAGCAGCCCTTATCCGAGTCGGAGTGCTCGGTCAGCCGCGTGAAGCAGTGGTGCAGCGACAGGTTGTGCCGAATGGCATTCTGCGTGAAACATGCGCACCATGCATGGGTAGAATAACGGCATGCGGATATGAGCACATACTAGCGGCCAGCCTGTGTGCGCGTGTATCGATTCAATGCCTTCCAGTCCTTGCCAGAGAGGCGGAAGTAGGGGAAGTGTTTGGCGACGTAGCGGTAGATGTCGGGCAGGCGCATGCGCTGAGCGGGCGTTGACCGGATGGCCTGCTCGATGATGGCGCTGTACGACAGATTGGGCCGGCGGTGCACGGCGCCCGTCGCGGGGTCGACCGCCGTGGCGATGCTGTCGCTGTCGTTAACGTCGCTGGCCGCCCGGCTGGACAGCGTGCAGTCCTCAGCGACGGCTGCGCCAGGGTGGCCGCCACCACCGTCGTGGAGCGGCGCCAGCCACGCCGGCGTAAACAGCATGTGAGGCGCCACGGTGAGCGTTGGCTCCTGGGCATGAGGAGGCATAGTGGAGTGGACGCTGGCCAGTTAGCAAACATATTTCAGCGCTGCGCCCTGGGTTCAGCGACACACGTACCTCGTCGGAAAGGAGATCCAGGCTTGTCATTGCGTGGGCCCTGGCAGGGAGCACGTCGAATTGCGGCAGGATCAGCATGGCCGCGCAGAGTTGAACGTGGACTGCCGGCTGCGAGGGACGGCAAACAAACACGGCCTGACGTGCGCAAGCGCAATGCGCCGACCAGGCGGGATCGTCGCACGTATCAGTTCAACCACGCCGCGCAAATGAGCTGAAAACGATCGAACAATTGTACACGCACCAGGCGGGGTTGTATGTGCCTTGACAGGCGGCGCCGAAGCGGCGCGAGGCTAGCTCTAGTTCACGATGCCGAACTGATCCCAAACCAACGTCGCAATGACAAATGCAAAGCGCAGTTTTGCATCCGTCGCACCAGTGAGCTGTTTTCCTACAATGCCTTCTATCAGGTACGCTAACGCCAATTAAGCTGGCAGTACCGTACAACGGAGCGATGTCTTTCTGCGTTCGCTGCATTTAAGGTGAGGCTGTTCAGGTGAGGCTTGGATCATGAACTTTCTTGGGAATCTTTGGTGCACGTGCTTCAACACGTGTTGCGCCAAGTGCGTCAAGTTGCAAAGGCCGCAAATTGCACGGCTCAAACATTATGTGCCCTCTTCGTTGCAATTGTCGATCGATGGGCTAGCCTGCTCAGCGGCTTGTCTTGCTCAGTCTTGAAAGACGTCTGAGCTGATGCTGTGCACAGGGCCGACTGTTAGCTGTCGACGTGTGTAGCAAATGACGGAGTTTGACAGGCGTCAAGGGCGTTAGCATGGCGAAGACGAGGCGGCACGCGGTGTGGCACCTAGCCATGTGTGTCGATCGCTGTCCTGCGTGGCGAATTCTGCCACGGCTGTGCCTCAGCCCCTAATTGCGGCCGCAACGCACCCTCGCGTCGTAGACGACAAGCAAATGGATCCATCTGCGCATGCACAGCAATCCAAGTTGATCGCAGCTATCGCATTTGTCCTTGAACCGCTGGTTTTCAAAGCGGGGCGCCCGGTGCCGGCCTCGGGCAGTTGCCGCGGCTGGGCCCTTATGTAGATCCATGTGAAGAAGTGCGCCGAGGCCAGACAAACAAGATGGCGAATGGCGCTGGTGCGCCTTTTTATCCACATAGGAACTTGCATGTCGTCCACGACCACACCACCCCTTTTTAGCAGCTATTTTATGCATGCGTTTCGACTACAAAGTATTGGTGACTTTACAGGTTTATCACACGGCTCAGCTTCTGTACGCGGTTCAGCAGTAAGTCGCCTTGCTTGATGCTGGCCTGTGAGCAGCAACAATATGGACACTCGTCGTCATGCGGACGGTTAGTGGGAGCGCCCTGCTAACTCTGCTGCCGGTGTGTTGGCTCTCCGTACCTGGTACTGCGCGTTCTTGGTGTCGGGCCGGTTGGTCTCGACAATACCGGCGACCTTGTCAATGACGCAGTTGAGCCGGCCGCCGTAGATGAACCGCGACAGCTCCCTGGTTCGCGGTGCGAAATTAGCACTGAAGTGCACGTGTCAGAACGGCGGCACCGGCCCATACCACGGTGATGGCAGTGGCCCTTACCGGTCGATAAAGTCGACGGTGACGCCAAAGTTCTCGGCCATGGACGCCAGCGTCACCGACTTGTACGACTCGAGCAGCTGCGCGTACGCGCGGATGCGCATCTCGCGCACGTAGTACCGGTAGTGCGCGTGCAGGTACCGGTCCGCCTTGAGCAGCTGCTCCACCTGCGCCAGCGCCAGGAAGAACTCGCGATAGCGCCCGTCGTAGAACGAGTTGAGGTAGCCGTCCATCACGTCGAGGTCGTGCATGACCTCGAGAACTTCCGGCGAGTTGATCACCTAGGGAGCACGGCGAGCGCGAGCGCTTACACCTCGTTGGCGTCAGCGGCTAAGGAGCACAAGCATGGCGCAGACGACGTGGCACGTCGACGCACCGACTTCTTCAAACTCACGCGGTCCAAGGTGGCCATGGCGCAGATGATGGCGTAGCGGACAAAGGTCTTGTACGGCATCAGCTGCGTTCACGAATGAAAAGATTTTGCAGCCGCATCTGGTTGGTCCCTGGCTCCACCCACGCGCGGGTGGGCCAGCAACGAGGCGCACCTCGGTGCATGTGAACGTCGGCAGGGTGTCGACAAAAAGCTCCGCGGCGCGCTTCAGGTTCCGGATCGACATTAGGTACATGCCCTCGTACACCTTGAGCCGGTTGCGGCGATCCCAGTCGCCGCCCTCGTCGCAGATCCTAAAAGTGCATCGAGCGGCAATTAACGGATGCCAGCACGCCAGTCAGATGGCCGTGCGCCGCGCCAGCCGCCGACGCAGTGGGGCACGTACGTCCGCGCCTTGTCGATGGTGGACGAGGTGAGCGACATGTCACTGAAGAAGAAACCAATGCGGATGATGCTGAAGAGCACGTCCAGCTTCATGCCGGCGCCGACCGACTTGGAGAACGTCTTATTGTACCACTCCAACGCCTGCGCCTGTTCGCGGCAGCGGGCGTGGCCAGAGGGGAGGTTTTCTCGGGTTTCAGTGCGCCGCGCATTGTGCCCCGCGCACGGGTCGTGCCACAAACCTTGTCGCCGATGGTGGCATAGTGCTTGGCCCGCGCCAGGAAGGCGTCGCGAATCTCCGTTTCGCCGGCATTCTCCTCCGCGTCCTTGAGCTGCTGCTCCAGCTTGACGACCGCCTCGTTGTTGGCTGCCGCACGGAGGACACCAAGGTGCTTGCAGCTTGCCGTTCAGCACGGGCACGGCGCGCGGCTAGCTTCTGCCGCAGGGGCCGTACCTTGCTCCAGCTGGGCCAGGGTGCCTTGGTCAATATTGACGCCCGTCTCGGCGCCCACCAGCTGGTAGTACGGCACCATCGCTGTTAGGCAGTAGACCCCGACGCAAGCTGCAACGGAAGCAATTAGGCCAGGCTATCGCTAAACCCCTGGCGTGGTCTATAGCGTCGGCGCGCACAGTTGCGGATGATGGCGTCACGGAACTTGGCGGCAACGGCGGCATGGTCGCCCTCGACATCCTTGGTGACGAGGAGGAAGCGCCACTGGGCCAGCTCCAGGTCCGGCACCGTGCGCTTCTTGTCCTCCGTCGCCGCCGCACCCGGCGCGGGCGCCGCCTCCACTTCCATGGGCGCCTGGTGCGGTGCTGGCCAGTGACGGTCGAACCAGCGCGTAAGTCGCATGCTACCTGGGGCTTTCAGGACGTCGCCGTGCGCGTACCGCGGCCATGGTCTTATTCTCGAGGTGCCTTCAAGGCGCTGACGTCTTCGTCGGCCGCTACAAGTGAAACGCCAGCGTTGGATGCGCGTCCTGCTACGCTTCCGCACAACCTGCTTCACAAAACGCCGGTTGGCGTCGGCCTACGCGTGCTGTTCTGCTGGTGAGGCCGGCGGTGTGGGGCGCTGGGAGGAGGAGGAGGAAAACCGAGTGGCGCAGCAGCGTCGTCCCTTGTCCGCTGACGTACTGATCGTTGCAATCAGAATGTTCCAGAACATTCGCGAGAGTTCTGACGGTGCACTTGCCTGGGGTTCAGTGCCACGGAACCGGGCGGCCCTAGCTGCTGGAGACTACAAATGAGCAGCGG
>Ga0180215_1004856_pt1 | contig 11717 bp, 13 predicted proteins | sample eDN3rd37CBELigBY_FD_128871 | JGI IMG/M metagenome (GOLD analysis project Ga0180215, IMG submission 128871) | Enriched backyard soil microbial communities from Emeryville, California, USA - eDNA 3rd pass 37_C BE-Lig BY (version 2) (version 2) | ecosystem: Environmental > Terrestrial > Soil >...
GCCAACCACTCTTCTTAGATCCTCTAAATCCACCAGCCCATTTTCATCAGATTTAACAGTTACTGTTTCAAAGCCTGCGACTGTCGCGGATGCAGGATTTGTTCCGTGGGCAGAGTCAGGAACGACTACTTTAGTGCGCTTTGTATCGCCATTCGCTTCATGATAAGAACGAATCATCATTAATCCAGTCCATTCTCCATGTGCTCCTGCAGCTGGCTGAAGTGTAACCTCATCCATTCCCGTAATTTCAATCAGATGCTCCTGCAGATCATACATCAGTTCCAGAGCACCTTGAACAGAGCTTTCATCCTGCAGCGGGTGCAAGTGGGCAAAACCATTGAAGCGCGCTACATTCTCATTGATTTTAGGGTTGTATTTCATTGTGCAGGAGCCCAGTGGATAAAACCCTGAATCAACGCCATGATTGCGTTTTGAAAGTGCAGTATAATGACGCATGATATCAAGTTCAGACACTTCCGGCAGCTCAGGCTCTTCCTCTCGCAGGTAGCCTTCGGGAAGAAGTTCGCCCAGGTCGATTTCTGGAATATCCATTTCAGGCAGGCTGTAGCCGATACGGCCTTCTGTGCTTAATTCAAAGATGAGTGGCTGATCTTCCTTATGCATGGTAATCCCCCATTTCTTTAACGAATGCATCAATTTCATTCTTCGTTCTCAATTCTGTTACAGCAACAAGCATATGATTTTTCAGGTCAGCATAATCTCTGCCCAAATCGTAGCCGCCAATAATGCCCTTATCAAGAAGCTTTTGATTTACTTCTTTAACAGGCTTATTCAATTTGATGACAAATTCATTAAATGAAGGGCCTTCGAATGGAACTTCAAAACCGGCAGCCTTAAATTGCTGTTTCGCATAATGGGCTTTTTGCATGTTGGCAGCAGCCATTTCCTTTACGCCCTTCTTGCCAAGAGCAGTCATCGCTACAGATGCCGCAAGTGCGTTTAGAGCCTGATTGGAACAAATATTTGAGGTTGCCTTATCGCGTCGGATATGCTGTTCACGCGCCTGAAGAGTAAGCACGAAGCCGCGGCGCCCCTGATCGTCTACCGTTTGTCCGACAAGACGGCCCGGCACTTTTCTCATTAGCTTGGTTGTAACGGCAAAATATCCGCAATGCGGGCCTCCGAAAGCTGTAGGAATTCCGAAAACCTGGGCATCTCCTGCTACAATGTCTGCTCCGAATTTACCAGGAGGTGTCAGTGCGCCAAGAGCAAGCGGGTTGCTTGAAACAACAAACATGGATTTATGGGCATGGATAATCTCCTCAAGCTCTTGTAAAGGCTCGACTCTGCCAAAAAAGTTAGGATACTGTACAATGACAGCTGCGATATCATCGCCAATCATTCCATTTAGAGCTTCAAGATCTGTGATGCCGTCCTTATGAGGAATTTCAATCACTTCAATATATTGGCCCTTTGCATATGTCTTGACTACTTCTTTAGATTCAGGATGAACGGCGCTTGAGATAAGAATTTTCTTGCGGCGTGTGCTGCCTGCGCTTAGCATGGCTGCTTCAGCAAGTGCTGTTCCGCCATCATACATAGATGAGTTGGCAACATCCATTCCTGTTAACTCACAGATCATGGTCTGGAATTCAAAAATTGCCTGGAGCTCTCCCTGGGAGATTTCTGGCTGGTAAGGAGTATAGGCAGTATAAAACTCTGAACGGGATAACACATGATCAACAATGATTGGCATGTAATGATCATAAACACCCGCACCAAGGAAAGATGTATTTGTACGAAGATCAGCATTTTTCTGAGCCATTTTAGTAAGCTCTTTCAGTAAGGCTGTCTCAGATTTTGCCGGCTTGATTTTATATTCACCCTTAAATCTTACACTTTCGGGAATATCACTGAATAGTTCTTCCACAGAACTGACGCCGATTTTTTCAAGCATTGCTTTCTGGTCAGACTCTGTCATCGGTAAATAGCGATGTTTCATCATTTTCTCCCCCCGGTTAGTTCTTTTCTCTTTTATAAAAAGGTGTTGCTGCAATCTTAGCCTTCAGTCGTTTGCCGCGGATTTCCACTTCCAAATCAGTTCCCGGCTCCGCATGCTCTTTCTTGATAAGAACAAGGCCAATATTCTTTTTTAATGTCGGAGATTGAGTTCCTGTTGTCACTTCCCCGATCAGTTCTTCCCCTTTATATACAGGATAGCCATGGCGCGGAATGCCGCGGTCAATCATTTCAATTCCAGCCAGCTTGCGGGGAACCCCATTTTCTTTTTGATTCTTAAGCACTTCTTTGCCGATAAAATCAGCTTCTTTATTGACTTTTACAGCAAAGCCGATTCCTGCCTCAAGAGGTGTGATTTCAGGCGAGAGCTCCTGCCCATAGAGTGCCAGGTTGGCTTCAAAACGAAGAGTATCCCTTGCGCCAAGCCCGCATGGCAGCACGCCTTCTTCTTTGCCTGCTTCAAGGATTTCAATCCATAATGCGACTGCATCCTGGGCATCACAATAAACTTCAAATCCGTCTTCTCCTGTATAACCTGTTCTGGAGACTAGCGCTTTCTTTCCATTCAGATCTACATCCTGCTGGAATTTGAAAAATCCGATATCCGACAGGTTCGTGCCAGCAAGCTTTTGGAGCACTTTTTCTGCAAGCGGTCCCTGAATCGCAAGCTGTGCCATATCTTCAGAAAGGTTTTTCAATTCCACATTCCCTTCAGCATGGTCCTGAAGCCAGTTGAAGTCCTTTTCAATATTGGAAGCATTTACAACCAGCAAATAATGATCATCCTCTATTTTATAGACAAGTAAATCATCAACAGTTCCGCCATTCTCATAACACATGGCTGTATATTGAGCACCTGAGTTCTTTAATTTGGAAATATCGTTCGTCATCATTTTTTGAAGGTATTTAAGGCTATCCGTCCCCTTCACTTCGATTTCACCCATATGGGATACATCAAAGAGCCCGGCTTTTGTACGGACTGCTTCATGTTCTTCTTTAATGCTTGAAAATTGAACAGGAAGGTCCCAGCCCCCGAAATCAATGGTTTTTGCTCCGTAATCTTTGTACACCTCAAATAAAGGCGTGCGTTTTAACTGTGACATTTACTCGTCCCCCTTAAATCTTTTGAAGTTGTTGCAGGAACATAAGAAAAGCGGAAGCGCCTTGCCCACCCCCGACAAGCACAAGACAAGCCTCACGGAAAGGCGTTCTTTGCCTTTTTGGGAGGATTGCTCGAAATGTGGAGGCGATTGTCCTTTCAAGGAACGCAGACTGAGAGCGCCACGTCCTGTGGCAACGTCTGCATGACCCTCATCCTGGGGGCCTCAGGCATAAGACGGTTCCTGTAAGAAGGCGTTTTTCCTTCTGAAAGGAAACGGCTTATGACCCCGAGTCCCTAGAAGCCGAAACAAGACAAGCTTGTGACCTCGAGGGAGCAGGCGATGGAGCTAGACAGTTCTCGAAGTTCAAAAATTTCTTGTTGAACATAAAAAAGGACAAAGTATCCCCTCAAATATGAGAAGATCTCTGTCCTTGCACCTGAAAGTTTACCGAAATCGGCTTTCCCCTTGGGTGGCTTATTAAAAAGCACTCTCCAGAGCTGCGTCAAACAAGAGTTCTTTTGCCTGAGAGATTCACAGATTATGCTTGCTCCTTCGGCGCTACAAAGTAGTCTCTCCCCTTGTTGTCATTCGCATTTATAAAATTTTCCAAGTTGGTCATACTTATACCAAACAGAAAAAATAAAAAATCCATTATTTCGGTTAACTAAATGTAATGTGTTAACTTTCAAAACTTTCAAAGCTATTAACATCGTACCACCTTAACGAGGTTTGGGCAATATCTTTATATAGATAAAAGGAGCTGTTTTTATGACAGTGCAAATTGGCTTTGATTCTGCCTGGCAGGATGAATTCTTAAAAAGAATTGATGACGACGGCCCATGGGGAAATTGGGAGCTTTATAAATTGGCTGTTGAGGTTGAAAACCACACGACTATTCCTGATTTTGAAGGCCTGCAGGCTCCAAAGCATCTGCCGAATCTTACTCCCCTTCCCCATCAGCTGGAAGTAGCCAAGCAGGTTGTTGAAAGCATGAACGGCAAAGCGATCCTTGCTGATGAGGTCGGTCTCGGCAAAACGATTGAAGCTGGTTTGATATTAAAGGAATATATGATCAGGGGACTCGTAAAAAAAGTCCTTATACTCGTTCCTGCTTCCCTCGTTTCACAATGGGCCATGGAGCTCAACAGCAAATTTTTTATTCCGGCTGTGGCACAGCGGAAAAGCTATGTATGGGAACAATGCGATGTAGTGGTATCATCCATTGATACAGCCAAACGAAATCCCCATCGGGATATTATCTACAGCCTTGATTATGATCTGATCATTATAGATGAAGCTCATAAGCTTAAAAATAATAAAACCAAAAACTATGAGTTTGTGCAAAACCTGAAAAAGAAGTTTTGCCTCCTTTTAACAGCGACACCTATTCAGAATCGCATAAGTGAGATATTCAACCTTGTGTCTTTGCTCAAACCAGGCCATCTGGGCAATGAATCAGCCTTTTATGAGAATTATAAAAAGGACTCGCGTTCTTTAAACGATGATGCACATCTAAAAGAACTCGTAAACAAAGTAATGATCCGCAACCGCAGGGCAGATACAGGAATTGAATGGACCAAAAGACATGTGGAAACAATACCGATTGAATTCTCGCAGGCTGAGCGCGAGCTTTATGAAGCTGTAACAGAGCTGCGGGGTGAAGGTGACTGGGTCAGTTCGAGCCAATTTTCTGTGATGACCCTGCAAAGAGAGGCGTGCAGCAGCAGGGAAGCTGTCTATTTCACCCTTCAGAATATGCTAAAAAGACAGGAACAGCCCTCAATAGCTTTTCAGGAACAAATTCAATACCTTATTAAAAAAGTGGAAGCTGTCCAGCAAAATTCCAAAGCTCAAAAAGCTCTGGAATTAATACAAAACATAAATGACAAGGTCATAATCTTTACTGAATACAGAGCAACACAAATGTATCTTCAGTGGTTTTTAAAACAATATGGGATTACATCTGTGCCGTTCAGGGGAGGATTTAAAAGAGGCAAGAAGGACTGGATGAGGGAGCTTTTCCAAAAGAATGCTCAAGTCCTGATTGCAACAGAAGCAGGAGGAGAAGGGATAAACCTGCAATTCTGCAATCATATCATTAATTTTGATCTCCCCTGGAATCCAATGCGTCTCGAACAAAGGATAGGACGTATCCATCGTCTCGGCCAGGAAAAGGATGTCATGATTTATAATTTTGCCACGAAAGATACAGTCGAAGAACATGTAATGAAGCTTTTATATGAGAAAATACATCTTTTTGAAAAAGTCATAGGTGATTTGGATGATATTTTAACAAAACTTGAATTTGGAAGTATTGACGATCACCTTGTTGACATTTTCGGAAGATCTGCTTCTGAAGGTGAAATGAGAATCAAAATGGAGAACCTTACGAGCATGATTCAATTTGCTGAGGATATGAAAGAAGGTGGACTGAATGCAGCAACAGGAAATTCATAAATTCCTTGAAAGGTATTTTCACGCAAATGGATGCGAAATAATTGATAAAGGCCCGGGGTATATGACCGTACAGCTGACGATTGATCTGGATAAGGAATTAATGAATCGCCCCTTTTACTGGCATTATCTCGAAAAAACAGGCGGAGTTCCTAACCCAATGCAGCTTACACTTATTACAAACCAGCAGCTCGCCCCTGCACATATTAAGGGGGAAGTCATTCATTTTGGCTCCCCAAGACTTCACCAGATCTTTCATTCTGCCCGGAACCTGGCAGGCTATATACGATTATATGAAAACCACCGGGAGGCACCAGGCATGCAGGTTCCATTAAGGCCATGGCTGGGAATGAACGTCCGCGTATCTTATCAATGCGACCGAAAAAGAGATGTCTTTAAATCCATCGGCCTCCAATTAATAAATGGGCAAATGGTTGAAAGCTTTCATGACAGATTGCTTGGCATGAGCCTTACACCAAAGATTCCCGACTACTCTTTCACTCTGTCACCGCTCATTATGCCGGGAAGCGGTGTATTCAGGGTAGCTAATTTCATAAAGTCCGTAATTGAACAGGAAGAACATTTATGGGCTGATGAAGCCCGCAAGCGCTGGCAAAAGGATCTCAGCCTTCTTGAACATTTTTATGAAGATGCAGAAGAAAAGGGCGAAAGCTATGAAAACGAGAAAGCAGCCCTTCAAGAGCAATATGAGCCAAAGATTAATATCTCTATAATAAATGGAGGCCTCTTCTATCTGACAGACAGCGCAGTATGAAAGCACACAAAAAACCGGCAGAAATTGCCGGTTTTTTGCGTGAAATCTACTTATGTTTTTTTCTTCTCATGCCCAAATAGAAAACATATGAAAACATGCCAAACCACCTGAATAAAAATGGCTCTTTCATGTCCTTTTTCTCTATTCTATGCCGTTTTCGCTCATCTTTGGGCTGATCTATATATTTTACTACTGTCTGGGTAAGATACTTTACATAATCGTTGGATTTCATTTGTCATACCTGCCTTTTTCTGCACATATTGCAATTACACCCTGCTATTTATATTTACAAGTATGTCCAACGAGTTTTTACCCTAAACAATCTATTATTTCCTGAATTATTTCTGCTTTATCTTTATTGGTGGTATCAATGACTACATGGGCGGTTTCTTTATAAAGCGGCATCCTTTTTTCATAAAGTTCCTGAATCAGCTTTTTTTTATCGCCTTTCAGCAGGGGTCTGGAATGATCATTTTCAATCCGTTTAAATATTTCTTCCGGCGAAGCATAAAGGAAGAAAACGATTCCTTTTTCATTCAGCTTTTTTCTGTTTTCAGGCTTAACTACAATTCCCCCGCCAGTAGTAACAATTCCCGCTCTATTGTCAAACTCATTTAATATAAGCGTTTCAAGATTTCTGAAGTATTCCTCTCCATGCTCTTCAAAAATATCATTAATATTTTTCTTCTCCCGCATAACTATTTCTTCATCTGTATCGATTACTTCTTGGTTTAAGCAGGATGCAAGCTCTTTTCCAATTGTTGTTTTGCCGGCACCCATGAATCCGATTAAGTAAATTGGCTTCATCTTTATCCCCACTCAGTTTTTTTCAATCCATTTTATCATTTTTTGCAGATCCGTGTCATAGTAAGCATATCCGGAAATTTCCTTATCAGAGCCAATTTTCGTTTTGAAGGTAATTTGAATTAAGCTTGTTGCCACTGGTGAGATTTCATATGAAACAGATCCATTTTTAAACGAAAAAATTCCTGATTTATCAGGGTCTATATTTTCGCTCAGCATTTTTTCAGTTTTTTTAAAGGAACACAGTAAGTAATACTCCTGCATTATGACGGTTTCCGCCTGATTCACTATCCTTTTCTCAGAAATAAACTGATCTAATTGAATCGTAAGGAGAAAGAGTGCAGCCAGAATGATTGTTAAAGTAAGAGGGTAAGAAAATCCATCCTGATTACGGTACATCAATATCCTCCATATTCATCAGGTAATAAAGACAGGCCGAATGCTCCTGATCAAAACTATCCGATACATTTATTTCAACTCCGCCATTAATGGAACTGAATGTTATTCTATCAAGTTTTTGCAGGACAACTTCATGGCCTTTCATATCCACTCTCCTCCTCAAATTGGAACCATATTTTTCATAAATCACACTTTTCCCGTCTATGGTTAATACAATGGAAACAGGTGATATTTCTGCAGCATCAGCAAGCCTAATCTCTTTTTTCAGCTGATTGATAAATACATGCCACTCAAGTCTTTGTGTCCTGGCTTCCATTTTCCAGTCCTGAAAGAGGAAATTAATGCTGACAGGCAAAAAGGAAGCAATCATTAAGAATATTGCAAACGCAAACAGCATTTCCAGCATGGTAAATCCTTTATTATTGGAATACTTCACACTTTTCTTTCGATCTATCCTGTACGTTTTCATATCTTATGCAAACCTCCATAAATCCTTGGTTTTCCATAGGGACTATTTCATAGACGGTTTGATTTTTTATAATAGTCTTCCCCACAGGATAACTCCCTTCCGAGGCGGCTTCCTGGAGACTCTCATAAAGCAGCTGTGTGCTTTCGTAATCCTGTTTTACCTCTTCAGAATGCTCAATAGCCTTAATGACAAGAGGAAACATTACACCCGCTGCAAGCAGCATCCCCGATAAAGACAGAAGGAGCTCAGCCAAAAAGAAGCCGTCATTCCTTCTCCACATAAAATCTCCCTCTTCCGATTAAAAAGGTAATTTTGTATTGCTCATTGTCTGTTTTGACATAGAAAGTACCAAATTTATTTGTAATTCCCCCTGGCCCGTATTGAAAATACAATGGCATGGTACCCTCCTTAATCTCAATGATTCCAGGATATTCTCTGCTGAAGATAGGATCAGCTGCAAACTTTACCTGGGCGTAATACCTTTTCTCCTCGGGAACAATTTGAATAGCTACATCTGTCTGATGGGTGATGGCATAATTCTGGGCATAAAGCAGGTCAGACTTTAATTGGGAAAAGAACATTCTCTTTTCAAGATAGAGGAATTGCGGTTTAAGAAGAATAGAGGTAATCGTGGCAATTATAAGGAAAATACTGAAAACGAAAAGAGTTTCTATTAATGTAAAGCCTTCTTTGTTCTTTATCATAACCCCGAAGATTCAACCTTCCCCTCTGCAGAAATCTTAATGGCATCTCCATTTGGACAAGTCGTGGTTTCAGCATTGAGGTAATCGGCATCCACTAAATCCTGTATACCTGAAGGAAGCTCTTTATTGTCAATTTCATATGCCTGAACCTGGGCCTGCACCATTTTAACAAACGCATCGCATCCCTTGCTGTTTATTTTTGAATTGTGTTTCGTTACATTCGGAATGGTGATGATTAAGAGTACGGAAATCACCAATAAAACAATCATCATTTCAATGAGCGTGAACCCTTTGTCATTATTTACTGTGCGCCATTTCATTAAAATCCCTCCAATAGATGAAACATAGGCAGCAGAACTGCCAAATACATTGACACTATTAAAAAACCGATAAACATGTATAAAATAGGCTGAATCATTTTAAGAAGTTTTTCTGTCTTTTCCTCCAATTTATTTAGGCAATGCCTGCTGAAAAAAGATAATTCCTGGTCCAGCCTGCCATTTTTTTGACCATGTCTGATAATATTGGCCAGCTCCCTTTCAAAAAAAGGATAACTAATTAGTATATCCTCAAGCTTATTCCCCTCACGGAGTTTGATTTTCACGGCTTCACCAAGGGCGCTGTAAAAAGGCTGCTTATCATTTTTTTCAAAAAGACTAAGCGCCTCATGTATGGATAGGCCGCCGTTTAAGAGGTGACTGAGCTGTACAGCAAAGAAATGGGTGTAGTAAAGACGAAGAAAATGGCCTCCAGCAGGAATTTTTACTATGACCATCTTTTGCTGGATAGGGGAAAGGTTTCTGAATCTAAAAAAATAGTATATAAGTAAAGTGACTAAACCGAAGAGTACAATCAGAATGAATAATGGGAGAAGGTCCCCAAACAAATAAACGGCTTTTGTGAAGAAATTAGGCTTAAGGTGCATGGAAACGAATAAGGAAGAGAAACGGGGCAGCAGGACTTTATCAACGAAAACAAATAGGAATGCGGTAATGAACATCAGGAAAGTAGGATAGGTCATCAGTTTTTGCAATTTTTCAATGTCCTTTCCTTTTCTCAGCACCATTTCGCTTCCTTCAAGAAATGCAGAAGCAAGGCCGCCATGCTGTTCGGCAAAAAACACATAGCCGATCAGATTATTATTAAAGTTCATGTTTGCAAGGATTTGATAAAAAGGAAATCCTTCTTTCAATTGAGAGAGGCACTGACTAATTTCATGTTTTCGTTTTGGCGGCAGCTGATGCATCATTGATTCCAGTGCCTCAGATAAGGGGTACCCTCTGGACAGCAGTTCACCAGTATTTTTCAGAAACAAGCCCTGTTCTTGAATGGTCCATTTATGTTTCCGCATTATCGTGCACCCACCTGCTGTACTCAGTTTCCTTTATATATCCAAGAGCAATCCCTTTAGTTATTACCTCTTTAAGTGTGCGATACTTAACAAGGCTTCTTTCGCCTCTCGCCTTCTTTATGGAGGCATTAAGCGCTCTTCCTGCAAGAAGCTCAAACACACTTGCCCTTTTCCACCTGCCGTATCCATAGCAGAATGGAGAACATTCCCCTTCACAATAAGGGCAATTCAATTCGACAAGGCGCTGAGCCGTGACAGCCACTAGTGTCTGCTCAATTTCCATCATATTCACCCCAAACTCAGCTAAACGATATACAGCCCCCTGAGCATCCCGAGTATGCATCGTGCTTAAGACAAGGTGACCTGTAAGTGCTGCTCTAACAGCAATCTTCGCAGTTTCCGCATCCCTGATTTCACCCACCATAATGATATCGGGGTCATGGCGAAGGATTGCTTTCAAGCCTGCGGAATAAGATACGCCCGCTTTCTCATTGACTTGAACTTGAAGGACCAAGTCATTCTCTTTTTCAATCGGATCTTCCAGGGTAATCACATTGCGATGGAACATATGAGAGGTTTCATTCAGCAGAGAATACAATGTTGTGGTTTTTCCGCTTCCAGTTGGTCCTGTGAAAATAATTAATCCATGAGCATGTTTCAGCAATGCCAGCATTTTTCTGATCATGTCTGGAAAAAGGCTGATTTGAAAAAAAGGAATTTGTTCCTGCTGGGGCAGAATTCTGATAACGAGGCTTTCGCTGTGGCTTGATGGGAGGGTTGAAAAACGCAGTCCAATCATTTGTCCATCTACTTCAAGAGAATAGGCACCGCTTTGCGGCCGTCTCTTTTCACCAATGTCCATCGAAGCGGTAAATTTAAAATGAGAAATCAGTCTGTCGCACTCTTCTTTAGGAAGATAAAGCCTGGGGGTCAATTGGCTGCCGAACCTGAGCTGAATTAGAGTGTCTTTTCTTCGGGGAATAATGTGGATGTCGGAAGCATGGCTCCTGACGGCGTCTTTGATAATTCGTTCTGCCATTCTTTCAATTACACTCAACTAATTATGCACCACCTTTATTAATTGTTATAGATAATAATTCGCCTAATCCCGAGTATAACCTCCATATTTCGGCAAATCTTTTTGACGAATTTGTGAATAAATTATTTTTTTCTTTTCATAATAAAAGTGTACCAAATGAATTGATGGGCTATAGCCAAGCGGTAAGGCACCGGACTTTGACTCCGTCATGCGCAGGTTCGAATCCTGCTAGCCCAGCCATTTACACAGGGCGGCATAGCCAAGTGGTAAGGCCAAGGTCTGCAAAACCTTTATTCACCGGTTCGAATCCGGTTGCCGCCTCCATATAATGCCGGTGTGGCGGAATTGGCAGACGCGCACGACTCAAAATCGTGTTCCGTAAGGAGTGTCGGTTCGACCCCGACCACCGGTATCCTAAAGTGAAATCTAGCTTTTATAAAAACATAAAACACTCACAAATGTTGATTCATCAATGTTTGTGAGTGTTTTTTTTGTGAAAAAACAAAAGTTGAAGATGAGCTCTGAAATTATGATTTTATATGGTCGTCCTCGAAGATATTGGTGATCTCCTAATTCTTACTACCTCCAATCATTTTTGTTGTGTTGTATCACTATCAGCAAATTTAGTTGTCAATTTAA
>Ga0180215_1004859_pt1 | contig 11710 bp, 12 predicted proteins | sample eDN3rd37CBELigBY_FD_128871 | JGI IMG/M metagenome (GOLD analysis project Ga0180215, IMG submission 128871) | Enriched backyard soil microbial communities from Emeryville, California, USA - eDNA 3rd pass 37_C BE-Lig BY (version 2) (version 2) | ecosystem: Environmental > Terrestrial > Soil >...
CGACGCGACGCTGCGCGAGGCGTACCGCACCCACGACGCGAACCTGCTCGCCGGCCTGTACGCCGACGACGCGCGCGTGGAGATCATCGACGCCGGCAGCCCGCCGAGCACGCCGCGCCGGCTGGAGGGCAAGGCCGCGATCGAGGCGCACCTGCGCGAGGTCCTCGCGCGCCCCATGCGCCACGAGGTCGAGATCGTCGCGCCGTCCGGCGACGCGCTCGGCTACCTCGTCCGCTGCCGGTACCCCGACGGCGGGCGCGTCGTCTGCAGCTCGCTGGCGCGGCTGCGCGACGGGCGCATCGCCCACGAGGTCGGCGTGCAGGTCTGGGACGCCTGACGCCGGGAGTACGCTCCCGGCGATGCCGACGACCGAGGACGCCTGGGCCGCGCTGCGGCGCCACCACGCCGAGATCGCAGGGGTCCACCTGCGCGATCTGTTCGACGCCGACCCGCAGCGCGGCGAGCGCCTCGTCGCCGAGGCCGCCGGCATCACCCTCGACTTCTCCAAGAACCGCGTCACGGACGAGACGCTGCGCCTGCTCGTCGGGCTCGCCCAGGCCGCCGGCCTGCGCGAGCGCATCGACGCGATGTTCGCCGGCGAGCACATCAACGTCACCGAGGACCGCGCGGTGGGCCACGTCGCGCTGCGGATGCCGCGCGGCGGCACGTTCACCGTGGACGGCGAGAACGTCGTCCCCGCCGTCCACGAGGTCCTCGACCGCATGGCAGCGTTCGCCGACCGCGTGCGCTCCGGCGCGTGGACGGGCCACACGGGCCGGCCGATCCGCACGGTCGTCAACATCGGGATCGGCGGATCCGACCTCGGTCCGGCGATGGCGTACCAGGCGCTGCGCCACGCCTCGCGGCGCGACCTCGACGTGCGCTTCGTCGCCAACGTGGACGGGTCCGAGCTCAGCGAGGCGGTCCGCGACCTGGACCCCGCCGAGACGCTGTTCGTCATCGTCTCGAAGACCTTCACGACGCTCGAGACGATCACGAACGCGCGCAGCGCCCGGGCGTGGCTGCTCGACGCGCTCGGCGACGAGGCCGCGGTCGCCCGGCACTTCGTCGCCGTCTCCACGAACGCCGAGGAGGTCGCGGCGTTCGGCATCGCGACGGAGAACATGTTCGGCTTCTGGGACTGGGTCGGCGGGCGCTACTCGCTGCCCTCCGCCGTCGGCCTGTCGCTCATGGTCGCCATCGGCCCGGAGGCGTTCCGCTCCATGCTCGCCGGCTACCACGCGATGGACGAGCACTTCCGCACCGCGCCGTTCGAGGAGAACCTGCCGGTGCTGCTGGGGCTGCTCGGCGTGTGGTACGGCGACCTCTTCGGCGCCGAGACCCACGCCGTCATCCCGTACGACCACTACCTGGGCCTGCTGCCCGCCTACCTCCAGCAGCTCGACATGGAGAGCAACGGCAAGGGCGTCACGCGCGGGGGAGCCCCGGTCGCGCACGGCACCGGCCCGATCGTCTGGGGGCAGCCCGGCACGAACGGCCAGCACGCGTTCTTCCAGCTCATCCACCAGGGCACGAAGCTCGTGCCCTGCGACTTCATCGGGTTCCTGCACAGCCTCAACCCGCTCGGCGACCACCACGAGCTGCTCGTCGCCAACCTCCTCGCGCAGGCGGAGGCGCTCGCGTTCGGCCGCCCGGCCCCGGAGGGCCAGCCCTACCGCGCGTTCGAGGGCAACCGTCCGACGAACGTCCTGCTCGCCGAGCGGCTGGACCCGCCGACCCTCGGGGCGATCATCGCGCTGTACGAGCACAAGGTCTTCACCCAGGGCGCGATCTGGGACGTCAACTCCTTCGACCAGTGGGGCGTCGAGCTGGGCAAGGAGCTCGCCGGGCGGATCGCCCCTGAGCTGCAGGCCGACCAGGCGCCGCAGCTCGCCCACGACAGCTCGACGAACGCGCTCATCCGCCGCTTCCGCGCGGCGCACGGGCGCTGACGGCGCGGTCGAGCTCCTCGCGGACCGCGCGCAGCAGCTGCTCGGCGTCGAACGGCTTGGGCAGCAGGCGCGTCGTGGTGAAGTCGCCGCCCAGCAGCGCGTCGTCGCTGTAGCCGGACATGAACACGATCGGGATCTCGGGGTCCTTCTCGCGCAGGCGCAGCGCGAGGTCGCGCCCCGACATGCCGGGCATGACGATGTCGGACAGCAGCAGGTCGACGGGTCCCTGGCGCGCGACGATGCGCACCGCCTGCACGCCGTTGCGCGCCTCGAGCACGGAGTAGCCGGCCTCCCCGAGGATGCGCCGCGTCAGGTCGCGCAGCGCGTCGGCGTCCTCGACGAGCAGCACCTTCTCGCCCTGCCCGCCCGGCACCTCGCCCTGCGGCCCGGACTCCTCCGGCAGCGGCGTCTCCGTCGCGGGCAGCGACAGCGTGACCGTGGTGCCCTGGCCCTCCTTCGTCCGCAGGTCCACGTTGCCGCCGGCGCCGGTGATGACGCCGTAGACCATGGCGAGGCCCAGGCCGGTGCCCTTGCCCTCGGGCTTGCTCGTGAAGAACGGCTCGAACGCCCGGTCGGCGACCTCGTCGGTCATCCCGGTGCCCGTGTCGGACACGCTGAGCAGCACGGTGTCGTCGTCGCCGCGCGCGGTGGAGATCGTCAGGGTCCCGCCGGTGGGCATCGCGTCGCGCGCGTTGAGGGCGAGGTTGATGAGCACCTGCTCCGCCTGGCCGGGGTCGAGCTCCACCCACGGCAGCCCCGGGTCCAGCCGGGTGCGCAGGTGGATGTCCTCGCCGAGCGTGCGCTGCAGGAGCCGCTGCGTGTCGCCGACGATCTCGTTGAGCTGCAGCGGTCGCGGCGCGGAGCGCTCCTTGCGCGCGAAGATGAGCAGCTGGCGCGTGAGCGACGTCGCCCGCTCCACCGCGCGGCGGATCTGCTCGAGGTCCTCGCGGCTCTGCGAGCCCTCCGGCAGGTCCTCCACGAGGAACTGCGCGTAGTTGCGGATGACGGCGAGCAGGTTGTTGAAGTCGTGCGCGATGCCGCCGGCGAGGCGGCCGATGCTCTCCAGCCGGTCGACGCGGTGCAGCCGCGCCTCGAGGTCCCGCCGCTCCTCCGCGCTGCGCAGCCCCTCCGTGACGTCGGTCGCGATGAGCCCGATCCCGTAGACCTTGCCGTCCTCGCCGCGCATCGGGAACTTCAGCGTGCGGTAGACGTGGCGCCCGTCGGCGTGCTCCATCGTCTCCTCGACCTGGATCGTCTCGCCCCTGCGCAGCACCTCGCGGTCGTGCGCGGTGAGCGTGTCGGCGATGTCGGCGGGGAAGATGTCGTGCGTCGTGCGCCCCAGCGCCTCGGCCGGGTCGACGCCGAGCAGCTCGACGCAGCGCCTGTTCATGACCTGGTAGCGGCCCTGCAGGTCCTTGATCGCGATCGAGACCGGGGAGTTGTCGAGGATCGCCTGCAGCCGCGCCTGGGTCTCCGCCGCCGCGCGGCGCGCCGCCTCGCCCTCCACCGCCGCCGACAGCAGGTGGGCGAGCGACTCGAGGAACCCGATCTCGTCCGCCGTCCACGCCCCGGGCTCGCACCGGTAGGCGCCGAGGATGCCGAAGCGCTCGACCGGCCCGCGGATCGGCACGACAGCCGCGAGGGACAGCCCGTCCTCGCGGAGGATGTCCGGGACGGGCGGCTGGTTGGGGCCGCCCCGCAGCACGGTCGCGCCGGTCACGAGCGCCCGGGCGCTCATGGGGGCGCGCGAGACCGGGATCCGCGCCGTGACGTCGGACAGCTCGCCGGCGACGGCGCGGCGGATGAGCTGGCCCTCGTGCTGCTCGGAGATGATCGCGCGGTCGACGCCGAGCGTCTCGACGGTGATCTCCGCGGCGCGCTGCAGGAGCTCGTCGTGGGGCAGCTCGGAGAGGGCGAGGCGCCCGAGGTCGAGCACGGCCGCGCGGTGGGCGGCCTGGATCTCCGCGCGGTGGCGGACCGTCTCCTCGGTCTTGTCGCGCACGACGATGACGCCGAACATCCCCGCGTCCGTCTGCAGGGGGCTCTGCGTGACCTCCAGGTCGAGCACGCGGCCGTCGCTGTGCAGCCCGGCCACGCGCGTCGCGGTGGCCTCGTCGCGGTGCAGCGGGGCGTCGAAGAACCGCGCCATCCGCTGCGCCTGGCCATGCGGGTCCGGCGTGAGGCGGGCGAAGCCCCCGCCGATGATCTCGTCGAGCGGACGGCCGTGCAGCGCCGCGAAGCGCTCGTTGGCGTAGACGATCGCCCCACGCGAGTCGAAGACCGCGACCGCCTCCGGCATGGCGGCGAGGATCGCCGCGAAGTCTGGCGCGGGAGGAGGCGTGTCGCCGGGCATGGAGGCTCGCTTATTCGATGAGGCCTTGGCGCATCCCTTCGGCGACGGCCGCCCCGCGATCGGCGACGCCGAGCTTCTCGTACAGCTTCTCCGTGTGACTCTTGACGGTGGACGGGCTGACCGACAGCTTGCGTGCGATCTCCGGCCCGGGCAGCCCCTCGGCCATACAGGCCAGGATCTCCTGCTCGCGTGCGGTGAGCAGCGGGCGCTGCTCACGGGCGCGCATGCGGATCTGGCTGGCGATGACCGCCTGCAGCTCCGGCGCGAGGACGGTCTCGCCGCGCGCGACGGCGACGACCGCGTCGAGCACCTGGGCGGCCTCGACGGACTTCGTGAGGATGGCGGCCGCGCCCTGCTCGAGCGCCTCGTAGATCTGTCCGTCGGTGAGCATGCCCGAGAGCAGCATGACGCGCGTCGGCAGGTTGTCGCGCGCCACGGCGTTGATGACCGCGGCGCCGTCGAGGTCGGGCATGTTCATGTCCACGAGCGCGACCTCCGGCTCCAGCCGGCGGATCTCCTCGAGCGCCTCGCGGCCGTCTGACGCCTCGGCGACCACCTCGAGGTTCGGGTGGTGCGAGATCGCTCGCACGACGCTGGCCCGATAGAGAGGGTGGTCGTCGGCGATGACGATCCGGACCCTGCCCAGCGTCGGCGACATGGCCTGGTTGTACCAGGATCGACCCTGGCGGTGCTGCGCCTCCGGCTAGGTGCGGAAGATCGTTCCCCCGTCCGCGATGGAGGCGATCGCGTCGCAGAGGTCCCTCGCGGCGACGGTCGCGGGCAGGCATCCGGCGGCGCCGCAGGCCACCGCCTGCTTGCGTGTGACGGGCGGCTCGCCCTCCAGCAGCAGCACGCGCGTGGCGATCTCCGGGCGCCCGGCGAGGCGCCGGCACAGCGACAGCCCGTCGAGCGTCGGCAGCCCGCTCTCCACGACCGCGACGTCGGGCACGTCGCGAACGACGGTGTCGAGGGCCTGGCAGCCGTCCTGCTCGGTCGCGACGACGTCGAGGTCGTCGCGGCGGCGCAGCGCGCGCACGAACAGCGCCTGCTGCAGCGGGTCGCTGACGGCGAGCAGGACGGTCACGGCCGAGGTCACGCCATCCAGTGATGCACCTCACAGGGAGGCCGTGCATGGGCCGTACGTCGCCGTCCCGGGGGGCCGTGCGGTGGCCGATCGGGGGAGGCGGGATTGGGCCGATCAGCCCCACGGGTGGTGGCTCCTCGCGCGCTTCGCGGTCGGAACCTGCGCATTTTCTCCACACCTGGCAGGAATTCGGCGCGTGCCGTCGGGTGGCCGGGGGATAGGTCCCTCCGATCGGCCCACCCGGCCCCGGCGAAAGTCGGGCCGATCGGCCGATACGGAGCGGCGCCCGGGTTTCCGAGTCTGGCCACATGTCCCTCCGACCCTCGTCCGTTCCCCGCCGACTCCGCCCCGTCCTCACCAGCCTGATCCTCGCCCTGACCGCCTCCCTCGCCGTCCCCGCGCTCGCCTCCGCCTGCAGCGACGCGGACATCATCCCGACCTCGCGGACGATCTCGAAGGCGCGCGCCGCGACGCTGTGCCTGCTCAACGAGCAGCGCGCCGCGCACGGCCTGCGCAAGCTCCGCCCGCACAGCGCGCTGGAGCGCGCCGCGCAGCGCTATGCGCACGCGATGGTCCGCGGCCGCTTCTTCGGGCACGTCTCGCCGTCGGGCTCGACGCTGGAGGAGCGCATCCGCCGGGGCACACGCTACCTCGCCGGCGCGCTGCGCTACCAGATCGGCGAGAACATCGGCTGGGGCGTGCGCGGGCTCGCCAGGCCCCGCGCGATCGTGAACGCCTGGATGGCGAGCCCCGGCCACCGGGCGAACATCCTCAGCCGGGCGTTCCGCGAGGTGGGGATCGGGATCAAGCCGGGCGCGCCCGTCCGCGGCGTCGGCCGCGGCGCGGTCACCTACACGAACGAGTTCGGCGCTCGCGCCTGAGGAGGGCGGCACGGATGCACGCGCTCATCTGGATCGGGATCGGCATCGGGGTCTGGACGCTGTGCTGCGTGCTGGCGATCTCGATCGCCGTCGCCGCGCGCCGCGGCGACTGCCTGTCGGACGCCGCGAGCATGGGCGTCGATCCGAGCCTCGAGCTTGCGCCGCGACGGCGCATGGTCGTGGACGTCACACCGGTCGCGAGGCCGTGGGCTGCCGCTGGGGCGGGCTCCCAGGTCGTCGCATCCGTGCTGGCGGAGGCCGGGGGGCCTCGCGCCGAGCGCCACTGACGTCTCACGTCCCGCGGGAATGGATGGCGAGCACGTCTTCCAGCGTGCTCGCCTCCCGCGCGGGCTTGTCGGGCCGGTGGCGCACCACCCGCGCGAAGCGCAGCGCGACGCCGCCGGGATAGCGCGGGCTCGTCTGCACGCCGTCGAACGCGATCTCCGCGACGAGCTCCGGGCGGACGTGGACGACGTGTCCCTCCTGTGACACGGCGAGCTCCTGCAGGCGCTGCGTCTGCCAGGCGAGCATCTCGTCCGTGAGGCCCTTGAACGTCTTGCCGAGCATCACGAGGCCGCCGTCGGGCCCGCGCGCCCCGAGGTGCAGGTTCGACAGCAGGCCGCGGCGGCGGCCGTGGCCCCACTCGGCGGCGAGGATGACGAGGTCGAGCGTGTGGCGCGGCTTGACCTTCAGCCAGCCGCCGCCGCGCCGGCCGGCGGCGTAGGGGGCGTCGAGCGCCTTGACGACGACGCCCTCGTGGCCGGCGGCGATCGCGGCGTCGAACGTCGCCCGGGCGTCCTCGAGGGAGTCGGCCACGACGCGGTCGACCCGCGCCTCGGGCGCGACGAGCGCGTGCAGGACCTCGGCGCGCTCGGCGCCGGGGCGGTCGAGGAGGTCCTCGCCGTCGAGGTGCAGGACGTCGAAGAGCTGCGGCGTGATCGGCACGTCGGCGCGTGCTGTCCGGCTGCCCAGGCGCGACGACGTCACCTGGAACGGGTGCGGGCGCCCGTCGGGGCGCAGCGCGATCGCCTCGCCGTCGAGCACGACGTCGCGCACGGGCAGCGCCAGCGCTGCCTCCACGACCTCCGGGAGCCGCGCGGTCACCTCGTCGAGGGTGCGCGTGAAGAGCGCGACGTCGCGCCCGGAGCGGTGGACCTGGATGCGCACCCCGTCGAGCTTGGTCTCCACCGCGGCGGGGCGGATGCGCTCGAGCGCCTCCTCGAGGTCCTCGGCGGTCCCCGCGAGCATGGGGTGGATCGGGCGTCCCACCTCCAGGCCGACCCGCGCCAGGCCGGCGGCGCCCTCCGCCAGCGCGATCCGGGCGACCTCGCCGAGGTCGCCCTGGAGCATGTGCGCGCGGCGCACCGCCTCCAGCGGCACGTCGGCCGCGGCCGCGACGGCGCTCACGACGACGCCCTCCAGGGCGCCCTGTCGCAGGTCGCCGAGCAAGAGCCGGCGCAGGAAGTCCGCCTCCTCGGCCGTCGCGCGGGCGAACAGCAGCCCGAGGGCCTCGCGCCGCGCCGCCTGCGACCCTGGCCCGGCGAGCGCTCCGATGCGGCCGAACGCCTCGTCGACCTCGGCGACCGTGAGCGTCGCCGCCTCGGCCGGCGGGGGCGCGTCGCGCAGCGACGACCAGCCGACGCCGATCTGGCGCTGGCGCAGCTCGCCGGAGAGGAACGCGACGACCGCGGGCGCCTCCTCGGGGGCGACGCGGCGCAGCGCGCCCGCGACCGCCTCGACCTTCGCGGTGCGCGACCGCGTCGCCGCGACGGCGGCGGAGGTGGCGACGAGGTCGGCGAGCAGCATGCCGCCATCGTCGCGCATCGCGACAGCCGTGCGAGGCGCCGGAAGGAAGCCGGAGGGACGCCGTCGAAACAGGGCGTGCCCATGAAGCGAGCCGATGCCACCACCGTCGCGCCGGAGTCCCTGTCGTCCTACATCCAGGCGCGCTTCGACGAGTTCTCCCGGTCCCAGAAGGACGTCGCCCAGTACATCGTCGACCACCTCGACGACGTCGCGTTCCAGACCGCCGAGGAGCTTGCCCGCCGCGCGAACACGTCCAGCTCGACCGTCGTGCGGTTCAGCCAGGCGCTGGGGTTCGAGGGGTACCCCGAGCTCCAGCACTCCGCGCGCGAGGAGTATCGACGGCGTCACGCGCACGCGCCCGCCGGCGGAGCCGCGGCCGCGCCGCTGTTCGCGCTGGACCAGAACGAGTTCGAGACGTCGCTGGCCGCAGATCACGTCAACGTGGAGGAGACGGCGCGCAAGATCTCGCGGCGCACGGTGGAGGAGGCGATCGACGCGATCGTCGAGGCCCCCAAGCTGCTCATCGCCGGGACGGACCAGATGGCGTTCTTCGCGTCGTACCTGCGCCACCTGCTCATGCTGCTCGACCTCCGCGCGGAGATCGTCGCCAGCCCGTCGCAGGAGGCGCTGGGACGCCTGTCGCGGATCGACGACACGACGCTCGTCATCGGGCTGAGCGCCGGCCGCCCGCACCCGCTCGTCGTCCGCGCGATGAAGCTCGCGCGCCACCGCGGCGCCCAGACGATGGCGATCACCGACGCGACGCTGTCCGAGGTCGCCAAGCTCGCCCGGATCCGGCTGTACTACTCCTCCAACAGCCCGGCCTACGTGCGGTCGCACACCGCGCTGCTGGCGCTCGTGCAGGCGCTGGCCTACGGCGTCTACAGCCGCGACGTCGAGGGCTACGAGGACAGGATCAAGGCGTTCCGCCTCAAGTAGTGCTCGTGCTCCGGCTTCGCCGGAGCATCGGCGTCGTGTCGCCGAGCGACACGACGCCGGCCATCACGGCCACGCTAGATTGAGCCGTATGCGTGACGAGGCCACATTCGCTGTCAAGGTCGGGCTCGCCCGGATGCTCGAGGGCGGCGTGATCATGGATGTGGTCACGCCTGAGCAGGCGAAGATCGCGGAGGACGCCGGCGCCGCCGCGGTCATGGCGCTGGAGCGCGTGCCTGCTGACATCCGCCGAGACGGCGGTGTGGCCCGCATGTCGGACCCGGCGATGATCAAGTCGATCCAGGAGGCCGTCACCATCCCGGTGATGGCCAAGGCCCGGATCGGGCACTTCGCCGAGGCGCAGGTCCTCGAGGCCCTCGAGGTCGACTACATCGACGAGTCCGAGGTCCTCACGCCGGCCGACGAGGCCAACCACATCGACAAGTGGGCCTTCAAGGCGCCGTTCGTCTGCGGCGCGACGAACCTCGGCGAGGCGCTGCGGCGCATCGGCGAGGGCGCGGCGCTCATCCGCTCCAAGGGCGAGGCCGGCACGGGCGACATCGTCGAGGCCGTCCGCCACCTGCGCTGCATCACGAGCGAGATCCGCCGCCTGGCCACGCTCGACGAGGCCGAGCTGTACACGGCCGCCAAGGAGCTGCAGGCGCCCTACGACCTCGTCCGCCGCACCGCGCGCGAGGGCGCGCTGCCCGTCCCGCTGTTCTGCGCGGGCGGCATCGCGACGCCCGCCGACGCGTCACTCGTCATGCAGCTCGGCGCGCAGGCCGTCTTCGTCGGCTCGGGGATCTTCAAGTCCGAGGACCCCGCCCAGCGCGCCTCCGCGATCGTCGAGGCCACGACGCACTACGCCGACCCCGCACGCGTGGCTCGCGCCTCCGAGGGCCTGGGCTCGGCGATGCAGAGCCTCGAGGCGCGCAAGCTCGAGCCCGAGCAGACGCTCGCCACGCGCGGCTGGTAGCGGTGCCCGACCGCCTCGGTGACTGAGCCGCTCATCGGCGTCCTCGCCCTGCAGGGCGGGTTCGCCGCGCACGCGCGGGTGCTGCGCTCGCTCGGCGCCGAGGTGCGCGAGGTCCGCGTGCCCGCCGACCTCGAGGGCCTCGACGGGCTCGTCCTCCCCGGCGGCGAGTCGACGACGATGACGCTGGGGATCGAGCGCGAGGGCCTGGCCGAGCCCCTGCGCGAGCTGGCGCGCTCCGGCGTCCCCGTGTTCGGCACCTGCGCGGGGCTGATCATCCTCGACCGCGACCACCTCGGGGTCATGGACATCGTCGCCCGGCGCAACGCCTTCGGCCGCCAGGTGCACTCGTTCGAGGAGGAGCTGCGCTTCCCCGACCTCGACGGCGAGCCGGTCCGGGCCGTGTTCATCCGCGCGCCCTGGATCGAGGAGCACGGCGAGGGGGTGGAGATCCTCGCGAGCGTCGACGGCCATCCCGTCGCCGCGCGACAGGGCGGCCTGACCGCGATCGCGTTCCACCCCGAGCTCAGTGGCGATACGCGCCTGCACGAGCGGTTCCTGGCGCAGGTGCGCGCGCGCCGCTCGGGCTGAGCCACGGCTCGAGCCAGTCGAAGATCCGCGTGTCGCGCAGCCCGCAGGCCATCGGCTCGCAGTGGCGGTGGGCGCCCTCCTCGGCGGTGAAGCGCATGAGCTCGCGCTCCCCGGTGAGCATGTCGTACAGCCGGCGCGACTGCCCGGGCCAGAACTGCTCGTCGTCGGGGTCGGTGATGAGCAGCGCGGTCGTGATCCGCGCCGCCTCGTCGCCGAGCCGGTAGCCCAGCACGCGCTCGTAGAGGTCGAACCGCGAGTCGCCCTCCACGCCGTAGGGCTCGCCGCGGAACTCGAGCGCCGCGCGGCGGCCCTGCTCGAGCTCGCGGCGGAGCATGCCGGGCAGCGCGGACATCCACGAGGCGGACACGTCCACCACCCCGGGGTCGGCGACCGCGGCGGCGAAGCGGTGCTCGAACGCCAGCGCGCGCGGCACCCAGTACCCGGCCCGGCTGACCCCGATCACGGCGATCCGGTCGGGGTCGACGTCCGGGCGGGCGGCCATCGCGTCGTACACCGGCGTGAGGACGGCCTCCCAGTCCGGGCGGAACGGGACGCCGCGCTCGAAGAGCATCGACTTGCTGGCCGGGCCCCTCGAACGTCATCCAGTGCTAGCCGCGCTCGTGCGCGGCAGCGCCGCCCATCAGCCACATCGCCGAGGTCGCCCCGTCGCTGCCGTTGTTCATGACGACGAGCGGCCGTCGCTCGCCGGGCGCCGCGCCGGCGGCGCGGAAGAACCAGGCCGGCAGGGCATCGTCCTCGTAGGGGATCTCGAGCCGGGCTGCCGGGGACGGGGGAGAGGTCGACCATCCGCTCCCAGCACTCCCGGCTCCGGCGTTCACGCGAGCGGCGGTGGCGAGCACCTCGCCGACGTCGGCTGCGCCGCGATAGCTGGCTCCGAGCGCAATCTCGAAGCCGAACTGGAAGTCGTCCTGCTCGAAGGTGCGCATGTGCGTACCCTCTCGCGCTGGTGCGCGCGGGTGGGCGCGGCGCTGCGCCGAGTCGCTAGACGACCAGCCCGTGGCGCACGGTGTTCTCCGTGACCACGCGCGGCTCGACGAAGTGCAGGAGGTAGTCCGGGCCGCCCGCCTTCGTGCCCGTGCCCGACAGGCGGTTGCCGCCGAACGGCTGGCGGCC